>ERZ808051.194-NODE-194-length-78772-cov-8.381892_pt1 | contig 78772 bp, 71 predicted proteins | sample MGYA00380199_ERZ808051 | MGnify/ENA primary metagenome ERZ808051 (study PRJEB31490, sample SAMN06133391) | mouse gut metagenome | isolation source: J11 | host: mice | place: China: Chengdu | collected 2015-05 ... | reverse complement strand
CGCCCCATAAGTATTACTTTGTTCATAAATACCTCTTTCTATTTCTCGTCTTGTCTTACGCACAGGTATCTGATGACGTTGTCCATAATGCGGATACGGCTCTCAATTTCAGCCGGAACATTACTCTCTGCATCGAACTGGATGAAATAGTAGTAAGCTTCTTTCATTTTCTGTACTTCGTAAGCTAATCTCTTCTTACCCCAGTCGTCAACATTGGTAATCTGTCCACCGAATCTTTCTACCAGAGCCTTAGCCTTCTCTAAAGTAGCGGCTCTCTCGTCATCTTCGATTTTTGCACTAACAACAACGGCTAATTCGTATTTGTTCATGCTCTTTTCCTCCTTTTGGTCTCTGGCCCCTTCTTTGCAAAGGAGCAAGGATGATTGACTTTACAGTCATAATTAGTATATCACGGTTATTTATCATACCATAGCCACACACAAACCGCAAGTGTTTTTTCCGGTTTTATCGGTCTTTTGCGCTAGTTCTTTCATAAGCGCCGAAGGATTGCCCGTGATTCTCCTATATGAAAAAGCTTCGCATATGGACCATATTGCTTCTTAGTCTGAGTCTTCTTCGGACTTCGAGACGCTCTTTACATTTTTTACATTCTTTTCAACCTGCCTGCGCGCTATCATAATCTGGTGTCCGCATCCCATACATTTCAGCCGAAAATCCGCCCCAATACGCAGAACTTCCCATTCACTGGAACCGCAGGGGTGCTGTTTCTTCAGTTTCAAGATGTCGCCTACCTGAATATCCATTTTCTCCCTCTCATATTCCTGCCATATGGCATCAAATCCGTGCAAAATAAGGCTCGTTATATTCCATGCAATTCTGCTATACTAATCCAACTTAGAAAATATTTCCCCGATGCTTCCCTGTACAATCAGATTCGCAATGGAATCTCTCGGCGTCGGCGTCTTATTGACGAGCACCAGCTTGCTGCCGTTATAGTAGTCCAAAAGTCCCGCCGCAGGGTAAACCGCAAGCGAAGTACCACCCACAATCAACACGTCCGCCTCGCTGATATATCGTACCGCATCGGTGAGTGTCTTCTGGTTCAGACCTTCTTCGTATAACACCACATCCGGTTTGATGCTTCCTCCGCACTCACATGCCGGAACCCCCTCAGAATGGACGATATATTCCACGTCATGGAATTTTCCGCATTTTTCACAGTAGTTGCGCAGTACGGAACCGTGCAGTTCCAGCACTTCCCTGCTTCCTGCCGCCTGATGCAGTCCGTCAATATTCTGCGTAATCACAGCCTTGAGTTTACCTTCCTGCTCCCACTGCGCCAGCTTCATATGCGCCGCATTCGGTTTCGCATCAAGGCACAACATCTTAGCGCGATAGAAACGATAAAATTCTTCGGGCTTCTGCCGGTAAAATGTGTGGCTCAAAATCGTCTCCGGCGGATAATCATACTGTTGATGATACAACCCGTCCACGCTTCTGAAATCGGGAATACCGCTTTCGGTAGATACCCCCGCTCCACCAAAAAACACAATGTTGCTGCTCTCCTTCACCCATTTGCGAAGCTGCTCCAACTGTTCCATACTGCCACCCCTTTCTGATACCCTCTTTCATCTCATACAAAGAATATCCTTATCTTGACATCCTCTCAAATTTAGTGTTTCTGTCCGAGTTCCAGTCTGTTGACCGCCGAGAAAATTGCTCTCACAGAGGCTCTTGTGATATTGGAACTTACACCTACACCGTAAGTAACCCTGCCGCTCTCCACGTCTAACAAGTGGATATATGCCGCCGCCTGAGAGTTGGAACCACTCTGCAGCGCATGCTCCTCGTAATCCAGAATCTTAATATCAATACCAAGTTCTTCCTGAAGTCCACGTTTCGCAGCGTCAATCGGTCCGTTGCCCACCGCCTCGAATTTCTTCTCGACACCGTCATCCGTGTAAACCACCGTAACTCTTGTGTCAAACTGGGATTTCGTCTCCCCGCTCAAATCATCCATACGCAGTTTGCGGAAATGAATCGGTTCTTTCTGGTCCAGATACTGTTCGCGGAAATGATCCATAATCTGATCAGGCGATACCTCTCCCTGTTTCTCGGACACTTTCTGAATGACATTGGCAAACTCTTTATGCATACCTTTAGGAAGCTTGAATCCGAAATAGGTATCCATGATAAATGCCACACCGCCCTTGCCAGACTGGGAATTGATACGCACGATCGGCTCGTATTCTCTTCCGATATCCGCCGGGTCGATCGGCAGATACGGAACCTGCCAAATCTCGCTGTTCCTTTCCCTCATTGCCTGAACGCCCTTGTTGATCGCATCCTGATGCGAACCGGAAAACGCTGTGAAGACCATCTTACCTGCATACGGATGTCTGGGATGAATCGGAATCTTACAGCAGCGTTCATAAATTTCAATACTTTCATTTACATGTTCGATTGCAAGATTCGGATCGATGCCTTGTGAAAACATGTTATATGCAATATTCATGATATCTACATTACCGGTTCTCTCACCGTTGCCGAACAATGTTCCTTCCACACGGTCCGCACCGGCAAGGAGCGCCAGTTCCGCACTCGCCACTCCGGTACCCCGGTCGTTGTGCGGATGCACGCTTAAAATAATGCTTTCACGATTCTCAAAGTTCCTGTTCATCCATTCAATCTGGTCTGCATACACATTCGGCGTATTCATCTCTACCGTGGAGGGAAGATTAATAATCATGGGATTCTCCTTGGTCGGACCCCATTCTCTCTGTACCGCCGTACAGACTTCCAACGCATAATCCAACTCTGTACCGGTGAAACTTTCCGGAGAATATTCCAGAATAATCTTACCGGGGAAATTCGCCGCATGACGTTTTACCATCTTCGTGCCTTCCACGGCAATATTAATAATCTGCTCTTTATCCATATGGAACACAACATCACGCTGCAATGTCGAAGTTGAATTGTAGATATGCACGATCGCCTGTTTACATCCTTCAATGGATTCAAACGTCCTCTCTACTAATTCTTCACGACACTGCGTCAGCACCTGCACTACCACGTCGTCCGGAATGAGCCTGCGGTCAATCAGCTGACGCAGAAAATCAAATTCAATCTGGCTTGCTGCCGGAAATCCTATCTCAATCTCCTTAAATCCAAGCTTGATCAGATAGTTAAAAAATTCGATTTTCTCTGACACCACCATGGGATCTATCAGTGCCTGATTGCCGTCACGAAGGTCAACGCTGCACCAGATCGGCGCTTTCTCAATCTCCTTATTCGGCCATTTTCTTTCCGGATAGTCCACTACCGGATTTTTTCTGTAACGCTTGTAGTTTAACATTTTGATTCCCTCCATTTTAGATTCAAAAAAAAGCCCGTTGTACACAACGGGCTAAACAGACGGCATTATTCACCGAGTCCACTTTCAATCGCATTGACTAAAGTCTTCAATGCTTCTTCCTCGTCCTCGCCATCACACACAAACTCAATCTCGTCACCACACTTGACACATGCACCAAGCACGCTCAAAACACTTTTGGCATTCGCTGTATTATCCCGAAATGTAAAAGTTATTAAAGATTTGAACTGCATAGCTTCCTTACATAGGATGCCTGCCGGTCTTAGATGTAGCCCTGTTGGGTTTTTGATGACTACCTTTTGGCTTACCATACCCTTATCCTCCAATATTTCGATTCCGGTTAATGTTTGAACCCCCTCAACCACAACCTACTCCTAACTATAACATTTTTTTGTATATATCACAAGAGTTATAGCATAATATTCTGTATGAGTTCCGCCAGTTTCTTAGCTTCCTCATCAATCATCTTCTGATCTTTGCCTTCAATCATGACACGCACGAGCGGTTCCGTGCCGGACGGACGAATGAGCACTCGTCCCTCGCCTGCAAATTTCTTATCCAATTCGGCAATCGCATCCGCAATCTCCGGATAATCCATATACTTTTCTTTCTTATGCGTAGGTACCTTGGCGTTCACAAGCGCCTGCGGCATTACCTCCATAATATTCTTTAATTCTGACAACGGTTTGCCGGTCTCCACGATCACCTGCAAAAGATGAAGCGCGCTTAAGAGCCCGTCACCTGTCGTATTTTCATCTAAGAAAATCACGTGACCCGACTGCTCTCCGCCCAGACTGGCTTTGATTTCTCTCATTCTCTCCAGAACGTATCTGTCACCCACTTTAGTCTGCTCGATGTTAATACCGTTCTTCTCTCCCATCAAGAAAAATCCGAGGTTACTCATAACCGTAGCTACAATCGTGTTCTTATTCAGTTTGCCATTCTGTTTCATATGGTTGCCGACAAGCGCCATAATCTGGTCTCCATCCACAACATTACCCAATTCATCCACTGCCAGAAGTCTGTCTGCGTCTCCATCAAAGGCAAGACCGACGTTCGCTTTCTCATATACGACTCTCGCCTGCAGTTCATCCATATGTGTGGAACCGCAGTTGGCATTGATATTGATTCCATCAGGGTTATTATGGATTGCTACCACTTCCGCGCCAAGTTCCTTCATAGTTTCTACTGAAGTATAATAAGAAGCGCCCTCAGCACAGTCCAATACAATCTTCATACCACACAGATCTACATTGACAGCCTTCATCGCATGGTTAATATATTCTTCCCTTGCATCCGTACGGTATTTAATCTTGCCTACTCCCGCGCCGATCGGGAATTTGACTCCCTGCATACCGTTCTTGATCAAGGCCTCTATCTCATCTTCAAGAGAATCCGGCAGTTTGTATCCATTACCATCGAAGAATTTAATTCCGTTAAACTCCACAGAGTTGTGAGAAGCCGAAATAACGACTCCGGCGTCTACCTTGTATTTTCTCGTGAGATACGCAACTGCGGGAGTCGGCACGATTCCTACATAAACTGCATTCGCTCCCACCGAGCATGCGCCTGCCATCAGTGCATTTGCCAGCATATCGCCTGAAATTCTTGTATCAACTCCCACCATGATCGTCGGCTTATGCGCATTTTCCTTCGTTAGAACATATGCTCCTGCCTGACCCAGCTGCATTGCAAGCTGCGGCGTAAGTTCCTCGTTAGCAACTCCTCTGACACCATCAGTTCCAAATAACCTGCTCATGATAATACCTATTCCTTTCCCATTTTACTGTATCAATATCTACTCTGCCTCTGTAATGTACACCTGTACCTCAGATTCTTCCCATACCACTGCAGAATCTTCAGGGAGACTTACCTTCAAGGGTATCCTATAATACCCGGGCTCGGGCTCTTCAACCCCTTCCTCCTCAAGCCATGCAGCTATATCAATACTTACTTCTAAACTATTCACATCAACCGTGTCCAGTTCAGATGCAAGACCTATCAGCGCGATTACGCATTCGTCTTCCGGATCAATAATCTCCGCTTCAAATGCAGCCGGAAGACCTGTTATACGGATATTATTTACTCTCGTAGAGAAGGTCCGCCGGATTTCTTGTCCCACGACTACCGTGACATTAACCATACCCGTAAAGTCCTCTTCCGCCAGAACGACTCCATCCGGTAAATATTTCTTGATGTCAATTAATGTCGTCATATCTTCTCGGGCACCGCTTACGTCAATATCGCCCTCCGGAATTTCAATTTCATTGATGTTCTGTATTAATTTGGACCTTCCGGCTATCACGACATTATTTCTGGTGCTGCTGATTTCGCCTGTCAGCCGGTATCCATCCGCCGGGATTCCGGTAACAGTATATGTGATGGGCACGGTCTTCTTCTCCAGAATCTCAACATTTACGCGTACTTTTGTAATACTTCTCTCAAGGCTGGAAGATTTAATCTCAACTCCTGCCTCGTCATACAGGCGAATATCCGCATCCGTCCCTACATTACTCGTAAAACCTGATATATCCACGTCTGCCTGAACTTTAGCAATCCGAGAAACTACCGACTTCGGTCCCGATACTCTGAGCAAGTTCTGTTCTGTCGATACGTCTCCTATCATATATCCGTCCCGTACTTCTCCGACTACATTTGCACGAATAGGAAAAGATCTTGTCTGTTTATCTTCAATATTTAATTTTACGGTGTCTATGTTACCCTTGATACTATCCAGCTTCTCATTATATTTATTTGTAGACAGCTTAATCGGAATCGTATCCAAGCTGGTAAGATCGTTGACATCCGCTATTGCTACTACATTTGACTTATCCAGTGTGTTGATAATAGAGGCCGGGGCGTAAATTATCACCGTATCTATCATATCCGTATTATCAAGCACTTCACAAATCTGTCCTCTTTCGGTGAGCAGTTCCATGTTTCTGATTGTAACCGGAATATCCGAAAACCGTACCGGAACACTCGGATCGTTGATATTCGTGACAATGATCCAGACCATAGATGCAAATAAGAAAGAAACAAGTTTGAGCCCCCAGTTTTTGGTAATCTTATTCTTCATTTCTGGACCTGCCTTTCCACAGCTTCCTCTTCTTCTCCTCTATCGGTTTGTTCTGAATATCCGACAATCTCGCCTTAAGCCGCTCCGCATCCAATCCTCTTTCCAATTGTCCGCTGTAAGCGACGCTGATTTTCCCTGTTTCCTCAGATACAATCACTGTCAACGAATCTGTCACTTCCGATATACCTACGCCTGCCCTGTGCCTTGTTCCCAAGTCCTTGCTGAGCGCCATATTATCAGACAGCGGAAGATAGCAGGTCGCCGATACAATACGGTTGCCTCTCACAATCACCGCTCCGTCGTGCAGTGGTGTATTATGTTCAAATATATTGATCAACAATTGACTGGACACGATGCCGTCCACATCAATTCCCGTTCTTTCATACTCACTCAGAGACTGCTCCTGCTCAATGACAATTAATGCGCCTGTCTTCACTTTGCCCATTTCAACAGATGCCTTCACAATCTCATTGATTGTTCTGTCGGAGAACCGTCCTCCTTCCGACTTACCGGAGTCAAAAACCACTATTGAGGAGAAAAAGTTCTTACGTCCCAGCTCTTCCAGCGCCTTCCGCAGTTCCGGCTGCAACACGACGACAATCGCTATTGCGGCAATACTAAACACATTCGTTACAATCCACAGTATCGTGTTCATTCTGAAAAAGGCGGCAACCAATATAAATATCGCGATTACAATAATCCCTTTTAAGAGCGCCCACGCTTTTGTATTTTTAATCCAAGCAAGAATATGATATGACACAAAAGTAAGAATAATAATCTCCACGATATCGGTCCAGTGGACTGTAGGCATATGCAATTTGGAAAGATATGTCGCTATAAATGTATTCAGTTGCTGCATGAGCCTTCTCTACCTTTCTTATTTTTGCCGCGGTTAATGCACACTTCTTGTTTTCGGAGCCGTCTTAAGCTTCTGGCTGTTAATCTGTTTTACCTTTTTCTCCGGCTTAGATACCACGACTTTGGGTACCGCTTTCACGTAATAATAATATTCATCATCCTCGAACTGTACTTTCTCCGTTCGGCTGTAATCCACATTAAACACAAAAAATTGTAATACCAGCACTAACATAAATGAAATAATATTGCCAAAAATCATCCCAAACAGAGGAACATTGGTATCAAACATCAAGTCCCCGACAAGCAATACCATAATGTCTACGATCACTCCCGATACCATAGCAATCGTCCATGCGAAGTCAATGCTCAGCCTTCTGATCATATACACGAGAATTACCGTAATCGCAAACGCCATGATGGTAACGACCATCTCCTTATTATTCAAAAGACCATCAATGACAAACCGGAACCGGGCTACCATCTCTTCCCCGGACATCCCGGCAATCACAGATACGTTCTGCGTCACATAGTGTATCATATAGTATGCGATCACGCCGCAGGCAACCGAAACAGCAGACGCCGGTGTGCCTACCAATCCCATGGCGAGCGGAATCACATAAGGAATTTTCATCAGAAAGCAGACCGGCAATAGCACAATGACCAGCGTATCTTTCGGAGAAAATCTCAGATACAGCAGGAACATCAACAAAAATCCCACTCCGATTACCGCCGCGCATTCCAAACTGAAAGCGTACAAATGCAGCATAGTAAACAACGCCGACATGACCACAATAAAATTCATCGGCATAAAGGAACACATCAACGCTGCAATCAAAACCACCGTCAATCGGTCTATGGTTTCCATATATCCCAAGCGGGAATTGATCAGCGACAGTGATACAAGCGCTAACATAAACTTTAAAAACGGTGTGATATATACCTCATATTTACTGTATAGAGTCATCAATATCTGTTTTACAACAAGTAAGGTAGTCATCATTTATCCTTTCACTTTCCGTACACTTTCTTAAATCCTATTGTCGATACATCTCAGCAAGCCGGCGAAGATTCATGTAATATACTCTGAGGCTCTTAACCGCTCTGTTGTACCGAATCGTATATACCACATAGGAAATTACGGCATATATTCCTATCGTCCATAAATACATGGTTAAAACCTGCTTGGCAAACGCAAACAGATCCATCTTATAAATATCCATCATGAACATTTCAAAATCATAAAAAATGTACACAGCAAATACCACTACAAATGCAATCGTTGCACTTATAATGGACTTCAATACTTGCCATCCTATATAATCACTACGAAAATAGCTTCCTATGGCAACATTCTTCTTTCCTTCGTTCGCTTCATAGGATGCCATTTTCGTCATTAGGATTATTCTCTTTTCATTTAACATACAAATCTCCTAACCAAGGAAGCGCATCTTAGGATTTTCTTTCGTATCCTTCTTCGGCTGGGGTTTAGGCGCCTCCGGCTTACGAATGCTTTCATGCAGCTGATTTGCCATACTGTTCTTACATTTCTCACAAAAACGTCCGCTGTTGATTGCTGTCCCGCAGTTCTCACAGTGCAGCGTAATGCTGGAGCCCTCTGCCAGCTGCAGACGCTCATCCTTCAGCCACTGCTGAATCTGATTCTGAGATACATCACAAGCCTCAGCTACTTCCGGAATCGTTGCCTGTACATGTTCCCAGATATACGACTTTACTTCATGGAATTTTTCTTCCAGCGCCTCTCTGCACGCCATACAAATCGGCGGCCCGGATACATAGTTAAATAGTTTCCCACATTTTCTGCAGTTTCTTGCGTTCATGCTGTTGTCCTCCTATAGTTATTATTGGCTATAAACCTTTTCCGATTGCAAGAGCCGCGTAATATATTTTCACGACTCCCGCCTTGCGCAGCTCATAGCACATTGCGTCTATGGTGCTGCCGGTCGTATAGATATCGTCTATAATTATAATCGTACTTAATTTTACATCATTGCGACAGATTTTGAAAGCCCTTTTCAAATTATTTTGTCTCTCACAGACAGATAAATCTTTCATAGGCGCCGTTTTCCGCACTCTTTTGACCAATTTTGTCTCAACAGGGATATTCATAAGCCGTCCAAGTTCCCGTGCCAGCACTTCGGCCTGATTATATCCTCTCACGCGTTTCTTGGCGTCGTAAATCGGCACCGGCACCAGTGCGTCCGGACTGCACATTGCAATCCAGCTCCCAAGCCGGCGGGCCATGCATCCGGCATAATATGCTGCGTACTCCTGCCTGCCCTTATATTTGAAGCGATAGATGGAGTCCGATATATCTTTGTATGCAAAAACCGCTCTGCCACCGTCATACAGATGGCGGCGCCTCCTGCAGTCTCCGCAGTATTCTCTTTCTTCCTCTTCCAGTTCTTTACCGCATTTTGCACAGTAGGGCTCATTTATATATCGAAACTCATTCTTGCAAGTCTCACAGATAAGACTCCCAAACGGCTTAACCGCCTTATCGCAGACGGGGCATCTGCGCGGATAGAATATATCCAATAGAATTCCCCGAAATGTTATCTTCATCGAATTTTTCCTTCATCATTACGGTATCAGTTCCCTGATCCGTTCCGCCAAACCGGTGTACCGGCGATTCTGGTAATTGTTATCTACCATCTCCTGCAAAGTTTTTCTGCTCCCGAGGATTGTCACACAGTTCTTGGCTCTGGTCACTCCGGTGTAGAGCAGATTTCTGTTAAAAAGCATCCGCGGTCCCGACAGCAGCGGCATAACCACCGCCGGATATTCGCTTCCCTGCGATTTATGTATCGTCACCGCGTATGCCAGTTCTATCTCGTCTAACTGTGCGTACGCGTAAGTAACTCTTCTGTGTTCATCAAATTCAACCACTACCTCATGAGCATATTCATTGATCTGTAAAATAATTCCTATATCGCCATTAAAAATTCCGCATCCTTTATCAATCGCTATGCCGTACTTACTCACAACCTCCCATTCAAGCTGATAGTTGTTCTTAATCTGCATGACTTTATCATGTTCCCGCAAAAGCACGTCTCCGTTTGAATACTCTTTCTTATTGTCTGACGGCGGATTGAGATACTTCTGTAAGATGCCGTTTAATGTCTCTACGCCCAGACCCCCTTTTCGCATCGGTGTCAGAACCTGTATCTCATAGGGCTGCGCTCCCACATAAGAAGGTAACTTCTCTGTAATTAACTGTATCATATGTTTATAGATTACATTTGTGTCATTTCTTTCCAAAAAAAAGAAATCTCGGCTCTTATTATCCAACACCAGTTCTTCTCCGGCATAAATGCGGTGTGCGTTCCATACAATATCGCTCTCGCCTGCCTGCCTGAATATTTTCTCCAAAACTACCATGGGAAATCTTTCGCTGTCCATGATATCCCGAAGCACCTGCCCGGCGCCTACCGAAGGAAGCTGATTGACATCTCCAACCATAACAAGCCTTGTTCCCACGGTGATTGCTTTAAGCAGCGCTTGAAACAGGAAAACATCCACCATAGACATCTCGTCAATGATAATCACATCCGCTTCCAAAGGATTTTCCTCATTTCGCTCAAATCTCGCCGCCTTGGTCTCCCCGGAAACAACGCCGTTTAACTCAAGCAGCCGATGAATCGTCCGTGATTCATACCCCGTGGCTTCCGTCATGCGTTTGGCAGCCCTCCCGGTGGGCGCCGCTAAATAAATATCCATCCCCTCAGAGAGAAAATAGCGTATAATGGCATTAATCGTAGTCGTTTTACCTGTTCCGGGACCTCCCGACAATATGAATATGCCGTTTTTTACACACTCCTCCACAGACCTTTTCTGTAACTCATCCAGAAAAATGTCGAGTTCTTCCTCTATCCGGTCAATTTTAGAAGAAACCTCCTGCTCCTGCGTCGGCAGCATATCTCCTTTCGCAGAGATGTTCAAATCATGCAGCATCTTTGCACAATTTAACTCCGCATAATAATATGTTGACGCATACACTTTGCACTCGGCATCCGCCTGAGACGCGCGCTTGATGACCAGCTTCTTATCCATCGCCAGATTACCAAGATGCGGTTCCATAACAGCAGGTTCCAGTCCCAACAGTTCCCCCGCTTTCTTTAACAGAATATCCTGCGGCAGATAACAATGACCCTCTGCGCCCGCCAGCGTAAGTGTATAGAGAATGCCGCTTCTGATCCGGTAATCGGAATCCGTATGAATACCGATCTTGGACGCTATCTCGTCTGCAATCTTAAATCCGATTCCATGGATATCCTCGGCTAACTGATAAGGATTTTCTTTGAGAATACCATACAGATTTGTTCCGTACGACTCGTAAATCCGTATGGCAAGCGTATTTGAGATGCCGTATTTCTGTAGAAAAGTCATAGCCTCTCTCGCGTCACGTTTTTCGTAGACCACAACTGCAATTTCTCTCGCCTTACGCTCGCTGATTCCCTTGACTTCCGCCAACCTCTCCGGTTCCTCCTCTATAATGCGGTATGTATCAGTCCCGAATCTCTTCACAATCCGCGCCGCCAATGCTTCTCCGACCCCTTTGATTGCTCCGGAACCAAGATATCGCTCTATACTGACGGCATCATCCGGCGGAACAATCTTGTACCGTTCTATTTTAAACTGCTCCCCATATACCGGATGGGTAGTGTAATCCCCCTCCGCCGCTATCGTTTCACCCTGATCCATCGTCTTAAAGAAGCCGACGCACGTAATTTCCTCTTCACCGCTGATCAGATTAAGCACCGTGTAACCGTTATCGGCATTCCTATATATGATATGTTCTATAAACCCTTTAACCGTCTCCATTAATGTACCGTGCTTTCTGATTACATAACATCATACACAATAAAGGGCTGCTTCACAAGCAGCCCTTCCATATGAATATATCATTTGATTTATTACATGTTATAGTTACGTTTCGCTTGTTCATATAACAATTGTGCCAGAGAATTCGATTTCTCAGAAGCCGTTTGTTCAGAAAGTTTCTGAATCACCGTATCCTTAAAGGTATCAACCATGTTCGCGGCATAACCTTCTTCCTCATTATCATCGCTGAATACTTTAGCCGTCTTCTCCATCTCTTTGTAAACCTGTTCCCAAAGATATGCCTCAAACTGCTTGCAGGCATCAAAGAGCGCGTCGTCATCAGCCTTCTTTGTCTCCGCCGCATCCTCCAGATTCTTCTGCAGATTCTCCATAGCAATTCTGTTAGGGTCTGTCATGTAATCCGTATAGCTTCCTAATCCTGTTAAATCCATTGCCTATCCTCCGTTACCGCCACTGTATCGCAGCATCATTTCCCCTTTGCGACGGGATTTACATGATGCAATTATCTCTTCAGATTATTTGCTACTTCCATCATAGAATCAGAAGTTGTGATCGCCTTAGAATTCATTTCATACGCACGCTGTGCCACGATCAGGTTAACCATCTCATTGGCAACCTGCACGTTAGAACCTTCCAGATATCCCTGTACAATCCTGCTCTTACGCACATCGGCATTTGTCTCTTCGTTAATCGCTCTGCCGCTGGCATCCGTTGCTGCAAACAACGTATCGCCAACTCTGTTAAGACCACCCGGGTTGTTAAACTGGAACAGCGCAAGTTTCATACCGATCGGCTGCGGATTATTGTTCTCGTCCGGATAGCAAATCTCTCCGTCTTCGCTGATCGACAACCTATTCGCAATATAGCTGCGGTCCAAGTTAACTTCTCTTCCCGTAGTCATGAGTATCGGAAGTCCATCGGCATTTGTCAATGTAATTCTGTTATTACCGGTCAATGCCCAAGTAAAATCACCATTTCGCGTATAGTATGTATTGCCGTCCTCACCGCGAATGGCAAAGAATCCGTCTCCCTCAATCGCAAATGCGGTGTCACTCTGTGAATCCAGCAAGCTTCCCTGTGTAAAAATGGAATTGATAGACGAAACCCTGACGCCCAAACCGACTTGTGAACTGGTAGGCTTCGGATTACCGTTCGCCGTCGTAGTCACTGACTGCAGATTCTGGTACAAGAGCGATTTAAACTGTGCTACCTGCGCCTTATATCCTGCTGAGTTAACGTTTGCCAGATTGTTGGCAATTGTATCTACATTCGTCTGCTGTGCATTCATGCCGGTTGCTGCCGACCATAAACTCCTAACCATAATTTACGCCTCCTATAATTTGCCTAACTGATTTACTGCGATGTCAAGCGATTCATCATATGTGGTGATCACCTTTTGGTTACTGTCATATTGTCTCTGAATGGCAATCATGTTGACCATCTCCGTCACGACAGACATATTCGCCATTTCCAGTACTCCGGCACGGATGTCGGCTTCCGCCTCCATCTCAGTCGCGCCATCGATCGTCCGGAAGAAATTCTCTCCATAACGCTCCAGATAATTATAATCTTCAAAATCTGTCAAGCCGACGGTTGCAACCTGCACGCCTTCCTGTGTAATATTGCCTGCGCGGTCGATACTTACAGGCAGCGCGGTATTCATTCTGATGCGTCGTCCGTTCTCATCCAGAACGAAGTCGCCGTCCTGCGTTACCAGATATCCCTGACGATCCATCGCGAAATTACCATCGCGCGTATACATGGTAAATGTTTCATCCGCCTTATTCGTATACTCTACCGCGAAGAATCCATTACCGGAAATCGCGAGATCAAGCGGGTTATTCGTTATTTTCATAGGACCTTCTGAATAATCCACATAGTTCTCACCGGTTTTCACACCCAGATTCATGCCGACTCTCGTGACCCTATTCTGCAAATAATCCTCGTTCGCTTCGTTATTCAATTCATATTCATCGACGCCCTTCGGTGTGCTGATCAGTCTCGGGATATTGCCCGGTTCGGACAAATCCTTGATTTTATAAGCCAGCACGCTGTCAAATGCCTGACTCGTAGCTCCCTCTTTCTTGAAGCCGTTCGTATCCGCATTGGCCAGATTGTTGGTCATAACGTCCATTCTGTGCTGTTCATTGATCATTCCCGTGTACGCCGTATACAATCCTTTAAGCATATATCTTCTGCCTCCCTGCCTGTAAGCCTTCCGTCATCTACATAGGCATATATTACCATAAAATCTCTTCTAATCTTCGCGGTATCCCGCCAAAAACTCTACATACTTGCCTGTTCCGACAGCTACTGCCGTCATCGGGTCTTCCGCCGTCATTGTATTGATTCCGGTCTTAGCCGCAATCAAATCTTCCAACCCTCGCAGCAGACTTCCTCCGCCGGTAAGCACGATGCCTCTGTCGGCAATGTCAGCCGCCAGTTCCGGAGGCGTCTTCTCCAGAACACTATGAATCGTCTCCACAATCTGTACGGTTGTCTCATGGAGCGCTTCCTCTGTCTCCTCTGACGATACCTTCACGGTACGAGGAAGTCCCGTGACCAGATTACGCCCTCTGACATCCATGTAGTCAACTTCCGGTCTCTTAAATGCCGAACCGATTTTTATCTTTAAATCTTCTGCCGTTCTTTCACCGATCAGCAGATTATGTTTCTTACGCATATAACGCACGATTGCCTCGTCAAAATCGTCTCCCGCAATCTTAATAGATGCACTGACAACCGTACCGCCTAACGAGATTACCGCTATATCCGAAGTGCCGCCGCCAATATCTACGATCATGTTACCGCACGGTTTGGATATATCAATTCCTGCGCCGATTGCCGCCGCAATAGGCTCCTCTATGATAGATACTTCTCTGGCGCCTGCCTGATATGTTGCATCCTCAACCGCCTTCTTCTCAACTTCCGTAACGCCGCTCGGCACGCATACTGCAATGCGCGGTTTGCGAAACGTCTTCTTACCGAGCGCTTTCTGGATAAAATATTTCATCATTTTCTCGGTAACCTGATAATCAGAGATAACGCCTTGGCGAAGCGGTCTGACCGCAACGATATTACCCGGCGTTCTTCCGAGCATCAATCTCGCGTCCTCACCGATTGCTTTGATCTTGTTTGTATCTCTATCAAAAGCTACAACCGAGGGCTCCTTTAACACGACTCCCTTGCCCCTGATGTAGACCAATATGCTGGCTGTTCCCAAATCAATTCCGATATCCGTGTACTGCATTCCCTTTGATCCCCTTTCTCGTGGTCTCTCTATAATAATTTCCAATTGCTGTCAAACTAAACATCAATATGATTTTGCGCCCAAAATCCGCGGTTTTCCGCACATCTTCCCGTATTACTCAGAAAAAAAGCGCAATATGCTGGATATATTATAACCCAAAGAAATGGTTTTTCAAAGGCTTTTATTGATTTTTTTGAAAAAAATGAAAAACACCAAAAGCAGAACGGTTCCTTCCGTCCTGTTTTTGGCATCCGTGCCTTACGAATTTTTTATCGGATAATCTTCCCGTTTTCTTAACCCCTATTTACAAGAAATTATTCTTTCTTCAGATTCGTAAGTCTATCGGTGTATATATTTTCTCTTGTATCTGTTCCTGTACTTGTTCCTCTACCTGTTCCTGTACTTGTTCCTCTATGGATTTCATTTCCGGAATATCTGTCGTTTGCACCGCTTCCTCAAGGTTTTCCTCGCTGATTGCGTCTTGTAATTCTTCCTGTATTTCGGTGACTTCATCCATCACTTCGTCCATCATCTCGTCCAGTACGCCCTTATCAACTCCCATAGCCTCTTCAGCCATTTCCTCCCGTCTCTCCTCGGCCGTCTTGGGCTTTGATTTCTCCAACGCTTCGGCAATCTTCTCGCCGCGTTCCTGTGATTCATCCATGAGATGCATCATCTGTTCATTATTATAGGCAGCCTTCGCCGCGACAATCTGATCCTCGTAGGAATGGAACATATCAAGCTTCTTAGCGATTTCCTCCACAGTTTCACATTTCAGATTCTTCAGATTGTTTTTCTGCTGCTCGAAAAAGGCAATCTTATTGTCACGCTCTTCCTGCCGCTGTATTCTCTGCTGTGTACTCTTTAAGCCATTGCCGCCTGTCACCATGCCGCCTAAGACAGCGCTATTCAGTCTCTGTATGTTAATGTTCATAAGCTTATTCTCCCGACTATTACATATTTGTACTATATATAATATATCGTCAGAAAGACAATGGGCATGCAGTTACATGTGGATGATTTCGTAACAATTTTCGGCTGTTTCACGGCATTGCCAGTTACCGGACTGCCTCAGGCAACTTATACGCGAAGAATCCTTGCTACTTTTTACAATGATTCTTCGCATATTTGTCCAGCATCTTTTTCACATAAATTCCTGTATACGAAATAGGATTCTCGGCAATCTGCTCCGGTGTCCCTTGTGCAATGACGGTTCCACCGCCGTCGCCTCCCTCCGGTCCCATGTCGATAATATAGTCCGCAGTCTTAATCACGTCCAAATTATGTTCAATGACTAACACGGTGTTGCCGCCTTCCGCCAGCTTGTGCAATATATCGACTAATTTATGCACATCCGCAAAGTGCAGACCGGTAGTGGGTTCATCCAGAATATAGATTGTCTTGCCCGTGCTGCGCTTACTAAGTTCCGTTGCCAGTTTGATGCGCTGTGCTTCTCCTCCGGACAGCGTAGTAGACGGCTGTCCCAGCTTCACATAAGACAACCCTACATCATAGAGAGTCTCTATCTTGCGGCGGATAGAAGGGAGATTCTCAAAAAAGGGCACCGCCTCCTCAACCGTCATATCCAGTACGTCAAAAATACTTTTGCCCTTATATTTTACTTCCAACGTCTCTCGGTTGTAACGCTTACCTCCGCACACTTCGCAAGGAACATAGACGTCCGGCAGAAAGTGCATCTCTATCTTGATGATACCGTCGCCTCCGCACGCTTCGCAGCGTCCGCCCTTTACGTTAAAACTGAAACGTCCCTTCTTATATCCTCTCGCCTTCGCATCCTGCGTCGAGGCAAACAAATCTCTGATCTGGTCAAACACTCCCGTGTAAGTAGCCGGATTGGATCTTGGCGTTCTTCCGATAGGCGATTGGTCGATATCGATTACTTTATCCAACTGCTCGATTCCTTCAATCTTCATATGTCTGCCGGGAATGCATCGCGCTCTGTTCAAATCTCGTGCCAGACGCTTATAAAGAATCTCATTGACTAGCGAGCTTTTGCCAGAACCGGACACTCCCGTCACGCAAGTCATAATGCCAAGCGGAATCTTAACGTCTATCTTCTTTAAATTATTCTCTTCAGCGCCTTTTACCGCCAAGTACCCCGTAGGTTTTCTTCTTTTCACCGGGACCGGAATCTGAATTTTGCCGCTAAGATACTGTCCTGTAATGGATTCTTCCACCTGCATGATTTCCTGCGCCGTGCCTTGCGCCACCACTTCGCCGCCATGGGAGCCTGCACCCGGTCCGATATCCACAACATGATCCGCCGCCAGCATTGTATCTTCGTCATGCTCCACCACGATCAGCGTGTTCCCTAAATCTTTCAGGTTCTTAAGCGCTGCGATCAACTTGTCGTTATCTCTCTGATGCAGTCCGATACTCGGCTCATCCAGAATATAGCATACGCCCACTAGTCCGGAACCTATCTGCGTCGCCAGACGTATACGCTGCGCCTCGCCGCCTGACAGACTTCCGGTCGCTCTTGAAAGCGACAAATACTCTAACCCGACCTCCATCAGGAAACCGACTCTCGCTCGAATCTCTTTCAATATACGTTTGCCGATCAGCTCCTGCTGCTTCGTCAGTTCCATTCCTCCGATAAAGGAATGGAGCTTATGGATCGACATAGAAGTGATCTCATAGATATTCTTATCGCAGACTGTCACCGCAAGAGACTCCTTCTTCAAACGCATACCTTTACATTCTTTACATGGTGTAATGCGCATACAACTTTCATATTCCTGTTTAATGATATCCGAACCTGTCTCACGGTATTTACGTTCCATGTTCTTGAGCAAGCCTTCAAAAGCAATAGGATAAACGCCCTTACCGCGCTGTCCTTCATAGTGCACTTCCACTTTCTTACCGTCAGTACCGTAGCAGATCACATCCTGCGCCTTCTGTGAAAGTTCCTCGTAGGGTGTGTCCATACTAAACTTATATTCTTTGGCGAGCGCCTGCAGAATCGCATTCGTAAAACTACCCTCGTCTCCGCTGGACTGCCAGCCCATCGAACAGATTGCGCCCTGACTCAGACTAAGGCTCTTGTTCGGAATCATCAGGTCAATATCAAATTCCATCTTATAGCCCAACCCGAAACACTCCGGACAGGCGCCAAACGGATTGTTAAACGAAAAGCTTCTCGGTTCAATCTCCCCGATGCTGATACCGCAGTCCGGACAGGCAAAATTCTGGCTGAAATTAATGGATTCGCCATCTATCACATCCAATATCATCAACCCTTCCGCCAGCGCAAACACATTCTCGATGGAATCCGTCAGACGTCTCTCAATTCCTTCTTTGACGACAAGACGGTCCACAATAATTTCTATATTGTGCTTGATATTTTTCTCCATAGGAATCTCTTCAGACAAATCATACAGATTACCGTCCACACGCACACGCACATAACCGCTCTTCTTCGCACGCTCAAACACTTTGGCATGTTCACCTTTTCTGCCGCGTACCACCGGTGCAAGCAGCTGCACTTTCGTCCCCTCAGGCATATTCAGTATCTGGTCTACAATCTGGTCTACCGTCTGTCTCTTAATTTCCCTGCCGCACTTCGGACAATGCGGAATACCAATCCTCGCATACAGCAATCTGAAGTAATCGTATATCTCCGTTACCGTACCGACCGTCGAACGCGGATTCCGGTTGGTAGATTTCTGGTCAATGGAAATCGCCGGGGACAATCCTTCTATCCTCTCTACATTCGGTTTCTCCATCTGCCCCAAGAACTGCCTTGCATAAGAAGACAACGATTCCATATACCTTCTCTGCCCCTCGGCATAAATTGTGTCAAAAGCGAGCGAAGACTTACCGGAACCGGACAATCCCGTAAGAACGACAAACTCATTTCTTGGAATATCCACGTTTAAATTCTTCAAATTATGTTCGTTCGCTCCGCGAATCTTAATATATTCCCGCGGGCGCATCTTAACCGTGTCTGACATATCAATCCTCCATTTGTGTTATTTATCAAAGTCACGCAGCTTTCCTTTTAAATCCGTCATACGGTCACGCAGCTCTGCCGCCGCCTCAAAGTTCAAATCCGCCGCCGCTTTCTTCATCTGTTTCTCCACATCTTTAATCAGCTTCTCAAGTTCCTGCCTGCTCATGGATTCAGGATCTTTCTCAAAGCGCATCTTCTCTTTCTCAATGGTCTTAGAAATGCTGATGAGATCTCTGACCGCTTTCTGAATCGTCTGCGGCGTAATACCGTGTTCTTCATTATAGCGCTGCTGTATCTCACGTCTTCTGTTCGTCTCCGTGATAGCGGCATGCATGGAATCCGTCATGTTGTCTGCATACATGATAACCCGCCCCTTTGCATTACGCGCCGCACGGCCAATCGTCTGAATCAAAGACGTTTCCGAGCGAAGGAATCCTTCCTTATCTGCATCCAAAATCGCCACTAACGATATCTCCGGTATGTCCAGTCCCTCTCTTAACAGGTTGATGCCTACCAGTACATCGAAGACGTCAAGACGCATATCGCGGATAATCTCCGCACGCTCCAACGTATCAATATCGGAATGCAGGTATTTCACCCGAACGTCCACTTCTTTCATGTAATCCGTCAGATCTTCCGCCATACGTTTCGTGAGTGTCGTAACCAGTACTTTATGGTGATTAGCCACTTCCTTATTCACTTCCGAAATCAGATCGTCAATCTGTCCCTCAACAGGGCGCACTTCCACTTCCGGATCGAGCAGTCCTGTAGGTCTGATAATCTGCTCCGTACGGAAAAGTTCATGCGCCGCCTCATAATCAGACGGCGTTGCAGACACAAAAAGCATCTGATCGATATGCTGCTCGAACTCCCCGAAATTGAGAGGTCTGTTGTCCAGCGCCGACGGAAGTCTGAATCCATAATCCACCAACGTATTCTTACGCGACCTGTCGCCTGCATACATGCCGCGTATCTGTGGAATCGTCATGTGGGATTCGTCTATTATAATCAGAAAATCATCGTTAAAATAATCCAGCAGCGTAAAAGGCGGCTCCCCTTCGCGCATACCGTTCAAATGACGCGAATAGTTCTCTATTCCGGAACAGAACCCTGTCTCCCGCATCATCTCGACGTCAAAATTTGTTCTCTCCGAGATGCGCTGTGCCTCAAGCAGCTTGTCCTCTCCCTTAAAATATTTTATTCTCTCCTCCAATTCCTTCTCAATTTCCCGACAGGCAATATTGATTTTCTCCTGCGGAACGACATAGTGAGACGCCGGATAGATCATCACATGTTCCAGCGTCGCATGCACCTGTCCTGTCAGAGGGTCTGTCTGTGCGATACGGTCTATTTCATCCCCAAAAAACTCGATGCGGATCAAGTAATCCCCGCCCTGTGCCGGATAAACCTCTACCACATCGCCCCGCACACGAAAACAACAGCGTCCCAGATCCATGTCATTACGATCGTACTGCATCTCTATAAGCCCGCGTATCACATCGTCCCTGTCACGCTGCATTCCGGGTCTGAGCGACATACTCATGCCTGCATATTCTTCGGGACTTCCCAACCCGTAAATGCAGGACACACTCGCCACAACCACCACATCCTTGCGCTCCGTCAAAGACGCCGTCGCCGACAGCCTCAATTTATCTATCTCATCATTAATGGAAGAATCCTTGGCAATATATGTGTCTGTGGAAGGCACATAAGCCTCCGGCTGATAATAATCATAATAGGACACAAAATATTCTACCGCATTTTCAGGAAAAAATTCTTTGAACTCACCGTAGAGCTGTCCTGCAAGAGTCTTGTTATGTGCAATCACAAGCGTCGGCTTATTAAGGGCCTGAATAATATTTGCCATAGTAAAGGTCTTACCTGAACCGGTAACGCCAAGCAGCGTCTGAAACTGGTTTCCTTCCTTGAATCCCTTGACAAGCGCTTCTATCGCCTGCGGCTGATCGCCGGTGGGCTGATATTCACTGTGCAGTTTAAAATTCATATGGTAAAATCACCTCCGATTATCCGATACGAGCAGTGCACTCGCATAGCAAAACTCTGTCTATCCTATACAAACGCAGTTTTGATTATAGCATACCAATATAGATTTGTACAGCAATTTTAGAACATTTGTTCTTGTTTTTGTCACCATTTTATCTCATATGGCAAAAAAATTTCATATCATTGTATAATGTTTTATAATGCAACTTACAGTTGATAGTTTGGACAGTGAACTTGATAGTATGCAGCCGCCTCTATTGCTATACTTCACTCATAGTAATTTTGCTATACAAACTACCTGTGAAGGAGGAAACAAAGATGATGAATCTGTCAAACAAAATTTATGAAATGAGAAAAGCACAAGGATTGTCCCAAGAACAGCTTGCTGAAAAGCTGAACGTCTCCCGGCAATCCGTCTCCAAATGGGAGTCCGGCGAAGCCATACCCGAACTGGAACGGTTAATTGCAATAAGCAAAATTTTCAACGTCACTACCGACTATCTGCTCAAAGAAAGTGATGTGGACGAATTAACCATCCGCACGGAACTGTTAGAACGGCAGCAACAAGCGCTTTTATCCGAAACAAAAAAAAGCGGAGCGCAAACGCTACCGCATTCTGAGTTGTACAGTTATTTATCTCATCGCCTTTGCGATGTTGATCGTCTTCCGATTTGCTTTATTCAACACCGCGATAGGTGACGCGCTTCCGGGCATAACGGGATATCTTATCATTTTTATTGTTGCCACGGCGATTGCAATAGCCGTCAATATGCATCATGACAAACATGCGGGAGATTAACTCCCGCATCAAAACACAGACTCCGTACGGAGCGTTCTATCCTACCTTCTGCGCAATCAGCGTATCCATACAATGTTTATGCGGTACGCCGCCACTGTTGCAGTCAAAAATTTCTTCCCTGCAGGTATGGAACAGCCAGTCATGATAATATCCAAACAACTCACCCGAAATCCACGGATGTCTCTTTGCCTCGTCCCTTGTTTCATCCGGAGCACGCGTTATAAAAGGTTTCTGAACAAATACATTCATTGCGCCTATACCGTCATCTGCAGTATGAGCCTTCAGGCTGTCACAGAATTCTCTGCGGTCGGTGTCCGGCAGAAAGTGGAGCACACCACTGCTGAATATAATGTCATATTCTGCATCAGGACGATAGTCAAAAATATCTGCCTTAAAGAAATTGACATCTACTTTATTATGTTCCGCAAGTTTTTTTGCTTTTTCAATTCCCTGCTCAGATATGTCAAATGCGGTCACTGCATATCCGCATTTTGCGAAGAAAACGGCATCCTTCCCCTCGCCGCAGCCGATATCCAGCACACGATACGGTTTCACCGGCGGCATAATCTTCATAATATCATAACAAATGCGGTTCGGCATAAGCCCCCAATAATATTCCTCGGTATTATACCGCCTGTCATAATCCGTTACCACACTGCTGTAACCGAGCAGCGCGTCAACGGTTGTATGAAGCGCCGCCGCCAATTTCGGAAGCATCTCAATATCCGGGTACGCCGTGTTATTTTCCCACTTTGAAACTGCCTGAAATGAAATATTAAGGGATTTGGCAAGCTGATTCTGCGTCAAACCCAACTCTTTACGCCTCTTACAGATGACCTCCCCCGTTTTCAAATTGTCGGTTCCCATAGTCTTTCTCCTTTTCCGATGAAAATATTTCACTACCAACAAAGCTCTGTCTTATCTTCATCTTAATCTATGTGAGAAACCGACACAATAACGCAGGAAGCGAGTAACATATCCCGATTCATCTGGCAGTTGAGTCATATAACGTCTGCCGCAAATATCACAACTTCAGTTTCTTCTTATCATGTACGCTGATATCCGTTCCGACCTGCACTTCTATCACCTGCAGTTTCGTGTCTGCAAATATCGTATGCGCCACTCCTGCGGGCATCTGTATCACATCGCCTGCAGTTACCTGACGTTCCACGCCATCCACAATGGTCTTACCATGCCCGTCAACCACAGTCCACACTTCATCCCGATGCTCATGGCTGTGATAATTCATACGGTGTCCGGGATTTAATGTAACTTTGATCGTCATGCTTCCTTCTTCAATATCAATAACACGGAAGTTGCCCCAAGATTTCTCCGCAAACATAATCTGCTGATCTATCTCATCCACATACGGTTTGATATAACTTGACTGCTTTTTGTCGGAAACGAGAATCCCTTCCGGACTGGCAGACACCACCATATCTTTAAGTCCCATACACAGAACCGGAACGTTAAGTTCATTCACCACATGTACATTCTCACAACGTTCATTCAGGATTGCCTTGCCGATGCTATCGCTCTCCATCGCTTCCGTCAACGTATTCCATGTTCCCATATCTTTCCATACGCCGCCGAAGCGCATCACTTCGATATGTTCCTCATGTTCCACCACAGCATAGTCGAAACTGATTTTCGTCAAAGACTCATATTTATCAAAAAGATCCTGATACCCGGTAAAATCAATCAGTTCATGCGCTCGCTGCAACACATATCCTAAGCGGAAAGCAAAAACGCCGCCGTTCCAGAGCGCTCCCTTTTCAATATACTCCCGCGCTTTGTCCTCCGTAGGTTTTTCTTTAAATACAGACACCCGGCTAACGCCCTCTTTGTTCTCGGGAATAATATATCCGTATTTCGCGCTGGGATACGTCGGCTCTATTCCCATGAGTACAAGGTTGGCTTCACTGATACCTGCGCGTTCTCCCAGCCTGCGCAGCGCTTCAAAATAGTCTTCCTCCACATACGGATCGACAGGACAGACCACAATGGCTTCCTCATCAGAAACCCTTCTCACATCATGCAGATATGCCGCCGCCAATGCAATTGCCGGAAAAGTATCTCTACGGCACGGTTCCACACTGATGCCCACGTCTTCTCCCAATTGATTATGGATTGCCGACACCTGTGATTTAGACGTTGCGATCGTCACCTCAGCGCCGTCGTCAACCGCCCGTATCTGTCGATATACTCGTTGGACCATTGACTCATAGCTGCCGTCTTCGGTTTTAAATATCTTAATAAACTGTTTCGACCGGCTGTCATTGGAAAGCGGCCATAACCGCTTGCCTGATCCCCCTGATAGCAATACAATGTTCATATACACGCAATTCCTTTTCTTCCCTTATCCGCCTTGCGGACAGCAGACTGTCTCCCTATGTTTCTATCCTACTTAATCATTTTAATCATTTCCTGCTTTGCACGCTCCAATTGGTTATCCACTTCATCTTCATAGTACGCCTCGCTGTCAAACTCGCACTCAATATCCGGTTCAATTCCAATTCCGTGAATATCATTGCCGTTCGGCGTATAGTAAGAACTGATGGTAAGTTTCAAAGCCGTCCCGTCCGTAAGCGGCAGTATTCTCTGCACGATACCCTTACCAAAAGTCGTTGTTCCAATCAGCGTACCTTTATCATAATCTTTAATCGCTCCCGCGAGGATTTCCGATGCGCTTGCGGAATTACCGTTAATCAACACAACCAGCGGCATATTTAACTCATTTTTACCGTCGCAGGTATATTCTTCCCTCTCTCCGTATTTGTCTTCCGTATACACAATCAGTCCTTTCGGAAGAATCGATCTGGCGATATCTACCACTACCGGCAGACTGCCGCCCGGGTTACTGCGCAAATCCAAAATCAATCCTTTCGCCTTGGAACCCTTGATCACCGCCAGCGCTTCCGTAAACTGTTCGGTTGTCACATCATCAAACTCCGTAATCTGGATATATCCCACACCGTTATCATACATTTCGTAATTTACAGTCGGCGATTCAATCTTGCGTCTTTCCACGTCAAACTCTAAATAATCATCTTCTCCTTCACGATAGATGGTCAGATGTACCGTCGTGCCCTCTTCACCTTTGACTCTGGACACCACCTCCGTCAATTCCATTCCTTGCACAATTTCGTCATCTACCATGTAAATAATGTCATTCTCCCTCAGCCCTGCTTCCTCAGCCGGTGTATCGGCAATGACGCCGTTAATTTTGGCAAATCCCGTAGCGACATCCAGCTGCAGATATGCGCCGATTCCATAATAAATCCCTTCGGTTTCCTGCATCAATTCCGCCCATTCCTCAGCAGTGTAATAGACAGAATAAGGGTCTCCCAATGAAGCTACCAGTCCGGCGTACATACCTTCCGTCATTGCCTCGGTATCAATGTCTTCATCTTTATAATAATATTCGCCAATAACTTCTTCCAGCGCTTCCAGTTTCTCCATCGAGTCGTCATTGAGAATACCGTCTTTGGAGTTCCCCTCTGTGCTGGCAGTCTTGGCTTTCTGATCGTCGTACAAATGATACAGTCTCACACCTACATATGTGCAGCTTCCTACCAATGTCATGATAATGACGCCGACTAAAAGCCCGAGCAGAAATACGCCTCCGCCTTTGTTGCTTGGTCCTCCCGGCGCAGGCGCCGGATATCTCTGCGGTGGTTGTGGCGGCACGGGCTGTTGATAGTAAGGACTATTCATACCCTGATTCACATTTCCTTGACCATAATCGTTATTATAATAGTTGTTGTCTCCGTTTTGATTCAAAATGACTCACTCCATCCGTTACTAGCTTATATAATTCCACGGGCTGACATAGCTTCCGTTCAGACGCACACTAAAATGAAGATGCGGTCCGGTCGAACGTCCCGTGCTTCCAACAGCAGCAATATTCTGTCCTTTATAAACCGTCTGTCCCTTAGAGACATACAGTGCAGAGCAGTGCATATAAATTGTATACAAACCGCTTCCATGGTCTATCATGATGTAATTGCCCATCGAACCACTGTATGTTGCCGCAACCACATCCCCGTCATACGCGGCGTAAATCGGCGTTCCGCTTGGCGCCGCCAAATCCACGCCGTTATGGAACTGCTGCGTACCCAGTATTGGATGAATACGATTTCCGTATTCATCTGATATTCTCTTAAATCCCGGGCACGGCATTGCAAACATACCGCCATTATAGGTTCTCGCCTGCGCATTCTCTGCCGCAAGTCTCGCTTTCTCTTCCGCAACCGCCTTCTCTAACGCCGCAATCTCCGCATTTTCCTGCGCGATCATATCCTCATATTCTTTGATTGCCGCCTCTTTGTTAGAAATATCGGTAGAAACCGAAACAATCTGCGCTTCCTTCTCTCCGATCAGGGCGCTGATATTTGCCTCCTCGGCTTCCACGGCAACCTTCGCTTCATCAAGAACTTCTTTCTCTGCCTCAAGCTCTTCCTTACAAAGCTGCACCATCTCTTTAATCTCTACATATTCTTCCAGCTTTTTCTGATCATATTCAGACAATGCTTCTATGTAGTCCGCCTTGTTGATCATATCCGAGAAGCTGGTTGCCGAGAAAAGTAATTCCAGATAGAAGGTATCTCCTCTTTCATACATAAACTGGATGCGCTTTTTCATGGCCTCATACTGTTCTTCCTGCTGCCTGATCGCTTCATTCAGTTCTGCGGTAGTCTCTTCAATCTGTACTTCCTTATCTGCAATCAATGTATTATATTGCTGTATTTTCTCCTGTATGCCGCTCAATTTATTGTCCAGCTCTGTCACATACGTCGTAAGATCGCTTTTGGACTGCTCCAATTCTTTCTTTAGCGCCTCTACATCCGTAAGACTTGACTTCAAATTGGAGACTTCCTTCCTCGCCGCCTCAATCTCCGCCTCTTTCTCCCGGATGCTCTCATTCGTGACTGCACGCGCCGGCTCTGAATATGTGAATATAATTGCCACGCTGAGCAACAGGCATACTGCTTTCTTCCAATGCTTCATATACATCCCTTACTATACTCTTAAGTGTTTTCTGACTGTAGCAATACTGCCCAAGAAACCAATGCCTACGCCTATTCCGAGCGAAACCGGTGTCAGTACTGCGAATACCTCCTCCACCGTCAGGAACTTCAACAAGGTGGCAAGCACTGCAAATCTGGTCATTACATAATCAATTACCATATTGTATACGCCGTAGATAATCCCAAGCGGAATCGCCGCGCCGATCAATCCGATCATCATGCCTTCTATTACAAAAGGCGATCTTACAAAGAAGTCTGTTGCGCCGATATATTTCATGATATTGATTTCCTCTTTGCGGACGGAAATACCAATCATGACCGTGTTGCTGATCAGGAAAACGGACACCGCAAACAAAATTCCTATAATTCCGACCGAAACATAAGCAATCAGCGCATTCACGCCGGTCAGTGTCGTCGCAACCAGCTCAGAACGGTTAACCTGTCTGACATTATCTAAAGATTCCAAATATGTTACAAGTGCGGACTGCATGGATACATCGCTTAAATAAATATCATAATGTGCGGAATTGGCGAGCGGATTCTCCGTAAATCCATCCGCATAATCTCCAAGGTAGTCTCCCTTAAACTCTTCCCAAGCTTCATCGGCGGATACAAATTGAACTTCCGCAACCTCCGTACGACGTAAAATCATCTCCCCGATTTCCTGCATTCTGACTTCTGTCGTCCCCTCCTCAAACAGAACGGAGACTGCGACGCCTTCCTGCGCACTCTTCACAATATTCTGGAAATTTGTGACAATCGCATAGAACAATCCAAATAGGAACAAACATGCACTGATCGTTGCAATCGACGCAAGGGTAAACCATTTATTTCTGAAAAGGTTTCGGACGCCCTGCCTGAGTGTATAGAAAAAGCTGTTAATCCTCATCTATGTATCCTCCCTTTTCTTCATCGCTTACGATAACGCCCTTCTTAAGCGTAACTACCCTCTTCTGCATTGCATTGACAATCTCTCTGTTATGGGTTACAACAATGACCGTAGTGCCGTTCTCATTAATCTGCTCTAACAATTTCATGATTTCCCATGAATTCTTAGGATCGAGATTTCCCGTCGGCTCATCTGCCAACAGAACCGTCGGCTTATTAACTAACGCTCTGGCTAACGCCACCCTCTGCTGCTCACCGCCGGACAGTTGTTTCGGCTTCGCCTTATACTTGCCTGCCAGTCCGACAATCGCCAGAATACTCGGCACATTCTTCTTAATCTCCTTGTTGGATTTCTGAATGATTCTCTGTGCAAAAGCCACATTTTCGTACACATTACGGTCTTTTAACAGTCTGAAATCCTGAAAAACAACCCCGAGATTTCTTCTGAACTTCGGAATTTTGCGATGTTTGATCTTAGACAGATCATATCCCATCACATTGATTGAACCGCTCGTAATCGTCAGTTCCCGCAAAAGCAGCTTGATCAGAGTAGATTTACCCGACCCGCTGTCTCCCACAATAAAGACAAACTCGCCTCTGTTAATTCGCAGGTTTACATCCTTGAGCGCCGGGGCTCCGGTAGAGTATGCCTTACATACATTCGTCAAATTAATGATTTCATTTTCTGCCGCCGTACTTTTCTTCCTTTTCTTTGCCGCCACGTTCTTCACTCCTATATATCTTCTTAGTATTCAAAATTTTCCATATATTTCATGTATTTCACTACCATGAGCGCAATCTTAAATGTGATCGCATCCTCAAACACACGAAGATCAAGTCCCGTGCTCTTCTGCAGTTTATCCAGACGATATACCAATGTATTTCTGTGTATAAACAATTGTCTGGAAGTCTCCGACACATTCAACGAGTTCTCGAAAAACTTATTGATCGTAACCAGTGTCTCCTCATCAAAATCATCCGGGCTTTTTCCATCAAAAATTTCTTTGATAAACATCTTGCATAAAGGAATCGGAAGCTGATAGATCAGACGTCCGATGCCCAGTTCGCTGTACGCAATGACGTCTCTCTCTCCGAAGAAAATCTTACCGACGTCCAAAGCCATCTTCGCTTCCTTATAGGAACGGCTTACGTCTTTGATTTCACTAACCACCGTACCGTAAGCGATTCTGACATCTTTCAGATTCTCCTTCTCCAGAAACGCTGCAATATTACCCGCTGCCTTGTCAATCTCCTTAGTGCTGTCTGACTCGGACAAATCCTTCACTACGATGACATTATTCTCATCCACGGCAGTGATAAAGTCCTTGCTGTTGCTGCCGAAATAAGTGCGCATCATCTCCAGTATATTGCTGTCTTTGGCATTGTCCGTCTCAATAATTAACGCTACGCGCTTAACATCGGTCTGGATATGTAATTTCTTAGCACGGCTGTATATATCTACCAAAAGCAAATTGTCTAACAATAAATTCTTGATGAAATTATCCTTATCAAACCGTTCCTTATATGCCACCAGCAGATTCTGAATCTGAAAAGCAACCATCTTGCCTACCATATAGACATCCTCACCGACTCCTCCGGCAATCAGAATGTATTCAAGCTGCTGTTCATCAAATATTTTAAAATATTGATATCCTTGTATCTCCTGTGAGTCTGCGGGTGATTTCGCGAACTCTGCCGCCGGTTTACCGCAGTTCTCCATTTCATCCGCCGTCATCGCCACAGCCTTACCGTCAATATCCACAACGCACAACTCTACTCTTGCGATCGCTTTCAACCCCTCAATCGTATTTTGTAAAATTTGATTTGATATCATAACCCCACCCCTTGTCATTCTTTTAGCAATTTATACAAATAGGCAAACCGCTAAATTCATCAAAATACAACATCCAGTATTCATTTTAATCTATATCCACAAAAAAATCTACCTCCAATCATGATTTTTTTGTGTATTTTTTAATGTAAATGAGAGTTTTTACCATTTTTGGAGTTTAGACATTTTATACAAATCAGAATCCATGCTTTTTCTGGCAAAAAAACTCGCCATCCAAAGATAAATATGATATACTGAACACAAGATTAGCAGTTTCAATATTTAGAGGAGGCTTCATATGAATATTGCAGAATTATCTATGGCGATGTCCATGACAAATGTTCAGAGTGCTTACGGTGTAGCGATGTTGAGCAAATCTCTCGATCAGGTTTCCTCCACGGGCGACCAAATCGCAGGAATGATGGATGCGGCTGCAATGGAACTTTCCGTAAATCCGCACATCGGTGGCAACATCGATATCTCAGTTTAAGACTGCAAATAAAAATCTCAGTCCCACAAAAGGGATTGAGATTTTTATTTTAATTCCTTCTTATCATTTCAAACGAATCGCACGCTCCGTAATCTGAATCTTACCTTCTTTCAACAAATGTCCTACGGCGCGCTTAAACTCATTTTTGCTCATCTGCATCTCTCTTCTGATTACTTCCGGCGAAGCCTTATCCGTAAAGGGAAGGGCGCCATCGAAGCTTTGTATGATTTCCATTACTTTCTGTGCGTCGGTCTCGATCTGCAGATATGCTTTCTCTCGAACGCTCAAATCCAGTTTGCCGTCCTCTTTGATTCCTGTCACGCGTGCCTGTATCACATCACCTATTCTGACCGTCCCGTATAGTTCTTTCTTCGGAATCAAGCCGGAATACTTATCATCCACCGCTACAAAAGCACCGAAATTCTCACTGATTTCATAAACTGTTCCGCTCACTCTGTCCTCTTTTGCATACGGACTGTCCGTGCTAAGATACGGGTACACATTCATGGTTGCGCACAGCCTGTCGCTCTTATCTATATAGAGCGCCACAAGACACTCTTCCCCTTCCGCTACCCTTTTGGTCTGCTCCTTGTATGGCAGCAGAAGATCCTTCTCCAGACCCCAGTCCAGAAATGCGCCTACTTGGGCAACCTGCGCAACCCGCAGTCTCGCCACGCTGTGCAGTGTCAATTTAGGCGTATATACGGTAGCAATCAGACGATCCTTGGAATCACGATATACGAACACTTCCATTTCATCGCCTGTCCGTGCCGCTTCCGGAACTTGTTTCTTCGGAAGAAGAACTTTGTCTTCTTTATTGATACCGTCGCCCAGATAGACTCCAAATTCCACCTTCTTCATAATCTGCAATTTCTGAATCATTCCCAGTCTGATCATAAACTACCTCCGGTCATCTCAACAATACTGTATGGCTTACCTTCTTCGTCGTTTAACGAAACCGTGTACATTGCGCCGTCCTCACTCACTGCCACCACGGGGCAAACGATATCCTCCAGCATCGCCTGATTCTTATACTCAACGCGAAGCTGTTTAATACGAAACTCTTTAGGAATACAGTCCATCGCCATCCGCACATACTGTCCGTTATTGACGTGGTTATTCGTATCCAGATGATGCTGTTTCACCGCAAAGGCCTCCAGTGTCTCACCCTCTTTGGGCATAGCAATCTTGCGTGGCGCATACTCCATCGGATATTTCTCTTCCAGCACATATCCCTCTAACATCCTCTCGCTCGGTCTCGCCGGAAGCATTTTCCGAATGTCCATCAAAGTCCAAATAGAATTGGCATAGGCGAGCGCCTCGCCATCTTTGGTTCTCATCACAAAATTACGGCACCCTATAAAACCTCTGAAATCATAAGGCGCCGTTCCGATTACGATGTCCTCGCATAAACGAGGGTATCTGTTCACACAAATCTGCCATGCAGACAACATCCATACCTGATGCCGTTCATTCAGGTACTCCACCCCTAATCCAATGTCTTCAGAATGGAATGTAGAACAGTCCTGAAAATAATCCAAAAGTGATTCAATCGTCAGCCTGCCGTCCACTCCCACTTCACTGTATCTTACCCTGCTGTCAAATGTATACATGCTCTCATCCTCATCTTTCAAAAAAGACTCAGCTGATTTCTCAACTGAGTCTCGATAACTGGGCTACAAGGATTCGAACCTTGAAATGACGGAGTCAGAGTCCGTTGCCTTACCGTTTGGCGATAGCCCATCAACAATTAGTGATTATAAAGGATATTATATCTTTTTGCAAGCCTTTTTATGAAATTTTTTTAATTTTGGGATAAGCAGTTTTGGTCTCTGCTTATCCCAAACAAATAATCAAATCTTTTTGTATTAAATTTCAAACATCAGTTCGCCATATGTAGGAATCGGCCATATTTCTTTATCAACAATCATCTCGAGTCTGTCCGCCGGCGCACGAAGTTCTTCCATTGCAACCTTGACGCAATCCTTATAGAAGAAAGCCTGTTCCTTGGCGTCTTCCATTGCAGACGCTTCCTTCTCTACTTTCTCAAGTTTCTTAAGCGCCGTCTGCATTGCCGTAAGATTCTCGCTCACTTCCTTCAGAAGTTCCATCTGCGTCGAAGCGTCCGCACCTGCCGCCTTCACTGCGTTCACGGTGTCCGCAAGGGATTTGGAATACTTGATAACCGCGGGAATAATCTGTTTACCAGACATATCAATCATCGCGAGGGCCTCGATGTTAATCGTTTTTGCGTAGGTCTCATAGATGATTTCCTCACGGGACTCCAGTTCAACCTTGGTGAAGATGTGAAATTTCTCAAACAGTTTCACAGCCTTATCTGTCGTGAGCGTATTTGCCGCCTCAATCATTGATTTAATATTCGGCAGTCCTCTTTTCCTTGCTTCCTCCACCCATTCTTCGGCATAGCCGTTTCCATTAAAGACGATTCTACGGTGCGCCGTCATATATTCTTTGATCAGATCATGGATGGCAAGTTCAAGATTATCCGCTTTCTCCAGTCTGTCCGCCGCCTCGCAGAACGCCTCCGCCACGATGGCATTGAGCGTCGTATTCGGGCTTGCAATCGAATCGGCCGAACCTACCATACGGAACTCAAACTTGTTACCCGTGAATGCAAAGGGTGAAGTTCTGTTTCTGTCTGTCGCATCCTTCTGGAAGTCAGGCAGTGTCTTAACGCCTGTGAGAAGCTTGCCCCCTTCTTTCACGCTGGTAGCTTCACCCGTCTCAATCAACTGATTAACAACGTCTTCAAGCTGCTCGCCGAGGAAAATAGAAATAATTGCCGGAGGCGCCTCATTTGCCCCGAGTCTGTGGTCATTACCTACATCGGAAGCGGACTGACGCAGCAGATCCGCATGTATATCAACCGCCTTCATAATACAGGCAAGTACCAGAAGGAACTGTATATTCTCATTCGGCGTATCGCCCGGATCGAGGAGATTCACACCATTATCGGTAGTGATCGACCAGTTGTCATGCTTACCGGAACCGTTCACTCCCGCATACGGTTTCTCATGCAGCAGACAACGCATACCGTGACGGATTGCAACTCTCTTCATCGTCTCCATCACCAACTGATTATGGTCTACGGCAATATTGGCCGTCTCATAGATCGGAGCAAGTTCATGCTGTGCAGGAGCCACCTCATTATGCTGTGTCTTAGCGGTAACGCCTAATTTCCATAATTCTTCGTTCAAATCTTTCATATATGCGCCGACACGCTCTCTGATGACGCCGAAATAATGATCTTCCATCTCCTGCCCTTTAGGAGCCGGCGCACCGAACAACGTACGTCCGGCAAACATCAAATCCGTTCTCTGCATATACAAATCTTTGTCTACCAAGAAATATTCCTGTTCCGGTCCTACGGATGCAGTCACCTTCGTCGCTCCCGTGTTACCGAACAAGCGCACAATACGCAGAGCCTGTTCGCTCAATGCTTCCATGGAACGCAGAAGCGGTGTTTTCTTATCCAACGCTTCACCTGTATAAGAACAGAACGCCGTAGGAATACAAAGTATCTTTCCGCATCCCGATTCCTTTAAGAATGCCGGAGAAGTGATATCCCATGCCGTATATCCTCTTGCCTCAAAAGTCGCCCGGAGTCCTCCGGAAGGAAAAGATGACGCATCCGGCTCACCTTTAATCAGTTCTTTGCCGGAGAATTCTGTCAGCATTTTGCCGGTTTCATCGGGATGTGTCACAAAGGCGTCATGTTTCTCCGCCGTAATACCTGTAAGCGGCTGGAACCAGTGTGTATAATGTGTCGCTCCATTTTCTACCGCCCAGTCCTTCATAGCTTTCGCGACAACATTCGCAACGTCCATCGAAAGTTCGCCGCCCTCGTCCATAACTCTTACCACTTCTTTGTAAGCGCTCTTGGTAAGCCGCTCTCTCATCTTGGTGAGCGTAAACAAGTTCTTTGCAAAAATCTCTTCCACATTAAATACTTCACTCATTTTTTCATCTCCTCCATTCATGCATGCGCCATCAGACAAGGAAAATTATCCCTGCGCATAAAAAAATGTTCCAAAAATAAACCTTTTGGAACATCATCGTTCAAAATACCTCTATATAAGTCTTTAACTCTTTTTATAAGATACATTACTTTGGATGAAATTGCAATAGAAAAATCAAAAAAATTTCCCATAGGCTTCTTCACACGCTAGTCCCCTTTCTTTTCTGCATTGCTTACCCTCAGAATATCATACACTTCCGGTACTTCCGACAGGCATACATCTACCACCTGCTTGGAATGAGGACAAGCTTCCACAGCTTCGCCTTGCTCATTATACATGGCAATCACATTAACCGGCATGTTGCTGCCATCCGGCTTCATAATCTCTATGGAATCACCAACACAGAACTTATTGCGCTGTTCAATCCGCGCACAGACTTGTCCTGCCGTCTGCACAATCTGCCCTGCAATGCCAAGATATACATACTCATTCACGTATGTATTGTTGTCATAAATCTGCGTGTTCTCGTCCGGCTTGCCGAAGTAAAATCCTGTCGTAAACTGACGGTAAGTGCATTTGGCGATTTCCGACAAGTACCAATCCATATTGGCACGATATTTCTCCTCGGATTCCAAACAGTCGTCTATCGCTTTACGGTATGTTCTCGCCACCGCCGCCACATAGAGCGCCGTCTTCATTCTTCCCTCTATCTTAAAGCTGTCGATTCCCGCCGCGATCATTTCCGGAATATGTTCAATCATGCACAAATCCTTGGAGTTAAAAATATATGTGCCCCTCTCATTCTCATAAACTGGAAGATATTCTCCCGGACGGGTCTCCTCTACTACGGCATACTTCCAACGGCACGGATGGGTACATGCCCCGTGATTAGCGTCCCGCCCTGTAAAATAACTGCTCAGCAGACACCTGCCGGAATAAGAAATACACATCGCTCCGTGAATGAAGCTCTCAATCTCCATCTCGTCGGGTATCTGTTCCCTAATCTGCTTAATCTCCTCTAATGACAGTTCTCTCGCAGAGACAACGCGTTTCGCCCCCTGCTCATGCCAGAAACGATAGGTCATATAATTAGTATTGTTCGCCTGTGTGGATATATGAATATCAATTTCCGGACAGATTTCTCTTGCCAGAGTAAACATACCGGGATCGGCAATAATCAACGCGTCGGGTTTCAATTCTTTTAACTCATGAAAGTATATCCTCGCGCCTTCCAGATCGTAATTATGCGCCAGAATATTCGCCGTCACATGTACGCGCACACCATGTTCATGAGCAAATCTGATTCCCTCCGCCATCTCATCCGGTGTAAAATTCTTCGCCTTGGCGCGCAGACCGAAGGCTTCACCACCGATATAGACTGCATCCGCACCGAATATCACCGCTGTTTTCAGCACTTCCAAGCCGCTCGCCGGAATCAATAACTCTGGTTTTCTCATTTCATATACCCCTTTTTTTGACGCTGATCGTCACACCATCACCTACCGGCAGAACCACGGTCTCTAAATCAGGGTGATGCTTCAGTTCATACAAATATTCCCGCATCCTGCTGTGTATGGTACGGTTTCTTCTGGTTACTGCAAATCTCGATTCTATAATATCGCCGTCCTGCAGCACGTTGTCCGACAAAAGGATTCCTCCCTTTGAAAGCAGGCGCAGAACATCCGGCAGGAAATGAATGTACTGCCCCTTGGCCGCATCCATAAAAATAAAATCATAAGTTCCGTTAAGTTCCTTCAGAATCTCTGCGGCGTCGCCTTCCAGCAGTGTAATCTTGTCTTCCCTGCCTGCTCTCTTGAAATTTTCTTTTGCTATCGGTATTCTCTTCTCATATTTCTCAATCGTCGTAATATGACAGTCCTCAGGCGCATATTCGCTCATAAAGAGCGCAGAAAAACCAATGGCGCATCCCACCTCAAGAACCGATACCGGTTTCTGCATCGCAAGCAGCAGCTTAATAAGACTCTGTACCTGCGCGCGAATAATGGGCACATTGGTTTTCTTTGCTTCACTCTCTATTTCGTTCAGGAAAGAAGTATTGCCGGCATCAAGAGAATCGATAAATGCATTCATCCGCTCATCCGCTATCATCACAGTACGTCCTTTCCGTTCTACTCTTCCGCTTCTTCATCCGTTTCCGGTTTTACAGCAATTACTTCCAACATTTCTTGTGCCGTCATGGATGTGTTCAAATCATACACTCCCGGCTGGATATTGCCATGATTTTCTGATAATAATTCCTGAATCACAAACAGCTTTCCATCGCGGATGAGTCCTTTCTCCTGAAGCATATTGCCCACATCCAATACCGACTGGCTGCCTTCTATGGAAACGCTGATGATTCTTCCTTCCCCAGTCGAGACTGCTTCTTCCGTGAACACCCGGTAGCCGTAATCATACGCCGCAACAGCCGCTCTGAAAACGTACATGATAATAATCGCAAATATTGCCACCTTAACGATAATCTGTACGGTTGCTCCTAATATTTCTTTAATATTCATATTTATCCCCGTTCTGACTGTTACTCAAAGTCGATTTCCGATGCAAGCAGCACATTCACATCCTGCATCATTCTGACAAATGCAAGTTCTGCCCGCAGGAAATCACTGACAAGAGGGTTCTCGCGAAACTTCGCGTACTCCTGCTCAAACGCTTCCATTCGGTCAAACAATTCCTCGCTATCCGACTCATTCTGTAAGTCAAAATTCTTCTGTCTGTACTCGTTGACTTTGTCGTACAACTCCGGCTGTGTCTTTATTTTTTCCCTCTGGTGCAGATACTCTTTATACGTATCGGACTCCTGAATGATAGCCGCAAACTTTTTGGTGGCATCAATAATTTCGCTGTCTGACATGTCGCCGTTCCTCCTTAAGTATACGATATAAATATTCTCTTGTCTTTGCGTCTCTATACTTCCATAATGATCGGCAGAATCATCGGACGTCTCTTCGTCTTCCTCCACACGAAATCACTCAGCGTATCTTTAATGGTAGCTTTTAATTTGCCCCAGTCGGTTTTCCCTCTTCCAAGGCACCCCTGCACAGCGTCATGAACCAGAAGTCTCGCTTCATCCAGCAATTCATCCGACTCTTTCACATAGACGAATCCTCTCGATACAATATCGGGACCGGATACCAGCTGGTCACTGTAAGAGTCGAGCGCCAGCACCACGATCATAATGCCGTCTTCCGCCAGATGCTGTCTGTCACGCAGCACAATGTTACCTACATCTCCAACGCCAAGACCGTCTACCAGAATTGCGCCCACAGGAACCCTGCCTCTAATCTCCGCATGTTCCTCATCCATCTCCAGAACATCTCCGGAGTGAATCATAAAGATATGGTCTTTCGGTATGCCAAGCTCGTCCGCAATCTTCGCCTGCGCCTTTCTGTGCTTATACTCTCCATGTATCGGAATTGCATATTTCGGTCTTACCAGACTATATATCAGCTTGATTTCTTCCTGACATGCATGTCCGGAAACATGCACATCCTGAAAGATCACATCAGCGCCCTTCATCTGCAGTTCATTAATGACATTCGTGACCGCTTTCTCATTGCCCGGTATCGGATGGGATGAAAAAATAACGGTATCTCCGGGTAAAATAGATATCTTCTTGTGGTTGTCGCTCGCCATGCGGCTTAACGCCGCCATGCTTTCACCCTGACTGCCTGTTGTGATGATCACGGTCTTATCGTTAGGATAGTTCTTAAGCTGCTCAATGTCAATCAGCGTATTCTCCGGAATATGCAGACATTCCAGCGCCGAAGCCGTCTCGATAATATTAACCATGCTTCTGCCTTCTACAACAACTTTTCTGCCAAATTTATATGCAGAATTGATAATCTGTTGTACGCGGTCCACATTTGAGGCAAACGTCGCAATAATAATCCTTGTATCTTTATGTTCAGCAAACAGACTGTCAAAAGTCTTGCCCACCGTCTTCTCAGAAGGCGTAAATCCAAGTCTCTCCGCATTGGTGGAATCGCACATCAGCGCAAGAACACCTTTCCTGCCAATCTCCGCAAATCTCTGCAGGTCGATGGCGTCGCCAAATACCGGCGTATAATCCACCTTAAAATCTCCCGTGTGTACAATCACTCCTGCCGGCGAATAAATGGCAAGAGCCGCCGCATCCACGATACTGTGATTCGTTTTGATAAACTCGATTCTGAAACTGCCCAGATTGATGGACTGTCCGAACTTAACTACTTTGCGCCTTGTTGTGCCGAGTAATTCATGTTCACCAAGCTTATTCTCAATAATTCCCATCGTCAAACGCGTTGCATAAATAGGGGCGTTCAGTTCCTTCAAAATATAAGGTAATGCCCCGATATGGTCCTCATGACCATGCGTGATCACATATCCCTTCATCTTATCGGCATTGTCCTTCAGGTATGTGATATCCGGAATCACCAGATCAATTCCCAGCATCTCATCTTCCGGAAAAGCCAGACCGCAGTCTACCACAACAATGCTGTCTCCATACTCAAAGGCAGTAATATTAAGCCCAATCTGCTCTAAACCGCCTAATGGGATCACTTTCAGCCTTTGCGCTGATTTTCCCTGTTCAATTTTTTTCAAATAAATTTCCTCCCTGCTCACTCTCCATTATAATAATTTCACGTCGTCCAACATATTTTCAAATACAGCTGCCACTGCATTCAGTTCCTCATCATCCGTTACAATCTCGTACACTGCTTCCGCTTCTTCCTGCGCCGAGACGTCCCGCAATATAAGCGCCTCTCCGTCTTCCTCTTCGGAATCAGTTACCAGAATATAATCAATGCCGCCCAGTCTGGTCTGTTCTAATACATAAAACGAAACCGGTTCTTCGCCTTCCGGCGTAAAAATAATCTTTTCCACTTACTCTTTCTCCTTATTTGCATCTTCATGCAAATTATCTGCGGCATTCTGCAAACGATTCGCACGGTAGTCCAAATATCCCTGCAAAATAAAAACCGCCGCAATCTTGTCCACATATTCCTTGCGGTGTTCTCTGCGTATGCCTGCTTCCATCATGGCTTTATCTGCTGCCACCGTCGTCAGTCTCTCGTCCCACATAACGACCGGCAGTCCGGTTCTTCTTTCCAGTTTATCCTGAAACTCCAGAGACAGCTCCGCTCTGTCCCCAATCGTATCATTCATGTTCTTTGGCAGCCCGAGCACAATCTCGGATACTTCGTACTCCACAATCAGTTCCTCGATACGCGCCAATGTCTGTCGTAGTTTATTTTCGTCTTTTCTTCTGATAATTTCGATTCCCTGCGCTGTAATAAGAAGCGGATCACTGATTGCAACCCCAACCGTCTTAGAACCAAAATCCAAACCCATAATCCTCATATTATATTCCGCCGTCATTTGTTCAAGGAATTCTTAATGTATTCCACCAGCATCTCTTCCACCAGTTCATCACGCTCAACCTTCATGATCAGACTGCGTGCGCTCTTGTGGCTTGTAATGTAAGTCGGATCTCCGGACATAATATATCCCACAATCTGGTTGACCGGATTGTATCCTTTCTCTGTCAGTGCTTCATATACCGTAGAGAGAACAAGCTTGACCCCCGTCTCCGCTTCCGTCTCAACCGTAAAAAATTGTGTGTTTTCTAAATCCTGCTGCATCGTTTCACGCCCTTATCCATTGTCTATTTTTGATATTACCCCTATTATTACCATAATACTCTATCGTCACACAAAATTCAATCATTTTAAAAGCATGATATCTTCGTCCAAGAAACCGGCTATCGTTCCTCTCACAATCCGATTGCATAAATCTTCCGTCCCGTCGCTGCTCTTAGCCGCCTTCACATACTGCGGCGTATGTCCGACCCAATAGATTTCTCCGTCTATCTCTTTCTTTTCCTCGAAAAGTACTTCTGCCCCGCGTCCGATAAATTTTTTCCGGTAGTCCCGGGACATCTGTTTCTCGGCTTCCATCAGGAGTGCGCTGCGTCTTGCCTTCTGCGCCTCCGTAAGCTGATTCTCCATGTTCGCCGCCACAGTGCCCTGTCTTCTGGAATATTTAAAAATATGCATCTCGTAGAATTGAACCTTGCTCACGAACTCCTGTGTGACGCGAAACTCTTCCTCGCTCTCTCCGGGAAATCCTACGATAACATCCGTTGTGATCGCCGGGTCAGAATAATACTTCCTTAGAATCTGTGTTGTCCGAAAGTATTCCCCCGTAGTATAGCGTCTATTCATTCTTGCTAAGACCGCGTCGCATCCGCTCTGCAAAGATAAGTGAAAATGCGGGCAGATTTTATACATCCCACTCAGTTTTTCCACAAACTCTTCCGTGATAATACGCGGTTCTAAGGAGCCCAGACGAATGCGCCGAAGCCCGTCTATATCATGGAGTTTCGACAATAACTGCAATAACTCCGAAGCTCCCCTATCGATTCCGTAAGAACTGATGTGGATACCTGTCAGAACAACTTCCTGATATCCCGCCTCCACGATGCCCTGCACCTCGCTTAAGATGTCTTCCTCGCTGCGGCTTCTGACCCTTCCTCTGGCATATGGGATAATACAATAAGAACAGAATTGATTGCAGCCATCCTGAATCTTAATGTATGCCCGCGTATGCTCCGCAGTTTTAGTCAGTTTCATCTCTTCATATTCGTCTGTATGATTGATGTCGATGATATGGGTTACCGCTTCACTCTCCTGCTGTCTGAGGTATTCTTCCAGTACGGAAACAATATCTTTCTTACAGTTATTGCCGATTGCAAGGTCAATAGCGTCATCCTTCTTAACAGCATCCGCCCCTGTCTGCACGTAACATCCCACCGCCACGACGATTGCATGAGGATTGTTTTTCTTCGCTCTGTGAAGCATCTGTCTGCTCTTTCTGTCCGCTATATTCGTCACAGTGCAGGTATTTACAATATAAATATCAGCTGCTTCATCAAATGGTACAATATTATAGCCCTTTTCTTGTAACATTTGTTGCATAACGTCCATTTCGTATCCGTTTACTTTACAGCCCAGATTATGTAATGCTACACTTTTCATAGTAATCTCCGCATTTTTTGTGTTGTTTTATCATTGACTTTTACGCTTCCAACATTTAGTATTATAGCAGAAGGTATGAAAAAACCAAAGGAGGTAATTCTTAAATGAAAACAGTACAGATCTCTTTAAATTCTATTGATAAGGTTAAATCTTTTGTAAATGATATTACAAAGTTTGATTATGACTTCGATTTAGTATCAGGCAGATACGTTATCGACGCAAAATCTATCATGGGTATCTTCAGCTTAGATTTATCCAAGCCGATTGACTTAAATATCCATGCTGAAGACGGTACTGAAGAAGTTCTTGCAGCTTTGAAACCGTATCTCATGTAATTCGTACTTATCATAAGAGATAGGAGAATGCCAAATTGGCATTCTCCTTTTTTCGTATAAAGTCTAATCCCCATAGCTTCCGAGTTTATGAGATGCATAGTATCGCATAAACTCGCAAAGTTAATTCCGGAGGAATTTACTTTTGTTATCTGACGATAATCACTTCGTCCGTATCAAGCGCAGTCTGCACCAGTTCTTCGATTTTCTCATCAAGATGATGCTCATGTTTTCTGATAATATTCAGATTCGGCTTTGTCACCGGATGTTTTGCCACAAATATCGTACAGCAGTCTTCAAACGGCTGGATTGACGTCTCATATGTGTCAATCTTCTCCGAAATTTCTACGATTTCCATCTTGTCAAATCCGATAAGCGGTCTGTAAACCGGCAGTTCACACACTTCATTGGTCGCCATCAGACTGTGCATTGTCTGCGAAGCCACCTGCCCGATGCTCTCCCCGGTAATCAGCCCGAGACAATCCGTTTCTTTCGCAATGTGCTCCGCAATACGCATCATATAACGGCGCATAATAATCGTCAGTTCATCATGAGGGCATTTATCATAGATGTATAGCTGTATATCGGTAAAATTAATGACATGAAGATAAATCGGACCCGTATATGCCGCCACCTTCTTTGCCAGATCCACCACCTTCTGCTTTGCACGTTCACTCGTGTACGGAGGCGCGTGGAAATAAACCGCATCAATTTTAACTCCTCTTTTGGCTATCATCCAACCGGCGACCGGCGAGTCAATACCGCCGGACAGAAGCAGCATTGCCTTGCCGCCCGTGCCCACCGGCATACCTCCCGGTCCCGGAATAATCTCTGAATATATATATATCTTATCGCGCACCTCTACGTTCAGCATAATATCCGGTTTGTGTACGTCCACACGCATCTGGGGATAAGCTTCAAGAATCATGCCGCCCAGTTCCATATTCATCTCCATGGAATTTAACGGATAATTCTTTCTGGCGCGCCTTGCCGCCACCTTAAAAGACTTATTCTTATCGGGATATACTCTGTCGATATACTCGACAATCGTTACCCCCAGTTTCTCAAATCCTTCATCTTCCACATAGACCATCGGGCAGATTCCGGAAATACCGAATACTTTCGCAAGCGCCAAAACCGTCTCGTCATAATCAAACTCAGATACCGCGTCTACATAGATACGTCCGTCAGTCTTACGCACGGCAAACTCGCCTTCACATTTCTTCAAAGCGTATTTAATCTGCTGCACCAGCGCATTCTCAAACAAATAACGATTTTTACCTTTCACGCCAATCTCAGCATATTTTATCAAAAAAGCCGTAAACATATTCACCCTCCGTTAGTGTCTCACATACCGACGCAGCATCGGAATCATCTCCTCCAATGCCTGTATAGTATACCGGATTTCTTCTGCGGTTGTAAAGACTGAAATACTGAATCGTATTGTGGAATCCAACAAATCCTTCTCCACACCGATCGCCTTAAGCGTCGCCGACGTCTGCGGTTTGTTGGACGCACAGGCGCTGCCTGCGGACACATAAATGCCTTTTTCTTCCAAAGCATGTAACAGCACTTCACTTCTGATTCCCCGTACTGACAGGCTCACGATATGCGCCGCTCCCTGTCTGCCCGGACATCCGTTCACTCTGATGCCTTCGATGTTCTCAACTCCTTGAATGAGCATCTCGCGCAGTCCATACATTCTGTCCATATCCTCGTCCAGATTCTCATAGACAAGTTCTGCCGCTTTGGCAAGCCCTGCAATACCGGGAACATTCTCCGTACCTGACCGCATTCCTTTCTGCTGACCGCCTCCGTAGATAATCGGGCTTACTTTCGCGCCCTCCCTGATATAGAGGAACCCGGCCCCTTTCGGACCGTGAATCTTATGCCCGCTGACAGAAAGCATATCCACCTGCATTTTGGACGGATAAATACGGAATTTACCGAATCCCTGCACTGCATCCACATGGAAAAGCGTCTGCGGATTCACGCGTTTGATCAACGCACCTGCCTCAGCAATCGGCTCAACCGTTCCTATTTCATTATTTGTATGCATGATAGACACCAGAATGGTATCTGGTCTGATCGCCTGCTCCAAATCTGACAGCGAAATACGCCCCTCATGGTCTACCGGAAGATAGGTCACTTTAAATCCTTGATTCTCCAAGTAAGCCATAGGCTGCAGAACCGCCGGATGCTCAATCCGCGTGGTAATCAGATGTCTTCCTCTTCTGTGGTTTGCCATCGCCGTACCAATCAGTGCAATATTATCGGACTCTGTTCCGCCGGAGGTAAACAGAATTTCCTTCTCGTTTACCTTCAATAATTTAGCCAGAGTTTCTTTTGCATATCTTAAATACTGTTCCGCTTCTACTCCCTTGTGGTGCATGCTGGAGGGGTTACCGTAATCCTCGCACATGATTTTATACATCAACTGCGCGACCTCGTCAAAGCACCGTGTTGTCGCAGAATTGTCTAAATACACTTCCATTATCGTCATTCCTTTCTCTTGACCTATCGTTCGCGGAAGTTTCTGTTCGAGCACTTTTACTATATGAGATATTTTCTATGCATAAAACAGATTTTAGCTTCATAGCTTATCATATGTTGTTAAGATTCTAATTGATACATCAGCCAGGAAAGCACAGTCAGACCCGCCGTCTCTGTCCTCAGAATACGCCTGCCGAGGGTTATCGGTTCAATACCGGCCTCAAACGCCGTTTCTATTTCGCTTTCCTCAAATCCGCCTTCGGGACCTATGAATACAGCAATGCGCTTGCCCGGTTCGACAGACTCCACCAGCTCTCTCGTATGCTGCATATCCTCGGCAAGTTCATACGGAATCATCTTGATATCCATATTCTTTGCATACGCAATCGCCTCCTGCATACTCATAACATCATGCACGGTGGGAATCACACCGCGCTTACTCTGCTTTGCCGCCGCTTCCGCAATCCCCTGCCATCTGCTCACCTTCGCCGCTGCTTTCTTCTCGTCAAGCTTGACAATGCACCTTTTGGCCGCCACCGGAATTACCTCATATGCTCCCAGTTCAATCGCCTTCTGAATCACCAACTCCATTTTATCTGCCTTCGGCAGCCCTTGAAAAAGATATATTTTGGACGGCAGTTCAACTCCGTCCTCCTTGATAAACCGAAGTGTGCAGATCACCTCGTCGTCCGTATATTCTTCTATACCGCAGCGGTATTCCCTGTTGTCATTTCCGTTACTGACCGCAATTTCTTCCCCGATTTTCATGCGAAGCACATTTTTGATATGGTTGAAATCACTTCCCGTTATCACAACCCTTTTGCCCTCTATCTGCGACGGTTCCACAAAAAAACGATACATCCTTGCACCTATGTCTTTCACAGTAAACTATTTAAGATTCCCATCATTCCGTGCCGCTTTCCTTGCACGTCTGCGCCTGCACAATGCGGAGACGATGCTCTCCGCCAGCATGAAAGCCGCCATACCCAATACCGCACCGGCGCTGTCTATCAACACGTCGCTGATCCTTCCCGAACGTCCTGCTACGAACAACTGATGAAACTCGTCACTGCAGGCATAAAGCATGGTCAGAAATGCCGCCAGACACCCTCTGCGTACGCGCTCCATTTCCCATCTGGCAAACCATACATAGAGCAGCACTGCCAGAATTGCAAACTCTGTCATATGCGCAGCTTTACGTACAAAAAATTCTATCGCCGCAGCAATTTCATGGAGCTGCTCCTCATCCAGATTCAAATGAAAAAACAGTCCCGTGGTACTAACGATACGGTAACTGAATCCTTCACTGACTACGCTTGATTCTTCTTTGGTCTGAGCGGAAAAGGCAAAAATAACACACATCCATATAAGTGCCAGAATGCCTGCTATGTTGCTCCACTTTCCCGCTTTGTTTCGTCTTATGATCTCTATCATTCTATTTCATTTCCTTTACAGAATGTTCTCTGTTCGCATCCGCTATGCATTCTTGCGTGCCGTAACCGATACCCACTCGCCCTGATAAGTCACTTCAAGAATCTCTAATCCTGCCGCTTCCACAGCCTCCCGTACCGTCTCCTCTTTCATGTCAATAATACCGGAAGTGATATAGACACCGCCTTTCTTCAACTGTCCCACGATAACAGGTGTAAGAGGAACCAGTACGTCGGCGAGGATATTAGCCACTACGATATCATAGCGCTCATATCCCACGCGGTCCTGCACTTCTTTATCCGTAATAATATTGCCTATCATCATTTGAAATGACTGTTCATCAATATGATTCGTCTTCATATTCTCTGCCACAGCATCCACTGCGCAGGGGTCCAAATCGGTTCCTACCGCATGTTTTGCACCATACATCAGTGCAAGAATTGCCAGTATGCCGCTGCCCGTTCCCACGTCAAGCAGTTCTGTCTCAGGCGTCAGGTACTTTTTAATCTGACGGATACACAATTGCGTCGTCTCATGCATTCCGGTACCGAAAGCGGTTCCCGGGTCAATATGCAGTATTTTCTTATCCCGGTCCTCCTCTTTTACCTCTTCCCATGAGGGAATTACCAGCAGATCGTCTATGTAAAATTGATGAAAATACTGTTTCCAGTTGTTAATCCAGTCAATATCCTCAGTTTCCGTCACTGTAATACTTCCCTCACCGACATCCATGAAAACGCGCAGTTCATCGAGTTCCTGCCGTATCTGCGCCACAAGGGTATCTCTATCCGCCGACACGCCATTTACTTCAAGACTGCCGTCGTCCTTCTCCTCCACAAAGAAATTTAAATATGCGATCCCGTCATCCTCCGGCCCGTCCGGTAAAATATCCACAAACATCTGCTCCTTTTCAAGGGCAGTAAGCGGAATCTTGTCCTCAATCTGCGCACCCTCCAGACCAATGTCATAGAGGGTGCTGATAATAATATCTTCTGCATCTGTAACTGTCTTGATTCTAAACTTCATCCATTTCATTGTTAACCTCATTTCTGCGCTGCTTTTTGCGCATGACGAGTTTGTGGCAAGCAATGCGCGGCCACAAATCTCGCGATTGAAAATTTATAATTTTCAATCTTTTATTCCCCCGACGGTACGGACGGTATATCGGGCGTAACCAGACTGTCATCATCCTCGCCGTACTGCACGCACTCTCCGTACTCCTGCCAAATATTGCAAACCCAAGTCTTACCCTGATTAAAGACAATTTCATTGCCTTCCTCGTCATAGAATTTAGCCGGGGTAAAGTCTCCGTCATAACGCTCCCATGTGCCTTGAATCACCTTACCGTTCGTAAATACAAGCGCGTCTCCCTCGCCGTGAACGCCAAACGCCAGATAATCTTTAGCATCTCTCTTCTCGCCATGGCAGTACTGGAATACCACATTGCTGACAGTTAACTGCTCGTTATTATACTCATCAATCTGCTTGCCACCGTCCTGATAACGGTAATACAAGCGGTCGTCTTCATGGTACTCGAAATACGGATTGTATGCTCCGTATCCTCCCGAGTTATTGCCCGTTTTTCCTCCCGGATAGATAATATATGCCGTATCTTTGTCCGGATAATCCGCTACCACATCATCCGCCGCAAATAAAAACGGCGGCACATAATTCTCGTCGTAATTCCAATCATATCCAAGACGCTCTACCGCCTTGAACAAACCATCTATCATAAGATAACCCGTAAATTCTGTGGCATATCCAGGTCTGCTGACTCGGGCAAACGCCTCATCCGCCGGATTGTGAATACCGTCTACCGCCGCGCTGACATTGTAATAATTAGGACGGTTGATCAGTTCCTCCACATAAGGTTTCGCCAATCCCCAGTTACAGTAGATTGCTTCATATCCCATTGCAACGTATACGAAATAATCCCGGCTGCTTCGTATGGGTCCGATCCTCTCCAGATCATCGAAATCTTCAAACACCGCCATAAGCCTTGTAATACGTCCTTCCACAGGCGCTTCGTAAATAATAGCCGCCTTAGACAGACCGTACTGGGGCATTGCAGGTCTATTGTTCGGAATCATGACTGCAATGGGTCTTCTGGTCGCTATCTCTTCGCTTGTCCACTCTCCCGTCAGGTAACTCTGTATCTCACCGTTAACCACTGTCCGTTCTTCAATGACGAGACTGGAAGTCGTCGGTTCCTCCGGCTCGCTCGCCGTTTCCTCCGGTTCCTCTTCCACTTCCGGAAGCACTTCTAATTGTTCTGGCAATTCAGGCACCGGCTCTTCTTTCTTTCCACATCCGGCAAGACAGAGCGCTCCGCACAGAGATGTTATCATTAACAACTTTATCGTCTTTCGCAACATTCTTACCTCTTTTCTTCTTATCGTGCTTTACGGTTCATTTATTCAAAGGTATGGACATGAATGAAAAATTTCAATTTCAATTTTATTATACCCGAAAACAAGAATACTGTATACTCGAAATTCAAGCGTTGTCAAAATATGCCGTATAAATGGAAAAGAACGGCACGCTTACCGCTAAACCGGAAAGCGCGCCGTCTACTATTTGTTCTCAGCTATTCTTCTATTTTCTGAATTTTTTCTTACTTTTGCCGACCGGCTCCTCCGCGCTGTTTCCAGAAACTTTCTTTGCCGCGCTGAGTGTATCTCCGGTTATTTCGTCAAACTTCTTTAAGAGTTCCTTCGCTTCGTGGGACAGTTTATCCGGAACCTGCACTACCAGAGTCACATAGTGATCGCCTCTGATGTTTTTATTGCGAAGGGACGGAACGCCTTTTCCTTTCAGACGTACTTTTGTGTCAGTCTGTGTTCCCGCTTTGACATCGTAAATTACTTTACCGTCCACCGTGTCAATCACAATCTCGCCGCCCAGCGCAGCAACTGCAAAGGACACCGGAACAGTAGAATAAATACTTTCGTCCTGTCTCTGGAAAATAGGATGCCTTCCTACGATTACCTCTACGAGCAAATCGCCCCTCGGTCCGCCGTTCGTACCGGGTTCACCCTTGTCACGAATACGGACGCATTGTCCACTGTCAATTCCTGCCGGAATAGACACCTGAATCTTCTTCTTATTTGCAATATATCCCGTACCCCTGCAATCCGGACATTTATCTTTAATCACTTTACCAGTTCCGTGGCAGTCCGGACATGTCTGTACATTTCTGACTGTTCCGAAGAATGACTGCTGCGTAAAGACAACCTGCCCTTTACCACCGCACTTGCCGCACGTCTCCGGACTGGTGCCGGGTTTCGCTCCCGTTCCATGGCAAGCGGTACATTCGTCTTTGAGCGTCAACTCAATCTCTTTGTCTACTCCGAATACCGCTTCCTCAAATGTAATGCGCACGCTGGTACGGATGTTCGCGCCCTTCATCGGGCCGTTACTTCTGCCTCCACGACGGCCGCCGCCAAAAATATCTCCGAAAATGTCCCCGAAAATATCCGTAAAATCGGCGCTGTTAAAATCAAACCCGCCGAAGCCGCCGGCACCTCCCGCACCATCGAAAGCAGCATGACCATATTGGTCATACTGCCGTCTCTTCTCTGGATCACTCAAGATTGCATAAGCCTCGGAGGCCTCTTTAAATTTCTTCTCAGCCTCCGCATCACCGGGATTCATATCGGGATGGTACTTCTTAGCAAGAACTCTATATGCTTTTTTGATAGCGGCGTCATCAGCATTCTTCTCAATACCGAGCACCTCATAATAATCTCGTTTCTGTTCCGCCATACTTATAATCCTCCAAGCCTATCCCTTTCCTCTTAGTTCTTAGACTTCTCTGTAATCTCCGTCTACTACATCGTCTGCCGTCTCAGTCTGTGCGCCTGCATCCGCTGCACCGCCCATATTGCTCATATCCGGACCGCCCTGCGCCTGCTGCATATTCTCATACATCTTCGTAAACAGCGCCTGTGCCGAATTAGTCAGCTTCTCTTTTGCCGCCTTCAGTTCATCAATCTGGCTGTCAGACATTTCCTGATCTTTCGTCTGCTCTAAGATATCCTTAACCGCCTGTAAGTCTGCCTCAACATTTGCCTTATCTGCTGCGTCAATCTTGTCACCGACTTCGGTAAGCGCTTTCTCTGTCTGGAATACGAAGGAATCCGCTTCATTTCTCGTATCAATTGCTTCTTTTCTCTTCTTATCCTGCGCTTCGTACTCTGCAGCCTCTTTTACTGCTCTGTCAATTTCATCATCAGACATATTGGAACCGGCCGTAATTGTAATATGCTGCTCTTTGCCTGTTCCAAGATCCTTCGCAGATACGTTCACGATACCGTTAGCATCGATATCAAAAGTAACTTCAATCTGCGGAACACCGCGCATTGCCGGCGGAATACCGTCTAATCTGAACTGTCCGAGAGACTTGTTGTCTTTCGCAAACTGTCTCTCACCCTGTACGACGTTAATGTCTACCGCCGTCTGGTTATCTGCCGCAGTAGAGAATACCTGACTCTTCTTGGTCGGAATTGTCGTATTTCTCTCGATCAGTCTGGTAGCGACACCACCCATTGTCTCAATGGACAAAGATAACGGCGTGACGTCTAACAATAAGATTTCACCTGCGCCGGCATCTCCCGCCAGCTTACCGCCCTGAATGGAAGCGCCCAGCGCAACGCACTCATCAGGATTCAATGACTTACTCGGCTCTTTACCTGTCAACTGTTTTACTTTATCCTGAACCGCAGGAATACGTGTGGATCCACCTACCAGCAATACCTGACCGAGATCGGCGTTGGTCAGACCGGCGTCTTTCATCGCATTCTGTACCGGAATTGCCGTTTTCTCTACCAAGTCATGCGTCAATTCATCAAATTTTGCTCTTGTAAGATTCATATCAAAATGCTTCGGTCCTTCTGCTGTCGCAGTGATGAACGGAAGGTTGATATTCGTTGTCGTTGCGGAGGAGAGTTCTTTCTTCGCTTTCTCTGCCGCCTCTTTTAATCTCTGAAGCGCCATCTTATCGTTAGATAAGTCAACGCCTTCCTGCGCCTTAAACTCAGCTAACATCCAGTCGATTACCTTCTGGTCAAAGTCATCGCCGCCCAGATGCGTATCGCCATTGGTAGAAAGTACCTCGATAACGCCGTCACCAATCTCGATAATAGACACATCGAATGTACCGCCGCCAAGGTCGTATACCATGATCTTCTGTTCTTTCTCGTTGTCAAGACCATAAGCAAGCGCTGCCGCCGTAGGCTCGTTGATAATACGTTTTACATCAAGACCTGCGATTTTACCCGCATCTTTAGTTGCCTGTCTCTGCGCATCATTGAAATATGCCGGAACAGTAATGACCGCTTCGTTTACCTTCTCACCTAAATAGCTTTCCGCGTCGCCCTTTAATTTCTGCAGAATCATCGCTGAAATCTGCTGCGGTGAATATTTCTTTTCATCAATGGTACGTCCTTTGTCCGTACCCATATCTCTCTTGATCGACGCAATCGTCTTATCAGCGTTCGTTACCGCCTGACGCTTTGCAGGTTCACCGACAAGTCTCTCGCCCGTCTTCGTAAAAGCGACTACCGATGGTGTTGTCCTTGCTCCTTCTGTATTGGCGATAACGGTAGGCTTACCACCTTCCATAACTGCCACGCAGCTGTTTGTTGTTCCCAAATCAATTCCGATAATTTTACTCATAATTTCTTCCTCCTATTTAAAATATATCGTTAATAATTTCATTTGTTGCCTGATACTGTTTCTAAGTCACTTCTTAAATCTTGTTACTCCTGTACAACTGCCACCATGCTGTGCCTTACCACACTGTCGCGGTAAGTATATCCTTTTTGCAGTTCCTGCGCAATGATTCCGGCATCAAATTCTTCACTCTCCACCTGCATTACTGCATTATGGAAATCCGGATTAAACTCTTCTCCTACCGCGGGAATTGGTTTTACTTCCATATTCTCAAGCTCTGTCATAAGCTGCTTGTAAATCATTTCCATGCCCTGCTCAAATGCTCCGCCCTTCTCGCTCTCCGGCACAGCTGCAAGACCTCTCTCAAAATTGTCCACCACCGGAAGAATCTTCTCTATTACACTCTTAGCGCCCGTCTCAAACATTGCCGTCTTCTCTTTGTCGGTCCGCTTTCGGAAGTTCTCAAACTCCGCCATCTGGCGTTTCACTCTGTCTTCCAGTTCATCAATCTTTTCTTTCAAAGCTTCCTGCTTTTTATCTGTCTTCTCTTTTCTCTTTTTTTCCTTCTTCTCTTCCTTTGTCTCCTCTTTTGAGTCCTGTACCGATTCTGCCGCATTCACATCCTGCGCCGTATCGCCTGCGCTTGCTTTCTCAGCAGTATCCGCCTCTCCTTCTGTCGTCGGAATATCCTCTCTATTATCCCCGTTCAGGTTTTCTTCCTGTAACTTATCTTTTTCCTCTGCCACGCCTCTCATTCCTTTCTGTGATGTTCAATTATTGTTCGTCTCTGCTCATGTATGTTTCAGACGCATCTGTCTCAATCACGTTTATTTTTTATATAAATCATCCAACTGGTTCTTCAACAGTTTCAGATTCTTAACTACCTTCTCATAGTCCATCCGCTTAGGTCCGATGATACCTATGGTTCCTTTCATTCCTTCATCCAGCTCGTAAGTCGCAGTGACAATACTGCAGTCTCTCATTCCTTGTACCGGCGTCTCGTTGCCGATATAAACCTGTATGCCGGTATTATTCTCATCTGATAGATTATCCTGTACCAGTTCGCTTAGCAGCTGTTTCTCCTCAAAAGTCGTAATCAGTTCACTTGCCCGTTCATGGTCTGCCAGCTCCGGATATTTGAAGAAGTTCTTCGTACCGCTCGTATAAATCTCAAGGTCCTCATCCGCCCTGATCGCTTCGGCAACCGCATCAATTACATCCGCTACAATAACACTGTGGATACCTGCCTGCTGCTTCATCGCGGAAATCATCCCCAGATTAATCTCCTCCAATGACAGCCCGTTCAGATGCGTGTTCAGCAGAATGTTCAACTTCAAAAGCGTCTCATCGTTTATCTCTTCTTCCACCGTCAGCATCGTGTTCTTGATGACATTTCCTTCCACAACGATGACCGCAAGTATCTGGTTGACATCCACGCGGGATAACTGGATGAATTTCAGTTTGTTGCGATGATACTGCGGCGCGGAAACCATGGCCGCATACTCAGTATTTGCCGCAAGCATCTTCGCCGCCTGCTTTAAGAGATGATCCATCTTGTCTTCCTTCGCAAGAAGAATTTCTTTCATCTCCTCTACTTCCCGTTCCTTCTCCTCCATCATCTTATCAACATACAGACGATAGCCTTGATCAGATGGGATGCGTCCCGCGGAAGTATGCGGCTGAAGAATGTAACCCAGCTCTTCCAGATCTGCCATCTCATTACGGATGGTTGCCGAACTCAAATTCAGATCCGTATACTTGGAAATAGTCCTGCTTCCTACCGGTTCTCCTGTTTCTAAATAGTTGCGAATGATGGCTTGCAATATTTTATATTTTCTTTCATCCAACTGCATACCATTTCTCCCATTGTTAGCACTCGACTAAATAGAGTGCTAACATCTTCTAGTAGTAAGTTATCACTTAAAATTTTCGTTGTCAACATTTCCCTGCAAAAAAATTATTAAAAATATATAAAAATCGAGCTTCGCACGATTACGAGATTCGCTTCGCAAACTCGAAAAGAGGAAACATTTTTCTATAGAATAAAAATAGTCGATTCGGGAATCTCCCAAATCGACTGTCTTATTGCTATTAGAATAACCATTATGTAATATAATTATTACTGTGCCGCGCTTAACGATTCGTACGACGCATATTAAATACCGAAACTTCCTGTCACATCGCCGTTAATCACATAATATACTACGTTCTCTTCCGGCTTTACGTATAATTCAACTGATTTGAAATCGCCGACTTTCTGGTTAAGATCATATTTCCATACGTCTTTTGCAATTTTAACAAGATCTTCTGTCGTGTATGTTCTGCCTGCAAACTGTAAATGTACGGTTTCTTTGACTACCGCTTTCTTAACAGGCGCTTCCTTCTTAACTGTCTCTTTCTTAGCCGTTGTCTTCTTAGCCGCCGCTGTTTTCTTAGCAGGCGCCTTCTTTGTCGTCTCTTTCTTAGCCGTTGTTTTCTTTACGGTTTTCTTAGGCTCAGCCTTAACATCTTCTGTCTTGGGTTCTACTACAGATTCTGCTTTTGCTACAGGTGCTGCCGCTGCTGTCTTAACTTCTTCTGTCTTTGTATCTGTGGCTTTAGCTGTTACTGCTTTAGCTGTCGGTTTCGCAATTGCTGTTTTCTTTGTTTCTGCCATGAGTCTTCTCCTTCCACATATCCGATCATTCGGACCACAAATGTAATATTTTATACTTTTCCATAATCCCTAGTCTATCAGTTTCAGACTATATGGGTATATTAACGCAATACCGATGTACTGTCAATCAACAATCTGTAACAAATAGTTGCTCATTCCCTTTGTATTTTATACGAAATGACATAAAAAACGCCATAATAACGCTAGTTTCAAGCCATCATAAACAGATATCAAACAAGCACAAAGTACAACAGCACTATGGCGCCGAGTATAATTCGATACCAGCCGAACACTTTGAAATCATGCTTTTTAATGTACCCCATCAAGAAGCGTATCACAATCACAGACACAAGGAAGGCCACAATCATACCCGTCAGAAGAATCACCGCTTCCGCACTCGTAAAATGAAATCCGAATTTCACTACCTTCAGAAGACTGGCGCCGAGCATCACCGGGATTGCTAAGAAAAAGGTGAATTCAGCCGCAACCGTTCTGGACACTCCAATCAACAGCGCTCCTACAATCGTTGCGCCCGAACGTGAGGTTCCGGGAAACACAGCCGCCAGAAGCTGGAACACACCAATCATAAATGCCGTCTGATAAGTAATCTGTCCAAGTTCCGTAATTTTCGGCGATGTATTTTTGTTCCTGTTCTCTATCACAATAAAAGCAATACCGAAAACAATCAGTGCAATTGCCACGCACCACGGATTGTAAAACAACGCGTCAAATACATCATCAAACGCCAACCCGATCACTGCTGCCGGTACGCATGCCACCAGAATCTTGAACCAGAGCACGAATATATCTTTCTGTATAATAGGTTTTTCTTTGAAGTGAAAAGGAAAAATTTTATCCCAAAACAGCATCACTACCGCCAGTATCGCACCAAGCTGTATTACCACCAGAAACATTTCCAAGAATTCCGGTGAAACATCAAGCGTCACAAATTCATTAAGCAGAATCATATGTCCTGTACTGCTGATCGGAAGCCATTCCGTAATACCTTCCACAATACCGAACAGAATTGCCTTTAAGATTTCCATTACGCTAATCATATGTCTTTCTTAACCTTTCTCTAATACTCATTCTTAACAAATTTTCTGAACGCTTCCAAAGACCGCTCTACCTTCTCCGTATTAATGCAATATGCGAGACGGATATATCCTTTGACTCCGAATGTATCGCTCGGCACGACGATAAGATCATATTTCTTCGCCTTCTCGCAAAAGGCAACGGCATCCTCCTCCAACGCTTTCGGGAAAATATAGAATGTCCCGCCCGGTTTCACACACTCAAATCCCAAATTGATAAGTTCTCTATATAATATGTTCATATTTGTCTCATAGACCGACAAATCGGATGTTAAGTCAAGTACTTCTGCCACCGCGAGCTGAATAATGGACGGCGGACAATTATGCCCCGTTCCTCTGGATATCTGGCTGCACATAGCACTGATATATTCTGCATCCCTGCATGCCGGATTCACCGCCACATATCCAATACGCTCTCCCGGCAGCGACAATGATTTCGAGAATGAATAGCATGACAATGTATTCGCATAAAACTTGGACGGATAGGATGACTCCACACCGGCGAATACAATCTCTCTGTATGGTTCGTCCGAAATCAGGAAAATATCATGCCCGTATTTTTCTGCCTTATCCGTCATAATCGCCGCAAGCTTTCGAAGCGTCTCAGACGAATAAACCGTACCGCTGGGGTTGTTCGGCGTATTAATCAGAACCGCCGCCACTTTCTCGGTCAGCATTTCCTCGAAAGCTTCAAAGTTAATCTGAAAACTCTTCGTATCCGCGGGAACGACTTTTAATGCCGCTCCCGTCAGATTAATATAAGGTCCGTACTCCGGAAAATACGGCGCAAACGTAAGAATCTCATCTCCCGGCTCACTCACACAGCGAACCGCGTGGGCGATTGCTCCCGCCGCACCTGTAGTCATAAAGATATGATTGCCCGTATAGTTCATCCCGAATCTCGCATTAAGGGACTGCGCTACTTTGTCCCGCACCGCCGGAATACCCAGACTCTGACTGTACCCGTGCAATTCCATCGGATCTTTATTTTGCAGCATATCAATCATCGTATCAGTAAATTTCTGCGGCGTCGGTACGGAAGGGTTGCCTAAGCTGTAGTCAAACACATTCTCATAACCGATTTCGCATCCTCGCTGCGTAGCGAATTCCGATAACTGACGAATCACGGATTTGCCTTGCAGCATATCTTTATATTTCTGTACAATCATTTTTTAACCTTGCCTTTCCTAACTGTAAATTCTTATTTCGCCGTAAGGTGCATCAGCCTGCCCTTGAAGTCTCCCCACAGCGGAGGAATATTAATGCCCGCATAATGCAGGGTATCACCCTTATATTCGGTCTGCTTAATTTCCGGCCAGTCCTGTGCATTGGCAATCACATATGTCTTCTCCGAGTCAAGTCCCGGAATATGAATTCGTCTGCTGTGGAAATTTGGTCTGTTCAATACCTGAACATACGTGACCAATGCCTCGCTTTTATCCTTAGCCACTACTTCATAACAGTCATAGAAATGATTGTCCGCATAATGTGCAATACGGTAATAATCGCCCTCGCGCACCAAATCATTATATTTGTGATACATGGCAACCTGCTGAGGAATCATATTGCGATCCGCCTCCGGAATCTTGGTCACATCCAATTCATATCCGAATGTACCAGCAAGCGCAACATATCCCCTCGTCTCAAATGGAGTGATGCGTCCAACCGTATGATTCGGACAGTCGGATACATGAGCTCCCATAGTAGACAACGGATAAATCATCGCCGTCCCTGCCTGAATCGACAGACGCTCCACCGCATCTGCGTCATCGGAACACCATATTTGCGGACTGTAATATAACATACCCGCATCGAATCTGGCACCGCCGCCCGAACAATTCTCAAGCAGAAGATGCGGAAATTCTTTAGTCATTCTGTCCTGCAGTTCATAGACTGCCAAAACCTGCCTATGATATAACTCGCCCTGTCTGTCCGCCGGAAGTCCATAACTTCCCAAATCACTGAGCTGCCTGTTCATATCCCACTTCACATATTCAATATTCGCACTTCTAAGGACAGTCGCCACCATCTCATATACATAGTCCCTGACTTCTTTTCTTGTCAAGTCAAGCACATACTGATTTCTCGCCAGACTTCCTGTCCTGCCGGGAATTGCAATCGCCCAGTCCGGATGTGCGCGATACAAATCCGAATCCGGTGAAATCATCTCCGGCTCAAACCAAATACCAAATTTCATACCCAGTTTATTGACTTCATCTACCAGATATTTCAGTCCGCCGTTTAATTTGCTCTCATTGACCTGCCAGTCTCCCAGACTCGAATTATCGTCATTTCTGTGTCCAAACCATCCATCGTCCATGACCAGCATTTCAATTCCGAGTTCTGAAGCCTGCTTCGCAATGCTAAGCAGCTTCTCCGTATTGAAGTCAAAATAAGTCGCTTCCCAGTTGTTGATCAGAATCGGCCGTTTCTTATTCTTATATTCGCCGCGTATCAGATGATTACGGTATAAATCATGGAAACACCTTGTCATGCCGCCGATACCGTCCGCAGAATAAACACAGATAACTTCCGGCGCCTGAAAACTTGCTTCCGGTTCTAATTTCCAACAAAAATCATAAGGATTGATACCCATCGTGGCACGCATACTGCCAAACTGATCCCCCTCAATCTGTGCCAAAAAATTACCTGAATATACAAAATTCATGGCATAGATGTCACCTGTCTCTTCAGTAGTCGTGCGCTTCTTCCACGCCATAAAAGGATGCTCCTGATGGCTCGATTCACCTCTGATTGAGGACACGCTCTGTTTGCCTCTCATCACGGGACGGGTCTGAATCGCACGTTCTCTTGCCCACGAACCGTGCAGCGTAATCATTTCGTAATCGTCATTATCCATATCAATGCATGCCGATAATACCTTCGTCAGATAAATCGCCTCATCAGCATGATTCACAATCTTTACACTCCTTGCTATGGCGTCACTGTCAGCAAATATGCTGTAAGAAAGAATCACCTGTAATTTCAAAATCTTATCTTCGCAGACAAGTTCCAGCGTCCTGCACTCCGTATCTTGACCGAAAGTCGCCGGAAGCCCCTCCAACTCCTCTTTGCCGTCGTAGATTCTGTGGGACACATAAGATAATGCCACTCCGGTATGCCCGCCCGCAGTCCTGACTTCCAACGTGCCCTCTCTGTAATCGCCCAGTCCGTTACCCGTATACTCCATCGGAAACGTATCTAAGAAGGAAGTCCTGTCCCTATTATTCTGCGATGGGACAAACGGCGCCTCCATCGTGCGCATCAGATATGCCAGATTATCTTCCGTCAGTTTTCTTCCATAATAAATGTGCCCGACAAAATTGTCGTCGTCCACAATGCCGATACAGTAGCTTGTGTGCTCTGTATCCAATTTAAAAACTCTGCTATCTTCATTGTAGCTGATCTTCATACTCTCTTCTCCTTCTTCCGGATACGACTTGATTCTGCTCCATACAGTTCTTACGGAAAATGCATTCCTTCATATGCTTTTTGCATTTCCCAAGGCATGACGAAGCCATGTCTTATTATATCAACATCTTACTTATTAGGAAAGGGGCATGTTAAAACATTTCTGAGCTGGCTTTAAATACTAAGAACAGACTTCCTCAAATCCCAAGCCACCTTGAGTCCTCGCTCCATCAGCCAATTGACAAGGCACTTCGTTCCTTAATAACTGAAATAAGCAGCCAGTTTTCATAGCTGCCTACCCGTCAATGGAATATTTGACCTCTGAATAGCATTCAGCATTCCAAGTTATTCCTCATATTACCATTCCTTTATATTTGGTCGTGGCTGCCGCCACCATTCTTGAAAGTCTTTTGAATATCTTGTTAAAACTACTGCTACATCTTTAGGCGGCGCATAAGTTGTAATCTCAATAAACTTATCCACAAATCGGTCTGCATCCTGTATATTTTGGGAAATTTCAAGTTTTCTTCCTAGTTTTACCAGTTCAGCAGTTTTTTCAGACACGGATTCAACCTGTTGTTCCAGTCGTCTGTTGCAATCAAATAAAATCTCATTTTCTTGAAGTATCATCCGATATATGCTGTAAATGATTTCTACTATGGCATTCATTTTCATATACCCGTCAATCGGGCATGATTTAAGGAAATAATAATAATTAAGCCAGAAATCTGAGTAAAAAGATAATAATTTTTCCCTTTTTTCAGTTTTCTGAAATACAGGAATCAGTGGTAGTATATCTTCAATCTCCGCGTCATTACAAAATAAAATTTTCGCTTTCGCAAACCCATTTCTGGCAGGTTCACTACCCCTCTTTGCCAAATCCATCAGATACTGTTTCGTCATATACTTTATATCAAAATACCCGCCTTCATATGTACATAATCCGTCTATCGTTTCGGTTGTTGTATTTTTCTTATCTTTTTCTGCATATTCTTCTTCCGATAAAATAACCACGCCATCCAGATCAGAATCTGCCCTTTCCGTTCCCTTGGCTACAGAACCTATCAGTATTAAAGCTATAGCCCCATGTTGCCTATAGTACTCTTTCATATTCTCAATAGATTGTTTGTGATGTTTATACATTTTTCCTCCCCTTTTTAATTGAAATCAATTTCATTAAATTTCTATATGCAAATGTTGACTGCGTTCAGTCTTACATTCGCCCTGCGCAGCTATTTGTGATATACTATTCATGTCCAACCAAAAGGACAAAAAAGAACCATACCTATTTTTCAAATGAATTCAATATGCAAGTATATAACAGATATCTGAAACATCTGCATAAAACGCCTTTCCGCAGACAAAGATGTTTAAAATGATATTCGTATGAAAAAAGATGAATACTACAAATAAAGATTAAGAAAGCAGGTTTAATTTATTATGAGTATCACAGTCGTATTACAACAAATGGTCATGATTTTTATATTAATCGGCATCGGTCTACTATTATATAAGAAGAAAATGCTGTCGGAAATGACGTCAAAGCAAATATCCGGCATTATCGTCAACGTAACAAATCCGGCGCTCCTTATCTGCTCCGCCTTTCAGGACGGACCCAAAGTGTCCGTACCGGAACTGGGCATGGCGCTCGGATTCTACCTGCTTATCTATGCAATCCTGATCGCAGTAAGTTTCCTGATACCACGCGTCCTTCGCGTTCCGGACATGTATCATTATGCCTACCAGATGTTAACTATTTTCGGCAATGTAGGATTTATCGGCATCCCGCTGGCTTCCGCCGTATTGGGCGCCGAATCCTTAATTTTTGTATCTATTTATAATCTGATCTTTAATATTCTGATTTATACTTTCGGAATTTCCTTGCTGCAAAAAGCGGAAGCAAAACAGCTGTCCGCAAAACAATCTACGGCAGAAGATTCCGCAATATCGTCCGCTGATTTAAGCGCCACTGTCGCATCTCCACTTTGGAAAAAGCTGATAAACGCCGGAACCTTTTCCGCTGCGGCAACTATTATTTTTTATCTTTGTGATTTTCATGTGCCTTCCATCATACCGTCCACGTTGAATTATATGGGGCAGGCAACCACTCTGTTATCCATGCTTGTGCTGGGTGCTTCTGTCGCGCAAATGACGTTCAAAGATATCTTCTCTCATCCTAAACTCTATGGGTTTACGCTTATGAGACAGATTCTGGTGCCGATTGGCTGCATTCTGTTACTGCGCCCTTTTATACAGAGTCCTCTCGTTCTAAATACGATGGCGCTGATGCTGGCTGTCCCTGCCGGTAATATGCCGCTCATGCTTTCCAAACAGCTTCATGTCGAGACTGACACCATTTCACAGGGAATCATCCTGACCACTATCTTAAGTCTTGTGACGATTCCCGTTGTGAGCCTGTTCCTATGAATAAATTCCTTCCTATTTTGACTCAGCGAATTTTGCTTCGCAAACTCAGTTACACGATCTGCACCTTCATCATATTGGTAGTGCCGGACACTCCAATCGGCACCCCTGAAGTGATGACCGTCAAATCGCCTTTCTCAAGCAGCTTCATCTTCTCTGCTGCTTGAATCGCTCTGTCAAAAAGATTAAACACTTCTTTTTCTTCCTTGATCAAAAGAGGCGTCACACCCCAAGTTAAAGACAGCTGCCTGCACACTTTTTCTGTGGTAGCGCAGCTTATAATATCGCTCGTAGGGCGATATCTGGAAATCATTCTGGCTGATCTGCCCGACTTGGTGACCGTCACAATCGCCTTCGCGTTCAAGTCAAGCGCCGTTGTGCATGTAGCATGGCAGATGGCGTCCGTAATATCCGGCTCCGTACTTCTCTCATTTTGGAAGAAGCGCTTGCGGTAATCCACATCCTGTTCCGTCCGCTCTGCAATACGCACCATCGTCTTTACCGCCTCTACCGGATACGCGCCTGCCGCCGTCTCGCCGGACAGCATAATCGCACTTGTGCCGTCATAGACCGCATTGGCAATATCGGTCGTCTCTGCTCTCGTAGGGCGCGGGTTCTTAATCATAGACTCTAACATCTGCGTCGCCGTAATGACCTGCTTGCCGGTACGGTAAACTTTTTTGATAATTTTCTTCTGTATAACAGGTACTTCTTCATAAGGAATCTCCACGCCCATATCACCGCGCGCAACCATGATCCCGTCAGACACCTCGATAATATCGTCAATATTCGCAACTCCCTGCGCATTTTCTATCTTGGAAATAATGCGGATATTTTCCCCTCCGTTTTTGTGAAGCAGTTTACGAAGCTGTATGATGTCTTCTTTCTTCTGTACAAAAGAAGCCGCGATAAAGTCAACGTCCTGCTCTATTCCAAATAGAATATCCTCTCTGTCTTTATCACTGATATAGGGCATGGACAAATCTACATCCGGCACATTTACACCTTTATGATTAGACACAACACCGCCGTTTATAACACGGCAGACAATGTTGCTCTTATCTACCTTTTCCACTTTCATTTCAATCAGGCCGTCGTCAATCAACACCCGCATTCCTTGTTCCAAATCTTCATAGAGGCGGTTGTACGTCACGCTCACAATATCTTTGGTCCCTTCCACGTCCTCCGAAGTCAGTGTAAACAACTGTCCTTCCTCCAAAGTCACTTTGCCTTCTTTAAAATTTTTCACACGCACTTCCGGTCCCTTGGTATCCAATAAAATGGCAATTGGTCTTCCCACCTCCTTGCGAAGCTTCTTCACCATATCCATTCTTTTCTTATGATCCTCATAAGTTCCATGGGAAAAATTGCACCGCGCCACATTCATTCCCTCTATCATCATCTGTCTTAACACATCTTCATTATCTGTCGCCGGACCGAGTGTACATACAATCTTTGTTTTTCTCATTATTTTCCTCATTTCTGCGCCGTTTCTTCCTTACTATTCATTGACATATGGATTACATGTCTGCGTCAGACGGCGCACGGACGCAGCCCATGTAACAAATTAAATTACATTAACTTACCCGTCAGTTATCTATTCTTATTCTATACGGAGATATCATATTTTAAACGAATCTTAACATATCTCATACGATAACTTAATGACAGTGCCTATATCGTATCATATTATTCCGGCTGCCGGCAATGAATTATAAGATTTTAGCAGAATGTAAACTTATTCAGTTTGATGATTATTTTACAATATTACTTTCCGCATAAAACGAGCCCCCGGTGGTGGAAGCACCGGGAGCCCGTTTTATATATACAAACTAAGGGATATAGGTATACGCTTATTTCAATCAAATAGCCTCGCGTGAACAAAAACCGCAGATCACTCCACATCCTGTAACGCTGCAAAGTCCTCTTCGCCCGTACGGACTTTAACTACTCTGTCAACATTATATACAAAAATCTTACCATCTCCGATGTGACCTGTGTATAAGGCTTTCTTAGCCGCCTCCACAACGTCTTCCACCGGAATCTTGCTGACTACTACCTCTACCTTAACTTTGGGGAGCAGTGTTGCATCCATTTCAACGCCACGATACATCTCACCCGCGCCTCTCTGGATGCCGCAGCCCATGACCTGTGTTACCGTCATACCCGTCACGCCAAGATCGTTCATTGCTTTTCTAAGCTGATCGTATCTGGACAGTTTCGCAATGACAGCCACCTTGTACATACCCGTTGCAGATACGGCAGGCACCTGCGCGACCTTGACCGCCGTCTCTTTCTGAACATCGGAAGCAGCGTCGTAATCTTCCGTTCCAAGGCTTGTATTCTCGTTGATATCCATTGCCATTGTGTTAGATACATCCATAATGCTGAAGCCGGAATATGCGGATGCAAGACCATGCTCCATCACATCAAGACCGACAATCTCTTCTTCCTCGGAAGCGCGAAGACCGACAACCGCCTTAATGATCATGAAAGCAATCGTAATCGTCACGGCCGTCCACGCTGCGACAGCCACGAAACCGATAAGCTGTAATCCCAGCAGCTTAAATCCGCCTCCATAGAACAGTCCTACCATCTTGTTTCCGGCCGCATCTGCGATGGAATACCCCGGCGCCGAATCAGTTGCAAACAAACCAACCGCAATCGTTCCCCAGATACCGTTGAGACAGTGTACCGCGACCGCACCGACCGGATCGTCAATACGCAGTTTATAATCCAAAAACCATACACCGAATACCACTAGCAAACCGGCAACCGCACCGATAACAATCGCTCCGAATCCGTCTGTCACATCGCATGGCGCTGTAATGGCAACAAGACCTGCCAAGGATGCGTTCAGGCACATTGACACATCCGGTTTGCCGTATTTCGCCCATGTAAAAATCATACACACCACAGTAGCAATCGCCGGAGCAATCGTCGTTGTCACGAAAATGGAACCTAACTGCTCCACACTCGTAGCCGCCGCACCGTTGAATCCGTACCAGCCAAGCCATAAGATGAACACGCCTAAGGCGCCGATAGGAATATTATGTCCAGGAAAAGCATTCACTTTCGTAATCGTGCCATTCTTGTCTTTTGTAAATTTACCGATTCTTGGACCGAGAATCTTGGCTCCGATTAATGCCGAGATACCGCCCACCATATGTATTGCGCAAGAACCCGCAAAATCATGAAATCCAATCTGCGATAACCAGCCGCCTCCCCAGATCCAATGTGCTTCAATGGGATAAATCAACGCCGAAATCACCGCCGAATAGATGCAGTAGCTTAAGAACTTCGTTCTCTCCGCCATAGCGCCTGACACGATTGTTGCCGTGGTCGCACAGAACACTAAGTTGAACACGAAATTTGACCAATCAAAATCCGCATAGCTTGTGAAAATGTCAAATCCCGGTCTGCCAATCAGTCCGACCATATCCTCGCCAAGTAATAAGCCAAAACCAATCAGGATAAACACTACCGTACCGATACAGAAATCCATCAGGTTTTTCATAATAATGTTACCCGCATTCTTCGCTCTGGTAAAACCTGTCTCAACCATGGCAAATCCTGCCTGCATCCAGAATACCAAGGCTGCGCCGATCAGAAACCAGACGCTGAAAATCTGTCCGTTCAAAACCTCCATAATCTCTTCTGTCATAGATAAATCTCCTCCTCACTTTCGACATACCCCAATCAAACAAAAAAGCGGATGCAATGGTTCTCTTTTCCACAAGCTCCTTTGCTCCGCGTTTCCCAAAATCAGGTCGTATGTACATTTTACAAAAAATTGAGCTACGCTCAATTGTGAGATTTGCCTGCGGCAAACTCAAAAAGGCACAGGCAGTCTCCTCCACAAGCCCGTCTTTTTACGCAAAAGAAAAAGCGCTTCGTATCTTCTCGAAGCGCCTTTGCTTTTACGAACTGAATTGTAGCACCATATCCATCGGGTGTCAATAAGTATTTCAAAAATTTGTTAAAAATCTGTCAAAACTTCTTTGAGACTCTATAACAATTAATCTTCGGCGCTTCAAAGTCTTTCAGTTCAATCCTGCGCAGTTTCTTTTCTTCAATATACGGCGCGGCAAGACTCTCCGGCACAAAGCTTATGCCGTCAAAAGTAATCAGGTACGGAATCAGTTTCGTACTGTTGTCAATCTCAAATCCGAACTGGTAATGCGGCGGAAAAAGTTCTCTGATAAAAACACCCACCTCCTGCAAGGCAAAGTTACAATACAAATAATTGGAGTGAATCAGTTCTTCCTTCGTAATGCCATCTTCATATGCTGCATTCTCATGTCCCGTGACAAGCACGAGTTCATCCGTGGCAAATACCTCGCACCTAAATCCTGCATGGTAAAACGGCAGATAGGAATATGCCACATCGAGCATATTGTCCTGCAATGCCTGTAATAAATCCGTAGAATGCCCGATTGTAATTTTCACCGCATTTTCAGGATGCATCGCCATATACTTTCTGATCACCGGAAACAGATAACATTCATAAATCGTATTCGTCGTGCCGATGCGGAACGTATCTGCATACTTTTTCAGAGAATTCACTTCCTGAATGCCGATGCTTTGCAGTTCTAAAATCCTTTTGGCATAGTAAAGAAACGCTTCTCCTTCTTTGCTCAGTGTCACCTTTCTTTTATTCCTGTCGAAAAGCTGTTTCCCAATCTCCCGCTCTAATTCCGCAATCCGGTTCGTCACCGTAGACTGTGCAATAAATAGTGCGTCCGCCGTTTTTGTAAAGTTCCGGTACTCCGCCAATGTAACAAAAGTTTGTAACTGCTGTGTATCCATGTTCCACCCCTCTTCCCGGATTGCAATATCCGCCTACGCCCTTATAGATTCAGCATATTCTGACTGACCTTACATCAGGTTGAATGATCAGTATTGTATTATCAGAAAATCAAATTATTCATATCAATTTAATTCTATTTACAAATAATATAGCACCACGCTATGATGATTACAAGCAATAAAATTTCAAAGTTAAAGCAATATTAAATATGTCAAAGCGGAGGAAGCCATGTATACAAATCCCATCACAATACGACAAATTCCGTGTAACCACCCGGATTTTCTTCAATTATGCCAAGAACTGGATCTGTTTCTCAACAAAGCAATCGGCGGGGAACACAAACGGGAAAAATATAAGAAATACAATCATACAGACACCATGGACTATGTGATTATCGCCTATGACGGGCAACATGCCGCAGGATGTGCGGCATTACGGAAATATTCAGAAACTGAAATCGAATTAAAGCGAGTGTTTGTACAAGAATCTTATAGGGGGCAACATATCGGCGGACAGATGCTTACACATCTGATTGAATGTGCACAGAAAGCGGGTTATCAAAATATGCTTCTGGAAACAGGCATATTTCTTAATTCTTCCGTGCGCTTATATAAACACTACGGATTTGAACAGATTGATAATTACGGTGATTATAGGAATATGCCAGAATCGCTGTGTATGGGTCTGAAGCTCAAAGCAAATCGCTAACCAAGTTCAATGTGGGTTCGCTTTCTCTCCTTGCATTATCCGTCTTCTTCTATATATAATATTATATATTTACAGAAAAAGAGGAGACGGACATATGGCCAGAATCGTTGACATCGATGTTGGAAATAAGGATAAGCTATGCAGTATCTGCAAGGCGCTTTCTGTACCTGCCCGAATTGATATTCTTAAGTTAATCGAAAACAAAGGAATGAGTATCAGCGAGATTTCAGAGGAACTGAATATCCCTCAATCAAGTGTGACATTTCATATCAAGGTTCTTGAGCAGGCAGATTTGATAAACATAGAGGAACGTCCGGGAATGCGGGGAACCCTGAAGCTGTGCACCAGAAAGACAGATTATATCAATATCAGCGCCTATCAGAAAAACAGTAATATTAACGGATACAAAAGCTTTGAAATGCCCGTTGGCGCCTACTTTGATTTTGATGTAATGCCTACCTGCGGCATTGCAGGCGAACAGGGTATCATTGGCGTCGAAGATAAAATAACTTCCTTTTATCTCCCGGAGCGGATTAAGGCAGGTCTCTTATGGACTGCGGGCGGATACGTAAAATATCGCTTCCCCAATATGCTTCCTCCGGAAGCCCAGCCCTTTAAATTAATGTTTACTTTAGAGATATGCTCAGAGGCACCTAATTACCACGAAGACTGGAAATCAGATATCACCTTTAAAGTGAACGACTTTGAAGTGGGTACATGGCGTTCCGGCGGTGACTATGGTTCCAGAAGAGGGAGACTGAATCCGGCAGTCTGGGAAGCGGGCTCTACTCAATACGGAGTTATGTTGGGAATTGAAATCAACACGGAGGGAACACTAATCAACGGAAAGAAATGTTCAGATGTAAATATAAATATGCTTTTTCAAGAGGAACGGCGCTATATTGGATTTGAAATTTGTAATAAACCAGATGCATTATATATTGGCGGGTTCAACATCTTCGGAAAAAATTATGGTGACTATGCACAGGATATCATTATGGGCGTAGAATACAGAAACTAAAAGAGAGACGATATGAGCACAATTGTTCATATCGTCTTTTTTACTAATTTTATAACAGTAATATTGATATAAATATGCTAAAATAATGTGAAATGGCATTAAATTAAGATAAAACGTCAGTAAAATTGTTGAATCAGGGCTGTATTATGCTAAAATATACTTATAAGTATCAGCAACAATAATATAATCATTATGAAGAGGGCTATGATGAAGAAACAGACAGCATGTTATAACAAAGATTATCCCCGCCCGCAGATGGTCAGAGATTCTTGGCACAGTTTGAATGGAGAATGGGAATTTCGATTTGATGATGACGGGCAGGGAAAAAGAAATCGTTGGTATGAAAATTTTCAAAGCGAAATGAAAATTCAGGTTCCGTTCTCTTATGAGACAAAATTGAGCGGAATCAAAACGGAGAAAGAACATTTTTGTATCTGGTATGCAAGGAATCTGGAATTCAGCAAATCAGAACTTGTCAGAAAACGGGTGTTACTTCATTTTGAAGGGAGTGATTATCTGACCAGTGTCTGGATTAACGGAAAAAAGGTCGGGGATCATAAAGGCGGATATACGCGTTTTAGTTTTGACATTACAGATTACTTGACAGAAGAAAACAGAATTGTGGTACGGGTAGAAGATTCTTTTGATGAACAGCAGCTCCGGGGAAAACAGCGATGGAGATCTGAAAGTTTCCGATGCTGGTATGTCCAGACAACAGGCATCTGGAAAAGTGTATGGATGGAAACAGTAGATGAGAACCATATTTCTTCTTTAAAGCTTACACCGGATATTAAAGAAAGAGCATTAAAAATCGATCTGGATGTCGAGACCGGAGTTAGCGAAGAATATAAGAATATCCGTGCCGAAGTACAGATTGCTTTTAGGGAGAAGCTAATAAACACTATTGAATTCCCAATCGGAAGATACCATACGACTGTCAAGATAGATGTGACTGATATCGATGAGGGCACCGAACTAAACGGAATCCACTTGTGGTCACCGGACCAGCCTAATCTATACGATTTCAAAATACTGCTGTACCATGCTACCCGTTTATGCGATGAAGTCGGCTCCTATTTCGGAATGCGCGAGATAACCACTTATCATGGCAACGTTCTCTTGAATGAAGAACCAATTTTTCAACGTTTAATATTGGATCAGGGATATTGGAGCGATTCGGGATTAACGCCTCACTCAGAGGAAGCAATCATCGAGGACATTACCAAGACAAAGGAACTGGGATTTAACGGAGCAAGAAAGCATCAAAAAATAGAAGACGAAAGATACTATTACTGGTGCGATGTGCTGGGACTGCTGGTTTGGTGTGAGATTCCTTCGGCATATCGTTTTGGTGACAGGACAGTCCGCAATTGCATGAGAGAAATCTCTGAGATTGTAGAACAACATTATAATCATCCTTCTGTTATCGTATGGACTGTATTTAACGAATCGTGGGGAGTGAACGAAATTCGCACGGACAGGCAGCAACAGCATTTCACGCAGGCCGCTTATCATATGATTAAGTCTCTGGATAAATTAAGACTGGTGGTATCCAATGATGGTTGGGAACATACCGTTTCGGATATTATTACACTTCATGATTACGAGGAAGACTCAGAGATGTTCCTTGAGCGGTATGACGGAAATCCGGAAAAAATACTGGAAGGAGGGATTTATCATAATCTAATCAAATCAGCTTTTGCAGAAAATTATCATTATAACGATCAGCCTATTATGATCAGCGAATATGGTGGAATAGCATTTCGCAATGAACAGACCGGCTGGGGATATGGCAATAAAGTACAAACAGCGGACGAATTTATCGCCAGATATGAAAACATTACATCCGCAATCAAAAAACTGCCATATCTGTGCGGGTATTGTTATACCCAGCTAACAGATGTACATCAGGAGATCAATGGATTAATGGATGCAGAACGCAATTTCAAAGTGGCTCCTGAAATTATTCAGTCAATTAACCTAAAAAGACTCGGCAGCAGAATGAAAGGAAGTGAGGCGGCGGAATGAGAAGAAAAATCAAGATCATTATGACACATTATGATGGTCAAAACCTAATGACAACAAAAGAACCAATATTTTTCCGCGAAGACGAAAAAGGATATCGGGCAACAGAAGCTAATCTGTTCAATATATACGATCAAGTCCGATATCAAGAAATCATTGGATTTGGAGGCGCGATTACTCAGGCAAGTGCAGTCAATCTGATGAGAATGAGCGAAAAAGATCAGGAAACAGTAATGAGAGGCTATTTCGATAAGGAAGAGGGACTCGGATACAGTTTGTGCAGGACGACAATCAACAGTTGTGATTTTTCTACAGAGACCTATTCCTATGACGATACGGAAAACGACTGGGAGTTGATAAATTTTAGTATTGAGCACGACAGACACGATGTAATTCCTATGATCAAACGGGCAATGACCTTAAATACTGAATTGAGGCTTTTTTCATCTCCGTGGAGTCCGCCGGGCTGGATGAAAACAAACGGACGCATGGATAAAGGAAGATTCCTGAGAAAAGACTGTCAACAGGTGTGGGCGGATTACATTGTCAGATTTATAGAGGAATACGAGAAAGAAGGAATTCCTCTATGGGGAGTGACAATTCAGAATGAGGCTCATGCCCAGATGGGATGGGAATCCTGCTATTACACCGCCGAAAATGAGCAAGAATTTGCGCAAGAATATTTACGCCCGGCATTAAATAAAGCCGGACTGAATGAGAAAAAAGTGTTTTTCTGGGATCATAATAAAGAAAGAGTTTTTGACAGGGCACTGGCAGTCTTGTCAGAACCGGAATCCAGAGAAGCCCTTGATGGCGTTGCAGTTCACTGGTATGCAGGAGATCATTTCGGAGCTTTGGAAGCATTTCATCAAATGTATCCAGAAAAGTTAATTTTAGGGACGGAAAGCTGCGTGGGCAATGAGCAGAAAAAGTGTTACGAAACAGGAGAAAAGTATGCGCATGACATTATCGGAAATTTGAATCACTGGGCTTGCGGATGGGTCGATTGGAATATGATTCTGGATTCTGACGGCGGTCCGGATCATTGGAAGGACGAACAGACCACTTTTAAAGAAGTATTTGAGAAAAACGGACGTAAAGAGGAATCCTTAAATGAAATTGAAAAAGAATTTCTGCTGCCATGCACTAAAACAGGAATCTGGGTAGGCGAAGCGCCCGTCATAATGGATTCCGAAACAAAGGAAATCAAATATTCCTCTTCCTATTATTACATTGGTCACTTTAGCAAATATATACAGCCGGGTGCTGTAAGGATAGGCAGTTCCATATACACCTCAGCTTTGGAGGCTTGTGCGTTTGAAAATCCTGATGGCGGGAAAGTGGCTGTAGTGTTAAACCCGGGAGACATCTCCAGAAAATTAACATTGCGTTATCAAAACGAAATTGCAGAAACAGAGCTTCCGGCTCATAGTATCGCAACCTATTTATTCCAATAGGATTTGTAAATAGAAATATTAAAATAAGGAGGATTTATATGAGAAAAAAATTAGTTAGTTTACTACTTACATCAGTGGTATGCCTGAATGTTCTGGCAGGGTGCGGTTCAAAACCGGCACCGGAAGAAAAGAAAACTCCGGAGGCATCAGATGCGCTGCAGGAAGAGACTGCAGCCGGTACAGAAGAAGTGTCTGCAGGCGAAGCAGCGACAGACAAAGGTACTGCAGTCGATACAAATATGACAGCAGAATTAAACATCTGGTCATCAGGAGAAGAGCTACAGCGTTTCGTCGAAGGATTTAATAAAATATATCCGAACATTACTGTAAATATTACCGTGATTCCCAACAAGGAATTTTTGTCAAAACTCACTCCGGTTCTTTCCGGCGGACAGGATGTACCTGATATTTTTACAGGGGAATCCGATTATGTAAAATATCTGGTAAATGCCGGTGTGTGGGACGATCTGACTCAGGAACCTTATCATGCAGCAGAGAAACTTAACGATATATGGGATTATGTGAAAAATGTCGGCACGGATGACAGCGGTGCGGTTCGCGCGTTAAGCTGGCAGACAACTCCGGGGTCTGTAATTTATAGAAGAGATTTGGCGGAAAAGGTTCTGGGAGTAAGCGAACCGGAAGAAGTGTCAGCGTATTTGTCCGATTATAACAAGATGTTGGAAACAGCAGCTGCCTTTAAAGAAAATGATATCACCATGTTTGGGAGTTGGGAAGATGTCATGCTGATGGCATTGTCTGATAGACAGCAGGCATGGGTTGTGGACGGAAAACTGGTTATTGATGCTAAGATGGAGACATTTTTAGACATTGTTAAAGAGATTTATGAGAAAAAATATGATCTGAATGTTTCCCAATGGGATCCGGAATGGATTGCAGGTGTGGAGAGTGATAATGTATTCTGCTACGTACTTCCTACGTGGGGCTATTCCTTTATGGTCAAAGCTAACGCAGTAAATACCATGGGAAAATGGGGGCTTTGCGAAGGACCGAATCCTTATATTAACGGCGGAACATGGCTTGGAATTTATAAGGATAGTCCAAATAAGGATGCCGCATGGGCATTCATGGAATATGTAACATTAAATTCAGAAGCGCTCCGGGAATATGCAAGTCTCTACGGAGAGTATGTTGGGTGTAAGACAGCAGATGATGCATTAGCACAGGAGACAGGCGAAGAAAATCTTGCAGGACAGAATCTATATGAATTTTATAATCAGGTGATGGCGAAAAATCCGAATGTAACAATCACGGAGTATGACGGACAGATTAACACTGCATATAAAAATGCTGCAAAGGCTTATGCAACAGGAAAGGTCACAAAAGAAGAAGCGATAACACAGTTTAAGGAAGATGTAGCTACAGCTTATCCTGATCTGATAATTGAATAATTTTGATAATTGAGCATAATGGTCGGCGAAGAAGCTGCTGCACAAATGTTTCAAACAAAGGCGGCAGCTTTCTTCACCACTATTCAAGGAGGTGGGCGAATGAGGAAAAAGAATATAAATGACAGGAGTGGTTATGGATATTTGTTTATATTGCCCTTTTTTATAGCTTTCATTTTTTTTGGACTGTATCCGGCAGTATTTACATTTTCATTGAGCCTCCAAAAGTGGGATGGTCTGGCACCGGAAAAATTTATCAAGCTGACTAATTTCGAAAGACTGCTGTCAGATAAGGTGTTTTATCTTAGCGTCTGGAATACATTACGTATCTGGCTTATTAGTTTTATACCTCAGATTCTTGTTGCTTTACTTCTTGCAGCGGTATTTACAACATACAAGGTAAAAGGAATGGGTATTTTCAGAGCAATTTTCTATCTGCCAAATCTGCTTACGGCTGCATCTGTAGGACTTTTATTTCATCTTCTTTTTAATGGGAATAAGTCTGTGGCAAACAATATATTACAGGCACTTCATGTAAGCGGAGCGCCCTTTGAATTTTTTAATGATCCGGTATTTACATCCAATCTGACCTCTTATATCCAGTGGTGGATGTGGTTTGGCTATACAATGATTCTGGTTATGTCCGGAATCACTACAATAGACAAGAATCTTTTTGATGCCGCCAGAATCGATGGCGCGGATAGGGGACAAACTTTCCGAAAGATAACGCTGCCTCTGATCCGACCTACTATTGTTTATATTACGATTACCTCGATTATCGGCGGTATGCAGTTGTTTGATGTACCGGCAACTATGTCAGACGGAACGGGAGAACCGGACAAAGCGATTCTCACAATTTCAATGTATCTGTATAATCAGGGATTTAAAAATCACAATTATGGTTATGCGGCAGCAATTTCCGTAGGATTATTTGCGATAATCTGTGTTATGAGTTTTGCATCTTTGAAAGCCATGAAGAGAGGAGGTAGTAAAGATGATTAAAAAAGGGATTAAAAACTTTGTAATTTATGGACTTCTTCTGCTTCTGGTGACTATTACACTGGTTCCTTTCTATTTGATCACAGTGAACGCTACCCATTCCAGCTTCGACATCGTAACACAGCTCAACCTGCTTCCGGGAAAATATTTGATAGAAAATTACAGAAAACTACAGGAATATGTAAATATATGGAGCGGTTTTTTTAATAGCTTGCTGATCGCAGTGGTTTTTATGGCAGTCTCAGGATATCTTGGCGCATTGGTAGCATTTGGCTTTGAAAAATATCAGTTTAAGGGTAAAAAAATACTGTACATGATCGTGCTTGCTTCCATGATGATTCCCAGTCAGGTAAGTATCATTGGGTTTTACAGACTTGGACTTAAAATCGGACTGGTAAATAAATTGACCACTTTTATGTTTCCCTTTTTTGCACCCGGCGTAAGCAGCGTGTCTACTATTTTTTTCCTTAGAGGAATGATTTCACAGGGAATCTCAACCTCTCTTCTGGAAGCTGCACGGATGGAAGGATGTTCGGAATTTCGAATTTTCAACAGAATTGTTTTACCGTGTATTATGCCGGGAATCGCCACTATGTGTATCTTCAATTTTGTAAACAGTTGGAATAATTATATCGGTCCGTTAATCATGATTACCGACACCAAGAAATATACCATGCCGATTTTAATCTCTCTGGTGAAAGGAATTTATTTAACAAATTACGGAGCAATGTATCTGGCAGTAGGTATTTCCATTCTGGTAGTGGTGATAATATACCTATTTTGTTCAAAATATATTATAGACGGTCTGACCATGGGCGCAGAAAAATAACCATTTGTAGACAGGCGGCGCATCCATTATCTCAGTCACTCTTTTTCAGTGCGTGTCGGTATCATTTCCTCCCCTATTAATCCGTCCGGCAATCGCCGCCAGTGCGCAAACGCTCCCGCACACACAGACAATTACTGCCGTATACTGTCCAAATCCGTCCCATTCATTGTGATACAATCTTTTTACAAAAGGCAGGGCAAGCACAATCAGAAGATACCAGAATGCCGGCACAAACAGCCTGCAATGCCCCCACTTTTTTGCAACATGTCCCCGAATCTGCAATGCCGTCAGATAAATCATGCACAGAAAAGCAAAATATATTACCGTTCCGATTAATGTATGAAGCCTGTCAGCGTTAAGCCATCCGCCCATCAAGTGCATTCTGTCTAACACAGCCGGCAGAAAAATGGCTGTCGTAATTCTTATCCCGTTCACAAAGATTGTGGACACATATGCAATCATCATACTAAATCCAAACCACACCGTTTCCCTTGTTGGTGCGCCGCGCTCTTTACTCCCGTCTCTTTCTTCCGGCTGATGTGAGAACAAGAAAGAGCACACCAGCATCAAAAACACAATCAGCATAAACCTGCTGCCCGAACACGAAGGCGCGATCAAAAACCGATGATAATGATTGACATATCCCTGATGAGGAAGATATTCAAAAGAAATGCCGCCAAGGACACTGACCCACCATGTGGTGGGCGTCAGTATCCATTTGAGGGCGTCACTGTCATTTGTCCTGCAAAAATGATTCATCACAAGAGCAACTATGGCTGCCGCCACAAACAGCAGACGGTAATCCCAAAGTATTCTTTTAACATAATCTATTTGATTTCGATAGTATGTAAGCCGCTCCTGCTTCATCTTAATATCTCCCTAATATTCACCGTACATAATTTTCCGTAGGTTATGTTCTCCATCTCTATATCCGATTCTCTTTGATCAGCCTGCTCTACATCTTGTCTTCAGCAAGCTTCTCCGAATAGCGCTTTTTCACTACTGCCGACAAGACCGCTATTGCTGCCAGCATACAGACAAGTAATACTTCGCCCGGCTCCGAACCGACTCTGTAACCGACTGCCAGATTCGACACTTCCAGAGGAAGCGGTAAGGGCTGGTCTACATCCGTAGCTGTACCGTCCGGATTACGGACCACATCCAGCACTGCTATAAAGGACGTATATGGCGTTATCATATGATAGTCCAATCCGATCTGCGTCACTTCCTTCTGCACTTCCGGATTATCCCCGCTTGCGCCATAGTCCGTCAGACGTTCTACACGTTTGCGTGCCCACAGATAACCTACAGCGTCACTTTGACCGTCACTTGGACTTAATATCGCATCCGCCACATCAATACTCTGTGAGTATGCGCCCTGTCCGGTCATACCGTCGATGCGGATCGTTCCCTTCGCCTCGCCCTTCCACTTTCCGAGCAGCACGATGGGCTTCTGTGCATAGAGCGTAGGAAGAACCGTTGGTTCCACATCATAAGTATCAAATCCTTCAAACGATACTTTAATATCCGTCAACACAGGTGACTGTATGTAAGTACGGAAACGCTCCGCCATTTCTTCCGCTTCCTCTTCGCCAGTGACAACAAAAGGCTCTCCCTGTCCGATCGTGGCAATACCGTTAATCAGATGACGGTTGACCGCCGTACCGATTCCGAAGGAGAAAAAGTCCGCTTTGTCCAAATTTTCATTCATTATGTCAAAGACTTCCGATTCTCCATACACATAACCGTCGCTTATGATTACAATATTACGGGAAGTATTCTCATCTTCTGGAATACGCAGCGCGTCTTCCACCGCCATGGCAAGCTCAGTCCCACCGCCGCCTTCTTCTTTGTCAATAATACGGATTGCCCTGTTAATATTTTCTTCCGTAGCCGGGAGCGAACGTCTTGACATCTGAAACGAATCTCCTGAAAACAGAATCAGGTTAAAAGTGTCCGTCTCGCGCAATCCGGATACCAGATTCTTAATCAGCTCTTTGGCGGTATCAAGCGGAAAACCATACATGGAACCGGACACGTCCAGAACAAAAATATATTCTCTGGGCGGAGTGTCCTCTACCTCATAACGTTCCGGCGGCTGTATCATCAGCATAAACGTATTTTCCTTGTCAGTCTGACTCGTAATCAGCCCTGTATTAATCTGTTCGCCTGTCAGTTTATAATCCAGAATAAAATCACGGTTGCCGGCATAATCCGACGGATTTGACAGACTGACATGCGCTTTCGTATTTTCGTCCCAGCCGATATTGATGTCATGCGAACTGCTCGAAAGCGATGTGATCGGCACACCGGAAGATACCGTCACATTAATATGATACTGGTCGGACGGCTGTGTGCCTTCTTGCAGATACGGCGTTCCCGCCCACTCCTCGCGGTTTCCGGTATCGTCCTGTACCGGTCCTACATATCGCGGACCGACAACGGTCGGAAACACATACTGATAAGTTCCCTCTACCGGCGTGATCAATTCCGTATAGTGCAGTTCAATCCTCACTTCATCGCCGGGCATAATGTTGGCAACGTCCATCGTAAACACATTGGCTCTCTGCTCGGACAGCATGGACGCGCTCTTTCCTTCACTCTTAGCCTCCTCAAATTCTTCTTCTGCCTGTTCTTTCTCCTTGATCGTCGCCGTCACGGTCTGATTTCCGATTCTCATCTGCATACCGTGTATTGTCACCTTTGTCGACGCCGGGAACACGTAACTGGCATTGATCGGTTTTGTCCCCTGATTCGCATAGGTCTGTACCACATAGGTATCAGCAATGATTCCTTCAATGTTGGTCGTTACGTCCGTACTTTTAAGCGGAAAACTGTCCACCCCCACTTCCTCACTCTCCACATGGAAATAAGGAGAACGGGTCTTATCCTCATTTTCTTCCTCTTCTTCGGCATGTACCGTCGGAACATAACTTGTAAATAACAGTATCACAGATAACATACACAGCAGTATTCTATGTCTCTTCGTCTTACACATATCTTATCCATCCTTTCCTTCATCCTTTTGGCATATCTTTTCTCATGGACCGCCGCATTCTTACTCTTGCTTTCGCAGCCCTATTAATTCTTTGATATAGCGCTTAACTAGATGGTACAGCAGGAAGGCATCATTTCTGCATCATAATTGCATCAAAGAGGCATAATCTTTGCATCATAAAAGCATCAATTTTGCATCATAATTGCATCATAAAAAGAAGCTGGTTTCTACACCAGCTTCTTTCTGTATAACCTGTAATGTTCTTCCTTAAGCAGAATCATTCCGTTATCCTCAAATCCAAGTTTCCGACATAAAGCGCAGGATTTCTCATTGTGCTCTCTGACAAGCGCCTGCATCTGCTTAAACCCGATTTCATCACGGGCATAGTTTAATATCTCACTGCATACCTCATAAGCGTACCCTTGCCGCTGCCACGGCGCTCCGATCATAAAACCAAGTTCTGGTATCTCAAATCCCTCCCGCCAGTTGATTCCGGCACGCCCGATTACCTTTCCCTGACTGCATTCCAATATCGTCCAGATACCATACCCGTAGAACCCGTACATCCGCCTGCGATAGTCTTGTATATACGCAACTTCTTCGTCACGGTCATGATACAGTCCCTCCATATATTCCGTAATCGATGGATCGGCATATATATCGTACAGACTGTCAACATCTTCCTCTATTGTTTCCCGTACAACGCACCGCTTCGTCCTCAATATCTCCCACGGAAGTCCTTCCATACGGCGGTATACCATATCAATGACTCCGTAATCAATATCTTCTATCTGCTCAATCACATATTCCGCCCCGGCAAACGACTCCTCCCGGTTCGCCGCATGTCTGTAAGGGAGTACATTCCAGCCTTGCCGCCGCAAGCGGCTGTACTCTTCCGGCAAATCGGTAAGATAGATTACTTCTTTCTTAAACCGGCAATCTCTCTGCTGCTTCTCTTCGTCTTGGCATTCCTCCGCCATCTGCGCTTCGCTCTGTTGAATTTTCCTGCCGCACACATTATAAACCGCTTCTGTCCCGTGCGCCTTAATATCTTGCGAAAGGCTCTGCAACGGTCCGCGTAATCTTGTCATTGTGTCCTCATCAAAATTAAAAATTACTTTTCTAAGCATGTCTTAAACCAATCCGGATATTTACTAATTTAGACTTTGTTTTTATATATCATACTATAATAGAAAAGTAAAATGTACAAATACTTTGGGAATACAAAGAATAACAGCGCAGAGACGGCAACAGATTATGCGGACCGCCCTTTAGAGGAGCAGAGAATTAAAACTGTTACGGTTGATACGTTTGGGGCGGAATATCCCGAGCCTGAGAAGCTATAGAACACCCCTTAAAATATGAGCTTATTTTCTCCCCCGGATATTGTTTTCTTTTTTGTACACACAAAGTAAGGAATTGATATTCAAAATTATTTTATATATAATTGTATTGGCATCAAAAGGCTGCCTATTTCAGACTTTTATTGTAATAACTCGGAGGGATTTGAAGGTTGAAAAAGAATAGTAGAGGGTATCCATTCCCTTAATTGCATTACAAACAAGCCATCTTGCGGTGGCTGTTAA
>ERZ808051.193-NODE-193-length-79062-cov-41.843920_pt1 | contig 79062 bp, 73 predicted proteins | sample MGYA00380199_ERZ808051 | MGnify/ENA primary metagenome ERZ808051 (study PRJEB31490, sample SAMN06133391) | mouse gut metagenome | isolation source: J11 | host: mice | place: China: Chengdu | collected 2015-05 ... | reverse complement strand
TTTATGGTTAATACCCCTTACAGCCAGTAAGGAATTACCCATCTTGTTGCTTAAGCTGTTAGAATGAGTAAGGCAATAGGTCTGGCCGTCACCTCCTGGAACTTTACGTCCGTTTTTAAGTCAGCCAACCAGCCCTCATTCGCAGCATTCGTTTTACGCAGGTTGAACCAAAAGGCGTTCGTGTGATACCCAGTAGATTGAACAGGCAATGAGTAAATCTGGTATTAACCATTGCCAATACATTGCAAAGGAGTATCTGTTATGAACGCTGTTGGTATTGATGTTTCCAAAGGCAGGAGCACTGTCACTATCCGCAGACCCGGTGATATCGTTATCATGCCTCCCCGTGACATTCCACACACGCAGTCTGAAATCAACGCCCTGATCGAACAGATCCGGGGGCTTGACGGGGAGACAAAGGTCTGCATGGAGCACACCGGAAGGTACTACGAGCCGGTCGCCACATGGCTTTCCGATGCCGGCATCTTTGTCAGCGCGGTAAATCCCATCCTCATCAAAGACTTCGGGGATGATTCCCTTCGCACTCCCAAAACCGACAAGGCTGATTCTAAAAAAATCGCCCGTTATACCCTTGACCGATGGGCAAAACTGCCGCAATATGGAAGCATGGATAAAGCACGCAACCAACTAAAGACAATGAACCGGCAGTTCGGCTTCTACATGGCACAAAAGACTGCCACGAAGAACAACCTCATTGCCCTGCTCGACCAGACTTACCCGGGTGCCAATGACTTCTTTGACAGCCCGGCCCGCAGCGACGGCAGCCAGAAGTGGGTTGATTTTATAGCTACCTACTGGCATGTGGACTGTGTCTGCTCGAAATCCTTAAAGGCCTTTACCGAGCATTATCAGAACTGGTGCAGGCGTAAAGGCTATAACTTCAGTGCGGACAAGGCGGAGAAAATCTACCGTCTCTCATCTGACCTGATTGCTGTATTCCCAAAAGATAACAACACAAAGATGCTGATACGGCAGGCTGTAACGATGCTGGACACTGCATCCCAAACCGTGGAATCCCTCCGCCTTGAAATGGATGAGATTGCCGCCACCCTGCCAGAATACCCGGTTGTCATGGCAATGAATGGTGTCGGCCCCACGCTTGGTCCACAGCTTATGGCTGAGATCGGGGATGTTACACGCTTCACGCACCGCGGGGCGCTGACGGCTTTTGCAGGTGTCGATCCCGGAAGGGATGAATCCGGGCAGCGTGTCCGTAAAAGTGTGCCTACCACAAAGAAAGGCTCTCCTTATCTTCGCAAGACCCTCTTCCAGATCATGGACGGGCTTATCAAGCGTTCTCCCGCTGATGATGCCGTTTACGCCTTTATGGATAAGAAACGGGCACAGGGCAAACCTTACTACGTCTACATGACTGCCGGGGCAAACAAGTTCCTCCGCATTTATTACGGCCGGGTAAAAGAATACCTTGCCACGCTCGCAGACTCAGAAGAAACTTAAATAAATATTTCCTCTTTCCATCAGACCGGCGTTCTGCGACGGTCTTTTTGTGGTACTTATTTTTCAACCTGTATAAATTTTTCAAAGTTCACAAATTTCTGCTTGACTTTTTATTTGCAGACTTAACATACTGATGGTATGTATCTACATTATCATACTATCAGTATGTTTGTCAAGAGTAAAACGGTGTGAAATCGTATAAAGGGATAAGGTGGGAATTTTGCGAAAAATCCTTTATTTTCAACGGTTTTGGAGGACTTTATGAAATCCCTGTAAGATGGTATAATCACCTGGGAAATTTCATATTTCAAATTATGATTTGAAATATTTACTGAAAGAGCTGTTTTTTTCTTTTAAGTGGCATATGTCTGCAAATGGAAGGCAGAAAAGAAAGTCTCGCGAAGAAATATATGAATCGGGCGAAAAAAATGTTGTAAGATAGAGAAAACGGTATACTTTCATCTGTCAAAGCATCGGAGTTTAGACGGATGGAGGCGCAGGATGGCGAATGCAAAGGCGGGAGAACGCATCAGAGAGTTGAGAGAAATGCAAAATTACACAAGGGAGGACCTTGCCGAGAAAGTAGAGATTTCGTCGAAATTTCTGTATGAAATAGAAACAGGGAAGAAAGGATTTTCGGCCGATACTTTATGCAGAATCTCAAAGTCTCTGTCCGTAAGCTGTGATTATATCATGTTTGGTGAGGAAAAAGAGCATCAAAGCGTTCAAAAGATTGCCTGCAGATTGGAAGGTCTGCAGCCTCTGCAGCGAAAGAGAGTGCTGGAAATAGTAAACATATTTTGTGATATGTGTGAGGCACCAATCGGATCAGATACGGGGAAAGAAGTAAGATGATTTTAAGTGTAAGCAGACGAACCGATATTCCCAATTATTATTCGGAATGGTTTTATAACAGAATCAGAGAGGGATTTTTGTATGTCCGTAATCCCATGAATGTTCACCAGGTCAGTGAAATCAGAATAACGCCGGATGTGGTGGACTGCATTGTGTTTTGGACAAAAAATCCCTTGCCGATGATGGACAGGCTGGAAGAGTTAAAGTCCTATCCCTGCTATTTTCAGTTTACGCTTACAGGGTATGGAAAGGATGTGGAGATTAATCTGCCTGACAAAAAGGCATTCCTTATTCCGGCATTTCGGGAATTGTCAAATAGAATCGGCAGGGAGAGAGTGATCTGGAGATATGATCCCATTTTCTTTTCGGATAAGTACACGGCGCAGTATCACTTAAAAGCATTCGCAAGTATTGCGGAAGCGTTAAAGGGATATACCGAAAAATGCGTGATCAGTTTTTTGGATCTTTACGCGAATAACAGGAAAAAAATGGAAAGCCTGTCCAATTATGACCTGAATGATGGAGAACTGAGAAAATTCGCGAAAAAATTGAGCGGGATTGCAAACGATAATCACATGGAAATCGGCAGTTGTGCGGAAAAAACAGAGTTAGATGAGTGTGGAATCGTTCATAACTGCTGTATTGATAAAACATTAATCGAAAAAATAACAGGGTACGGACTGCAGGCCGGCAAAGATAAAAATCAACGCACGGAATGCGGCTGTGTGGAAAGCATTGACGTGGGAACTTATCATACATGCAAAAACGGCTGTGCCTATTGTTATGCCAATGGAAGCGGAAAGAGCGTGGCGAGGAACGCGTCGAAGTATGATCCCGCGTCGCCGCTTCTGTGCAGTCGTCTGGAAACAGGAGACAGGGTGAGCCGGAGGAAAGTGGCGCCATTGAAGGAAACGCAGTTAAGTATTTTTGATTTATAACGGGGGAGCCGCCGGTTTTAGCGGATGCTGGTGCTGTCATCCGCGTCCGCATATTTGTCAAAGCGGTACTGCGCGACGACGGTATCCCCCAATAACGTAATCGCCTGTGCCGGGCAGGAGTTGATACAGCGGTAGCACATGGTACAGCGGTTCCTGGAAATGGCGCGGCCGCTTTCCACAACCATGTTTTTCATAGGACAAAGGCTGGCGCACAGGCCGCATCCGGTACAGGCGCTGCTGATTTTTAACTTGTCGGTATAGTCCTTTGTTTTTCCGTTAAACCATAAGCGCTGGCCGAGGAACCCCGCAACCCGGGAATAGAAATACAAACCGTCTTTGGGGTATCTGCCCTGTCTGATTTTTTTAGCGCATTTCTCTATTTTCAGATCCGCGGACTTGATGATTGCCCTGTTTTTCTCTGCGGATTTTTTCAACAGCTTCACGTCGCAGATGGAATCCGGCATACAGATATGTAAGCCGCCGACAATTTCTGCGCCGTATTTTCTTAATAAGCGCGCCAGACAGCCCGCGCCGTCTCCGCTAAACAGGGCCATTGTGGCGAGACAGAGCACTTTTTTCCCACGCCAGAGCCCGGCGTGATTTTTGATAAAATCCCTGACCATAACAGGCATATTTGAATACTGGACAGGGTATGCCAGAATAATGAAATCGTGCTGCGACAATAAGTCCGCCGCAGCGTTATCTTCCATTGGGATTGTCTGGGCAGTCTCATCCAGGAGACGCACCAGTTTCTCCGTGCAATATTTTGTATTTCCTGTGCCGCTGAAATAGATGCCGGTCATGATTCCTTCCTTTCATCAATATCTGTGAGGTTTATGCCTGCTATTGTTAGAAAACTTTAAAAAACAAATCTAATGCTGTCTTACGAGTATCTAACTTACGGCGGCTTTTTTCTTTTGCCGTCATTATGGAACTTTGATTATAACCTGTGCGCCGCCAGTCTTTTCAGAGTTGCTTAAAATAAGCTGTCCGCCATGTCTGGTTATTATGGAGTCTGCTGCATAAAGACCTATTCCATAATGCGATTTGGAATGTCTGCTTTGTTCGTCCATAAAAAAAAGTTCGGTCGCATGTTTTAACGCTTCGGGAGAAAAACCACTTCCCATATCAGTGATAGAGCATAGGATTGAATTATCTTTTTCATATACTTCAAAGAAAACTGTTTTTCCTGCTGGTGTATATTCTATTGCATTTGAAAAAACATTTGCAAAAACTCTTATCAGTTGTTCACTGTCTGCAAAGATATATTCCCGATCGACATTCTCCCGCCATTCCAAATAGATATTTTTTACAGCGCACAAACCTTTTGCCTGTGTATGGATTTCCTGCAATAAGGAAGATAATTTTACATTTTTACGGCGAAAAGGAAAATTCTCTTTTGCTTTTGTCATGTCAATTAGCGTTTCAATATAGTCCTGCATTTGAGCAACACTACCCTTGATATAGTCCGCACATTCTTTCTGATTATCGGCAAGTATCGTGTCATACAGCAGCTCCGTATTTCCACGGATAATGGTCAGTGGTGTTTTCAAATCATGTGCCAAAGCTGAAATCTGCTCCTGCCTTAATTTATCCGCTTGCCATTGCCCGGCAAGCGAATTTTTTAGTGCCTGTTTCAGGTGTTCCAATGCGGATAAGGCGCGGTCTATTTCAAATATACCACTACTTTCAATCTTAAAATCCAAATCCTGCTTCTCAATTTTCTGAGTTACGATAAGCAGTTTGTCAATTTTCCTGCCCGTATATTTCCCAAACCAATGGGAAACAAGGAGCAGCAAAACGATAATCTCAATCATTATCAGCCCGATAAGGCAAAAGTCGGATGTCGGGCATATCCGTCGAAGCGCTGGATTGCTGAATTGTGAAGTCAGACGGTATCGCAAAAGAATGACTTCATTCTCACGGTCAACAATCCGGACACGGTATGGGTGAACTGCATTCTTTCCGTTTATGACAGCTTTCTCCCAAAAGGTGTTGGCGGTATCTTCTGATAAAGAACCGTACTGGAACGCACCTGTGGGAGAATAAACGCCATAATCGCAAAAGCTGGGAATGTCGGCTGTATCAAATAATTTATCTGTCTGTATTTTTTCTGCTGCGTCATCAATACGATCCTCAATATGCATGGCAGGAATAATGACTTCTGTATTGATGAAGAGCATATATAGACCAACATTAACGGCAATAATGAAAAGGATACCTCCGGCAACAGTGAAGATATACCGCATGAACACAGAACGGAGTTTTTTTACTCCCATTTATAGCCCACCCCCCAAACCGTTTCAATAGGGGATAATTTGACAGCTGCTAACTTACTGCGGATATTTTTTATATGAGTGGCTATCACACTATCGTCACTTTCTCCCTCAAAACCAAAAACAGCTTCATAAATCTGCTCTTTTGAAAAAACCTGTCCCCGGTGCAAAGCCAGATATTCACATATTTCATACTCACTTTTGGTTAGAGGGAGTTTATTCCCATTGACTTCCGTTTCCTTTGCGTTGATGTGAAAGATAATGCCCGAAATGGATATGGCATATTTCTTTTCCCGGTTATCTCTGCGTAAATGTGCATTTACACGGGCAAGCAATTCATTTGTACCAAAAGGCTTTGTGATGTAATCGTCGCCGCCAATTCCCAAACCACGAACAATATCACTTTCCTGTGTTTTTGCAGTCAGGAAAATAATAGGGCAATCCACAAGGGAACGGATTTGATCGCATAATTCAAAACCGTCCATATCCGGCATCATAATATCCAGCAAAATCAAATCATATCGTCTGAAATCTATATCAGGAACGGCTTTTGCATTTGCTTGAAGTGTTACGGTATGGGCGTCTTTTTCAAGAATGCGTTTTATCAGTTGAAGCATTGCGTTTTCATCATCAATAACTAATATATTCGCCATAGCAATCCCTCCTGTCAGACTTCAATATCACGTTTCCCAAACAACCCATATTATATCATTGCCTCACTCATCTGTACACTTTCCCTCGTACCGCAAAAACCACACGAACAAAATTACAATAAACAAAACCGTCATGCCCGCGCACATGCTTATCCCGAATTTAAGTTCTGCGCTAACAGCAGTTAAATCCTGCAAGGCAAATTGAAGTGCGAAATCACTAAGACGTATTCCAAAGCCATATGGCAGCACAAACCACAAGCCTGTACCTAAGCCCGTTTGGAGCAAGGCAGCTAATAAACTGCCAATAGCTCCCATTCCTATGCAGACCGTTCTTCCAAACCGAAATGCCAGAATAATAGAAAGAGCATATAGCAGTATATTACTGCTCCACAAGATCAAAGCCGGTAATACAAGGGATGATGCCGGCAAAAGCAATTTTGTTCCTGTCGCCGGAAGTAACAAAGTAAATAAAAATATGCTCAATAATACCGCAAGCAATCCGGCGGCAATCAGCAACAGGAATTTAGACAAAATGGCTTTCGTTTTGGAACGAAGCACTAAAATATTCTGATAATGCCCCGCCCGGTTTTCCTGTCCTGCGATAATCTCACAAACGATACTAATAACAAAAGGATATGCGATTGCGAAAAGCTGAAAGAATACCGCAATTTTGTTTTTATCGTTTACAGCCGCAAATGTCGCATACAGTAAAACAAGCGCCACTCCCGGAAATGGGAATAAAACATGTATCCAAAAGAACGAAGAATTGCGCAACTTGTAAAAATCGCTTTTTAGATAATGATATAACTCAATCATGTGTTATGCCTCCTTTAGCGAAAAGCCATGCTGTAAGCAAAAAACACAGTACCGCCCAAATCAGGCTAAGCAAAACGGCAGGAATGATGGTTACAGTATTTAGCAGAAAAGAACCATTTTCAATAGGAATACCGTTAGGGTGCATTTTGAAAAAGGGGCATACAATGCGTGCCGGAATGGCAAATGGATTGAGATAAAACAAATCACTTTCTGCTCCAATCGCGGATAAAATGTTGCAGCTAAAGGAAATGAGTACAGTGGTAAGATAATTTGTTTTTTTGGCAAGCAGCATAATAAGCGGAAGCTGCCAAACGTAAACAAGAAACAATAACATACAGCCAAAAAAACCATTAAGCGGGTCAATGTTCATCACGGTAAAAACACCAAAGAGCGTACAGCCACCCCACATTACAAAATTGGTTAATAAAAGCAGCACAGCAACCGCAAACAGCTTGCCAATCCAGATTTTCTTCATGTCAACAGATAAACAGAGAATATTCTGATACTGTGTGCGTTTTTCACAACTGATAAAGCTGGCACACCAGATAGCAATCGTAATCGGCAGTATCAAAATATACCACCAATTACAGGCTGTAAGCTGAACAAATCTGCCACTCAGGATGTATCCTAAACCCAAAGTAACGATAGGAGCCGCAACAAATAGCTTTAATGCAAACGTATGACGTACTTTTAATAATTCAGAATGTATAAGATGAAACATTATTTTTCCCCCATTTCGTTATTAGCAGCTACAACACGCATAAAAATTTCTTCTAAACTTGTGCCTTTGTTTATTCTGCTTTCATAGCCCAGCTTCCCGGCAGAAATAATTCCAATGTGTTCCGCAATCTGTTCTACTTCGGATAAAATGTGGCTGGATAAAATTACTGTAATTCCATGCGCCGGAAAAGAACAGATAAGTTCCCGTAATTCCTGAATACCAATAGGGTCTAACCCGTTTGTCGGTTCATCTAAAATCAACAATTCAGGTGATGATAACAACGCAAGCGCAATGCCAAGCCGCTGTTTCATTCCCAAAGAAAAATGTCCCGATTTCTTTTTTCGGGTGTCTGTAAGGTCAACAATCCGTAAGACTTCCTCAATACGGGTATCGGGAAGTCCGAGCGCAAGGGTTCGCACTTTCAGATTTTCGTATGCAGTCAGATTTTCGTATAGGGGCGGCATTTCAATCAATGCGCCAATAGATTGTAAATCGCTGCGGTTCCATGCGTGACCGTCAAACTCAATTTCTCCCGATGCAGGGCGCAAAATGCCGGTGAGCATTTTAAGAATGGTAGATTTGCCTGCTCCATTCGGTCCCAGCAATCCGTAGACAGAATTTCTCTGAATGTTCAGAGATACATTGTTTACCACTGCCTGCCCTTTGAAATTTTTACAGAGGTTTGTTGTTTTCAAAATCATATCCATAATCATCATGTCCTTTCATTTAATTCTATCAATAGCATAGAAGATATTTTTGAAGATTTCATAAAGAAAACGGAATTTTGACGAGAAATCAAAAGGAATTATTTAAGCCAATATATAGAACTGTATAGACATATCCAAAAAGAAAGGTGAACAGTAAAAATGTAACAGGGTGAATGAATACGGCAAAAAGACCAGTACCACGATACCAATAGCAAGGCAGATACTTCCGTGATAATGGTGGTATTGTCGCCGCTTGCGGGCCTGTTCTTCCCGTGGTGGTAACAGAATTATATTTTATTGCAATAATTTATTGATTTTTCACGGTTTTTTTGTAAAAATAAGAGAGGATGCATGGCAGTATAGTGGTTGATTCCGTAAACGGTCCGTATACTGTTCAGGAAGAAATAATTTCGCAAGAGAGAAGGGATTAACAAAATGGAAAGAAAAGTAGGAACGGTATCGAGAGGCATACGCTGCCCGATCATCAGACAAGGGGATGATTTGGCGAAGATTGTTGTGGACAGTGTTATGGACGCGTCGGCGGAGGATGGATTTGAGATCCGCGACAGGGATGTAATCGCGGTAACGGAGTCCGTCGTGGCCAGAGCACAGGGAAATTACGCGTCAGTGGAGGCGATTGCCACAGATGTGCGGGAGAAGCTTGGCGGGGAAACGATAGGCGTTATTTTCCCTATTTTATCAAGAAACCGCTTTGCGATCTGCTTAAGAGGCATCGCAATGGGAGCGAAAAAGATCGTGCTGATGCTCAGTTATCCCAGCGATGAAGTGGGCAATGAGCTTGTTTCGATGGATCAGTTAGATCAGGCGAAGATCAACCCTTACAGCGATGTACTGACACTGGAAAAATACCGTGAGCTCTTCGGAGAGAATAAGCATCCGTTTACGGGTGTGGATTATGTGGCGTACTATGAAGAGCTGATCAAAGAAGCGGGCGCGGAGGTGGAGGTTATCTTTGCCAATGACTGCCGCAGCATTCTTCCCCACACGAAAAAGGTGATAAACTGCGATATTCACACGAGAGCGCGCACGAAGAGGATTCTTAAGGAAGCGGGGGCGGAAGCGGTACTCGGGCTTGACGATATTCTTAACCAGCCTGTAAACGGAAGCGGATGCAATGAAAAATATGGTCTGCTCGGTTCCAACAAGTCCACCGAAGACACAATCAAGCTGTTCCCGAGGGAGTGCACCGGTCTGGTACTGGATATCCAGAAAGCTGTTCTTGACAGAACCGGAAAGCATGTGGAAGTTATGGTGTACGGTGACGGCGCGTTTAAAGATCCGGTAGGAAAAATATGGGAGCTTGCAGACCCCTGCGTTTCTCCTGCCAGCACACCGGGGCTGGATGGTACGCCCAATGAAGTGAAGTTAAAATATCTGGCGGATAATGATTTTAAGGACTTGTCCGGAGAGGCGCTCAAGGAAGCGATTTCTGACCGGATCAGGGAGAAGAAGGATAATCTGGTAGGCGATATGGCGTCTCAGGGCACAACGCCGAGACGGCTGACGGATCTGATTGGTTCTCTGTGCGACCTGACAAGCGGTTCGGGCGACAAGGGTACGCCGGTGGTTTTGATTCAGGGATATTTTGATAATTATGTGAGTTAGTGAAACGGTCGAAGGAAAACGGGATATCACAGGAGGGCAATATGAAGCTGGTAGTTTTAGAGCGCAACAGTGTGGGAACGGACGTGGACGTGAGCTGCTTTGAAAAGTTTGGGGAAGTGGAATACTACCCGAATACGGTGGCGGAGAATACGGCGGAGCGGGTAAAGGACGCGGATATCGTTGTCGTGAACAAGGCGCCCATGAATGAGAGCACACTTAAGGATGCGCCGAATGTAAAACTGATCTGTCTGTTTGCGACAGGTTTTGATAATGTGGATCTGGCATACTGCAAAAGCCGCGGCATCAAGGTTGCAAATGTGGTGAATTACAGCACGGCGGCAGTGGTACAGCACACTCTTCTGCTTGCGCTTGCGCTGGAGGAGAAGCTTGCCTTCTATGATGACTATGTGAAATCGGATACTTATGCGAGTCAGGAACGCTTTTCTAACTTCGACAGGCCCTTTGGTGAGTTTGAGGGAAAGACATGGGGCATTGTGGGCATGGGAAATATCGGCCGCGGGGTGGCTAAAGTTGCGCAGGCTCTGGGATGCAGGGTAATCTTTTATTCTGCTTCCGGCAAGAGCACCTGCACGGAATATGAGCGGGTCGAGTTTGACGCGCTGCTGGCGCAGTCGGATATACTTTCCCTGCACTGTCCGCTGAGTGACAGAACCAGAGGCCTCATCAATAAAGAAGCATTTTCTAAAATGAAAAAATCCGCCGTACTGGTCAATGTGGCGAGAGGACCGGTGGTGGACACACAGGCGCTCTATGAGGCGCTGACGCAGGGGCAGATCGCGGCGGCGGGACTGGACGTGCTGGAGAAAGAGCCGATCAGCAGGGACAATCCGTTAAATGAGATCAAGGACAGTACGAAGCTGATCATCACCCCCCATATGGCGTGGGCGAGCACGGAGGCGCGGGGACGTCTGGTGGACGAAGTGGCGAAAAACATACAGGCGTTTCTGGAAGGGGAAGACAGGAACGTAGTCAATAAATAAGACAGAGCTTATGGCGGGGCAGCGGGCTTTGGCGTATCATTTTAGGAGAGCAAACAGAAAAGAGGTAGCAGAACATGGGAATTATCATTGAAAATATACTGGCGGTGCTGCCGGAGGGAGCGGAGGACGTTATCCGGGAGACGACACTTTATATCGAGGGGGACAAAATAACGGGTATCGGTGATAAGCCTGCGGGATTTACCGCCGATAAGGTGATTGACGGCACGGATAAGCTGGCGATTCCGGGTCTGGTTAACTGCCACACCCATTCCTACATGTCCTTTATGAGAAATGTGGCGGACGATCTCTCCTTTATGGACTGGCTGTTCGGCACCATCGACCCGATTGAGCAGCAGATGACGGACGAGGACACTTACTGGGGCGCGAATCTGGCGATCATCGAGATGATGAAGAGCGGGACCACTTGTTTTAATGATATGCAGATGAATATTCACCAGACGACCCGTGCGGTGAAGGAGTCGGGTATGCGCGCGGTGATCTGCCGCGGTCTTGTGGGAAGCGGCAGCGACGAGGCGGGACAGTCCCGTCTGCGTCAGGCTTACGAGGAGAGAGACGCCGCGAAAGACTGCGACCGGCTCACCTTTAAGCTGGGACCTCATGCGCCTTACACTTGTGACGACGAATTTTTAAAGATCGTAGCGGCCGAGGCCAAAAAGGAGAACATGGGCATTCATGTGCATCTGTCGGAGAGCGAAAGTGAGATCTCCCAGATTCAGGAGAAGTATGGATGCACGCCGATTGCTCTGGCGGAGAAGTGCGGTATTTTCGATGTGCCCGCAATCGCGGCGCACTGTGTACAAGTGACGGATGAAGATATCGCTATTCTGAAACGGAAAAATGTAAGTGTCGTGACCAACCCGGCCAGCAATATGAAGCTGGGGAACGGCTTTGCGCCTATAGCAAAAATGCTCGATGCGGGCGTCAATGTGTGTCTGGGTACGGACGGTGCGGCCAGCAACAACTGCCTGAATATGTTCCATGAGCTGAGTCTGCTGACACTGATCCACAAGGGCACGGGAAAAACACCCCAGTGCGTCAGCGCGAAAGAAGGTTTCCGCATTGCCACGATCAACGGTGCGAAAGCGCTTGGGCTGGAGAAGGAGATCGGTTCTATTGAAGTCGGCAAGAAGGCGGATCTGGCGATTCTCGATCTGAATACGCCGTCTCTCACGCCCAGAAATAATCTGATTGCCGGATTGTCCTATTCCGCCAACGGTTCCGAGGTGGATACGGTTATCATCAACGGGCAGGTTACCATGGAAGGCCGGAAACTGCTGACCATAGATGAGAAGCTGGTTTACGGCAAGATTCAGGATATTATCGTCCGGATGGGACTTGACAAAAAAACTTACTAATTAATTATGGAATTATAGAAGTTTTTTTGTTATAATCTACACATAAGCATTGAGCAGTGCACATCCGTCAGAAAAACAGCGACGGAGAGCCTGCTCGCCGAAGCGGTTATTCTGACGGATGTATAGGGCGAAAGCCCGTGAGCGAGATGAAGCAAAGCGGAATCGAGCTTGCACTGCGGGAAAAGAGAAAGGTTATTTGGGGAGGGGAACGGATATGCTTGCTACACTAATACCATATTTTGATAAGGACATGAAAGTTTCGGCTTACGCTTTGGCTTCACAGAGGGAAAACAGTCTTTTGAATCCCCCGATTTTCGGCTCAAGCAGCCCGAACGGTCTCGCGGAGATCGAAGGTCTGGAAATCGTACATAATATCGGCATTGATACGTTGTCGCCGGGGACGGTTGTGCTGATTCCGGTGAGCCACATTGCGGTATTTGCGGATCTGGAAGCGAAATGTGACGAGTTCCGCGGCAGGGTTGTACTGGCGTTTGATAACGGGGTGGAGAACAACGAAGCCTACAGAAAGCGGTTTGCACAGTTGAAAGAAAAGGGCTACATGCTGGCGATGTCGAAGCTTCCTGTAAGCAGGTATGAAGAAAACAGCGATCTGCTTAAGCTGATGGATTATGTTATTTTAGACCAGAAGGAAGTGGATATTTCCAAGGCTAAGATTTATTTCAAAAGGCAGCATCCGCATATCAGGATATGTGTGGGGAATATTGACAGTCAGGACATTTTTGACAGTTTGAAGGATGATGACGATCTTTACCGGTTTGAGGGTAAATTTTACCGCATTCCGATCACAAAGGGCGAGAACGAGGTCTCCCCGCTGAAAATTAATTATCTGGAGCTTATGAACATCGTGAACGCCCCGGATTTTGAGCTGACAAAGGCGGCGGATGTCATCGGACGCGATACTGCGCTCGTGGTGGAGCTTCTTAAGATGGTGAACCATATTGCGATCAATTCGCAGGTGACTTCCATCCGTCACGCGGCGGCGATTCTGGGACAGCGGGAATTGAAGAAGTGGATCAATACCGTGATTACCAAGGAGCTGTGTGCGGACAGACCGAACGAGGTGGCGAGAACATCCATGCTCCGCGCGAAATTTATGGAATCTCTGGCTCCGGTATTCGGGCTGGGTATGAAGTCTGCGGAAGTATTTCTGATGGGGCTGTTTTCCATTTTGAATATTATTCTCAATATGCCTATGGAAGACGCGATGAAGATGGTTACGGTCTCTAAGGAGATTGAGGACGCGCTGGTGCGGGGCACGGGAGATCTGGCAGGGATTTACTCTTTTGTGGTAAACTATGAGGCGGCGGACTGGCAGGAGATCAGCAGGCAGCTTATCGTGCTGAATGTGGACACCAACACGATTTATCAGGCGTACACCGAGACAGTCTGCTGGTATAAGGAGATGTTTTTCGAGACAAGTGTATAAAGCATCATTTGTCTTGTGAACATAAAATAATAAGTGATGATAGGACAGACGACCATCACTATAATAAAAATTCGGCTGATTAATTATTGTAGGAGGACACTATCATGAGCAGTGAAATCAGAGACATTAATCTTGCCGAATCCGGTGAGAGAAAAATCGAGTGGGTTAAGAGAAACTGTGACCTGCTGCGCACCCTGGAAAAGGAATTTTCCGAGAGTAAGCCTTTCGCGGGCAAGAAGGTGACGCTTTCCGTACACCTCGAGGCGAAGACCGCATACCTTTGTCTGGTGCTTGCGGCGGGCGGCGCCGAGATGTATGTGACAGGTTCCAATCCGTTGTCCACGCAGGATGATGTGGCGGCAGCGCTTGTAAAAGCGGGACTTGAGGTCCATGCATGGTACAATGCGACGCCGGAAGAGTACGAGACACACATCCGCCACGTACTGGAGGCGGAGCCGAATATCATCATCGACGATGGCGGCGATCTGGTGACGATGGTGCACACCCAGATGCCTCACCTCATTCCGAATATCATTGGCGGCTGTGAGGAGACGACCACAGGTATCATCCGTCTGGAGGCGATGAACAATGCGGGAGAGCTGAAATTCCCCATGGTCCGCGTCAACAATGCGGCATGTAAGCATTTCTTTGACAACAGATACGGCACAGGCCAGTCCGTATGGGACGGCATCAACAGAACCACCAACCTGATCGTGGCAGGCAAGATTGTCGTTGTGGCAGGATATGGCTGGTGCGGTAAGGGTACGGCTATGAGAGCGAAAGGCCTTGGCGCACGCGTTATCGTGACAGAGATCGATCCGATCAAGGCGATCGAGGCAGTGATGGACGGCTTCGACGTGATGCCCATGAAGGAAGCGGCTAAGGTTGGCGATTTCTTCATCACTGTGACGGGCTGTGACGGCGTAATCGACAAAGAGGACTTTGCAGAGATGAAAGAGGGCGCAATCCTCTGTAACGCAGGACACTTTGACTGCGAGATCGACATGGCGTGGCTGAAAGCCAATGCGGTGGAGACGAGAGAACAGCGCAAGAACATTATGGGTTATAAGCTGCCTACGGGCCAGTGGATCTTCGTTCTGGCGGAGGGCCGTCTCGTGAATCTGGCAGCAGGCGACGGACATCCCGCAGAGATTATGGATATGAGCTTTGCGATTCAGGCGCTCTCCGCGAAGTATCTGGTGGAGCACGCAAGCGAACTTACTGAAAAGCTGATCGACGTGCCTGAGGAAGTGGATAAGGATGTGGCGAAGAGAAAGCTGGCATTCCTTGGCAAGGAGATTGACGTGCTCACGCCTGAGCAGGAGAAGTATTTGAATAGCTATACCGTATAATAAAATGAACTTTAGAATGATTTTCTGATCTTGGAAAAAGGCTGCGTTGTGCCGTAGATTGCGGCATATACGCAGCTTTTTATGCCAAGACCCGTGCAGAGGAAGTATAGCAAACGGAATAGCCGGACAGAAAAGATGATAAAATATTGGCAGGGAAGGGGTGTGTCAGGTTATGAATGAAAAAGTGCAGCAGCGGTTTGCAGAGGATTTATTACAATATTTAAACGACAGTCCGACGGCTTACCATGCCGTGAAAAATGCGGCGGTTATGTTGAAAGAATGCGGCTTTCGGGAGTTGAAAGAGACGGAGAGCTGGTCGCTGGAACAGGGAGGAAAGTATTTTGTAGTCAAAAACAGTTCGGCGGTGATTGCCTTTACAGTGGGAGAGGGCGATCTGGCGGAAGAGGGATTCCGCATCATCGGTGCGCACACGGATTCCCCTGCGCTTAAGATCAAACCGGGCGCCTGCAGCGTGACGCCGGACGGTTATGTGAAGGTGAATGTGGAAGTATACGGCGGCGCGATTTTGCAGACATGGTTTGACAGACCGCTGGCATTGGCCGGGCGGTTGGTTGTCAGAGAAGAGGGCGTATTGCAGGAAAAGCTGGTGCAGATTGATAAACCTGTCTTTATGATTCCGAATCTCTGTATCCATTTCAAGAGAGATATGAATGAAAAAAGCGTCTGCAACAAACAGACCGAAATTCTGCCGCTCTTTTCCATGAAGAAGGAAGGTGTGGAAAAGGAGGAATATCTGTCCGCATTGCTGGAGGAAGAGACAGGCATAGAAAAGGCGGATCTTGCAGACTATGAGTTGTTTTTGTACGAGTATCAGAAAGGGATTTTTACAGGGCAGGGGCAGGAGTTTATCTCGGCGTCCCGGATTGATGATCTGTCCATGGTCTATGCGGGACTGACTGCACTGACGGAAGCGGAGGCAGGTGCGGGCTGTCAGGTGCTTGCCGCCTTTGACAATGAGGAGGTGGGCAGCACTACCGCGCAGGGAGCCAATTCCGGGCTTTTGCTGCATATATTGAACCGCATTTGTAAGAATTTGGGAATGTCGGATGAGGGGTATTTTCAGGCTGTCGCCAACTCGACCTCGATTTCTGCGGATCTGGCCCACGCGGTGCACCCCAATTACAGCGACAAACACGATACGGAAAGCCGTCCCGTGTTAGGAGGCGGCCCTGTGATCAAATATTCCGCGTCCCAGCGGTACGCGACCACAGCGTTCAGCGCCGCGTATTTTATGGAGGCATGCGAGCGGGCGGGCGTTCCTTACCAGAAGTTTGTGAACCGTAATGATATCGCGGGCGGTTCTACAATCGGCCCTGCGCTTTCCGGTCTGACCACGATCCCTGTGGTGGATATGGGTGCGCCGATTCTGGCGATGCACTCCATCCGGGAGTTTGGGGCAGTGGCAGATATGGAATATACGCGGCGGGCTTTTCTGGCGTACTATGAAGACGGACGGCTTTGACGCTGGCCTGTTTCTGCGAGTAGCGAGCCGGAGAACTGCATACAAAAATTTGAGGATGTGATCCGGCATGCAAAAACCGCCCCGCATTAGGGACGGTTTTACTATCGGTTTCGTTATAGTATGCAGGGAATTAACCCTTCGTGACAGGAACCCATAATTCGCAGAACAGATCTTCTTCGCCTTTCTCAAAATAGATTTCATAGTCCGTATCGTCCGTCTGCACATAACCTGTCTGAGGAGAAAACTCCTTGTAGAATTTGGCCCATGTCTCGCCGATGCAGCCTCCGTCCGTGCCGATGCACCTGAACACGGCATAGTCGGCTGGCTCCGCCTTCCATAAGGTGTAGCCGTTATTCAAAAGTTTTTTTGCGCCCTCGGCATCGGTATCTTCATCCATAATGATGCCGATGCCGTAGTCAAAGTGTGTCCCGTTTTCTTTTGCAGGGCTGCAAAGGCCGAATATATCCCGTTTCCCCTCTTTTCTAAGCTGCTTCATGGGTTCGATCAGATTCTTGTCGAAACACGCCGTCCAGAAATCGGGGATGCTGTGGTCGTTGTCATCATTGATGATCTCGTTGGGAAAAGCCCTGACCAGTGCAAGAAACTGCTGTGCCTGTCTGTGTTCCATTCTGTAATTCATAATACTACCACCTTCCGTTATGATTTTTATTACAAGGGGACTGAATAGATGAAGCTTTGCGCCAGGCTTCTTTGCCTGCTTCGGTGTGGAACCGTGAAAGCGGGTAAAGGCTTTGGAAAAGCTCTCCGGCGATTCATAGCCATACTTGTATGCGGCGTCAATGACGGACAGATCCGTCGCTTGGAGTTCCTGCGCCGCCAGCGTGAGACGGCGGTTCCGGATGTACTCATTAGCCGTCATTCCGGCAATAAAGCTGAATGTGCGATGGAAGTTATAGTTGGACATGTGTATGCTTGTGGCCACATCGGTATAATTAATGTCCTCGTAAATGTGTTCTTCCATATAGCGTATTGCCTGTTGAATCAGTTGTATTGACATATCGTTTCCTGCCTTTCCTTTTTTTGCCGCGCGGGGCTTTTACTCGATCTCCTTGTGTGAAATCATTTTATAAAATTGTGGAAGGAAAGTCCTGTTCCTGTTTGCGCAAGTTTGCTCCGTTTAAATATTTCCCTAAAGTGATGGAAACAATCATAACAGCACCTCTTTCGTCTGATTTTATCATATATCCGGTTTTTGTTGTCATTTTTTCCGGTATATGCAAAATAGCATGGAAAGCCTTAAAATAATAAAGGCAACAGGTTGTTGACGATTTGAAAAATATGATAAGATAGTTGTGGTAAGAAATTATGGATTAAAATATTTTCATGATTTAAATGGTACTTATTGCATATGGGAAACAGGAAAACACAAATTGAGCGTCTGACTGGTAAATCGCTGTGGCCCATTAAAAAAGTGTAGATTGAGGAGAAAAAGATGCTAGCAGATGAAATAAAAACAGGGGAATCTGTCAATATCGAATTTAAACGCGAAGTGCCTCAAAAGAGTGAAAAATATATAAAGAGCGTTATTGCATTTGCAAATACGGCAGGTGGAAGGATTGTCATTGGTGTTGATGATGAGACGCATGAAATAGTAGGTGTTGACAAGGATGGTGTTTTCAAGATTATAGACAATATTACAAATACCATTTCAGATATGTGCCATCCGCAGATTTTTCCGAACATTGGAGTAAATACCATAGATGGAAAAAGTATCATTGTCATTGAAATATATCCGGGAGCAAACAGACCATATTATATCAGGTCACTTGGAAAAGAAGCTGGTACTTATATCAGAGTATCTGGGACATCCAGACCTGCCGATGAAGCTGTTTTAAAAGATTTGGAACTGCAGGGAACTCATCAATCTTTTGATGAGATGGTGTGTTTAGACTATAAATATGATGCTGACAAAGCGGAGCTGTTGTGTGCTGCGGTAAAAAAATATATGATAGAAGCGGCCAGAACAAAAAGTGAAAAAGAGAAGGTAAAAGATGTTACAGTGCAAAATTTAATTAATTGGGGTGTGGTTAAGAATGCAGATGGAACATTGTTACCGACGAATGCTTTTGTTTTGCTGACAGATAATGTATTCCCGTTTGCCAAAATTCAGTGTGCCTTGTTTAAAGGAACGGAGAGAGTTGTTTTTATTGATAAAAGAGATTTTGAGGGACCGCTTTATGAGCAGATTGAAGAAGCCTATGAATTTGTATTGAAACATATTAATCTGGGTGCAGAAATCAAAGGTCTTGTCAGAAATGAAGCCTATGAACTGCCGACAGAAGCCATAAGAGAGGCAATTGTAAATGCCACGACACACAGGAACTTTTTGGATAGGGCGTGTGTACAGGTTGCAGTATATGATGACAGGGTAGAAGTAACATCTCCGGGAATGCTGTACGGAGGTCTGACGATAGAACAGATTAAGGAAGGCGGTTCTAAAATCCGCAACAGATGTATTGCGGAAGTGTTCAGCAGGATGAAGATTATCGAAAGTTGGGGAACCGGCATCAAGAGAATGTTCAGCTCATGTCAGGAATATGGCATCAGAGAACCGGAATTGTTGGAGATTGGTGATAGTTTTAGGGTAAATTTATACAGACCATCTTATAATGAAGTTCACCAAAGTTCGTTGAAAAGTTCGCTGAAAAGTTCGCTGAAAGATTTGAATGTAACACAGCAAAAAATAATGGAACTACTCCGGAAAAACCCGGGTATAACACAAGCACAGATGGCTGAAATAATAAAAATCTCAAAGAGAGCCATTCAAAAAAATATAAAAGAGCTGGTAGATGAAGATATTATAGAACGTGTAGGGTCAGACAGAAAAGGGTACTGGAAGATAAAAGAATAAGAAAATGAAATGGTTATGAAAAGCCTTTCCAAATTTATCTTGCACTGGAAAACTGACTGTGCTACAATACACGGAAGCGTTACCGGCGGCGGTACTGCGGGATTTTGTCTGCAAGTTATGGAAGGAGGTACAGACATGAGACTTGAAAAAATGGATTGTGGCAATGGAAGCATTGCTGTTGTTTCAAGCGACAATGTGGTGATTACAGATGTCGATTCTGCGCTTGATTTGCTTATGTCTGCCAAATACGAAGCAGGCACGGAGTATCTCGTCGTGGATAAAAAGGCAGTCACAGAGGATTTCTTTATTTTAAGCAGTGGTTTGGCAGGAGAAATTCTCCAGAAATATATTAATTACGGTGGAAAACTTGCTATATATGGCGACTATTCCCATTATACGAGCAAGCCGCTCAAGGATTTTATCTTTGAGAGCAACAAAGGGAAAGACTTTTTCTTTGTAGAGACAAAAGAGGAAGCAATACAGAAAATTACGGAAAACATGTAACAGACAAAATTCCCGTATCAGATCGTTTTATATGAAAGGAACGCTTAGGCGGTCGTGCAATATATGGCATGGCCGCTTTTTTATAGGCAGATTTTTCGTACTGCGAGTACCGGGAGATTTAGAAAAGTTTGTATTGACAAAGAGTGTTTACACACGTAGACTATATATAAAAGTCTACGTGTGTAAACATAAAAAATTAAGAGGAAAACTGGAGATGCTTATGAAAGACACGAAAATATCCGACGCAGAGCTGGAGATTCTGGAAACGCTCTGGGCTGCGGGGGAAGCGTTGAATGCCAATGAAATCCGTGCGCGGCTGAATGAGAAAAAAGATTGGGAGCGAACCACGGTGCTGACGCTGATCCGCAGATTGCTGGATAAGGGCGTAATCGCGCAGGAGAAACAGGGGGTTTATTATTATTCGCCTCTTGTGGCGCGGGAGGATTATGTGAAAGGGGAGACGAAAAGCTTCCTTAACAAATTTTTTAAGGGCAATGCGAAAAATCTGGCGGCGGCTCTCATCGAGGATGAGAATTTGAGCAGGGAAGATGTGGAGGAGTTGAGAAATTATTTTCGGGATAATTTCAGGTAAAGGGAATTGCGGATTGACAGACGGTGATCAGATGATTTGACGAGTGAAACGTGTGTGAGAAGTGTATCGTGTTTTTGATGGAGGAAATTATGACGCAATTATTTTCAGTGGTTTTATCATTATCGTTATCCGGTGCGCTGGTGGGACTATTGATCCTGCTGTTTCGTCCGCTTACCGGCCGGTTTTTTGCAAAAAAATGGACATATTATCTGTGGCTTCTGGTGCTTGTGAGGCTGCTTGTGCCGTTTCGTGCGGACATCAATTTGATGGGATATTTGTCGGAGGAGCTGACGGCGGTGGTGGCTGGACAGACCGATGCGGACGGAGCGGCAGGAGAAAGCGTGCGTGAGGGCACGACGTCTGATGCTTTGCAAAGTGAGCAGAGAAGCACTGGCAGTAAGGCGGAAAAGTCTGCCGGGACGGGGACTGACCATACAGAGACGGTGCAAAAGGCATCGGACGGGGAAACGGCCGGGACGGGGACTGGCCATACGGAAACGGTGCAAAAGGCATCGGACGGGGAAACGGCCGGGACGGGGACTGACCATACGGAAACGGTGCAAAATACATCGAACGGGGAAATGGTCATGACAGCCGGCAGCGGCACAGATGATAAACAGGCGGGTGAGAGACGGGCATGGATTTTCCGTGTTGTGAGCATGTTGTGGGTATGCGGCGTCCTTTTTGCCGTGCTCAGGCGGTTTTATGTTTATTGGCGTTTTACCAAAGAAATTCATGCGGCAAGCAGGCCGCTCACCTGGGAAAAAGTCTTTCATAAAAGTGCGGAAATGCAGATAAGACTTGGAATCGGGAAAAGGGTGCCGCTCTATGAGAGCACAGCGATCAACAGTCCGATGCTGATCGGATTCTGGCGGCCGCGTATTTATCTGCCGCAGGCAATGCTTGCAGAGATGGCAGGACGGGAGAACGATATTTGTCTGATGCTGCATCACGAGCTTGTGCATTATAAAAGAAAAGACATTTTGTATAAATGGCTGTTTCAGGCCGCGCTCTGCGTGCACTGGTTCAACCCGCTGGTATATGTGTTTAGCCGCAGGTTTAACGTAGACTGTGAGCTTGCCTGTGACGAAACGGTGTTAAAGCTTCTGTCGGAGGAAGGGCGCAGGGCATACGGAAATGTGCTTCTGGATGTGGCGCAGAAACATTGGTCCGGGGATGCGTTTTCCGGAAAAGGCGGAAAGATGTACGGCAATGTGCCGGCCATGACCCTTTTGGAGGAAAAGAGCACGCTAAAGGAGAGGCTGCGTGGAATTGCGCGCTATCATAGGACGGGAATAGTGGTCGGACTCTGTTCGGCGGCGGCGCTTATTCTGTTTTTCGCGGTGTCTGTCGTCTGTGGCGCGGCGGACAGCGGGGGCAGTTTCGGGGAAACGATTGCTACGGGTTATAAAAAGAGCTTCATGGCGCTTACTGAGCATTTCTGGGAAAAAAGCATGTGGTCTCAGATGTGGGAAGACTCCTTTGATCTGAATCAGCCGATTCTGGTGAGCAGCAGCGGAAAGCCTTACCGGATGTATGATGACGACGCCCTGATTGCAGAAGACAGTGAAAGCGACTGCTGGCGCGCGTGGTCATACATGGGTGGTGACAGCAGTGTAAACGCAAATAAGTTTATGCTTAACGGGTCCGATACGTTGTGGATTTTTTATGCCAACAAAGAGACGACGTTTCAGGTTTCTTCTGTGTTTCAACTCTATGATGGCCGCTTTAAAATTGTTTGTGTCAGGCCGGATCAGACGGTGCAGACGCTCAATGAGAGCGGAGAGGAGAATACCGTGAAGGTTACGCTTCCCCAGGGAAGAAACGTGATCAAGATGGTTGGTCAGAAGGCGAAGATTAAGGAACTCGACATAACATACAAGGCGCTCAAAAAGGGAAACATTGACAGTATTTATGTGGATGAGAATGAGGAGTATGCTTATCAGGTTCTGAATGGGAACCGGCCATTCGATCTATCCAGAGTGAAAGAGGCGTTCCCTCATTTGAAGGGAGAGGAGATAAGCAGATTATGCCAGCTTGCATGGCAGGAAGAGATTGTTCTGTCAAGGGACAACTGGCAGGAGCTGTGGATTTATTCGGATGAGAACCTGACATCGCAGTATCTGCTGGAGGAGCTGCAGGCCGGAAGGATCAGCGAATTTGACAGCGGTATTTTGTGCGTCATTGCTCCCTATATGAAGGATGAGATCGTGAGCGAGTGCTTCCGGTGTCTTTTGGAGCGCGGCCGTGTGTCCGGGTCGGACTGGGAGAATATCTTTATTTATTCCGATTCGGCGAAGTCTGCACAGTATCTGGCGGAGGCGCTTCGCAGAGGAGGGGTGGACAGTTTCAATGATCAGATTCTGGACCAGATCTGTTTTCGGTTGTCCACCAGATCTCTGACGGATATCGTGACGGCGTTAGACAAGGATCAGTTGTCCTTTGAGGGGCTGATGGAACATGTGCTGCCTTTTGTGCAGAAGCAGGATGAGGCCGCGACGTGCGTCTGCTATTATATCGATCTGGGAAATGTGCTTTCGGATGAGGAGCTTCGGAAGATAGAGGGTTATTTGAGCGAGCAGGACTTTTACAGGGTCGTGGAGTATAACGGGAAAGGGAAATAAAGGGAGACCGGCTGTGATGAAAGGGTTGTCCGAAAAGGACGGCCCTTTTGCTTTGACAATTATTTTGTTCTCAGTATATAATTACGGAATAAGTATAGGCAGATATGTTTTGGAAATATGACATGGATTTAAGGAGCGCCGCATGAACACACAGGAAAACACCAGAAACTACAAATCCGGAGAATTAATGAGAAGGTTTCTCCCCTATTACAAAAAATACTGGAAAGTCGTGGTAATTGACCTGCTCTGCGCAGGTCTTACGACGATCTGTGAGTTGGTGCTGCCAATGATTATCCGCTTTATCACCAACGCGGGCATGAACGATCTGGCGTCTTTGTCTGTATCGGTTATTCTCCGTCTGGGCGCGCTATACCTGTGCCTGAGAATTGTAGATATGGTGGCGAATTTTTACATGGCTTACACGGGACATGTGATGGGCACGCGCATTGAGACGGACATGCGGCGGGACGCCTATGCGCATTTGCAGAAGTTGTCGGATACCTACTATAACAATACCAAGGTGGGCCAGATCATGGGGCGTATCACCAACGATCTTTTTGATGTGACGGAATTTTCACACCATTGTCCGGAGGAATTTTTTATCGCGGGGATTAAGGCCGTGATTTCTTTTATCATTCTTTCGCGGATCAGTCTGGCGCTGACGCTGATTATTTTCGTTGTGGTGCCGATTATGGTGGTGACATGCACGGCCATCAACCTGCGGATGCGGGAGGCGTTTCGGAAGCAGCGCGTACAGATTGGTGAGTTGAATGCCCGCATTGAGGACAGTCTGCTCGGACAGAAGGTGGTGAAGGCGTTCACCAATGAAGAGAAGGAAAAGGAGAAATTCGAGCAGGATAACCAGAACTTTCTCCGCATTAAAAAAGAAACCTATAAATTTATGGCGGCGTTCCACACGACCACGAGAGCCTTTGACGGCCTGATGTATCTGGTGCTTCTGGTGGCGGGCGGTATTTTTATGGTGGAAGGAAAGATTGCCCCCGGTGATCTGGTGGCTTATGTGATGTATGTGACGACTTTGATTGCCACCATCCGGAGAATTATTGAGTTTGCGGAGCAGTTCCAGCGTGGCATAACAGGGATTGAGCGTTTCGTGCAGATCATGGACAGCGACATCGGGATTTTTGACGAGCCGGACGCAGTGGCCTGCGTGAATCCGAAGGGAAATATTTCCTTCCGCAATGTCAGTTTCGAGTATCCCGACGATCACAATGTGGTCTTCCGGAGCTTAAATCTGGAGATTCATCAGGGGGAGAAGATTGCCATTGTAGGGCCGTCCGGCGGCGGAAAGACGACGCTCTGCAACCTGATTCCCCGGTTTTATGATATTGATCAGGGAGAAATTCTGCTGGACGGGAAAAATATCCATAGGTATACGATCAAGAGCCTGCGGCAGAATATCGGTATGGTACAGCAGGACGTTTATCTTTTCTCCGGCACGGTCTATGAAAATATTGCCTACGGCAGAGAAAATGCCACCAGGGAGGAAGTGGTGGAGGCGGCGAAGCAGGCCGGCGCGCATGAGTTTATCACAGCCTTAAAGGACGGGTATGACACTTATGTGGGAGAGCGGGGCGTGAAACTTTCCGGCGGACAGAAGCAGCGCATCAGCATTGCCAGAGTATTTCTGAAAAATCCGCCCATTCTGATTATGGATGAAGCCACTTCTGCCTTGGACAACGAGAGTGAATTTCAGGTGGCGAAGTCGTTGGAGGCTCTGGCGAAGGGAAGGACGACCATTACCATCGCCCACAGGCTGTCGAGCATCTGCAATTCCGACAGGATTCTGGTGCTGACGGAGGAGGGGATCGTGGAGGAAGGAACGCACGAGAGCCTGCTTGCGCAGGGTGGAATTTATCATCATTTCTATGTGACGGCAAATGAGCTAAAATAGGGGAAAGACAGTATGGGTGCAGATAAAAAACAGCGGATTTTGATCGTGGAGGACGACCGTCCGCTTGCGGGCGGTCTGTGCCGCGCCCTGCAAAACGAAAAGACGGAGACGGTGAGCTGTCATACATTGCGGGAGGCGGAGAAACTTCTCGGGGAAGTAAGACCGGACGCGCAACCGGATGATCCGGTCAGAAAAACAAAGCTGGGATTCGATCTTGTGGTGCTGGATGTGAACCTGCCGGATGGAAACGGGTTCGATTTTTTGGAAAAGATGAAAAATAAATATGACATATGCATTGTTATGCTGACGGCCAACGATATGGAGACGGATATTGTGGCGGGACTTGAAGCCGGGGCGGATGATTATATCACCAAACCTTTCAGCCTGGCAGTGCTGCGGGCGCGGGTGGCGACCCAGCTTCGCCGGGTGGCAGCGTCTGCCGGAAACGATCCGGCATCCGAAGCGGCGGACAATTTAGCGAAACAAAGTCTGTCGGGACCGGATCATACCGGAGCGGCAGAGAATCGTGCGGCACAGGAGAGTCTGAGGGGCGGGGGCTGGATTACGGACGGCGATTATCGGTTTCATTTTTTAAAAATGCTGTTTTACCATGGGGAGGAGCAGATCGAGCTCAGTAAGGGAGAGCAGAAGCTGCTTCGGCTTCTCATAGAAAACAGGGGCATCACTTTGACGAGGGACCGCCTGCTTGAATGTATCTGGTCGGTGGATGCGGCGTTTGTGGATGAAAATACACTGTCTGTCACGGTGAAACGTCTGCGGGATAAGCTGGGCGCGCAGGACCGGATCAGGACCGTGTACGGGATCGGGTACCGGTGGGAGTGAGTGAAAGGGGTGTATTCGTGGCGGTAGACGAACTGAAAGGATTAACCATGATTCTGTTTATTGTCGGTCTGCTTTGTCTGCTGGCTGCTATTTTGCTTGTGAGCGCGGACATCTGTTTCAGAAGAAGGAGCCTGCGCCGGATGCGTCACATGATACAGTCTGCCATTGACGGGACCTTTCAGGCGGACACCTTCGACGAATCCCTGCTTGCCTCGGTGGAGAACAAGCTTGCGGAGTATCTGGCGGTATCGGGGACACAGACGGCGAAAACGGTGGCAGAGCAGGAAAAGACAAAGACGCTGATTGCGGATATTTCTCATCAGACGAAAACGCCAATCGCGAATCTTCTTCTCTATACAGAGCTGTTAAAGGAAGAAAGCGGAAAGGACAGCGGGACGGTTGCGCTGTTAGAGAGTCAGGTGAGGAAGCTGAACTTTCTGATTCAGTCTCTGGTGAAGCTGTCAAGGCTGGAGACAGGGATTCTTGTGCTTCGCCCCCGCAATAATACGTTATTACAGCTTTTGAAAGAGGCGCAGGAACAATACGCGGCTCCGGCCAGAGAAAAGGGACTGTATCTGCGTGTGATTACAGAAGGGGCAGAGGAGGTGACTGCCTGTTTTGACCATAAGTGGACGCTGGAAGCGCTGGGCAATCTGATTGATAACGCCATTAAGTATACGCAGACAGGAGGCGTTACGGTGCGTGTGAAGCCCTATGAGCTTTTTGTCAGCATCGAGGTGGAGGACACCGGAATCGGTATTGCGGAAGAAGAGTGCGCCAAAATCTTCGGACGTTTTTACCGCGCTGCGTCGGTTTCCGATGAACAGGGCGTGGGAATCGGTCTTTATCTGGCGAGGGAAATTTTAAAGCAGGAGTCGGGTTATATTCAGCTTACTTCCGGGGTGGGAAAGGGAACGGTATTCTCCCTGTTTCTTCCCGCGGACTAAAAAGGATGCAATTCTTACAAAACTGTCAGATTTTATTTTTCCCCGGAAAGAATGTGGAAAGAATGCTATGAGATAATCTGTATTGTGGAGAACGATGTACGCGGCGCTTCACGGTACAGATTTTTTGATAAAAGGAGGAAAAGCAGTATGACTATTCTGTCGACAAAAGACTTAAAAAAGGTATACGGCTCGGGAGAGAGCGAGGTGCACGCGCTGGCCGGGGTAAATTTTCAGGTGGAAAAAGGGGAATTTGTGGCCATTGTGGGTACATCCGGCAGCGGGAAGAGTACGCTTCTCCACATGCTCGGAGGACTTGACCGTCCGACTTCGGGCGGCGTCACGGTGGACGGTAAGGAGATTTTTACATTAAAGGACGAGGAGCTGACGATCTTTCGCCGCAGGAAGATCGGCTTCGTGTTCCAGAATTATAATCTGGTGCCGGTGCTGAATGTCTATGAGAATATTCTTCTCCCGGTGCAGCTTGACGGGGGCAGTCCGGATCAGACTTACATCAAAGATATCATTAACACGCTGGGGCTTTCGTCAAAACTGGGCAATCTGCCGAACAATCTTTCCGGCGGGCAGCAGCAGAGGGTGGCGATCGCACGCGCGCTGGCTTCCAAACCGGCCATTATTCTGGCGGATGAGCCGACGGGCAATCTGGATTCCAGAACCAGTCAGGACGTCTTAAGTCTTTTGAAGGTGACGGGACAGAAATTCTCGCAGACGATTGTTATGATTACGCACAATGAGGCGATTGCGCAGATGGCGGACCGGGTGATCCGTATTGAGGATGGGAAAATAGCGTGAGAGGAGAAAAATAGTATGAACGTTTCCAACAGAAAAATCATCCGCCGTCTCAGCATTGCCAGCTTCAAGGCGGCGAAGATCAGAAATATCATCACGGTGGCGGCGATCGCGCTGACCACGATTTTGTTTACGGTTATTTTTACGGTGGGCATGTCCATCAAGCACGGGTTCGAGCAGTCTAACTTCCGGCAGGCGGGCGGGTATTCCCATGGCGGGTTTAAGTATCTGACAAAAGACCAGTTTGAAGAGCTAAAGGACGACCCGCTGATTAAAGAATACGGAAAACGGGCATTTTGTGGTATGCCGAATAAAGAACCTTTCCACAAGAGTCATGTGGAGGTCAGTTATTGTGACGAAAACACAGCGAAATGGATGTTCCTGGAGCCGGTTGAAGGGCGGTTCCCCGAAGAAGGCACAAACGAGGCGGCTACGGATTTGCGTGTTCTTTCCCTGCTGGGGGTTGAGCCTGTCATCGGCAATGAGTTCACCATGACGTTTCTGGTGGACGGGGAGGAGACAACGGAAACTTTTACCCTGTGCGGCTATTGGGATTATGACGATATCATAGTGGCGAACCATGTGCTCATTCCCGAAAGCCGGACGCAGGAGATTTTTGAAAAGTTAAATACCCAGGGAAAGGATGGCATGACCGGGCGCTGGGATATGAATGTGATGTTCAAAAACGCTTCTCATATAGAAGAGAACCTCAATACCATTCTGGAGCGGCACGGCTATCAGTCGGAAGGTCTGGATCAGGGGGATAACTTCATACACACAGGCGTCAACTGGGGTTATGTCTCGGCGCAGTTTGAGGACTCTGTGGATATTTTCACGGTGCTGGCTTTGGCTGCAGTCATGCTGCTGATTATTTTTACCGGCTATCTGATCATCTACAATATTTTTCAGATATCCGTGTCAAACGACGTGCGGTTTTACGGGCTGTTAAAGACCATCGGTACCACGGGGCGGCAGATTAAGCGGATTATTTCCATGCAGGCGTTTCTGCTTTCGGCGCTGGGGATTCCGATCGGCCTTGTCCTTGGTTATGGTGCGGGTGTGCTGATGACTGGAATTGTGGTATCCCAGCTTGACGGCATAATTTTGACTTACTCAGTCAGCCCCATGATCTTTCTGGGTGCGTCGGTATTTTCGCTTGTGACGGTATGGCTTTCCTGTAGAAAGCCCCGCAAAATGGCGGCGAAGATTTCGCCTGTGGAGGCGGTGCGCTACACGGAAAACAGCGTGAAAAGAATGCCGAAAAAACGACATTCTACGAGCGAATCTGAGATTCCGCAAAAAGGCGCGTCCATCCTGCGCATGGCGATGGCCAATCTGGGAAGAAACAGGAGCAAGACGGTTATCACGGTAATTTCCATGTCCTTTGCAGTAGTGCTGCTAAACATCACCTTTATTCTGGCAAACGGTTTCGACATGGATAAATATTTAAGGAGAGTAGTCACGGATTTTATTGTTGCGGACGGGGCCTATTTTCAAGTGGGTAATTTCGATGCATCGCCTTTCCCGGAGGAGACTGCTTCGCAGATCGAGGAAATGGACGGCGTAGCGGGAGGCAGAACTTATAAGAAGACCTTTGCGGCACTGGAGCTTATCAACGAAGAATGGATACGGAAGGCGCAGGGCAGATGGATGAGTTCAGAGATGGTGGATCAGTATATAGAGGCGCTGGAAAAGGCGGGCGATCTGTATGCCGATCGTGTGCAGCTTTACGGGATGGAGGATTTTGTGCTGGATAAGCTGAACGTTTTGGAAGGTGATCTCAGTAAGCTCAAGGAAGGCGGTAATTATGTAGCGGCGGTTTACAATGCGGATGATTATGGCAATATTCATGAGGATTCCCACTGGGCAAAGCTGGGGGACCAGATAACGATCCGCTATGTGAAGGAGTCCGAGTATTATAACCCGGAGACCGGCGAGATTTATGAGGAGAATGAGGACACTGGAGGTAAGCCCTGGCGGGAGCGGTCCAAGGTGTATGAGGATAAAGTGTATGAGGTGGCAGCGCTGGTGGAGGTGCCAAACGCTCTTAGCTATCGGTATTATGGGGCGGATGAGTTCGTGATGGGTGCGGATACTTTTATACAGGATTCCGGGACGTCGGATATCCTGTACTATGCCCTTGACTGTGAGGACGCGCAGGTGGAACAGATGGAGCAGTGGATGCAGGGTTTTGCGGGCGGAGACGATTCTCAGTACGACTATGAGAGCAGAAAGACTTATGAAGAAGGATTTTATGGTTTCCGCAATATGTTTGTGATGGTGGGCAGCGGCGCTGCGCTGATTGTCGGCATGGTGGGCATCCTGAATTTCCTCAATGCGATTCTCACAGGAATCATGGCGAGGAAGCGGGAGTTTGCGGTATTACAGTCTGTAGGCATGACGGGAAAACAGTTAAACCGGATGCTGATTACGGAGGGCATGGTGTTCGCGGGAAGTTCTATTGTGATTACTTTGCTTCTGACCGTTGTCATGGGACCGCTGGCCAGCGATGTGCTGGAGGGGATGTTCTGGTTTTTCAGCTATCATCTGACTGTGACGCCGATCCTTGTGGTGGCGCCGGTGTTCCTCGTAATCGGTGCGGTGATTCCGCTGTTATCCTATCATTATGTGGCAAAACGGTCCGTGGTGGAGAGACTGAGGGAGGCGGAATAAAAACAGATATAATTTTTCGCTACATTTTTCCAATAAGAGGTTGCACGAAGGATGAAAAATGAGGTATAGTATAATAGAACGACTAGCATCGGGATAGTGCAATTATTTTTGAGAAGGATGTAGCAGACATATGGGACAACTAGAACCACTGGATCAAGATAAGATGGCGGAGGTAGCGCATATTTGTATGTCGCACTCCGCGACTTCACTGAATACGCTTACAAGGCAGGTTATCACTGTCAGTCCGCCTTCGGTGAAAGTCGTGAATCGCGCGGACATTAAAAATATTCTGATGGCGTTCGGGATGGGCAGCGTTACGGTTCAGATTGATTACAAGGACGATTTTCATGGCAATAATTTATTAATGCTTAAAGAAAATGATGTCAAAGTAATTATGGATCTGATGATGGGCGGATCGGGAGCCGCAGCTCCCGGCGAGCTTAACGAAATGCATCTGTCCTGTGTATCAGAAGTGATGAACCAGATGATGGGAGCTTCGGCCATCTCCCTGACGGAGATGATCCGCAAAACTGTGGATATCAATCCGCCAAAGGCAACTTTGGTTAACGCGAAGGAGGATGTGGAATCCATAGACATCCTGCCGTTTGCAGGGGATGAAATGGTGATTATCCTTTCCCGCTTTGAAGCGGCGAAGTTGTTGAAGGGTATTATGATCCGTATTTTCCCGATGGCGGAGACGAGATTTATCTGTGATAATTTTAAAGCGCGTTAACACGCTGGTGTGTACGCATCGGGGTTTTAGCAGAAGAAACAGTAATATGTAAGGGGCATTTTTCAGGAATCGCTTTTTCAGACATCTTTTATTAGCAAATTTTCACAACAGAAGAGACGGCTTATACCATAAAATGTGACGAAAATGGTTTTCTATTCCGAAAGTACTTACGAGTGCAGTTTTGAAGTGTTACAATGAAAACAGGGGTACGGCGGATTGACACAACTTGTATGGATGAGTCGCCGCAATTGGAGCTGTCAACGGACGAGGGTCAGAAAATTTGGAGGGTGCTATGTTTGAGAAGGGTGAACTGATCATGTGCGGCGGACATGGTGTTTGTCGCGTTATTGACATTACCGGAAATCCGATTGACCGGTCGGATTTAAAGAAAAAGTATTATGTGCTGGAGCCGGTTTTCGAGAAAGCCAGCACGATTTACACGCCTGTAGATAATGAAAAGATAATTATGCGCAGGATTATGAACAGGGAAGAGGCCGAGAAGCTGATTGCGCAGATCACGGAGATCGACACCATGTGGATTCAGGAGGAGAAGCGCAGAGAGCAGACTTACAAGGAGGCGATCCGCACCTACGATTCCACGAGTCTGGTGCAGATTATAAAGACGCTGTATAAGCGGAAGCGGAGCCGGATTAACGAGGGTAAGAAGGTTCTTTCTTCTGATGAGCAGTATCTGCATAAGGCGGAGGAACTTCTCTACAGTGAGATGTCTCTGGCTCTCTCCATACCGAAGGATGAGGTGGAAGCCTACATTGCCAGAGAGGTGGACAAGCAGAAAGTTACCGTATAAAGATCAGGAAGCAGAAGGGCAGAAGACGAAAGTTTTCTGCTCTTTCTTTATGGGTGGCACCTTTTGGAGGGTGGCAGCGTGTTATAAGTAGAAGCTTCAAAAACGGTCCATGGATTGGGAAAGGTGAAAATTTATGACAATAGAGGAAGCAGTGACAAAATACAGTCCCATGCTCTACAGGATCTGTGTGGTTATGCTCGGCAACGAAGCGGACGCACAGGATGCGGTGCAGGACACGATCTGCAGGTACCTGGAATGTAAGAAAGAATTTCGGGACGGGGAACATGAAAAGGCATGGCTGATCAGGGTAGCCCAAAACCGCTGCCGCGATATGCGGCGGTTTCAGATGAGACATCCGCAGGTAGCGATTGACGAGATTACGGCGAGCTATGAAAATCCCGAATACAGTCAGGTGCTGGCGGAACTGGTAGCCCTGCCCCTTCCGGTAAAGGCGGCGGTGTATCTGCATTATATAGAAGGATATAAAACCGCAGAGGTGTCGGAGATACTCGGAATTTCTGTCAATGCGGTAAAAAAGCGCTTGCAGAGGGGACGGAAGCTGCTGCGCCTGCGGCTGGAGGAAGAGTGATGTGCGCGGCTGCAGATCGCGCGGAGGAAGGGACGGATGAAGATGAAAGGGAAGAGGAAGGGAGACGGCATATGAATATAACGGACTTGAAACATGCGGTGAACGGGATAGACTTTGAGGAAGAGAAACAGAGACAGATGATTCAGGAGATAGGGGCGAAGAAGAAAACGCACGGCTATATGAGAACCCTGCGGGCAGCCGCAGCCGTGGCTGTCTGCATTGTGGCAGTAGGGATTCTCGGCGTACCCGTGCGGGCGGTGGTAAGTTCTCTGGTGCAGGAGAGGATGGAGAGTCTGCCGGAGGATGAAGTTGCACAGATTGCGGAGCAGATACAGAACCAGCAGACGGAGGCGAACAGTTCCACAAGAGAGTACACAAAGGAGGAAAAGGCGCGCAGAGGAGAACTTTATGCAAAGTATCTCGACGGGCTTTTTCCGACGGGTGAGCTGACAATGGTGGACAGTGAGGAGGAGGCAAAAGAGCATGAGTTTTGCTTTCTGACGACTACGGGGGTCTTTTATCTGCCGGCGAACAGGGAATTGACGGACGAAGAGATTCTTCAAAAGATTGACTTTGAGAGAAAGCAGGACTATGCTTTGCAGGAGCAGAACGCTGAAGAAATTGCCCGGAGAGAGGCGGAGGAGAAAGAGCAGATCAAAGAGGTGGTTGCATCCGGCGGCATTACGGAAGAGCAGGCGGTGGAGACTGCGACAGGATATTTGCAGCAGGTGTTCGGGCTTGACGGGAGCGGCATGGAGTTAAATCACTATTATAATGAGTCTGCTGTGGAACCGGTAATTGATGCAGACACATACTGCGTGAACTGGAGCGATTATGGAAATTACCGATATTATTATTTCCATATTGACGCGTCGGACGGCACATTGCGTTCCCTGTCGTACAGCCACGATATGCAGGAAGCCGAGGCGGTCAGACCCGCTGTTTCAGAGGCGTCTGGGAAAATTGCCGGGATCAAGAGGCAGGCGCAGAACTTTTTGGAGGAAAAGCTGAAAATCCGGGGAAGCTATAAAGAAGTGAAGAGTTATTACAGGGTGAACGTTACGGATAAAACGGTGAGCAGGCTGGTTGACGTACTGTTTGTCGAAGAGGACGGCACAGCGTATCTGGTGGCGTGCAGATGGAACGGGGAAGCGGACGATTTTTCGGTGACGACGAAGGAGGACTATGAGAAGCAGCTTCGGGAAGAGGTGAGACTAAATATGTATTATTATGAAACAAGGGAAGAAAGAGAAGTAGAGATTGAGATCGTGGAAAACTAAAAAGGCAGATGGCATAAAGAAACCGGGTGCTTGTACACCCGGTTTTTGGCTTATGGGCCGGATCAAGTCAGTCGTGCTGCGGATGCGAGCCGATTTTATTGATCGCGGACATCACGGTAGCCAGAATTTCCACCTCAGCCTGCGGCTGATAGTTGTTTAATTTCTGGAAAAGTGCGCCGGTATCTGTACGCACATACTGGGGCGAAAGTCTGTTCAAGGCATAGGACATCATGTCCAACTTGCAATTATCACACGAACAGACCTGAGGCATCGTGGGCAGCAGTTTCTTTAACTGGTATTCCACGGCATCCTCCATGATATTTTTTAAGCCTTCCATTCCGAACCTCCCTCATTAAGATACACAATTCTATACTAGTACATTTTCCCCAAAGAATCAATTACTATTTCGCGGAAAATTGGTGAAAAGAGAAGAAATAACAGTTTTTGTGCAAAATTACCCGCACTTGCTTTTTTTTCAAAGAATGGTATTATAGATTCGGTAACTTTCGCTATGCCTTTGAAGTGCGGCATAAACAATATGGAGGAAAGAGCAAAAATGATTTTGGATGTGCTATATGATACCGGTATAGACGGCCTCAGGCTTTTGCCGTTTCTTTTTCTGACCTATCTGGCAATGGAGTGTCTGGAGCATTGGACAGGAGGGAAAATGCAGGCGGTTGTTAGAAAATCGGGAAAGGCAGGGCCGGCGATCGGCGGGCTTCTGGGCGTCTTTCCCCAGTGCGGGTTTTCTGCGGCGGCGGCGAATCTCTATGCGGGCAGAATCGTTACGGTGGGAACTCTGATTGCCGTGTTTTTATCTACCTCCGATGAAATGATTCCTGTTATGATCTCCGGAAATGCAGGCATTCCCATGATCGGCAAAATTCTTCTGGTAAAAGTGCTTTTTGCGATTGCGGCAGGATTTCTTGTAGACGCACTGTTTCGCGGGAAGGAAGAACCGCAGATTGAACATCTGTGCGAGCGGCAGCACTGTCATTGTGAGAGGGGCATCTGGCGGTCGGCCTTTAGCCATACCTGGAGAATCTTCTTATATATAATAGTGGTTTCTCTGGTTTTAAATTTTGCCATTGCCCTGATCGGGGAGGAGACCCTTTCGGCGGTTGTCATGAATAAGCCGGCGCTTGGCCTGTTCGTGTCGGCTCTTGTGGGCATGATTCCGAACTGCGCTTCCTCTGTCGTACTCACGCAGCTTTATCTGGGCGGTGTACTGAGTGCGGGTGCGCTGATGGCGGGACTTTTATCGGGTTCCGGCGTAGGGTTTCTGGTGCTGCTGCGGGTAAATGAAGACGGCAGGGAAAGCCTGCGGATATTCGGGCTTTTGTATGTGCTTGGCGTGGTTGGCGGCGCCCTGATACAGTTTTTGGGCGTGCGGTTTTGATGCGGCGCGCCTGCGCAGTGTGAATCATAATACGGCATGGAAAACGGAGCGGCCCGCCGTGTCCGCGCACGGTTTTGTGCAACATGCCGTAATGGCCTGTCCTGTTTATTCTTTTTCTGTACAACATATCAGATCTGGTTTCTTCTTATTCCCCCAAAACTCAAAAATTGCATAAAAATCCCCCCATAAAACAAAAATCCCCCACCCTTTTGCAAAAACAGGATTCTGCTATACTGTAAACATAGAAGGGAACAGGAGGTTAGAGCATGAATGAAGTAATCGTCTCCATGGAAAACATATGTAAGAAATTTCCAGGCGTAAAAGCGTTAGATCATGTTAATTTTGAATTACGCTCAGGGGAAGTCATGGCGCTTCTGGGAGAAAACGGGGCGGGTAAATCCACGCTGATGAAGGTTTTGAGCGGCGTTTACACGCGGGATGAAGGTTCCTTGAAAATATTCGGGAAGGAATACGGGGATCTGACGCCAAAGCAGGCGCAGGAAGTGGGCGTGGCGATCATCCATCAGGAACTGAATATGTGCCGCCATCTCTCGGTGGCTGAAAATATGTTTCTGGGGCGTGAGATCAGCGGCCGTTTCGCGCTGAATAATGCGAAGATGGAGCAGGAGGCCAAACGGATTCTGGACGACCTGAAAATAGACATTGATCCGAAGGAAACCGTGGGCGATCTGCCGGTGTCGAAACAGCAGATGGTGGAGATCGCAAAAGCGCTTTCGATCAATGCGAAGATACTGATTATGGACGAACCGACCTCTTCGCTGACGGCCAGAGAGATCGAAGACCTCTTTCGTATCATTAAGAAGCTGAAATCCGAGGGAAAAGGCATCGTCTACATATCCCATCGTCTGGAGGAGCTGCAGCATATCGTGGACAGGGTGACCATCATGCGGGACGGCCAGTATATTACCAGCATGAATTTCGGGGACGTTTCCATGGAGCAGATCATCAGCCATATGGTTGGCCGGGAGATCAAGGAAAAATTCCCGCGCGTAGAATGCCAGAAAGGGAAGAAAGTGTTCGAGGTGAAAAACCTGAACGCCGGAAGGATGGTGCGCAATATCAACTTCTCGGTTTACGAGGGAGAAATCGTAGGCTTTGCAGGGCTGATGGGCGCAGGACGGACGGAAACGACCCGGGCTATTTTCGGGGTAGACCCGAAAGAGAGCGGCGAAATATATGTGGATGACAGGAAAATAGAGATAAAGTGTCCGATGGACGCGATCAGAAACGGCGTTGTGCTTGCGCCGGAGGATCGGAAAAAGGACGGCCTGTGCACGAAACTGAGCATCCGCCACAACCTGACGCTGCCGAATCTGGATATTGTATGCAATAAGCTTGGCGTGGTGGACAGCAAAAAGGAGGAGGCGCTGTGCGACAAAGCGGTGGTTGATCTGAAAATCAAGGCGCCGAACGTGGAAGTGGATTCCGGCAATCTCTCCGGCGGAAACCAGCAGAAGGTAGTGGTCGGAAAGTGGCTGGCGAGGGATTCCAGAGTGGTTATCTTCGATGAGCCGACGAGAGGGATCGATGTAGGAGCCAAGGTAGAGATTTATAATCTGATGAACGAATTAAAGAAACAGGGAATTGCCGTGATGTTTGTCTCCTCGGAGATGCCGGAGGTTATGGGAATTGCGGACCGGATCATTGTCATGTGTGACGGCAGGATTACGGGAGAAGTCATGGCAAGGGACACGACGCAGAATGAAATCCTGACGTTGGCAACCACCTTTGAGGATAAGAAAATTAGCAGCCAAAGCGGCAAGGAGGAAGTATAAGATGAATAACAAAAGCCCCATCAAAAAGCTTCTGGCAGTCAAGGGCATGGGAGCGGCGCTTACCGCTTTCGTCGGACTGATTATTATTTACATAGCGTTTGGACTGATCAATCAGGCCGTTTTTTCCAGCAACAATATTCTGAATCTGCTGCGTTCCATGTCAAAATACCTGCTGATCGGTATTGCGCAGAGTTATGTGCTTATCACGGGAAACATTGACCTTTCCATCGGTTCCATGGTGGCGATGAGCGCCATGATCTCGGCGACGCTTATGACGCTTGGCACCAATCCGTTTCTGGCGGTTACGGTGGCGCTGGCATGTTGTCTGGTGATCGGTGTGATCAACGGTATGCTGGTAGGAAAGTTTAAGCTGCCGCCCTTTATCGCTACGCTGGGCACGATGTTTGTGGGACGCGGTATCGCATACATGGTGAACAACAACCGCAACACGGACGCCATCGCTACCGGCGTTGGCAAGGAGACCGGCGATGCGTTCCAGAACTTCTTCTACTACGGAACTACCGCAGGCATATACAATACGTTCTGGATTGCGATTATCATGTTTGTTATTTTCTTCTTCCTGCTGTCAAAGACAAGGACGGGAAGACATATATACGCCATCGGTTCCAATATTGATGCGGCGAAGCTCTCCGGCGTCAATGTAGTGGCGACCACCACAAAGACCTATCTGGTCAGCGCGGTGTGTTCCTGGGTGGTAGGACTGATCCTGTGCGCACAGGCGGGCATGGGCAATATGGAAGCCGGGAACATGTATGAGATGTACGGTGTGGCGGCAGGCGTAATCGGCGGTGTATCGCCTTTGGGCGGCACAGGTATTCTGCTCGGCACGCTGGCCGGTTCCGCGGTATGGCAGACACTGGAGAACGGTCTTAATATGATCGGCGCGCAGGTGGGTATCCAGCGTCTCGTGATCGGTATTATCGTAGTGGTGGCAGTGCTTCTGGATATCGTACTCAGAAGCGGACAGTTCACGAAAAAGAAAAAGGGCTAACACCGCGCAGGCGGATAGCGATAGATCAAAAAGGAGGATAAGGTATGAAGAAGAAATTATTGGCTATGCTTTGCTGCATGACACTGGCAGCGGCTTCCTTAACAGGATGCGGCGGCAATGCGAAAGAGACGGGTGCGGAGGCAACCGGAACGGATGCGGCAGCACCGGCAGATGCAGAGGCTCCGGCAGCTTCCGGCGGTGATGTAAAGGTTGCGCTGATTACGATGGATTCCATCGACCAGCACTGGGTGACCCTGAACGAGGGCGCGCAGCAGGCGGCATCGGAGCTTGGCGTGACGGTGGACTTCCTTGCTCCCAATACGAAGGACGACGCGCAGCAGATCGAGTGCGTGAACAATGCGGTGGCAGGCGGCTACAAGGCGATCATCGTAGCGGCAAACGGTCCTGACGCGATTTCTTCCGCTCTGAAAGAGGCGGCTTCCGCAGGCGTGAAGATTGTGTATGTGGACTCTCCGGCGAACGTGGACGCTGAGGCGACTTTCTCCACGGATAATAAAGCGGCGGGCACGACGGCAGGTCAGGAAATGATAAAGGCGTTAGAGGCAGCGGGCGTTACTTCCGGTGACATCGGTATTGTCAACGTAAACGCGGCGACAGATTCCTGCGTGATGCGTGAAGAAGGTTTCCGCGCAGCATTTGACGGCAGCGGCTTCAACCTTTTAGAGACACAGTACGGCGAAGGCGACGCGGCGAAATCCCAGAGTATCGCCGAAAACTATATCACCCAGGGCGTGGTTGGAATCTTCGGCTGCAACGAGGGTTCTACAACCGGTACGGGCAACGCAATCAAGGCAGCAGGCAATTCCGGCATTGTCGGTGTAGGTTTCGATAAGTCCGATGCGATACAGAACCTGATCAAAGACGGTCATCTGCTCTGCACGATGGCGCAGAATCCCGACGTGATGGGATATGAGGGTGTGAAAGCGGCAGTTGCGGCAGTAAACGGCGAGAGCCTTGGCGGCAGCGTGACAGACACGGGCGTTTCCGTAATCAATGCGGCAGCTCTTGGCGAAGGTGCGGCAGATCCGGCAATGAACAGCGGCGCGACGGCGAGCCAGGAGTGGAAGATTGCGCTGATCACGATGGATTCCATCGACCAGCACTGGGTAACCCTGAATGAGGGCGCGCAGGCGAAGGCATCGGAGCTTGGCGTCAGCGTGACATTCATGGCTCCCAACACGAAGGACGACGCACAGCAGATTGAGTGTGTAAACAATGCGGTGGCAGGCGGCTACAATGCGATCATGGTAGCGGCGAACGGCCCCGACGCGATTTCCTCCGCACTGAACGAGGCGGCGGCAGCAGGCGTGAAGATTGTATATGTGGATTCTCCGGCGAACGTGGATGCAGAGGCGACTTTCTCCACAGACAATAAGGCAGCGGGCAAGACGGCAGGCGAGGAGATGATCAAGGCGTTAGAGGCGGCAGGCACGACTTCCGGCGATATCGGTATCATCAACGTAAACGCGGCGACAGATTCCTGCGTGATGCGTGAGGAAGGTTTCCGTTCCGCATTTGAGGGAACCGGTTTCAATCTCTTGGAGACACAGTACGGCGAAGGCGACGCGGCGAAATCCCAGAGCATCGCTGAGAATTATATCACCCGGGGCGTAGTTGGTATTTTCGGATGTAACGAAGGCTCCACCACAGGCGCGGGCAATGCCATCAAAGCGGGCGGAAACGCGGACATCATCGGCGTAGGTTTCGATAAGTCCGATGCGATTATGAACCTGATCGGCGACGGCCATCTGCTCTGCACCATGGCGCAGAATCCGGACCAGATGGGCGCTATGGGCGTAGAAGCGTGCGTGAAGGCATTAGAAGGTGAAAGTCTTGGCGGTGCGGTACAGGATACAGGCGTTTCTGTACTCACAAAATAAGAATAGCCAAAGAAAAACAAATCACAACTGACTTTTTCATATGAAAGCAGACGTGATTGTGATACAATATCACAGAGAGAACCGTCGGAGTTTCCGGCGGTTTTCTTGGCAGTAGAGTGAGGAGAAAGCCTGAAAAGCGGAGGGTTACAGATTGAAGGAGTATGGGGCTATGTTACATTCCGTGAATGAATATGATGCAGGAAAAGAAAGATTAAAAGTTATGATAGCGGACGATGAGGAGCGCATCTGCCAGTTGATAGAGGCGCTGATAGATTGTGACGCGCTCCAGATGGAGGTTGTGGGGGTGGCCCACAACGGTCCGGAGGCCTGTGAGCTGGTAGAGAGCTTAAGGCCCGATATTCTGATTACAGATATCAAAATGCCGGGGTACAGCGGGTTAGAACTGATTGAGAAGGTGAAAGAAAGAGAAGAAAATCTGGAGATCATCATTATCAGCGGCTACGCACATTTTGCCTACGCGCAGACGGCGATTAAATTCGGCGTGGGAAATTATCTGTTAAAGCCGGTTAATAAAGAGGAGCTGACCAGTACGCTGGAACGGCTGGGAGAGCGGATACGCGAAAGGAGAAGTCTGGCGGAGGACCGCCGGTGGATACGGCAGAAAAGCGAAGCGGATATCCGTCTGTTCCGGATGAACCTGATTAACCGTCTGACGGAGGAGTCCGGCTGGCAGCCTTCCCCGGAGGAGCTGCGGGAAAAGTATTATCTTCACGTGGAGGAGGGCGTTTTTCAGGGCTTCCTGATTAAGGTGGACTGCGACGGGGAGATCGGAAAGCCGGGTATCGACCTTATTCTTGGTAAGGTGCAGAGCCTTTTGGAGAACAGCTTCCGGTCCCGGTGCAGGGAGCTGGTGGCAGGGATCAGGGGTTCGGGATGTATCGGGTTTTTAAACTATGAGAGCGAAAAGACGGAGGAGGTCAGGCGCATATTCCGGGACTGTCTGAACCAGTTAGAGAGCGAGAAAGGGATCTTCGGACCGGTCATGTTTACGGCGGCGCTTGGAAATGCCGCGAAGGATGCGGGCGGACTGACGGAGTCTGTCTCACAGGCGGCTCTCATCATAGAAGACAGGCTTCTTAAGGGAACAGGAAAGCTTTTGGAGCGGCCTCCTGCTGCGTCCACGATTCATGAGCAGAATATGCTGGAGAAATATGTGAGGCAGATCGTCCATGCCATCGAGGTGATGAGTGTGGAGGAAGCGGAAGAGGCGGTCTTGCAGATGAAGCAGACAATGCTGGAAGTGCGGGACGTCAGGGGCTTCGAGGTGCGGGAGCTTATTTATTCGGCGGCGCGTCTTTTCTTAAGTCAGGTGGACGTCAAAAACAGGGCGGAAGCGTTTAAGGAATTTGAGCAGCGCAGTTCTGTGTGCGGCAGCATGGATGAACTGTTTGCCAGGCTGATCGCACTGCAGACGGCGTATGTGGAGGAAATGTGCCAGAAGCGCGAGGCGGATACGGTGCGGCCCATCCGCATGGCCAAGCAGTATATCCAGAATCATTTCAGCGAGCCTGTTACACAGGAGGAGGTAAGCAGCGCGGTGGGCCTGAGTGCGGCTTATTTCAGTGCGCTTTTCAAGAAAGTGGAGGGAGAGGGCTTTGCCAAATACCTGATCGGCGTCCGCATGGAACAGGCGAAAATACTGCTGCGGGAAACCAATATACCGGTGTCGAAAATCTGCCAGCAGGTAGGTTACAACGACTTGAAGCATTTTACGCATACCTTCGAGAAGACGACGGGGGTGAAGCCTGCGGTTTACCGGAAGATGTACGGATAGGAGAAACACCGGATGAGAGAAGAGTATCGGTTGAAATATATATCAAACAGGGTTTTTCTGATTGCGGTTATTATGTTCTTCTATTTTGTGGAGGAGGCTGTCAGAAATGTCCTGCTTGGCATACACGGTGAGGAGACGATGTTCCGGGCGGGAATCCACGTGTTGATTGCGCTTTTGTATTTTCTGGCGGTGTGGTTCGGGGTGGTGCTGCCCTACAGGCGTTCCGAGCTTCTTGTCAGGCGTTTTCTGGAAGGATATCTGACGGAGAGCCGGGATTTTGCGGAGGTGTTCCAAAGTCCGTCCATGAAAATGCAGATGGATGAGATCGAAAAAATCCTGCGTTCGCCTAAGATGATTGATTTGAATAAAAGACAGGCGCAGTATCTGGCCTTGCAGAATCAGATCAATCCCCATTTTCTATACAATACATTGGAAAGTATCCGGGGAGAAGCGCTGATTGCCGGGCTTTCCGGTGTGGCGGACATGACGGAGGCGTTAGCGAAGTTTTTCCGCTATACGATTACCAACATAGAAAATCTGGTGACGGTACAGGATGAGCTGGATAACTGCGAGACCTATTTCCTGATTCAGAAATACCGGTTTGGCGAGCGGTTGCAGCTCCATATTGATTATGACGCGGAAGACTGGGAGGATATCGTGGGCTGTAAAATTCCCAAGCTGACCTTACAGCCGATACTGGAGAACAGCATTATACACGGGACGGAGCTTAAGGTGGAGACCGGCAATCTCCGGATTCAGTTTGAACGGACGCAGGACAGGCTTCTCATCAGGATTTCCGATGACGGTGTGGGGATGGATGAGGAAACGCTTTCGAAGCTGAACCGAAGGCTTGGCCGTGACGGGAGCAGTCTGATTCATGGGGAGGAGCGCAAGGGAGGCATCGCGCTCGCAAATGTAAACAGCAGAATCCATTTAATTTTCGGGGAAGAGTACGGACTGCATGTGTATTCCGTGCCGCAGAAAGGAACGGATGTGGAGGTTACCATTCCGTTCCAAAGGGATTAACGTGAGAAGAACTTCTAAAGCTTGGCAGCATAGGCTGCCTCACTGAGAAGTTCTAAGTCTCACGTAGGAGAATGCCTGAAATATGGCATTCTCCGCATAGATCTGAGATTCCATGATGTGTAAATATGGGGGTTGGCAGGGGCGATATGAGACAGGAAGTATTCCGCATGGAGCGGGTGACCTATCCGGATAAGGGAAGCAAGCAGTTGGAAGACTTTAACCTGCAGATTTACAGGGGTGAAATTATGGGGATGGTTCCGATCAGCGCCCATGGTCTGCAGGCTCTTTTGCAGCTTATGCAGGCCAATATGCCGCTCTATGACGGACATGTGTATTATTGCGGAGAGCGCGTCAATTCATGGAAAAGCACCCGCCGGTCCGTGAACCGGATCGGCGTGATCGACGCCCACAGCAGGCTGGTGGAGCATATGACGGTTTCCGACAATATTTTTGTGCTCCGTCAGGGTTTTCGCCAGAATGTCATCCAAAACAGACTGCTGCAAAGACAGCTCGCGCCTTTTATGGAGGATATCGGCGTGCATATTCCGGCGGACGCTTATGTGGATAAGCTGTCCGCCTTTGAGCGCGTGACCGTGGAGCTTCTGCGGGCGGTGGTGGCGGGATACCGTCTGATCGTGCTGCATGAGATCGGCACGGTCATAAACGGCGGTGAGCTGGGAAAACTCTATGAAATGATGCACCATTATGCGGGGCAGGGCTTTTCTTTTCTCTATATCAGTCTGCATCTGGAGGAGATTATGGAAGTCTGCGACCGGGCCGCGCTCTTTTCTAACGGCAGGATTCAGAAGGTGATCGGCCGGGCGGAAATGAAGAGCGAAATCGTACAGAGCTACACGATTGAGTTTGACAAGATGATACGGAACCATATCGGACGGCGCAGCGCTGTGGGACAGGAAAAAAAGACGGTTTTGTCGCTCTCCCGGATTGCAGGTGAGGTGCTTACGGATTTTACGATGGAGGTTTATGAGGGAGAGTGTCTGGTTGTGCAGAATCTGGACGAGCAGGTGCTCAGGGACATTCTTTCCGTGCTCTGTGGCGACAGGAAACCCAGGAAGGGGGAAATCTGTATGGAGGGCAGGGCGATTCACCCCGCTGCCTGTAAAGACTTTGCGCTGATTTCCGCAGATCCCACAAGGACGATGGTATTTCAGGGGATGAGTTATCTGGACAATCTGTGTATGGGGCTGGCGCGCCGGGTGCCGGGGATATGGAAAAATACGCGGATGAAAAACAGCGTCAGGAGAGAGTATGAGGAGAATCTGGGGGAGGATGTTTTTCTGATGCCCGTGGAAGCGCTAGAAGAAAAGCAGAGATATCAGCTCGTATATACGCGGGTCCTGCTGCAAAAGCCGAAGGTGGTGGTGTGTGTGCAGCCATTCAGGGGAGCGGATCTGACGCACCGGGTTTTGATCTGGAAAATGATGGAGATGCTGTTAGACAGAGGTATGGCGGTGGTGATTCTGACGATTAATCTGGCGGATTCCATGTCTCTGGCGGACCGTTTGATCCGTGTGAGCAAGGAAGGGATTGTGCAGGAGGTGGAAAAGGAGGCGTTCGGTTCGCTGTCGATTGCGGCGCCGTGGATGGATTTGTACCGCTGAGGCGGGGATGTAAAAAGAAGAAATGTAAAAAGAACCGTCCCCAGAGCTCTTGCGTCTCCAAAAACAGTTCTTCCAAGTGCACCGCCAGGGGCTCGAACCCTGGACACCCTGATTAAGAGTCAGGTGCTCTACCAACTGAGCTAGCGGTGCGTGTCTTCTTTTGTATCAGCAAGAGTTATTATAGTATAATGTTTTCTGTAATGCAAGTGTTTTTTTAAAGAAATTTTAAGAATATTTCAAAATTTTTTAGTATTTGCATTTGAACGGCTGAAATGGTACATTATTCAAAGACTGAAATGGTTGGATTTTGCCGGATAAGGAGAGGTTTTATGATTTTTGAAAGCCATGCGCACTATGATGATACGGATTTTGACGCGGACAGGGAGGAACTGCTTTCTTCGCTTGCGGGCAACGGGATCGGCACAGTGATTAATATAGGAGCCAGCCTTGCCGGGAGTGAGGATACTTTGAAACTGGCGGAGCAGTATCCTTTTATATACGGAGCGGTCGGCGTGCACCCAGGCGAGGTGGAGGAGCTTTCGGAGGCAGGCATGGAGCGGCTGCGGGCGATGTGCGGCCATGAGAAGATCGTGGCGGTGGGTGAGACGGGACTGGATTACCATTACCCGGAGCCTGCGGTATCTTTACAGAAGGAGTGGTTTGCCAGACAGCTTGTGCTTGCGGCGGAGGTTAAGCTCCCCGTCGTTATCCATTCCAGGGAGGCGGCGAAGGACACGCTGGATATCATGCAGGCGCACAGGGCTGGTGAGATCGGTGGCGTGGTGCACTGCTTTTCCTATGGGAAGGAGATGGCGAGAGAATATCTGAACATGGATTTCTATTTCGGCATCGGCGGCGTCATTACCTTTAAGAATGCGAAGAAGCTGAAAGAGGCGGCGGCGTATATTCCGATGGATAAGATTCTTCTGGAGACGGACAGTCCCTATCTTTCGCCGGAGCCGCACCGCGGGGCGCGCAATTCCTCGCTGAATCTTCCCTATGTGGCGGAGGCGATTGCGGAACTTAAGGGGATTTCCTGTGAGGAAGTGGTGGAGATTACGGAACAAAACGCGAGGCGGCTGTTCGGGCTGTGAGGGATGCGCCGACGGCTGTTTGGGGTTTTGCGCGGAAGCGCAGCACAATGGCTTATGACGGGAAAACCGGGAGAGAGAAATATATATGGCTGATTTGGGAAATTTTACGAAAACGTCGGAGATACTCGGAAAATATCAGTTCCGTATGCAGAAGAAATACGGGCAGAATTTTCTGATTGACGCCAATATCCTCGCAAAGATTGTGGAGGCGGCGCAGATTACGAAGGAGGACTGCGTTTTGGAGATCGGGCCGGGGATCGGCACCATGACGCAGTATCTGGCGGAGGCGGCGGAGCGGGTAATCGCCGTGGAAATTGACAGGGGACTTATTCCGATTCTGGAAGATACGCTGTCTGCGTATGACAACGTGACCGTTTTGTGCGAGGATATTTTGAAGGTGGATCTCGCCGCGCTGGCGGAGGAAAACGGCGGGCGGCCCCTGAAAGTGGTGGCGAATCTGCCTTATTATATTACGACGCCGATTATTATGGCGCTTTTTGAGAGCCGGATGCCGCTTGCGAGCATCACGGTCATGGTACAGAGCGAAGTGGCGGACCGTATGCAGACGGGTCCTGGTTCCAAGGAGTACGGGGCGTTGTCGCTGGCGGTGCAGTATTACGCGAAGCCGGAGATTGTTGCAAGGGTGCCCGCATCCTGTTTTCTGCCGCGTCCAAACGTGGACAGCACCGTGGTGAGGCTTACAAGATATGAGAAGCCGCCGGTGGAAGCGGATGATGAGGCGTTCCTGTTTGCCGTAATCAGGGCGTCCTTTAACCAGCGGCGAAAAACCCTTGCCAACGGCCTTGCCAATGCAGGGGGCTTAGGGGTGACGAGAGGACAGGTGGAAACGGCGCTGGCGGAGATGGAACTTTCGCCCACGGTGCGCGGAGAGACATTTACTTTAGAACGGTTTTCGGAATTATCCAACCGGCTTTTACGGCTGCGGAAGTGAGAGAAATATTCAGATAAAATACAAGATAAGGTAATATGATAACAGAACGGTTCCATATATTGGGAGCGGAGGTACTATTTTTCGACGGATTTTGTTTACATTGACAAGGGACTATGGTAAACTGAAACAGATAATAGGGTCATTGTGTAGACGGATAAAACGGTTAAAGTACGTTGATGAGGTGGGTACCTTGGATAAGTTTGAATACAAAGCCAGTGCGGACGAGATCAAAGCGCTGATAGCAGAGGGAGAGTACGCGGAGGCGGTAAAGATCGCGGATAAGATTGACTGGCGCAGGGTCAGGGGCGTTATGATGCTGTGCACGATCAGCGATCTGTATAAGATTAACAGGCGGTTTCAGGAGAGTAAAGATATTCTGCTGATGGCTTATGAAAAGCACCCTACGGGCAGACTGATTATTTACTCTCTGTGCGAGCTTTGTATTAAAATGGGTGAGTTCGATCAGGCAAGCGAATATTATAAGGAATTTGTGCAGATCGCGCCGAGAGATACGGGGCGCTATGTTTTGCAATACCGGCTTTACGAGGCGCTGGACGTCAGCATAGAAGAGCGGATAGCGATTCTGGAAGAGTTTAAGAAGCGGGAGCCGAGAGAAAAGTGGGTGTATGAGCTGGCTTATCTCTATCACCGTATCGGCCTTACCACGAAGTGCGTGGAGGAATGTGACGAAATGTTCCTCTGGTTCGGCGAGGGGCGGTATGTGATTAAGGCGTTGGAGTTAAAGGCGCTGCATCAGCCGTTAAGCCCCGAGCAGCAGGAAAAATACGACGCTTACATAGAGGGAAGAAGCGCGGGAGAAGACGTGGACAATGTGGAGGAGGAGCCGGAAGAGGAGGATTTGCCGGACGAGATTTCCGGGGACACGCAGGTGGCGGAGGAGATTAGCCACGGACAGCCGGATATTGACGGGGAAGAGGAAGAGGTGCTGGCGGCGCCCACCACAGAACTGCCGGAAGTCAAAACGGTGGATGTGGGGCAGTATAACACCATTAATTTGCAGATGGCTCTGGCGGAGAGCATGAAAGAAGTGTTAGACGACGGGGAGGATCTTCCCGACAGTGCGTATGACACGGAAGCGCTGACGGATATGTCGGAGGATGTGGGTGAATTTGAGGAGGAAGAAGCCCCGGAGGATTTGGCGGCGGCGGAGGTCCGGACAACAGAGGAACCGATACCTTTTGAGAGAGAAAAGGAGCGGAAAGAAGAACCGTCCATCACGGACGCGATCATTGCGCCTCTTCTGGAGGAGACGGCGAAGTTACCCAATGTAAACGCCTTAAATGAGGAAGAACTGCAGGCGGCTAACGAAGAGATCTTGCGGGAAGACACAGCGGTTTTTGACGCACAGAAAATCATAGAGGAAATGACGAGAGAGGCCGAGAGGCTGCAGGCCAGAGCGCTCAGGGAACAGGCGCTGGCAGCTTCCAGACCTACGGAGTATGATAAGTATCTGGCGCAGGAGTACGACGGACAGATCAGTTTTGTACTGCCTGACGCGGAGAAGGTGGAGAAGCAGATCACCGGTCAGCTCAGTATCGACGATATTATGGCTGAGTGGGAGCAGTTGAAAAAGAACAATCAGGAGAAGCGGATGGAGGATGTCCGCCAGCATATTATGGCGCAGACGGGCAGCCTGTTTGCGAGCTTCGACGAGGCTACGAAGAACGGCCTGTTGGAAGAGCTGGAGAAGGCCTTTATGGCGGCGATTATGAAGGAATCCAGCAAAAATCCCCATGTGAAAAAAGTGATTTTCCCGGAGGATGTGCCGGATGAGAAGGCGCCTCCCAAAAAGACGGCGGCTCCGGTTCAGGAGAAGCAGGAGACGGCAAGAGAGCCGGAGGAGACAGACGCTTTAGAGGACGCGGAGGCTTCAGAGGCGGACGTGAAGAAGTCTCCGGAGAAACCGGCAAGAGAAACGGCTCCGGCAAGAGAGCCGGAAGAGACCGAACCCGGGGGAGAGATCGCGAAGGACAGGGAACTCAGCCCGGAGGAGCAGGAACTGTTTGGAAAATATGTGCATCAGCGCAAATCAAAGAAACAGTTGATTCATGTGCTGGATAATATGAGTCTGGCGTCCTGTACGGGGAATATCGTCATCACGGGTGAGGAGGAAACCACCACAATTTCTCTGGCGAAAGCGCTGATTCGGGAAATGCAGTACAATGACAGCAATTTTTCCGGAAAAGTGGCGAAGATTGAGGGTCATGTCCTGAATAAAAAGGATGTGGAGGCAACGTTCTCCAAGATGGACGGCGGTGCGCTTATCATAGTGGAAGCCGCCAAATTGAAAGCGGCTACCGTGGCGTCCATGGTGAAAGCGCTTGAGAGGGAAAATATGGGCCTTCTGGCGTTGATCGTAGGCGGCAAGACGGAAGTGAACGAGCTGCTTTCTAAAAACAGCGCGCTCGCGGCGATTTTTAACCTGAGAGTGGATATTGAACCGCTGGACAACGAGGCGCTTGTGGCTTATGCGAAGCAGTACGCGGAGGATATGGAGTATTCTATTGATGAATTTGGCATTCTGGCGCTTCACACGAGAATTGCGGACAGACAGACGAGCGATCACGAGGTGACGCTTGCCGAGGTGAAGGATCTGGTGGACGAGGCCATCGAGTACGCCAATAAAAAAACGCCGAAACATTTTATGGATATTTTGCTCGCCAAGAGGTATGATGAAGAGGACATGATTATACTGCGCGAAAAAGACTTCATGCATTACTAAATGAAGCAGCTTATCATGGACTCTTAATGGATAAAAACAGGGGGTTAGGTTATGGCAGTAAAAAAAGCGGCTAAGTCGTCGGGAGTGCAGAAAAAGCAGGTAAAGACGGCGCCCAAAAAAGCGGAGAAGGCAACGACGGAGGAGGTATTTATCTCCGAGGCGGACCAGTATGTGTTTGCGCAGGGAACACATTATGATATCTACAAAAAGCTGGGAGCGCATCCTTCTGTGGAAAACGGCGTGAAGGGTATGTTCTTCGCTGTGTGGGCGCCCAATGCCGCCAGCGTTCATGTGATCGGAACCTTTAACGGATGGGATGAAGAAAAGCATGAGATGGAGAAGCTGGGTCCCGGCGGGATCTATAAGCTCTTTATTCCGGATGTGGGCGAGAATGAGCTTTACAAGTATCTGGTGCGGACGCCTGCGGGCGAAAAGCTTTATAAGGCGGATCCCTTTGCCAATTACGCGGAGATGCGTCCGGGCAATGCGTCAAAGACGTATGATATCAGCAGGTTTAAGTGGTCGGACAGCACATGGATGGCCGACAGAGAAGGCAGGGACTATAATCAGGAGCCAATGGCGATTTACGAGTGCCATATCGGTTCATGGATGAAACATCCTGACGGCACGGAAGAGGGATTTTATAACTACCGCGAGTTTGCGGACAGAATCGTGGAGTACCTGAAGGAAATGCATTATACCCACATAGAGCTTATGGGTATTGCGGAATATCCCTTTGACGGTTCCTGGGGGTATCAGGTGACAGGCTACTATGCACCCACCTCCAGACACGGCGATCCGTCGGACTTCATGTATCTGATCAATAAGCTTCATAAAAATAAGATCGGCGTTATTCTGGACTGGGTTCCGGCACATTTTGCGACTGACGCGCACGGGCTTGGCTGCTTTGACGGACAGTGCATTTTCGAGCATCCCGATCCGAGGATCGGTGAGCACCCGGACTGGGGCACAAAGATTTTTAACTATGCAAAGAATGAGGTCAGGAATTTCCTGATTGCGAATGTTCTCTACTGGATCAGAGAGTACCATATCGACGGCATCCGGATTGACGCTGTGGCGTCTATGCTTTATCTGGATTACAGCAAACAGGAAGGCCAGTGGGTGCCGAATAAGTACGGCGGCAGAGAAAATCTGGATGCGATTGAGTTCTTTAAGCACTTAAATTCTGTGGTGCACGGCGCATATCCCGGCTTCCTTACCATTGCGGAGGAATCTACGGCGTGGCCGAAGGTGACCGGCAAGGTGGAGGAGGACGGACTTGGATTCAGCTTTAAGTGGAATATGGGATGGATGCACGACTTCTGCGAATATATGAAGCTTGACCCCTATTTCCGCAAGAATAACCACTATGCCATGACCTTTGCCATGAGCTACAACAACAGCGAAAATTATATTCTGCCGCTCTCCCACGACGAGGTGGTGCATCTGAAATGTTCGATGGTCAACAAGATGCCCGGTTATCCCGTGGATAAGTACGCAAACCTGCGTGTGGGCTACGGCTACATGATGGGGCACTCCGGCAAGAAGCTGCTCTTTATGGGACAGGATTTCGGTCAGGAGAGAGAGTGGAGCGAGACAAGGGAGCTTGACTGGAATCTGCTTGGCGAAGAGCAGAATAAGGGTATGCACGAGTATGTGAAGGAGCTGCTTGCATTGTACCGGAAATATCCTGCTCTGTATACGATTGATAACGACTGGGCGGGCTTCGAGTGGCTGAACGCCGACGACGCGGACCGCAGTACATACAGCTTTTACCGCAAGGACAAAACCGGCAAGAACAATATCATGTTCGTCCTCAACATGACCCCTATGAAATGGGAAAACTATAAGGTCGGGGTGCCGAAGAAGAAAAAGTATAAGCTGCTCTTAAACAGCGACGACAAGCGGTTTGGCGGAAACGGAAATGTGATTCCCGCTGAGATCACGGCAGTGAAAGAGACATGCAATTTTAAAGATTACAGTATTTCGTTTGACCTGCCGCCTTATACGGCTGCGATATTTGTATTTTAAATTTATGATGGCGACGGACGACCGGGTGACCGGCCGTCCGTTTTTAGGTTGGAGAGCGGCGCTGATACTTGACAAAGATAAGCTTGCGTGATAATCTGGTTTCATAAGAAGCGGTTTTGTACCATTTGCCTACATAGTAGGTTTGAATGGGTTACTCGCTTCTTTTTTTATATCTGCCAAGTCATAGAGATACATTTTTCCGGTAGAAGTATGGTTAATGACTAAACGTCCGGAGTAAACGTTGTATAGATTTGTTTTTACATCGTTTTCATAAATTGGCAGAGCAAAATGCGTAATATAATAGTACCATCCATTTTGGGCATCCGAACTGTGCTTTGTTTTGCGATTTTGACAATATGTTTTGTCTGTAGCAATTTTTAACATTTCCGGAATCGCCTGTACGGCATTTGCTTTAGCCTTAGCCCTTGCTCCGCGTAAGGTTCTGGTGTATTTTGAGGATGAAAATTCGTTAGGAAAATGTTTGCCGACATATATAATATCTTTGCTTTCAGTTATTTCAACAACAATGCCTATGTACTGTTTTAAATAGTTTTCTACGTCATGCCAATTAATGTTCTGCTTGTTAACAAAAATGATATCGGGAATCAGAATAATAGATTTTCCCCTTTCATCGTGTGTAATTATTGAATTTGGCATATATTTGTATCCACCTTTCGTTTGGGTTTTTTATTGTAGTACACATGGGGATTGTCAAAGCGAAACCGGAATGGTTTCATAAAAGATGATATCCCAGATATGCTGGGTAAAGTGTAGCAGAGGGGAATTGTTGTGTCAAGGGCGGATTCCTGTTTCTTTTGCATTGACAGGTCTACGGGCATGTAGTACCATGAAATAAAGGAGGGTCAGATCATGAATGAAGTACTGCTTTCCGACTCCGAAAAAGAGATTTTGGAGTGGATGTGGAAGGAAGACAGAGAGTATTCCTACAGGGACATTGCGGCACAGTTTGGGGAGAACTCGGAAAAGGGATGGAAAAAACAGACTGTGTCCACATTTTTAACGCGGATGGAACAAAAGGGTGTCATATCTGTCCGGTGTGAAGGGGAAGAACGATTCAAGAAAAGACGGTATTTTAAGGCGGCATTAAACAGACAGCAGTACGAAAGGGAACGGGCGAGACGTCTTCTGGATTTCTATTTTGACGGATCCCTGAACCGGTTTATAGTTGCACTGAATGGAGGTGAGAAGCTGCGCGGTGAGGAAGCGGACGGACTGAGAAAGTTTCTGGAGGACATGTGATGCTTATTCTGGCGATGTCTTTTAGTGGAAGTGTGGTATTTCTCGCCATTTTGCTTTGCGCTGTTTTGGGGAAAAGAGTGTGTTCCCCGTCATGGATATACAATATGCTCAGACTTGATCTGATTTTCTTTTGTCTGCCGCTTCCTAAATACAACAGCGAGTTCAGGTATAGACTGTTTCGCACATTGGGCATTCAGCGGAAGTGGAGTGCAGTGGATGTGGCGGCGGAAAATGTAATCGGAATAGAAGGAAGCGGGAGGCTGCATTTCAGCTTTCAGGCATACATATTTGTGATCTGGGCTGTCTGGCTGTGCGGATTGTTGTTTGTCAGCATCAGAAATATGTATTTTTACCAAAAGGTGAATGCGCTGAAAGAGAACCCGCGGGTGAACCTGTCAAATTATCTGACAATATTTGACAGAGTGAAAAAGGAAGTTGGTATTAAAAAGAGCGTAATCTTACTTTGCGACGATAAATTTGATATGATCTGTACAATCGGAGTATTCCGGAAATATGTCGTCATAACGGAAAAGGGATTGACTGAGGAGGAAATTTATTACAGCCTTAAGCATGAACTGGTCCATGTGAAGAGATCGGATGTCGCCTGGCGGTATCTCAGTCTGCTGGCCGTTCTTCTGCACTGGTTTAATCCGCTGGCATATCTCTATTTTTATGTCATGACTGTTTACTGTGAACAGAGTTGTGACGCCATTGTGGTGAAAGATTTTGATAAAGCGGAGAGAAAGAAATACGGCAGGCTGATAATCAGTTTGGCACAGGTGGACAGATTGGGCAAATGGAAGTACCAGACTCATTTGAGTGGAAGTAAAAAGATGATTGAACGGAGGTTAATTAATATGCTGGAGAGTGGAAAGAAGAAAAGAACGGAAAGAGTAGTGTCGCTGCTGCTGGGAGCGGTTATTTTGTTTGGGGGTTCGTTGACGGTCTGCGCTTATGAGAATCCGCAGGTAATCAAAGTGGAAGAGAATGATTTTTTTGAGACGTTTTCTTATGAACAGGATGCAAAGGCATTTATCGCGGAACAAATACAGCATTCAGAGAAAAAGATACTGGATTATATTGAATTTGAGGGAGACGACGGTAGCTGTTATATGTTGTCAGATGCCGAAAGCGATAATATAGAAAGGGCAGGTTGTATACACGCTTATGTGAGCGGATATTATAAACAGCACCATAAAAACGATGATGGAAGCTGCATAACGTATTATTATTACGCACAAAGATGTGATAAGTGCGGCAGACTGGAAATAAAGGAACATTCCCATACAGAAACATCGACGAAATGCACTCATTAAATTTCACAGGAGAAAGGATGACGGAGATGAAAAAAGGAACAAGAACAATTGCGTTAATTTTAGTTTTTTCTATGATGTTTTCAAGTGCAGCGTTTGCGGCGGAAAAAGAAGACGAAACAGCGCAGGGCGATTTTTCGACTTACGCGGCGGCGCCTCCGCTCACACAGTTTTATGTACACGAAGTTTATTCAGAGGACCAGCCTGAGGGAGAAATTATACAGCATTCGTCTTCGTTCTATCCTACGGCAACCGTGTTGGATCATGGCGGATCATGGCTGCGCATTACTACATTTGAGCTGGGGTATGCGAAAACACGGGTGGCAACTTTTAATAATTCTTCCATGAAGCGTGAAAGTATTCAAAGCGTTGATTTGGATGGGGATAGGATTATAGACGGGTATTTTGTTACGTGGTTGTATGAGGGAGATATCACAAGCGGATATTTTTCGGCAAATTCTAAATCCGCTAACTCTCCTTGGAATACCATGTACATTACTAATTTTAGAATCCGGTAATGCAGGAGGGAATTATGCAAATTAACAATCAATATGGTGCGTCATATGTGGCTTTTGTAAACAAAGGCAGGCAGAACGCGGCAGACGGCACAAAACGCTCTTTTTCCGATGTTGCGGCTATGAAAGCGGAAGAAGCAGCTAACAGCGAGGCGCTCAAAAAGATTCCGGCTGTCCTGGATTCAATCGGTTCTCATGCTCCGGATGAAGTGAAACAGGCGTGGATGGAAGCGGAGGAAGAGACCGGTGCATTTTTTACAGTGGGCGGTCAATATGTAACCAGGGACGGTAAACACGCGCATATGACCCAAATGGGAGTAGACCGTTTTGTAAGATGGTACCGGGGGCAATATAATCAGGATGATCTTCTGGGAAATTCTGTGGAAAGCGCAATCAAAGCGGTAAATAAATGGATTTATGATGTGGATCATCCGCTGGCGGGTTCGCCGGCAAAAAGCAGGGAAGACGAGCAATTTATCATGAAAGAACGGGAATTTTATGAAGTATTCCTCAATAAGCTCATGCAGTTAAAAAATTTATAAGACTTCCTATACCGGGGATTTGCGGATGTTATTTGAATTGCGTGCGCAGAAAATGACCAAAAAGGTTAAGAAACCGCCTGACCTTGCCGAAATAAAGGGTGAATGAGAAATCATTCGCCCTTTGTTGTATGACTATATAAGAAAGCACACTACATTTTGTATGAGGTTGATTTATGAAGATTACGTTTGATCACAGCAGTGCAAACCAAAATGTAGACAGGGCGACAACTGCATATCGGGACACCCGGACGACCAGGACGGAGCGTGCGGGTGATTACGCATTAGACATTTCTGGCACAGTTATGGATAACAACGCTTACGGAGGTCACGGAAAGACCGCAGAAGAGGTTATGCAGGATGCGGCGGCTATTGACGTGGCCACGCAGACAGACTTTATGACAGTGATGTCTAATACTATGTCCGGGGAAGATTTTTCCCGCTTACAGCAGGAAGGATATCATCCCGGCGATATGGAAATTGAGGAAGTTGTCACCATTGTCGACAAGATTAAGGCAGAGCTTGTAAAAGGCGGCACAGAGGTTGTGGGTTATACCGACGATCTGGATGCGGAAACGTTGAGCCAGATCACGGGAAGCGCAGCCTTTGCGGAGGAGCTGGCCAGACAATTTCAGGCGCATGACATTCCGCTCACCGGTGAAAATGTGCGGGCGGTGAAGGATGCGTTTGAGAGGGCCATGCAGACGGCGCAAATCAGTGAAGGCACGGTAAAGTATATGGTGGAAAACCGCATGGATCCGACCATTGACAATCTTTATCTGGCAGGACACAGCGCCGCTTCTGACAGCAAAAGGCAGGCGCACGGCTATTATGCCGCGGACGGCACGGGCTATTACGCGAAGAAGGCGGAAGATTACAACTGGGAGCAGCTTCGTCCGCAGATCGAGCGCGTGCTGGAGGAAGCCGGACTTGAAATCAATGAAAAGAATATAGAGAGCGCACAGTGGCTGATCGGCGTGGGCGTACCGCTGACAGCGGAGACGATGCAGAGACTGTATGAGATCGGGCAGACCGGACAGCCTTGGGAGAGAGAGAAGATTCTGTCTGCGGCAGCGGCGGCGATTGCAGACGGGAAAAAGGCCGGAGAGGCGAATATGGCTGATGGCAAAAGCAGCCTGGAGCGTGCGGCCGATTATGCGGAGCGTTACGGACAAATCAGCGATGAAGCGGTCGATCTGACGGTGTCGGAGGACAAGGAAGTAAATCTGCGGAATCTGACGAAGGCGCAGGAAAAGATAAATGCGGGTGAAGTGGCGCAGGAAGTTCCGGTGGCAGTTACCCAGAGGCGCCAGATGGAAGAAGTCCGGCTGATGATGACCATTGAGGCGAACCGGCAGTTGATGGCCCGCGGATATGCGATAGACACGACGGAGCTGGAAGCGCTGGTGGAAGCTTTGAAAAAGCTGGAACAGGAGCTGAATCAGAAGCTTTTCGGGGAATCCGACGCGGCGGCGGCAGCCGGGAAAGCGGCGCTTTACGAGGACGTACAGGCCAAAATTTCGGAGATTCCTTACCTGCCGGCGGCAGTCCTTGTGCAGTATATTGACGGCACGGAGGCCTTTACGCTTGACAGCGTACATAAGAACGGTACGACGCTTAAAAATGCCTATGACGCGGCCAGAGAGTCCTACGAGACACTGATGACCGCGCCCAGAGCGGATATGGGAGACTCCATACGCAAGGCATTCCGCAACGTGGACGATATTCTAAGGGATATGGGTCTTGAGACGAGCGAAGAAAACCGCAAGGCGGTGCGGATTCTGGGCTATAACAGCATGGACATCACCGACGAAAATATAGATGCGGTGAAGAAGTACGACATGGAATTGCAGCAGACCATCCGCAGAATGACTCCGGCGGCGTCTTTACAGGCGATCCGGGACGGCAAAAATCCGCTGGCCATGTCCATGGAGGAATTAAACCAATATCTGGACGAGAGCGGCGCGGATGATGCGGCGAGAGAAGAAAAATTCAGCAAATATCTGTATAAGTTAGAAAAGAGCCATGCGGTCACCGAACAGGAGAGAGAGGCTTATATCGGAATTTACCGGTTGTTCCGGCAGTTGGAAAAATCGGACGACGCGGCGGTGGGCAGTCTCTTGAAGGAAGGGGCGCAGATCACTTTCAGCAATCTTCTGACGGCGATGCGCAGCACCAGAAAACAGGGCATGGACTATAAGGTGGACGACGGTTTTGACGGCGTGGACGGCGTGGCGAAAACGAAATCCATCACCGACCAGATTCTGAGCGGATTCCCGAATCTGGGGCAGGAGAGCGCAGAGTCCGGCAATCAGGAGAGCGGGCATGGACAGCAGCCTTCGGAACAGGCCGAGAGCTATTACCATATGCTTGCGGGACAGATTGCGGACGGTCTGGAGCCGGAAATGCTTGCAGAGACAGCGCTTGAGGCGGACACGACCATGGAAGCGTTCGCGGATGCGCTGCGGCAGCAGGCGGCGGACGATTCTCTGGAACAGTCATATATGCAGGAGCAGATACAGTCCTACCGCGGGCTGGAAAATATGGAAGAGGCCGTGGTGAGGGAGCTTGTGGCATACAGACAGCCTGTGACGGCCAATAATCTGGAGGCCGCGGCGGCGCTTCGGAAAAAGCCCGGAGCACTGTACCGGAAACTGCGGGATTTAGAGGACGGCGCAGGCACTGCGGAAGGAAAGCAGAAAGCGGAGACGCTGATAGAGAGTCTGACGGATAAAGAGAGTGCGCAGGAAGCTTATGAGCAGATGCAGGAAACATTTTCCGGCCTGTTAGACGAGGCTGCGGAAGCGGCGGAGAATTATCTGGATCTGCGCACCTTACAGAGCTGTAAAAAACAGCTTGCGCTGGCAGGGAGCCTTTCGCGGGAAGAAAATTACCAGATTCCCGTGGAGATCAACGGCGAGCTGACGGCCATTAATTTAAAGGTTCTGCATGGAACCGGGGCGGGGAAGGTAAACGTCACGGTGCAGACGGAAGAGTACGGGCAGATCACCGCTAAATTTTCCCTCAGGGAACAGCGCGTATCCGGTTATATTGCCTGTGAGAGCAGCGAGGGAACGGCATGGCTGCAGGGCAGGCAGGAAGATCTGGAAAAGGCGCTGGGAGAAGACGGTTCTGGCAGAGAAACGGCCAGTCTGGTTATTTTGCAGGGCAGAGAGGTAAACGGCGGAGATTACACGCAGGAAGATATAAACGGCGGGGAAAGACAGCAGACGGCGGCGCTTTACGGAATTGCGAAAGCGTTTATTACGACCCTGACGGCATAAGAAGGAGGAAACAGATATGAAAATCAGTTATAATGCGGCGGCAATGCGCGCAAGCAATGCATTAAATGCGTCGGACAGTAAGGTATCCCAATCTTTGAAGCGCCTTTCTTCCGGCCTGAAGGTAACGGCGTCAAAGGATAATCCTTCGGGTTATGCCATTGGCAGGAGAATGAATACGCAGATTACAGGAATCGGTACGGCGACCCAGAGTTCCCAGAACGGTATTTCGGTAATTGAGACGGCGGATGGCGCGCTGACGGAAGTGCACGAGATGCTGCAGAGAATGAACGAGCTGGCAGTGAAGGGCGAGACGGGAACGCTTACCACCAACGACCGTATGACGATTGAGTCGGAGGTAAAACAGCTTAAGGCGGAGATCACCAGAATTTCCACGGATACGCAGTTTAACGGGCAGACGCTCCTGGACGGTACTTTCGACCTGAGAGGTTACACGGATAATAATCTGGTCAAGGTGGATTATTATGCGGATGAGGTGATGGCGAAAGAATATACGATTGACCAGCTTGATGTCGTTTATGACGCGGAGGGAAGGATTGACAAGGATAAGACGACCATCAGTCTTGGCTCTGGATTCCCGAAGGGTGTGGAGATCTCTGAGGTGACAAAGACGAAAATTACGCTGACGGGGCCTCTGGATTTTAAACTGACGATTGAACTGTCCAAAGAGAATATGGTTCCCGGTCTGGAAGCGCCCTATGACTTTGTGGATGACGGAGTGAACTGGGTGCCGCGTCTGGATGAGGATGCGGTTAAGGCTAACTTTACCAAGATGCTGCAGGAATCCGGAATAACAGCCATTCCGGAGGACGCAGAGGTTACGGGTATTGTCCGTGACGATGCTGCCGGGACGGATACTATAGTTATTGAAGATGCCAAAGGAACATTCAGGTTTGAGTATGTGTGCAACAGACCTGCGACGACGGCGCCTAATACGGATCCGAAGCCGGAGCCGGAGACTGTCTCTGCGGATGGGGGAACGTGGAAACCGATTCAGGATTTGAAGATTGATATTACCGGTATCGGCACCATGGATATCCAGACCGGTGCGAACGAGGGGCAGCAGCTTGCGATCCGTGTTCCCACGATCTCTCTGAACAGGATGGACATGGAAGACATGACTATGACTACGTCGGAGGACTGCGCGGAAGCGAACAAAACAATCAGGAAAGCAATCCTTTATGTGTCGGATGCGCGCAGCAGACTCGGTGCATATCAGAACCGTCTGGAGCATACGATTAACAATCTGGCCGTGTCTAACGAGAACATGACAGCTTCCTACTCCCGCATTATGGACGTAGATATGGCGGATGAAATGACAGCGTACACGACAGAGCAGGTGATTTCCCAGGCGGCGGTTTCCATGCTGGCGCAGGCGAATGAGAGACCCTCACAGGTGCTGCAGTTATTACAGTAGCCGCGTATAAGCAGAGCCAAAACCGGCACAGGCAGAGTGTGCCTGCACGGCAGCCTGTCTGAGACGGCTTATACACCATAGATGAATAATAATGGGAAAGGCAGATTAACCATATGACTAAGGAATTAAAACAGGAATATACCCTGCGGATCACGCAGGCGAATAAAACGCAGCTTATTACCATTTTATATGAGATGGCGCTGCTCTATGTGGACGAGGCGGAAGAGGCGCTGGCCGCAGACGACCGGACGGGTCTCAAAAATGCTGTTCGCAGGATTCAGGGCTGTATGTGTGAGCTTATGGACTCTCTGCATATGGAGTATGAGATAGCGCAGAATCTGCTGCAGCTCTACCTCTATGTCAACAGGGAGGTGGCGAAGGCAGCGCTGCATAGCGATGTAGAAAGTCTGAAACATGTCCGTCCGGTGCTCGAAAAGCTTTTGAAAGCGTATAAGCAGATTGAGACGCAGGACACCTCTGGCCCTGTTATGGGTAACACCCAGACCGTGTATGCGGGGCTTACCTACGGCAGAAGCGATCTGATGGAAAATGCCGCAGACCCCGCCGCAAACCGGGGATTTTGTGTATAACAAATTGTCGCTTGGAAGCGACAATCGGGAGAATGCTTCGCATTCTCTGCCATGTATAAGCTATGAGAGCGTCAGGGGGCGGTAAGCCTCAGCACGCGCTTCTTCGGGCAGCGGATCACTTTCCGCTGCCTTTTGTAACAGGTATTTATACCGTTTCATAACAGCGTTCAGCTCATAAATGTAGCAGTCGATCAGATCCGGGTCCGTCGCGTTATCGAATCCTGCGTAAGCGTTTTCCAGCGCGTTTCTGGTAAGGAGCAGTTCTTCTCTGAGTGTCATTTTCTGCCTGTCCACGATTATCTCACTTTCTGCCGGTATACAGGGGCTTTGCCTGAAAATCATTCTCATATTGACCATCCTTTCGAGATTTTTACTATAACCGCCATGTCACAGTTTCGGTGTAACTCAAATCCGTGCGGAGAATGCCGCTTCTAATTCTAGTTTAGGTAAAAATTTCCAGAAATATTCATGTAATATTATGTATAGCCCCTTCATATGCTTTAGGGAGACAGGCAGAGAAATGTTTCGCAGGGCGGCGGGACGGACTGTGGGGGATCGGATTATGGAAAATATGAGCGGCGCTATTGTTATACTGGCAGTATGTCTGATTGTGCTGGCGATAGGAGCAATGGGCAGAAAGGTAGAATGGCTGGTCAATTTTGTTCTGCGCGCGGTCATGGGCACCGTAGGTATTTATGCGATCAATTATATGCTGGCGGCCAGACAGTTTCAGGTGGCGGTAGGCATCAATCCCTTTACCGTTTTGACATCCGGAATCCTTGGATTTCCTGGGGTTGCGGTACTTTACGGCATTCATTTTTTCAAAATTTTGTGAATAGTTTACAAAAATAGTTTTTTTCACGAAGAGCTATAGACAAGATTTTTTATTGTGCTATAATTCAAGTCACAACTCATGAAATTCTATGTGCGGTTCCTTTCTGCGGAATGCACACTTCTCGCTTCAGGGCATCGGGAAGATCTTCCAATTATTTCGTTGAGTCATTTTAAATCTATATTTTGGATGAGGAGGTGGTCTTATTGGACTGACTTATTGTCAATCTTTTTTGCTTCTCCTGCTATTGCTTTCTGCTTTGGCAGATCTTAAGACAGACAGGATTCCGAACGGTTTTATTCTTTTGGGCACGATAATCGGCATTTCGGGCGGCGTCTTATCCGGCCGCGGATTATCAGATATTCTGGCATCTGTGCTTCTGGCGTTTCTGCTTATGTACCCTTTGTATATGATAGGCGCACTCGGGGCGGGTGATGTGAAGCTGTTTGCCATGATCGGAAGTTTTGTGGCGGCAGGAGAATTTCTGGCTATATTGGCGGGCGCATTTTTCATCGGCGCGGGATTTTCGCTGATAAAACTGTCTGCAGAGAAAAACGGCAGGGAGAGATTTCGCTATTTCTTTTCGTATCTTCACGAGATCCGGCGGACAGGCCATTGGAAGGTTTATGGGGAGGACTTGAAACAGGATTATCACACCTACTGTAAAAACAAAATCCACTTTGCGGTGCCGATTCTGTTCAGTGCGGTGTGCAGGATAGGAGGATTATTTTGACACATAAAATTTTGGCAATCTGCGATGCGGAGGAAGGGTATGCCTTCCGCATGGCTGAGTATCTTCTGGACAAGGTTAAGCTGCCCTATACGCTGCATCTGTTTACGGCGGTGGAGGAGCTGGAGAAATTTGCGGGAAGGGAGGAGATAGAAATTCTTCTTATCGCGGAGAGCGCATGGCGGCTGATCAAAGAGGAGTATATCAGAAAACAGGTGGCGCAGATGTTTATTTTACAGGAGAGCGGCGAGACAGTACAGGAAGATATGCGCTGCATCAGCAAGTATCAAAGCCCCGAACTGGTAGTGCAGGCAATGCTAAACGTGATTGCGGATGGCGGCGGCTGGAAGGACTGCCAGAAGGCTGCGGACACGGACGTGAAAACGATTGGGATTTACTCTCCGGTGAAACGGTGCCTGCAGACTTCCTTCGCCCTGTCGCTGGGGCAGCTTCTGGCGAAGGAGCACAAAACAATATATCTGAATTTTGAAATGTATTCCGGTCTGGGAGAGCTTTTGCGGCGGGAATACCAGACAGATATGCTTGACGTGATGTACTACTTCCAGAGCGCGCGGGAAAAACTGGCGCTGCGGCTTCCCGCAATCATTCAGAATGCGGGTGGACTGGATTACATACCGCCCATGCAGTACTCGCTCGGAATCAGGGAAGTGCCGAGGGAACAGTGGCTGGCGCTTTGCAGCGACATTGCGGCAATCGGCGGATATGAATACATGATTCTGGATCTGGACGACGGGATAGACGGCTTGTTTGATCTGCTGAAAAGCTGCCAGAAAATATATACCATCACGAGGGAGGATCCCTTTGCGCAGGCCAAACTCAGACAATATGAACAGATGCTGCAGCAGGGGGAGCTGGAAGAGATTTCGGAAAAAACCGTGAAATGCCGGTTTCCGATTTTTCAGGAGCTGCCGGACAGTCTGGAAATGATGACACACGGAGAGCTGGCGGGATATGTTAAATCCATCATAAAAGAGGACATTTATGGCTGACGTGGAAAAGAGACGAAACATTTTAAAAGAGAGACTTTTAGAGAGCATCGACTATTCCAGAGAGAGCAGCGATGAGGAGATCAGGGAGCTGATCGACGAAATGCTTGTCCGCGAGGGGAAAGAAAGTCCTTTATCCTTAACGGAGCGCGCCAGGCTCAGAAGAGAGCTTTTCCATGCGGTCCGGAAGCTGGATGTATTGCAGGAGCTGGTGGATGATCCGCAGGTTACGGAGATTATGATTAACGGGCCGGACAGAATTTTTGTCGAACGGGGCGGCAGGCTTACGGAGAGCGGGCTTTGCTTTGACAGCGGGGAAAAGCTGCAAAATGTGATACAGCAGATCGTCTCTGACTGTAACCGGGTGGTCAACGAGGCGTCGCCGATTGTGGACGCCAGACTGGAAAACGGCGCCCGCGTCAATGTGGTGCTGAATCCCGTGGCGTTAAATGGTCCTATCGTGACGATCAGACGTTTTCCGGACAAACCGATCACCATGGAGGATCTGGTATCGTTTGGTTCTGTCACGGAGGAGGTGTGCGGGTGGCTAGGCAGACTTGTACAGGCGAAATACAACATTTTTATCAGCGGTGGGACAGGCTCCGGAAAAACGACCTTTTTAAACGCGCTGTCCAACTATATTCCGGCGGAAGAGCGCATCATCACGATAGAGGACAGCGCGGAGCTGCAAATACAAAATATACGCAATATTGTACGCATGGAAACGAGAAACGCCAATGTGGAGGGATGTCGGGAAATCACAATACGGGATTTGATTAAGACATCTTTGAGAATGAGGCCGGACAGAATTATTGTTGGCGAGGTGCGCGGAGGCGAGGCTTTTGACATGATGCAATGCCTGAATACCGGTCACGACGGCTCCATGTCCACAGGACACGCCAACAGCTCGCGGGATATGCTGAGTCGTCTGGAAAATATGATTCTGATGGGAATTGAAATTCCGCTGGAAGCCATCAGGCAGCAGATTGCCTCGGGTATCGACGTCATTGTCCATCTGGGACGGCTTAGGGATAAAACGAGAAAGGTACTGGAAATAGTGGAAGTGCGCGGTTTTGAAAACGGGGAAATTATCTTAAGCCCGCTTTACCGTTTTGAGGAGGAGGGGGAGACGGGCAGCGGGAAAATCCTCGGTACGCTTCGCAGGAAAGGAGAGCTTGCCTATGTCGAAAAGCTACAGGCTGCCGGATTATGCTGAATATCATTTTTCTTTCAAGGAGGGGGCGCTCGCTTTTTTGGAAGGCGTGCTTCTGGTGGCAATGATCGGATATTTTTTCTACCGGTCCTGGGTCGCCTGCATTTTCCTTTTCCCCGTGTTTGTGTTCTTTGTGAGGGAGAAGAAAAGAGATATGGCGAAAAAGCGCAGGCAGGAGCTGAGTTTACAATTTAAGGATCTGGTGCTGGCGCTCTCGGCCAATGTCAAAGCCGGATATTCCATTGAAAATGCCATGCGGGAATCTTACCGTGATGTGGAGCAGCTTTACGGGACGGAAAGCCCCATCTGCCTTGAAGTGCGGCATATTCTGCGGGGCTTGGAAAACAACGTGATTTTGGAAAAGCTGCTGTACGATCTGGGGGTGAGAAGCCGGCTGCCCGATATTATGCAGTTTGCGGACGTTTTTCTGATCGCGAAAAGAAGCGGCGGTAATCTGACCGAAATTCTGGAGAAGACCGCGGGGGTGATCGAGCAGAAGATTGAGACGGATAAGGAGATTCAGCTTATGATCGGAGCAAGAAAAATGGAGCAGAAAATTATGAATATGGTTCCCTTTTTGATTATTTTCTATATCGGAACGACCTCGCGGGGATTTTTTGATGTACTTTATCATAATCCCGTGGGAGTGGCGGTGATGACGGTGTGCCTGTTCTTTTACGGCGCGGCCTGTCTGGTTTCAAGGAGAATTGTGGAGATTGAGGTCTGAGAGGTTCAGGGAAAGGAGTGTCTGATGATTTATGCGTATTTTGCGATTTTTGCGGTTTATCTGATCCTGTTTCTTGTGTCACGGGGAGAAAAAGGAAACCCGTTTCAAAAGGCGGCGGCCCATATTTTCCGGAAACAGCAGGAGCGCCGGAAGAGAACGGATAAGGGGAGGGGAGATTGGAAGAGGGCGCTTTATACAAGGCAGCTTGGACAGAAATTGAAAACGCTGCAGCCGGAAACCGGGGTGGAAAAGCAGATTCGGGAGTACTATCTTTCGCTGTATACGCTTTTGCTCATGGTGGTGTTTGTGGGAAATCTTTTCTGTCTGGCGGCGTGGTTTAGCGCGCACGGCGCCGCAAGGCTGATTGACGGAGGGTACCTTTCCAGAAACGCCTATGGGGAGGGGGACGTGGAGGTGGGGTTGAAAGCGGAGATTCCCGGGGTGCAGGAAGAAATGTTTGACTATCTTCTGAAAGAGCGGAAACTGACGGAGGAAGAACTGGAGAAAAGCTATGAGGAAGCGGCGGTCCTGTTGCCGGGGGCAATTTTGGGGGAGAATGCCTGTCTGGAAGATGTGCGCAAGGATTTGGAGCTGGTGTCTTCTCTGGAGGGGTATCCCTTTCAGATCGGTTGGGAGAGCAGCGCCTATTCGCTGGTCAATACGGAGGGGACGGTACATAACGGGGAACTTGCGGACAGTGAAGTGGTTATCCTGACGGCAAAGCTCTGCTGCGAAGAGTGGTTTCGGGAGTTACAGATTCCCGTGCAGATCAATCCGGTTATATATACGCCGGAGGAAGCGCTGCGGGCGCGGATGGAGGAAATGCTACGGGAGAGGGAGGAGAGCAGCAGAAGCGGAGCGGTTATGGAACTGCCGGAGCAGATCGGTACGGAGCCTGTTATCTGGAGCGAGATCATAGAGGACAGCAGCGGTTATTTTCTGTTGTTAATCATACTGGCGGCAGGAGTGCTCTACTGGGGAAGAGGAAGGGAAGTGGACCAGAAGCTGGAGGCGAGAAAGAGAGAATTGCTATTGGACTATCCTGAGATTGTCAATAAGCTGGCGCTCTATATGGGGGCGGGGATGACGGTCAGAAACGCTTTTTTGAAAATGGGGGAGGATTATAAAAAACAGAAGGAGGAGAGAAAAAAGTATGTCTATGGAGAAATTTTAATGACCTGTTATGAGCTGCAAAGCGGCAGGTCGGATACGGAGGCTTACGCGCATTTCGGAAAAAGGTGTCAGGTGCAGTCTTACATGAAATTGTCTGCGCTGCTTTCGCAGAATATCCGGAAGGGTAGCAATGACCTTTTGCGGATGCTCAGACAAGAAGCGGATAATGCCTTTGCGGAGCGCAAAAATCAGGCGAAAAAGCTGGGAGAGGAGGCGGGAACGAAACTGCTTTTGCCAATGATGATGATGCTCTGCGTGGTTATGGTAATTATTATGATACCGGCGTATTTTTCTTTTACGCTAAACTGACAATCAAACTTAAAAGGAGGAAAACAAGATGTTGAAAAAAGGAAACGACAGACGGCTCAAAGGGTTCGGAAACTTCCTGCGGGAGGAGGAAGGCATGGGAACGGTGGAAATCATCCTGATTATTGTGGTGCTGATCGGTCTGGTCATTATTTTCAAGACACAGCTTCGCGAGCTGGTGGAGAAAGTTTTTGAGAAGATTACCAAAGACAGCAACACGGTAATGAAATGAGGCGGGGATACATAACGGTATTTTTATCTTTATCCCTCACGCTGATCCTGTCCCTTGTATTCACTGTAATAGAAGGGGCACGGATCAGTGCCATCCGCATGAAGTTTGAATGTGTGACGGATATCGGTATGAATTCCGTTCTGGCTGAATATCACAGAGAACTTTTGAAACAGTATGAGCTGCTGTTTGTAGATACCTCTTATGGCGGTTCGCGTCCCGAAATCGCCAATACGGAGGCGCATCTGCAAAATTACGCGCAAAAAAACTGTCGTCCGGGAACGGGTGGACACCTGTTCGGCGGCAGGGACTTTCTGGCCATGGATATGGGCACGGTGGAAATTTCCGAATATTCCGTGGCGTCGGATGACAACGGCGCGGTGCTGAAAAGGCAGATTACCGATTATATGAACGACTATCCGGTGGGTGCGGTTCTGGATAAACTCAGCGCCAATATCGGATTGCTGCAGGGAGCCGGAATTGACACAAAAGATATGGAAGCGTGGCGGGGGCAGTATGAATCGCAGATTGCGTCCATAGGACTGCCGGAAAAAGAGACGGAGGATGGCGGGAAGGAGAAAGTGGCGCTTAACAATCCGGCGGATCCTGTCAACGCCACCAGAAGCAGCGGCGTGTTAAACCTTGTGCTGGAGGATCCCTCTGCGGTCTCTCCGGTAAAGGTAAATTTGGGAGATTATATTTCCCACCGTCCCGGCCGGATGGCGGGAACGGGTTTGTGCGCGGATGCAGCAGAGGCGGGCGGAGAACCGAACGAACTGGTATTTCAAATGTACTTGTTTGAAAAATGCGGTTACTACGGGGCGGAGATGGATAAGTCCCTTTTAAAATACCAGATGGAATATATTCTGGCTGGCAGGGACACGGACTGGCAGAATCTGGAGCAGGTGGCCAAAAAGCTGCTGCTATGGCGGGAGGCGGCAAATATGCTGTATCTTCTCTCGGACAGCAGAAGGGTGGCGGAGGCGCAGGTGTTAGCCCTGGCGCTTACGGCAGTGATGCTTATGCCAGAGCTGGCGGAGCCGGTGAAATATACGATTCTTTTCGCGTGGGCCTATGTGGAGAGTTTGCAGGACGTCAAGACACTGTTTAGCGGCGGCAGGGTTCCGATTTTTAAAACCTCCTCCGACTGGAAAACGGGAATAGGCTGTCTTAAGAACGTGCGGGGAAGTCTCTCGGAGGATTCCGGGGGAAAGGGACTCAGTTATAAGGAATACTTACAGATCATGGTCTTTTTGCAGGATGCGGGCACCAGAACAGAACGCGCCATGGATATCATGGAAATGGATATCCGGCGGACGCCCGGCAACGCGGATTTTCGGCTTGACGGCTGTTTCGACGCCTATCAGGCCCGTCTGGAGGTGAAAAGCCGCTTCGGCTATTCCTATGAAATGACAAGAAGATATGGATTCTATTAATGCGGGAGGTGATAAAAGATGCCCTTTTTGCGATCACGTAACTTAAAATTCAAAAAATCGACAGCACATTCTCTCCGGGCATATCTTGAGGCACATCAAGGTAGTCGCATTCTTCAGGTTGGACATCGATTGTTAAAAGGGGCATCTTTTATCCTCTCCCGCAGGAGGGGGTCCATGACGCTGGAAGCCGCCTTTGCCCTGCCGTTTTTTCTCTTCGCGGTGCTCAACATTCTTTTCGCGGTAAACATCATAGGGACGCAGAGCCGGATTAATGCGGCCCTGCATCAGGTGGGTAACAGGCTGGCCTTTGCGGGGTACGTCTATGAAAATACGGTGGGCGGTACGCTGCCGGACGGACTTGCCGGTGTGGTGGTTACGGAAGCATACGCCAGAGGGCAGGTTGTGGAATATGTGGGAAGATCCTATCTGGAAAATTCCTGCGTGAAGGGTGGTGCGGGAGGGCTGTCCTTCGCCGGATCTTCCGTGATGGGAGCGGAGGATATCATCGACTTAAAAATATCATACCGGGTGAGACCTTTTGCCGGGCTGATGGGATTTGACGGATTTTTCATGTCGCAGCGCTATTATGGCAGAGCCTGGACCGGATATGACGCCGCCGGATCGGTGAGTGACGACACACAGGAGGACCCCATGGTGTATATCACGAAAACGGGAACGGTCTATCATCTGGACAGGAACTGCACTTATTTGAATCCGAAGATAGAGACAGTGCCTGTACAGTCTGTGCCGGACAGACGCAACGCGTCCGGCGAAAAATATGCGTCATGCGGTTCCTGCGGGGCGGGCGGAGGCGGCAGTCAGGTGTATATTACAAGCTATGGCAGCAGCTACCATAAACGGCTGGACTGTCCGGGACTGAAAAGGACGATTTATACCGTGCCCCTGTCGGAGGCCGGTGCGAGAGGGAGGTGCTCGAAATGTGGATAGAGATCGTATTGTTTTTGTTTCTGGCGGTCTGCGCCGTGTCTGACGGATGCAGGCGACAGGTTCCTCTGGCTGTCGTGTGGCTGGGGATGCTGACCGCATCCTGTTTTCATATCGGCGGAGTGATGGGAGAGACAAGCCTTATGTCGGCAGTCCTTTCCCTCCTGCCGGGCGCGGGGTTTCTTCTGCTCGGTTTCCTGACAAAGGAGAAGGTGGGGTACGGGGATGGCTGGGCACTTTTGATGATCGGTCTGTTTACGGGCCTTTACCAGTGCTTTCTGATTCTGCTTGTGGGACTTGTGGCGGAGTCCGCTGCGGCAATTGTACTGCTGGCGGCCGGAAAGGCAAAGCGTGACCGGGAAATCCCTTTTTTGCCATTTCTGCTTCTCGGAATGGGGGTGGTGGTATGTTTTTGAAAAAGACGGCGAAAGGATATATGACGCTGGAGGCTTCATTTCTCATTACATGGACATTGTTTCTGTTTGTTCTTTTGATTTATTTATCCTTTTATTCCTATGACAAGTGTGTGCTTTTTCAGGATGCCTACACGATCTGTTTCAGGGGAAGCGTCCAGAAGGACGAGGGACAGGTGGTGCCTTACATAAGCGCAAACATGCAGAAACAGTTTGGCAGGAAATATTTCGGCGTGGGAAAGGTGCAGGGAACGGTGGACAGAAACGGGAATACGACGAGCGTGACCGGCGAGTGTCGTGTGAAGGTGCCGATCCGGCAGTTGTTTACCATGCACGGCAAAGAGGGATGGCATATCAGTACCCGGGCAAAGGCGCAAATCATCAATCCGACAAAGATGATACGCAGATGCCGGTGGGTGGGAAATATGTTTTCGGATGAAAAATGAGAAAGGGGTAACTATGCAGATGCTGAATAGTTACGAAGGTAGATACAGATGCTTGAGGCAAAATTTTTCAGAGATTATAAACATAGTTACATGATTTTACCGTGTAAAAGCATACAGCCGGAGAAAAGCTATCAGTGCAGGCAGCTTACTTCCAATAAGATAGAAGAGATTCTGCGCTGCTCCATGCGGCATGTAAACGGTATGACATACTTTTATTATGATATCAGCTCCAGAACGACCATGGAAAGCCTGTATCGGGACAGGCAGATGACTTACCGTCAGGTCAGGGAACTGTTTGAACAGCTTTACGGCATGTATTGCAGAGTCGGCGATTACTTTATGGATGAGACACGGCTGGTATTTTCACCGGAATATATCTTTTATGATCTGTCGCGCAAAAAATATATCGGGCTTTACTACCCGGATTACGAGGAGGACAGGCCATATGAGGCGCTTATGGATTATCTGCTGGAGCATATGGACAGTGGGGACGAGCGTCTTTCGGACTGTGTCTATCAAATTTATGAGAGAGCGGAGGACAGCGGGTTTTCACTGTGGGACGCACTACAGATTCTGGGAGAATCGGAGGAGCGGGGAGAAGAGCCGGAAAAAGAGACGAAAGAGCCTGGCGGGCAAAAGGGGGACCTTTATCTGCTTTCCGGTCATGCTCTTTCTGAAAACCAGAGGGAGGAATCCGCCCGTGTACAGACGGATGCGCAGGATTTGCAGGAGGATGGCTTTGATCTGTGGGAGGAAAAGGATGGTGCGCCTGCGCCTGAAAAAAAGAAGAGTCCGTTTTCGCTGTTTGTCGCAGCATTCTCGGCCCTTGGAATCGCTGGAATTGTCTATATATACGGGACATATGAGCTGGCGGATGAAGAGATTATGACGCTCCTCGGATGCGGCGTACTGTTGGGCATCTGTCTGATTGCGGGCCTTATGGGGATCATAAAAGGCGGTGCGAAAAAGGGGCGCAAAGATAAGGCAAAGGAGGAGACAGGGAAAAAATGTCCGGAAAAGGCGAACGATCTGTATCCGTCGATGCAGGAGACACTTTCTCCGGGAGCGGTGCGAAACAGGGAGACATTTTCTTCGGGAGCGGTGCAAAACAGGGAGACATTTTCTCTGGGAGCAGTGCGGAACAGGGAGATGGTTTCTTCGGAATATGTGCGAAACGGAGAGCCGGTATCGCTGGAGCATGTGCTTAACCGGGAGCGGGAGCCGGGGCTGTCCGCACCGGTCAGAAAAAGAAGCGGCGCGCCGGATGAAGAGGAAATCTGTGGAAACACAGTCTTTTTCGACAGCGCAAAAATAGCGGAACATAAATTGTATGCGCTGGATAAGAAAAACAAGAAGCATATTGAACTGACCAAATTTCCGTTTACGGTAGGAAAGATGGCCGGGTGTGTGGACTGCGTTCTGGCGGATGATTCTGTCAGCCGGATTCACGCCAGATTCGAGAGGGTGGGAGACGTGATACAGTTGACCGACATGAACTCCACGAACGGCACCTACAGAAACGGCCTGCGGATGCAGCCGCAGGAGACGGTGGAGATCGAGCCGGGGGATGAGATTCGGTTTGGGAAGCTGAATTATTGCTACCGGTGAGAGGCGGATTTTTTGATATTATGGTAATGTGCATTATGTCTGGTGTACTACGAAGTTTAATGATTTAGAGCAGGCACCGACATCGAATCCTTCTAAAATATGTAAGAGATATTTGGAACAGATTATGACAGGGGACCGTCATGCCAAGGAAATAGAAAACAATATTGCGGGTATCTTAATGGGCGCAGAAAAGAAATATAATGTTGGAATTATCGATAAAAAAGAATATAATGCAATCAAGGAAATGGTTTCGACATCCGACTACGAATTGTTCTTTCCTGTACTGTATATCATTGATGGAAGGAAAGCCAAAAGTAAATGTATGGAAGTTCCGGAAGCTGACAGGGCAAGTGATAATTCCGTAGAGTATGTCATCGAAAATCTGGAGGAAAATGAATTTGAAACAATTTTTATTAAGGATATTTTGAGCGGGATAGTTGTTCCGGCTGATAAGAAAGCAGGTGAATAGTAATATGGAAGAATTGATGAATTCGATGGCGTTAGAAGAACTGCTTGATGCGTCGTGGGCGGTGCAGATGAGCATGAAGGGGATGAAGATGCCTGATGTGAGATCGGCAAAGGCACAGGAACTTGTAGAGCTCATATTGCGTGCAGGTACAAAAGAGCAGATAGAAGAGATGCGAGGCGATCTCAATGTGAAGATTGTCAAGGTGAACAAGGAAATGTCAGATCCTGTGGAGGCGGAAAGGCTGCTTCGTGAGTTTATGGAAGAGGATGATTAATGTGATAAACTGAAAAGGAATACCACTATGAATAAAAACGAAAAATGGTTACAGTGGGCGGTCGAACTGCAAAGTCTGGCGCAGGCGGGACTGTTTTACTGTAAAGATAAATATGAGCTGGAAAGGTATGAGCGCATCAGAGAAATTTCGGCAGAAATGCTCAGTTTAAAGACGGATATACCGCTTGAAAAAGTAAAGGATTTATTCTGCGGCGATGTGGGATATCAAACACCTAAAATAGATACGCGGGCGGCGATCTTTAAAGACGGAAAAATATTGCTTGTGCATGAGGTGAACGGTACATGGGCATTGCCGGGCGGCTGGGTGGACGTGAATGTTTCCGTCATGGAAAATACGATAAAGGAGGTCAGGGAAGAGGCGGGACTCGACGTTACCGTCAAACGGATTATTGCCGTGCAGGACAGGGAAAAACACAATTTACCGATTTACGCTTATAAAGTATGCAAAATATTTATGCAGTGCGAGGTGACAGGCGGCGCGTTTGTGCCCAATATTGAAACGACGGGCTTTGACTATTTCGGAATGGATGAGCTGCCCTGCCTTGCGGAAGAAAAAAACAACAGAGAACAAATAGAGATGTGTTTTCGGGCAATGCGTTCGGAGATCTGGGAGACTTTATACGATTAGCCATTTCCTGCTTACGCACCCTCCCGTAACCCTGCAGGTAAATATTTCATCTTTACACAAGAACGTACGTTTGGTAAGATGATATTACATTCATCGGCAGGGAGGAGGTGAAGGAAATGGAAGAGAAGCTTCATAAGAAGATGCTGTCGGACGGACAGGCTGATATTCCGATCCAGATGATGTCGCTGACAGAGCGGGACGGCAGAATAACGCCGCAATGGTTCCGCCTCGAGACAGAAGAGCACGAAGTCATGCTGTGCCGGATTGAGCAGGTTGTCTCACGGGATGAAAAGAGGTACGTGGGCATCAGGGAGAAACAATTTATCTGCAAAATCAGAATGGGGAATATCTGTAAAACCTTAGAGGTGCGGTATAACGTGGAAACCCAGCGATGGCGGATCTTCCAGTTCCTGTAATGATGGGTAAATATGTATTTCATGTAGATGTGAACAGCGCCTTTCTTGCATGGACCGCGGCTTACCGGGTGGAAGTGCTGGGTGAAAAGGAAGATATCCGGCTGATACCGAGCATTGTGGGCGGAGATCAGGAGAAACGCCACGGGATTGTCCTTGCAAAGAGCACCCCTGCAAAGAAATACGGCATACAGACGGGTGAACCGGTGGTATCTGCACAGAGGAAATGTCCGGGACTGGTGATCGTGCCGCCGGATTACGGGCTATATGTCAAATCCTCCAGAGCTTTTATGAAAATATTAAAGGAGTACAGCGACAATGTAATCCAGTACAGCATTGACGAGGCGTGGGTTGTGTTTGAAGGGTTTGAGAAGTTGTATGGCCGCGGCCAGATGGTGAACATGGCCTATGAATTAAAGGACAGGATCAGAGACGAACTGGGCTTTACGGTAAACGTCGGCATTTCCCAAAATTTCCTTTTGTCTAAAATGGCAGGTGATTTTTCCAAGCCGGATAAAGTCCACACGCTGTTTCCGGAAGAGATCAGGCAGAAAATGTGGCCGCTCCCTGTTTCAGACTTATTTCTGGCAGGGCGGGCGACGGTGGAGAAGCTGCACAAGGTTGGCATACGGACGATTGGGGAACTGGCGCAGGCGGACGAGGGAATGATACGCTCCCTGTTAAAAAAGCACGGGCAGACGATACAGGGTTTCGCAAGAGGTGGAGATCTGGAACCGGGCATGGTTTCCCATGAAGCCAATAAAGGTTACGGAAACAGTATGACGGCTCCGGTGGATGTGGTGACGGAGGAGTATGCCAAGCACCTGCTGCTCTCCTTAAGCGAGACGGTGGGGACGAGGCTGCGGGCTGACGGCGTGATGGTCAGCGTGGTCAGCGTACACCTGACAACCTGTGAGTTTCAGCGGATGAATAAGCAGATGCAGTTAGACTCGCCGACAAATATCACGGAGGAGATTTATGGGGCAGCATGTCAGGTGTTCGACAGGCTGTGGGATAAGAAGACGCCTGTGCGGCAGCTTGGCGTCCATACATCGAAGGTACAGGAGAATGCCGGGCGGCAGTACAGTATTTTTGATTTAGAAAAAAGTGACAAATTGGAGAAACTGGACAAGGCGGTGGACAGGGTTCGTGAAAAATACGGGGAGGACGCTATTTTCAGGGCCAGCTTCCTGAAAGGAAATGTATCTCATATGAGCGGCGGCCTGAATAGAGAGAGGCGCAGCGGAGTTACGTTAGGAATAGACGTGGAGGGTGAAAACGTCAGGGACTTGTGAGCGCGTTCTGTATGTTTGACATCCCCTATTGAAAATGATACTCTTTTCTCATGGACATTTTAACGCTGGAACGACTGGAAAATCTGTTTGCAGGGCATGACTATGGCAAGATACCATCTAATTTGCCCGAGTTTAATTTTTACTGCCGAAGAGAGGTGCAGGGAATCACGGTGCTCCATGTGATTGACTACAGGCAGGGACTCTATATTTCTAAAGACCAGTATACACATCTGAAAAAACAGATAGAGACGTTTTTTCGTGAGAGGGGAGAGCGGGAAGTCCACATAATGACACTGATTTTGTGTGACGATACGGAGAAGGCGAAGCGGCTTTGTGAGGAGGATCCCTTTTGCTGGATTATTGATTCGCGGGAATACAGGCTGCTGGTTCATGAGACCCAGGCGGCGGACTTTTATGGCTGGAAGGATATTCTGGAGGAGTATCTGTTTGCGCTGGCGCGGGAGAGCGCGGCGCAGAAAAAACCGGCTGCCGGAGCGGCTGGAAAGCCGGACTGGCGGGCGTTGTCGTGGATCAATGTCATTTTGGTATCGGTGAATGTAATTATATTTCTGATATGTACATTTACGGGAGATTTGTTATATAATAAGTTTGCGTTCAACGTGACGAAGCTTTGGCAGGGAGAATGGTACCGCCTGTTTACAAGCATGTTTTTACATTGGGACGTGGAACACCTTTTCAGCAATATGGTCGTTCTGTATTATGTGGGTGCCATTGTGGAGCGCAGGCTGGGGCCGGTTCCCTATACGGCGCTCTATATGCTTTCCGGGCTTGCGGGGAATGTTTTTTCCATGGGGTACGAGTTTTTTGCACATGGCTATGGAAATTCGGCGGGTGCGAGCGGCGCGGTTTTCGGCGTGGAGGGTGCGCTGCTGTTTCTGGCTATGGCGCATCAGGGGAAGCTGGAATCCATGACGGCGGGGCGCGTGGCCTTTGCGGTTGCCTTTTCGCTCTATTGCGGCTTCACCAGCGCGGGGGTGAATAACGCGGCGCATGTGGGCGGTGTCCTGATGGGTTTTACAGCGGCGGCGGTCATAGCGGCATGTAAAAGAATGCAGGTGTTTTTCCACCACAGATGAGAAAGGAAAGGGTCGTATGCAGATCAATATTTATTATGGCGGAAGGGGTCTTATGGATGATCCCACGCTGTTTGTGATAAAGAAGATGAAGGAGGTGCTGGAGGAGCTGCGCGTGACGGTGGAAGTCTTCTATCTTTATGAGCAGAAAAACAGCATTCCCACGCTTCCGCAGACGTTGAAAAATGCGGACGGCGTGATTCTGGCGACGACGCTGGAGTGGTACGGAATCGGCGGCTATTTGCAGTTGTTTCTGGATGCCTGCTGGCTTTACGGTGATAAAGAAAAAATCAGCCGGATTTATATGTGCCCCATTGTCATGTCCACCACTTACGGAGAGCAGGAGGCTAAACTGAATCTTGCTACGGCGTGGGAAATATTGGGCGGTCTTCCTTGCAGCGGCCTTTGCGGCTATATAGCGGACACGTCGCTCTTGGAGGAGAACGGGGATTATATCAGGATTATTGAAAAAAATGCGGAGAATCTTTACCGCACGATCAATCAAAAAATGCCCTGTCTGCCCGCCAGCAATCAGGCGGTGAAGCAGAAGGTGGCGATCACGAAAACGGTTAACTTTACCCCGCAGGAGTCGGAGCAGCTTTCTCAGTATGTGGCGGACGACACTTATGTACAACGCCAAAAAGCGGATATTCAGGAGCTTGCAAGCCTGTTCCGCGATATGATGGGCAGTAGCGAGAAAGAGGATACCACAGAGTTTGTTGAGGAGATTCGTCAGCACTTTGTGCCCCAGTCGGGATTTGCTGCGGGATTCAAGGTAGTGATTGAGGAGAAAAAGACGCCGCTTATGATTCAGATAGACGGGACCAGCCTTGACTGCCATTATGGAGAGGGCGGCCGTGTGGATGTGGAGATACAGCTTGACCGCGCTTCTTTTTCAGACATTGTTTCGGGGAAGACAAGCTTTCAGACTTCCTTTATGGCCGGTGATATGAAGATGAAGGGTGACTTTAAGGTACTGCGCTCGCTCGATCAGGTGCTGCGGTTCGGGGCGGTCTGAGTAGCGGATGTTAACCTTATAAATGAGTGTAATAAAAAGCAGATTTATAAATGGAGGAGCCGAAAAGTGGATAATTGTATTTTTTGTAAAATTGCAAACGGAGAGATTCCCGCAAAGACATTGTATGAAGACGAAAAGTTCCGCGTCATTCTGGATCAGGGTCCGGCAACCAAAGGACATGCACTGATTTTGCCCAAAGACCACTACGCGGATTTGTTTGAACTGCCGGAGGAGAGCGCCGGGGAGGTTATGAAGCTGGCCAAAAGGATGATGCTTAAGATGCGGGAAAAGCTGGGATGCGAGGGATTCAATCTGGTGCAGAACAATGGGGATCTTGCGGGACAGACGGTATTTCATTTCCACCTCCACCTGATACCCCGCTACAGCGCGGACGGTCAGAAGATCGGATGGAAGCCGCAGGAAGTCGAGCCGGAGGAGCTTGAGGCAGTCAGGAAACAGGTTGTTGACTGATGCGGCGCGCGCGTTTGGGAACGGAGGAGACATGAGGACGATAGAAACGGGAGAAATCACCCGGAATATCAGGGAAATGTGTATAGAGGCGAATCATTTTCTCTCAGCGGATATGGCGCACGCGATGAAATGCGCGGCGCAGACGGAAGAAGCGGCGCTTGGGAGACAGATTCTGGGGCAATTGCAGGACAATCTGGAGATTGCAGGAAGGGATATGATTCCGATTTGTCAGGATACGGGAATGGCGGTGGTATTTCTGGAGATCGGACAGGACGTGCATTTTGAAGGAGAGAATCTGACCGATGCGGTCAACGAAGGCGTGCGGCAGGGATATGTGAGCGGTTATCTGCGCAAATCTGTGGTGGGCGATCCTCTGATCCGTGAAAACACGAAGGATAATACCCCGGCGATCATACACAGTGAAATTGTTCCGGGGGATCGGGTGAAGATTACGGTGGCGCCGAAGGGCTTTGGCAGCGAGAACATGAGCAGGATATTTATGTTAAAACCCGCGGACGGTGTGGAGGGCGTGAAGGACGCTGTCCTGACAGCCGTAAGAGACGCAGGTCCTAACGCATGTCCGCCTATGGTAGTGGGCGTAGGAATAGGCGGTACTTTTGAGAAGTGCGCGCTGATGGCGAAACATGCGCTGACCAGACCGCTCGAGGAGCGTTCGGAGATTCCGTATGTCAGGGAGCTGGAAGAGGAAATGCTTTTACAGATTAACAAAACCGGAATCGGGCCGGGAGGGCTTGGCGGCACGACGACAGCGCTGGCGGTTAATATAGAAACTTACCCTACGCATATAGCGGGACTGCCTGTGGCGGTTAACATCTGCTGTCATGTGAACAGACATGCGGTGCGTGTGTTGTAGAGCGGTGCCTGTATGACAAAAGAGCGGATCTGATTTATCAAAGTTTCGAATGGTGTTTCTTCTATATATAATAGATATAGTGTTTTTGGTTTCGTATAAACACAATATCTATTTATTCCCCTTTATTTGACAGGGAGAGAAAAGAAAGGTCTGAATATATGGAGCGACATGTAAAAGCGCCGATAGATAAGAATACGGCCAAAGAATTACGGGCGGGAGATTATGTGTACCTGACGGGAACGATTTATACCGCGCGTGATGCTGCGCATAAAAGAATGTACGAGGCGCTGGAAAAGGGGGAAGAGCTGCCTCTGGAAATGAAAGATAATGTCATTTATTATATGGGGCCGTCTCCGGCAAGGGAAGGCAGGCCGATCGGTTCCGCAGGGCCTACTACAGCCAGCCGCATGGACAAGTATGCCCCGGCGCTTTTGGATCTGGGCCTGACAGGCATGATTGGAAAAGGAAAACGCGCGGAGACGGTGAAAGAGGCGATTATCAGAAACGGCGCGGTTTACTTTGCGGCGGTAGGAGGTGCGGGCGCACTTCTGGCCGGTTCCATCAAGGCTTCGGAAGTGATTGCCTATGATGATCTGGGGACAGAAGCGATCCGTAAACTCGAAGTGGAAAATTTTCCGGTGATCGTAGTGATTGATTCTGTGGGACAAAATTTATATGAAACGGCGATTCAGGAATACTGCAGATTATAATTGGAAATATAATTTGTAGACAGGTTTATGAAAGAATCCGCGAAAAGGCATTGACAAACAAAAATACCTTATGTATAATTACTTTGCGTTGTGGAGACGCGGAACTATATATTTGGTAGAGGAATAGTTCAGACTGTGGAGAAATACTCAAGAGGCTGAAGAGGCGCCCCTGCTAAGGGTGTAGGTCGCTTACGCGGCGCGAGGGTTCAAATCCCTCTTTCTCCGTTAAAAAAGAATCTTAAGAGATTGAGATTTCTTTTTTTTCCCGGTTTTTAATTTTTCAAAATGAGCGATGAAATAAAAATTTTAAAAAATTAAAAAAAGGGGTTGACGATGCCAAACGGTTGTGTTAATATAAATCCGTTGCGTCGGTGAGAACTTACACAACAGCGAAGAATGCGAAACATTCTTCAGGAGTGAGTCCCGAAGGGATTTACTCAGGAGTTAATCATGTAGTGATTTACTCCGAAGCACCTTGACAAATAAACAGTAATGCAACCCTGAAAA
>ERZ808051.192-NODE-192-length-79187-cov-7.661952_pt1 | contig 79187 bp, 62 predicted proteins | sample MGYA00380199_ERZ808051 | MGnify/ENA primary metagenome ERZ808051 (study PRJEB31490, sample SAMN06133391) | mouse gut metagenome | isolation source: J11 | host: mice | place: China: Chengdu | collected 2015-05 ... | reverse complement strand
TATCGAAGAACTGATGAAAATTTAAAAATCCGCAATTTAGGATTTGAGTGGGAGTAAACATTCATGCGTTTGTCGTGTGTTCTGTAAGGATACCCTTGACAATTCTTGTAACATCTGCTATGATGACCATGTAACAAATTTAATAACTTTGTAATAACTTTATTAAAAAGTGGCATACTTTTTGCAAAGAAAGAAAATTTGTTCATGGAGGTAGAGAATATGAGAAGAAGCAAGAGGCTGCTGGCAGCAGCCATTGGATTTTTGATGTTCCTATCCGCATGCTTGTCTGGGGGCATCACCGCACAGGCAGGGGAGAAGAAAGACTGTCTGGAGGATCTGCGGGGAGGCGTGGCGGCAGTACTTAGCCCCGGCGATTCCGATTCTGTGGAAATGGTGGGCAATGGGGCCAGAGCAATAGGATTTGCTGAGATTCTGGAGAAGGAGCAGGAGCGCAAGCTGGTCATGGCCAATGTGAAGAGCGCCCTGAACGTGAGAAGCGACGCCAGCGAGACGGCGGAGAAGGTAGGGATGCTGTACAAGGACTGCGGCGGTTATATTCTGGAGAGAAGGGACGGTTGGACCAAGCTGCAGTCGGGGAATATCATCGGATGGGCTTCCGACGAATTTTTGCTGTTTGATGACGAGGCTCTGGAGCTGGCTAACAGCGTAGGCAAGATGGTGGCTACCATCGATACGGACGCCCTTCGCATAAGGCGGGAGCCCAGCACGGAGGCGGGTGTCTGGGGGATGCTCCCCAAGGGGGACATCGTAGAGGTGCTGAGTCAGGAAGAAGACGGATGGATCTGTGTGGACTATGAAGGGAGCGACGGCTATGTGTCTGCGGAATATGTAGCCCTTGATTTCATCATAGACAGCGGCGAGACGGTGGAGGAGATCAAGGCCCGCCAGAAGGCCGAGGAGGAAGCAAAGCGCCATGTGAATTACGGAGAATATACCACAGACGCGGATACTACGCTGCTGCTTGCGGCGCTGATTCAGTGCGAGGCCGGCGGAGAGAGCTATGAGGGTCAGGTGGCGGTTGGAGCTGTGGTCATGAACCGGGTTAGGAGCGGGGCATACCCCAATACCATCCACGGCGTGATCTATGCTTCCGGACAGTTCACGCCTGCCATGACAGGGAAGCTGAACAGAGTGTACGAGTCGGGCAACATCTACGCAAGCTGTATCAAGGCTGCGGAGGAGGCGCTGTCGGGAGTGTCCAATGTAGGGGATCTGACCCATTTCCGCCGCAACAACGGACGGGAAGGTCTGGTCATCGGAAATCATGTGTTCTATTGATTTTTCCGTGCCGGCTTGTCCGGGATAGGAAGAGCAAGGAGGAGCGGGGCGGCAAAGCCGAAAGGCGGCGCTGCCCCGTTTTTGTGCTCTGTGCCAAAGCGCCCATGGGGGAATAGGGGAGCAATACGATAAATATATTTATCGTGCAAAGAAATCCATTGCCCTGAGATGTTTTTTGTAGTAAACTAAAATGTGAAAAGAATTGTTGATCCGGATGTGATGTGGGATAAAGCAAAAGGGAGTGGTTGAATGAGTGGAATGATGATTTTCTGGCTGGTATTGTTGATTGCATGTATTGTCATAGAGGTGCCGACTCTGGGGCTGACGACGATCTGGTTCGCCGGAGGCGCATTGGTGGCCGTTCTGGCGGCGCTTCTGCATGCTCCCATATTCGTGCAGGTGATTCTGTTCTTCTTGGTATCTCTGTTGCTGCTGTTCTTCACCAGACCCTTGGCGGTGAAGTATTTCAACAAGGATAGAGTCAAGACCAATGTGGAGAGTATGGTAGGACGTCAGGCCATCGTCACCAGCGAGATCGACAATGTGCAGTCTGCGGGTCAGGTGACTGTGGGCGGTCAGGAATGGAGCGCCAGAAGCGCGGACGACAAGGTGCGTATCCCGGTGGGGATCGTCGTCAATGTGGTGGCCATCAGCGGCGTGAAGCTGATCGTCAGGGTGGATGAGCGCCTCAGCGACAATGTGCCGGGGAACCTGCCGCCGGAACCCGTGAGCGTCCTTCAGATGGAGGAGGCAGAGGAGGATTCGGTTCAAGACGGCGCATAAGGAGGGTGTTTCCGGAGCCGAAACGGCATGGGAAAATAGATGACAAGGAATAAAATGTGAGTACTGTCACATAAACAGTACAGAAGGAGGAAGAAATGGTTGGTCCTATTATTGTGGGTTTGTTGATCGTAGTATTGTTCCTGATCTTTGTGTCCTGCCTGAAGATCGTTCCGCAGGCGCAGGCATATGTGATCGAGCGTCTGGGCGCTTATCAGGGAACATGGTCCGTAGGCTTTCACTTCAAGGTGCCTTTTCTGGACAAGGTGGCAAGAAGGGTGAATCTGAAAGAGCAGGTGGCGGACTTCCCGCCCCAGCCCGTTATCACCAAGGATAACGTCACCATGAGAATCGATACTGTAGTGTTCTATCAGATCACGGATCCTAAGCTTTTTACCTATGGTGTGGAGAACCCCATGATGGCTATCGAGAACCTGACGGCTACCACTCTTCGTAATATCATCGGTGATCTGGAGCTGGATCAGACGCTGACCAGCCGCGAGACCATCAATACCAAGATGCGGGCGGCGCTGGACATTGCGACGGATCCTTGGGGCATCAAGGTGAACAGGGTGGAGCTGAAGAATATCATTCCGCCTGCAGAGATACAGAACGCCATGGAGAAGCAGATGAAGGCCGAGCGTGAGAGACGTGAGGCGGTGACCCGTGCGGAAGGCGAGAAGAAGGCGAAGATTCTGGAGGCCGAAGGCGCCAAGGAATCTGCGATCCTGCGTGCGGAGGCCGATAAGCAGTCCGCGATCCTGCGTGCAGAGGCCCAGAAGGAAAAGATGATCCGGGAGGCGGAAGGTGAAGCGGAAGCTATCCTGAAGGTGCAGCAGGCGAATGCGGACGGTATCAGGATGCTGAAGGAGGCAGGCGCCGATGAGGCGGTGCTGAAGATCAAGAGTCTGGAAGCGTTCGAGAAGGTTGCTGACGGTCAGGCCACCACGATTCTTCTTCCGGCTGAGCTGCAGGGCATAGCCAGTCTGGCCGCTGCATGGAAGGAAGGCGCCGGTAAGTAAGGCAAAAGATGCCGAGAAGGCATAAGAGCATTCTTCGTCACAAGAGTGAAGAATGGGGACAAACGGCGGATCCGCCGGACAAAACAAGATAATTTACAGCCGGCTCCATGGAAGTTTTTCCGTGGAGCCGGCTGATTGGCTTGTTATAGAAGCAAGGGGCCTCTTGGGCATATTAGCAAAAAGCCCCTTCAACTCCTTGACGCTTGCAGAAACATACCTTATAATGGAATAAAGTATGCGATAGAGAGGCTTACCCATGATCAAGAGCATGACCGGCTTCGGCAGATGCGAGATCGCCGAAAACAATAGGAAATTCACGGTGGAGATCAAATCGGTGAACCACCGCTATTTGGATGTGAACATCAAGATGCCGAAGGCCCTGAATTTTTTTGAGTCGGCCATCCGCGGCGAGCTGAAGAGCCGCATTTCCCGCGGCAAGGTGGATGTGTTTGTGTCCTATGAGGATTATTCCGAGAAGACATCCACTGTCCGCTATAACAAAGAAGTGGCGCAGGAGTATCTCAAGTTCATGAGGCAGATGGGGGAGGAATTCGGGCTGGAGGATGATGTGCGGGTATCCATGCTGGCCAGATTCCCCGAAGTCTTTACCATGGAAGAGGCAGGGGTGGATGAGGAAGAACTCTGGAAGGAGCTGCGCAGGGCCGTGGCAGGCGCGGCGGTAATGTTTGTGGATACGCGCATTGCGGAGGGCAGCCACCTGAAGGAGGATCTGCTGGAAAAGCTGAGGAACATGACGGAGCTGGTGGAGTTTATCTCCGGCCGCATGCCCCAGATCATGTCGGAATACCGCAGGAGGCTTGAGGAGAAGGTGAGGGAGCTTCTGGCGGACGCGGCGGTGGACGAGAGCAGGCTCTTGACGGAGGTCACCATCTTTGCGGACAAGGTTTGCGTGGACGAGGAGATTGTGAGGCTGCGCAGCCATATCGACACTACGGCGAAGGCTCTGGAGGAGGGCGGCTCCATAGGCAGAAAGCTGGACTTCATTGCACAGGAGATGAACCGGGAGGCCAACACCATTCTGTCCAAGGCCAATGATCTGGAGATTTCCAACTGCGCCATTGAGCTGAAAACAGAGATCGAGAAGGTGCGGGAGCAGATACAGAATATAGAGTAGGAGGCAGGGGGCATGCTTATCCATATCGGTTTCGGAAATATGGTGAACACCGCCAAGATCATTGCCGTCGTGAGCCCTGATTCCGCTCCCATGAAGCGGCTGGTGCAGAATGCCAAGGAAAAGGGGCTTGCCATCGATGCCACTCAGGGGCGCAAGACCAAGTCCGTTCTGGTGATGGAAAACAGTCAGATCGTGTTGTCGGCGCTTCTGCCGGAAACTCTGGCAGGAAGGGTGCAGGCCGGCGCGGAGGCCTTGGAGGAGGAAGAGGAGTGAGGACGCCGGAGGAGGAATGAAAAAGGAATCTGGAGACGGCGGAGACCGGCCAGAGGGGATATAGGATCCAGAGCGGTATAAGAGGTGTTTGGAAGGGAAGCGCCGCGGGAGGAAAAATAGACATAGAAGGCAGGGGAACATTCATGGGACAAGAACAAAAAGGGATTTTGATCGTAGTTTCCGGTTTCTCAGGGGCAGGAAAGGGAACAATTATCAGAGAGCTTCTGAAAAAGCATGACGACTATGCATTGTCGGTATCTATGACGACCCGGGATCCCAGACCGGGAGAGCGGGACGGCGTGGAATATTTTTTCACGGACAAAAAGCATTTTGAGGAGACCATCAGACAGAACGGGCTGATCGAGTATGCGCCTTATTGCGGTAATTACTACGGCACCCCCAGAGCCTATGTGGAAGAGCAGCTGGAGATGGGGAAGAACGTTATTTTGGAGATAGAGATTCAGGGAGCGCTGAAGATCAAGGACAAGTTTCCGGAAAGCCTGCTGATCTTTCTCATGCCCCCCAGCGCGGAAGAATTGAAGCGCAGGCTGGAGAGCAGGGGGACGGAGAGCGCGGATCAGATTGGAAGGCGTCTTGCCCGGGCAGTGGAGGAATCAGAAGGCGTGGAAGCCTATGATTATATAGTAGTGAATGAGGAGCCGGAGGAATGCGTGGAGGAGATCCACCGTCTGGTGGATGCGGCCCGGAAGGCTCCGGTGAGAAGAAAGGCCTTGATACAAGAAATCAGAAGTGAGCTGAAAAGCTTTGCGAAAGGAGAATAAACTTTATGTTGCATCCATCCTATTCAGATTTGATGAAGGTAGTAAACAGCGAGGTGGAGCCCGGCGAGGCTCCTGTGGTGAACAGCCGTTATTCCATTGTGATGGCCACCTCCAAGAGGGCGAGGCAGATCATCGGGGGCGCGGACGCTATGGTGGACAATAGGGACAAGAAGCCCTTGTCCGTAGCCGTGGAGGAGCTGAATCAGGGCAAGATCAAGATCTTGGGAGAGGTATGAAAATAGCGTTTGTGTCGCTGGGCTGCGACAAGAACCTTGCGGATACGGAGCTGATGCTGGAAATCCTGCGCGGGAAGGGATATGAATTCACGGATGACGCGCAGGAGGCGGATGCGGCAGTGGTGAACACCTGCTGTTTCATCGGAGATGCCAAGGAGGAGAGCATCAACACTGTGCTGGAGCTGGCGGAGCTTCGCAGAGAGGGCCGCCTGAAAGCACTGGTGGCGGCAGGCTGTCTGGCCCAGCGCTACGGAAAGGAAATCCGTGAGGAGATTCCTGAGGTGGATGGACTGGTGGGCACCGCTGCCATAGAGGACATTCTGGAGGCGGTGGAAACTGCGCTGTCCGGAGAGAAGAGGGATTTTTTCCGTGATCTGGATTCCCCCCCTGCGGTTCGCAGAGAGAGGGTGCTGACCACGGGAGGACATTTCGCCTACCTGAAGATCGCGGAAGGCTGCAATAAGCGCTGTACCTACTGCGTCATACCTGCCGTCCGGGGAAATTATAGGAGCATTCCCATGGAGGAGCTGACGGATCAGGCCGAGAAACTGGCGGAGGAAGGGGTCAGGGAGCTGATTCTGGTGGCGCAGGAGACTACCCTTTACGGAGTGGATCTATACGGTGAAAAAAGCCTGCCGCTGCTGCTTCGCAGGCTTGCCCGTATAAGCGGTCTATACTGGATTCGGATATTGTACTGTTATCCGGAAGAGATCACGGAGGAGCTGATCAGTGTCATGGCGGAGGAGCCCAAGATATGCCATTATCTGGATATCCCTATACAGCATTCCTCCGATACTGTACTGAAGCGCATGGGCAGGCGCACCGATCAGGCGCAGCTGCGGCGGATGATCGGCCTGCTGCGGGAGAGGATTCCGGATATCTGTCTGCGGACGACTTTGATCAGCGGCTTTCCGGGGGAGACTCAGGAGGACTTTGAGGATCTGTACCGCTTTGTGAACGAGATGGAATTTGACCGTTTGGGAGTCTTTCCTTATTCTCAGGAGGAGGACACGGCGGCGGCGCTCATGCCTGACCAGATTCCGGATGAGGTCAAGGAATTTAGACGGGACGAACTGATGGAGCTGCAGCAGGCCATAGCTTTCGAGAAGGCGCAGGAGATGGCGGGACAGGTTCTTACGGTAATGATCGAGGGCAAGGTGGCGGATGATGATGTATATGTAGGCAGAACCTATCGGGATGCGCCGGGTGTGGACGGATATCTTTTTGTGAACACTTCCGCAGATTTGATGACGGGAGATTTTGTGAGGGCCATTGTGATGGATTCCAATGAATATGATTTGATTGGAGAGATTTATTATGAAGAAGATGAACTTACCTAATAAGCTGACAATCTTCCGAATCATTCTGATTGTGCCCTTTGTAGTTCTTCTGCTGGGCAAGGGTTCTGATTGGGGCTGGTACAATGCATTGTTCGGCGGCATTTGGGAGTATGTAGACTACATTTCACTGGTGATCTTCATCGTCGCCAGCCTGACGGATCTGATTGACGGCAAGATTGCCAGAAAATATAACATGGTGACAAATTTCGGAAAATTCATGGATCCGCTGGCAGATAAGCTGCTGGTCTGTTCGGCGCTGATCGCTCTGGTGGAGATGGGAAGGATTCCGTCTTGGATCGTCATTGTGATCATCAGCAGAGAGTTCATTATCAGCGGTTTTCGGCTTGTGGCTGCAGATAACGGCGTGGTTATCGCGGCCAGCTATTGGGGAAAGTTCAAGACCACTTTCCAGATGGTGATGGTCTGCCTGATGATAGCGAACATTCCTCAGCTGCAGATCCTCACCGACATAGTCATGTGGGCGGCTCTATTGCTCACCGTTATATCTTTGATAGATTATCTGTGGAAAAACAAGGGCGTGATGGGCGATCAGAAATGAGGAGCGTATGACTGTTGAATTGATATTCGTGGGCACAGAGCTTCTGCTTGGGAGCATCGTGAACACCAACGGAGCGTATTTGGCGGAAAAGTGTGCTGCGCTGGGGCTGGCCAGCTATTTCCAGACAGTGGTTGGAGACAATGAGGAGCGGCTGTCCCAGACACTTCGGACGGCCCTTGGCCGCAGTGACGTGGTGATCTTGTCGGGAGGTCTGGGGCCTACGGAGGATGATCTGACCAAGGAGACCGCGGCTAAGGTCTGCGGCAAGGCGCTGGTGATGCACGAGCCCACCAAAGCGGCCATTGAGAAGTTTTTCAAGGATAGAGGGCTGGAACCCACAAAGAACAACTGGAAGCAGGCTATGCTGCCGGAGGGTGGCATTGTGCTGGAGAACCATAACGGCACTGCGCCGGGGGTCGTCATGGAGCTGGAGAATGGGAGGGTGATCCTTCTTCCCGGCCCGCCCAACGAGCTGCGCCCTATGTTCGAGGAGCTGGTGGAGCCTTATCTGGCCCGGCTTACCTCTCAGGTCATCTGTTCCCGGACAGTGAAGATCTGCGGTGTGGGGGAGAGCAAGGCAGAGACTATGGTGAAGGATCTGATCGACGGGCAGGGCAATCCTACCATTGCCACCTATGCCAAGACGGGAGAAGTCCATATCCGGGTTACTGCGTCCGCCGAGGACGAGAAGGCTGCCATGAAGCTGATTAAGCCCATGGTGAAGGAGCTGAAGTCCCGGTTCGGAAACGATATCTACAGCACGGAGGAGGAGACTACGCTGGAGAAATCCGTGGCCGACCTGCTTGTTGCAAACAAGCTTACACTGGCCTGCGCGGAATCCTGCACCGGGGGGATGCTCTCTGCCAGGCTGGTCAATGTGCCGGGGATCTCCGAGGTGTACAAGTCCGGCGTGATCACCTATTCCAACAAAGCCAAGAGACGCTTTCTGGGAGTGAAGAAAGGCACGCTGCAAAAGCACGGGGCAGTGAGCCGGCAGACGGCGGAGGAGATGGCCAAGGGAGCATGTCTGATGCTGAAGGCGGATGTATCCGCCGCCGTCACAGGGATCGCCGGACCGGACGGCGGCACTGCGGAGAAGCCGGTAGGTCTGGTGTACATCGCCTGCAGCGTAAAGGGAAAAACCACGGTAAAGGAGTTTCGGTTTTCCGGAAATAGGGAAAAGATTCGTGAATCTGCGGTTTCGGCGGCTTTGACGTTGATGCGGGGCTGCATTCTTGAGTATTACAGCAAGGTAACGTTTGGGAAGAAGTAGGGAATAGGGCGGTTTTGTACAATTGCGCCGCGGCGGGACCGGGACAGCGAAGAAGTGCCTTCGATGTCCCGGATTTGATTTTTGCGGATATCTTGGGGAGATGATTTGGGCCCATGGATATTGCTGTATTTTGCGTTCGTGCCGGATTCCTCTTGCAAGAGACCTGTGTCCATGATACAATATTGACACGCAAAGGGACAATGTGCCCACATTTTAATCTATGCGCGTCAAGGCATAGGGAATCAGGGCATAATCTCAATGTCTCACAGCTTTTGGAATTCAAGCCTTCTGTCTGGTCTCATTCATATCTCAAGGGCGATTTCGCCGGTTATATCCAAAAAGGGATGTTTTGCAGGCATTGCTGTTCAAAAGAAAAGAAAATCAGGAGAAAAAGGAGGTGGGGCTTGTTTGAGGGAGTTTTATTGGACATAAAGAGGAGTATAGTTACTGTCAGATAAAGGAAAGGAAAAACATAGGGGAGAAAAAGTAATAGAAGAAAAACAACTGTAAAAGCAAGTACAGCAAATTGCAAATGCAAGAAAAACAAATGCGGCAAAAAACAAATTGTAGTTGACAAATGCGAACAGATGTTTTATGATAAAACAAGAACATTTGTTCCTTGTAAAAAGGAGATTGACATGGAAAAAGATGAAAAAAAGAAAGCTTTAGATGCGGCCATCGGCCAGATCGAGAAACAGTTCGGAAAGGGCGCAGTGATGAAGCTGGGCGATCCCAGCGCGCAGATGAATGTGGAGACCATTCCCACAGGCTCTTTGAGCTTGGATATCGCGTTGGGGTTGGGAGGGATTCCCAGAGGAAGAATCGTGGAGATATACGGGCCTGAGTCCAGTGGTAAGACCACAGTAACCCTGCATATGGTGGCGGAGGTGCAGAAGCAGGGAGGCATTGCAGGCTTCATAGACGCAGAGCACGCGCTGGATCCCGTATATGCCAAGAATATAGGCGTTGACATAGACAATCTGTACATCTCTCAGCCGGACAACGGAGAGCAGGCGCTGGAGATTACCGAAACCATGGTCCGTTCCGGCGCTGTGGATATCGTTGTGGTGGACTCCGTTGCGGCGCTGGTTCCCAAGGCCGAAATCGAGGGTGATATGGGAGACAGCCATGTGGGGCTTCAGGCCCGTCTCATGTCTCAGGCGCTGAGAAAGCTGACGGCAGTGATCAGCAAGTCTAACTGCGTGGTGGTATTCATCAATCAGCTTCGGGAGAAGGTGGGCGTGATGTTCGGGAATCCCGAGACCACTACCGGAGGACGCGCGCTGAAATTCTATTCCTCCGTGAGGCTGGACGTGCGCCGTGTGGAGGCTCTGAAGCAGGGCGGAGAGGTGATCGGCAACCGTACCAGAGTGAAGGTTGTGAAGAATAAGGTCGCGCCCCCCTTCAAGGAGGCGGAGTTTGATATCATGTTCGGTATGGGCATATCCAGAGAGGGAGATATATTGGATCTGGCGGCCCAGCAGGATGTCATAGCAAAATCGGGGGCATGGTATGCTTACGAAGGAAACAAGATCGGTCAGGGCCGTGAGAACGCAAAGCAGTATCTCAGGGACAATCCGGAGGTGTGCAAGGCCATCAGTGAGAAGGTGAGGGCACGGTATGGCTTCGGAGGCTCCCCGGCAGAAAATGAAGGTACACAAGCACCGGCAAAGGAAGGCGGAAAGTCGGCGGCAAAGGGGAAGGATGGCTCCAAATCGGAATCCAAGGGAGCGAAGGCGGACGCCAAGAAGGCCGATGGGGCAGAGGCCAATGACAATACAGCACCGGAACCTGAAGCATCCGCAGAATGAGAGGGGAAGTTTTGAGAGCATGTTGATCACGCAGATCGAGGAATTGTCCAAATCCCGGAGCAGAATATTTATCGACGAAGAGTTCGCCTTTGTATTGTACAAAGGCGAACTGCGTTCCTTCCGCATTCGGCTGGGAGAGGAGCTTTCGGAGGAATGCTATTGCAGGATCATGGGGGAGCTTCTTCCCAAACGGGCGAAGCTGCGCACGATGAATCTGCTCAAGAGCAGAGAATATACGGTGAAGCAGCTTCATGACAAGCTGAGGGAAGGAGGCTATCCGGAAAAGGTCATAGAGGAGGCGCTGGCCTATGTGGCAGGGTTTCACTATACGGACGATCTGCGCTATGCATTGAATTTTATTCGCCGTCATGAGGACTCCAGAAGCCGCAGGCGAATAGAGCAGGATCTGCTGGGCAAGGGGATCGATAGACTTACGCTGGAGAAGGCATGGACAGAGTGGGGAGAGCAGGGAGGAAGCCAGAACGAAAGCCGAATGGTGGGAGAGCTTTTGGCCAAGAAGGGATTTGATCAGGAGACGGCGGGGCAGAAGGAGAGACAGAAGATGTACGGCTTCCTGATGAGGAAAGGATTTTCAGGAGATGTGGTGCGCAGGGCTGTTCTGGGCGGGGGGCTCTGTGAGGACTTTTAACCCTATTTTTTAGAAAACGCGGAGCATGAGGCAGGGGCGTAAGGGCAAGGGCGCAACTGGGCGGAAAGGCAGGATATGGGGATGAGCGGAGGTGTACAAGGGTGGATTATTTGATGACCGGCGGGGAGACTCCTCTGATGGACAAGCTGCAGATATTGACGGACGCCGCCAAGTATGATGTGGCTTGTACCTCCAGCGGAGTGGACCGGAAGGGGAACGGGAAGAGTATTGGCAACTGTGTGGCGGCGGGTATCTGCCACAGCTTTTCCGGCGACGGGAGATGCATCTCTCTGCTGAAGATTTTGCTGACCAACGAGTGCGCCTTTGACTGTAAATATTGCAGGAACCGGAATTCCAATGATATTCCCAGAGCCACGTTCTCCCCGGAGGAGATCTGTACGCTGACAATGGAGTTTTACCGCAGGAACTATATCGAGGGACTGTTTTTAAGCTCCGGAATTCTTCGGGATCCCACCTTTACCATGGAGCTGATCTGCCGAACGGTATGGCTGCTGCGGAACAAATACCGGTTCAACGGGTATGTCCACGTGAAGGCGATTCCCGGAGCGGATCCGGAGGTGATAGAGCGGACGGGTTTTCTGGTTGATAGGATGAGCGTCAATTTGGAGCTGCCCACCAGAGAGGGACTGCATGCGCTGGCTCCCAATAAGCACCGCAAAACCATACTGACTCCCATGCGGCAGATACAGAACGGCATTCTGGCGAACAAGAATGAGGTGGCGCTGTATCGGAACGCGCCGAAGTTTGTGGCAGGGGGACAGTCCACCCAGATGATAGTGGGGGCGACCCCGGAGAGCGATTATCAGATCATCAATGTGGCGGAGGGGCTTTATCAGAAATTTGGCCTGAAGAGGGTGTTCTATTCAGCCTTCGTGAATGTCACGGGGGATAAATGCCTTCCGGCATTGCCCGGAGGCCCGCCCCTGCTCAGGGAGCATAGGCTATATCAGGCCGACTGGCTCCTGCGCTTTTATGGATTTCGGGCGGAGGAGCTTTTGGATGAGAAGCGTCCATTCTTTAATGTACTGCTGGATCCTAAGGAGGATTGGGCAGTACGGAATCTGGGGGAGTTTCCGGTGGAGATAAACCGCGCTCCGATTGAACAGCTTCTCCGGGTGCCGGGAATCGGGGTGAAGAGCGCCAAGAGGATCGTGGCGGCAAGAAGGAACGGGGACTTGAGCTTTGCCGACCTCAAGAAAATAGGCGTTGTGCTGAAGAGAGCAGTGTATTTTGTCACCTGCAGCGGACGTATGATGTATCCGGTGAAACTGGAGGAAGACTATATCGTCAGAGGACTCACGGATGAAAAGAGCAGGATTCGTCTGGGCAGCGACGGCATGAGCTACCGCCAAATGACGCTGTTTGACGATATGGACTTTACCGGCCCGATCAGCGCCGCGGAAAGACTGGCGACGGCGGTGGGGCAGCTGTAGAGGCTGCGGGCCGAGGGAAGGGACAAGGGGATGAGCATGGTCGTATATCGGTGTCAGGACTCTCTTGAAAGTATTTTTACGGCTATTTTTCGGGCATACGAGGAAAAGAGAAATCATGAGGAAACGATGCTCTGCCTGACGGACGATCCGATCTTTTTTGCTGAGGACATCGCCGTGAGCCCGGATGCTGAGAAGACCCATAGGGTCATGAATACGCTGAAACGCCGGTTCGGGACGGATAATTATCTCTCGCTGTGCATGGCGCTGGCCTCGGAGGATCAGGAGAAGGCTCAGGCGGTCTACCGCACGGTGGTATCCGGACTGCGCCGGGGCTGCAGACAGGGTCAGCTGTTTGACAATCTGGCGGACAGAGATGTCCATAAGGCTTTTGCGCTTGCAAGAAGCGTATCCACCGAGGTGGGCCACCAGAAGCAGTTTCTGCGTTTTCAAGAGCTGGACAATGGGCTGCTGTATTCCCGAATCGGGCCGAAATATGACGTGCTGGTATTTATCATGCCGCACTTTGCGGATAGGCTGCCCATAGAGAATTTTGTCATATACGATGAAAAACGAAGTTTGTTCGGAATTCATCCGGCACAGAAGGAATGGTATTTTTTTCGGGGAGAGGATGGGGACAAAGTGACTGTGCCGGGGCTGTCGGAGGATGAAATGACCTATCAGGAACTGTTCAGGCAGTTCTGCCATACGATAACGATAGAGGGCAGAAGGAATGCGCAGCTGCAGAAGGGTATGCTGCCGCTGAGGTTCCGGGAATATATGGTGGAGTTTCAATGAATGGGAAGCCTTTTGTCAATGTCTGAGAAGATGTTGTGCAATCTGCCCAATGGTTCTGTGGCTGAAAAAGCACAAATCTCCAGTCTATGAAATACACTTTTTGCCAGTGAATGGGGAATCTGTAAATAGTAACGAATCCGTCGATTCTTGAAGTAAAATGGTGATAAAGTGCTTTACTTTTGGGGATATTTGGATATAATTATGAATTGTAAGGGCCCTAGGGCCTGATGATAGCGTTTGAAAGGAAGGATGGAAATGGTTAGGACAATTCATATGACGCCTGATGAAGTGCAGCACTTTGTCCATGTGACTTCCAAATGTGATTTTGACATTGACATTTCCTATAATAGATATATCGTCGATGCGAAATCATTTCTGGGAGTGTATGGACTGGATTTTCACAAGCCGTTGAAAGTATCCTATGACGGATACAATGCCGAACTGGAAGAACTGCTCCAGAAGATGGCTGTCGCCTGCTGAGGCATGGAGGGAATGCTTCAAATCGGTGGGCAAGAATGCTTGGATGGCTGTTGCCATGGGCAAAACTGGCTCCCCATGCAGAGGAACGTCTGCATGGGGAGCTTGTGTTTTTTTGAGTCTGGCAGTGATATAGATGGCGCGGCCACCGGAATTGAATGAGGCGGGACGGGGGATGGATATGACGAAGGTTGAGACAGCAGAGAGTGGAACAGTGCAGGGAGCGCCTCAGGGCGGGAGGGCACAAAGCGGAATGATGCAAGACAGAGCGCCTCAGGGCAAAGCTGCAGAGAGCGAGACATCGCAGAGTCGAACAATGCAGAGCAATTCGCCACAAGATAGGGCAGACAAAAAGAAGGACGATGGGGCGCCGGCGGAGATACGGATCTCTGTGAGAGGGCTGGTGGAGTTCATTCTGCGCCACGGGGATCTTGATAATAGACATCAGGCAGTGCCTGAGGATGCCATGCAGGAGGGCGGCAGGATTCATAGAAAGATCCAAAAAAGGATGGGGGCGGAATATCAGGCGGAGGTCTCTCTGAAGCATGTCCTGCCCTCGGCTGGTTATGTGCTGATAATAGAGGGAAGGGCGGACGGCATAATCCGCCAGAACGGCCAAGTGACCATAGACGAGATAAAGGGAACCTATGGGGACGTTGTCAGAATGAGGGAGCCGAAGCTTCTGCATCTGGCGCAGGCAAAATGTTATGCTTATATATATGCCCTGCAGCAAAAGCTGGAAAAGGTGACTGTTCGGATGACCTATTGCAATCTGGTCTCTGAGGAGCTTCGCTATTTTTATCATGACTATCAGTTTGAAGAGCTGAAGAGATGGTTCGGGGAGCTGGCGGCGGATTACCTGAAATGGGCGGACTACTCATGGAAATGGCAGGGCATCAGAGAAGCCTCTATAAGGGGGCTGGAATTTCCCTTTCCCTATAGAGAGGGCCAGAAGGAATTGGTGGTCAATGTATACAAGACCATTTTTCACAAGAAGAAGCTGTTCATAGAAGCTCCTACAGGGGTGGGAAAAACCATCTCCACCATATATCCGGCTGTTCAGGCTATGGGAAAGGGTATGGGGGAGAAGCTGTTCTATCTGACAGCCAAGACCATCACCCGCACCGTAGCGGAAGAAGCTCTGGAGCTGCTTCGGAAAAAAGGGCTGCGCTTCAAAAGCGTCATCCTTACTGCGAAAGAAAAAATCTGTTTTATGGAAGAGACGGAGTGCAACCCGGAGTACTGCCCTTACGCCAGAGGCCATTATGACCGAATCAACGACGCGGTGTTTGAACTGCTTGAGAAGGAAGAGAGCTTCGGCAGGGAGACGGTGGAGGAGTATGCGCGGAAGCATAGTGTATGTCCTTTTGAAATGTGTCTGGACGTGAGTTTGTTCGCTGACGGAATCATCTGTGATTATAATTACCTATTTGATCCCCATGTGTATCTGAAGCGGTTTTTTGGAGACGGTTCGGAGGGAAAATATATCTTTCTGATCGACGAGGCACATAATCTGCTGGATCGGGGCAGAGAGATGTATAGCGCCATGCTGTATGGAGAAATGTTTTTGGAGTTAAGCAGGGAAATAGAACAGACAGTCATGTCAGAAAGTGGCAGACGCGGGAAAAATAAAGGGGTTTTGGGGCAAATATCGCTGGAATCTACAACATTTGTGACAGAGGCGTCGGAAAATGGAGGGCTGGAGGGACGTGCTTCAGGGGGCATTGACCAAACCAGTACTGAAGTTAGCGCAGACTGTGAAGCTCATAGGCAGGGAGCCGCGGCCGGAGCCGGCGGAGGCGGGGGGCGTGGTTATTATGGGGACAAGCTGATATATCTGCTGGAGAAATGCCGTCAGGAGCTGCTTGCGCTGGGGGATGAATGCGGGTACTATCGTTTCGTGGATAGCGTGGAGGCCTTCGTGCAGAATCTGGCAAGGCTTCAGGCAACTATGGACGATTATCTGTCGGAGCCGGAGGATGAACTTGCCGCCGTTAGAGACATGCTGTTGGAGATATACTTTGAGATTAACCATTTCTTGTATATATATGATTTGCTGGACGATCACTACGTCAAGTATTCGCTGACAAACGAGGAGGGGGACTGTATGGTGAAGCTGTATTGCGTGAATCCGAAGGAAAACCTGAAAAGATGCATGCTTCGTGGGCGCAGCAGCATCCTCTTTTCGGCAACCTTCCTGCCCATACAGTATTACAAGGGGCTTCTGGGAGGGGAGAAGGAGGACTATGAGGTCTATGCCAGATCCGTGTTCGACCCGGCCAGACGGGGGCTGTTTGTTGCCGGAGATGTCACCAGCAAGTACACCAGACGTTCCAAGGAAGAGTACTTCAAGATTGCCTGCTACATTGAGGAGATCGTCAAGTGCCGGCAGGGGAACTATATGGTCTTCTGTCCGTCCTACGCATTCTTGCAGGCGATCTACGAGACGTATATGGAAAGCTTTGCAGGAGAGGACAGAGAGTGCCTCCTTCAGGGGGAGGCTATGAAGGAGGCGGAGAGGGAGGAGTTTCTGGATAGGTTCCGAAGCGTTTCGCGTGGAAGGGAGCGATGTGACAAGGCGGGGGAGGACGGCGGGAAGAGGGCCGGAGGCTGCCGTACACTGGTGGGCTTCTGCGTGCTGGGAGGCATTTTCAGCGAGGGAATCGACCTGAAGAACGACAGCCTCATAGGTGCCGTTATTGTGGGCACGGGTCTGCCGCAGGTGGGCGGCGAAAGAGAGATACTCAAGGAGTATTTCGGAGAAAGCGGGGAGAACGGATTTGACTATGCATACCGGTATCCGGGCATGAATAAGGTTCTGCAGGCGGCGGGGAGGGTTATACGCACTGTAGAGGACGCGGGGGTCATAGCCCTTTTGGACGAGCGCTTCCTGCAGCTTACCTACCGCAGACTCTTTCCCAGAGAATGGCAGAGCTTTGAGGAAGTCACTGTGGAAACGGTAGCGGAAAGGGTAAATCGCTTCTGGAAAAATTTAAAATGAGGAAAAGTATGGAAATGACAGCCCAAATATGCTAAAATGACAGTTGTGTATATGTGGATAACTTTGTGGATTTGGTGGATTTTTTTGGCGAAAGCCCTGCTAAAAATGACAGTCGAATCAAGTTATCCACAGAATCATTGTCAGAATAGAGCCATCGGCATAAAAATAGTACTGATTCAGTCAATGAAAGCATAGACACTGAAACAGCACTGGAAGAGCAGGTGGCATAAAATCAGGAGGAAAAACAATGTGGGCATTTGAAAGCGTGTTCTACCAGATCTATCCGTTGGGGTTCTGCGGTGCGCCTTTTGAAAATGACGGGGTGCTGGAGCACCGTATCTTGAAGGTGTTGGACTGGATACCTCATATGAAGGAGCTTGGAGTGGACGCGGTGTATTTTTCGCCGCTGTTTGAGTCGGACACCCATGGCTACAATACCAGAGACTACCGGAAGGTGGATGTGCGTCTGGGAACCAACGAGGACTTTAAGCAGGTGTGCGATGCTTTGCACCAAGAGGGCATCAAGGTGGTGCTGGACGGTGTATTCAATCATGTGGGCAGAGGGTTCGGGCCTTTTGTGGATGTGCTGAGAAACAGGGCTGGATCCCCCTATGTCAATTGGTTCCATAGGATTGACTTCAACGGGAATTCCAACTACAATGACGGCCTTTGGTATGAGGGCTGGGAGGGGAACTATGACCTGGTGAAGCTGAACCTCCGCAATGAGGAGGTGGCGAACTACCTTCTGGAGAGCGTGAAATGCTGGGTGGAGGAGTTTGACATCGACGGGCTGAGGCTGGATGTGGCGTACAGTCTGGACGAAGGCTTCCTGCGGAGGCTGCGCAGTTATACAGAGGGCCTGAAGCCGGAGTTCTTTTTGCTGGGAGAGATGCTGCACGGAGACTATAATCGTCTCATGAACGACAGCATGCTCCATTCGGCCACCAACTATGAGTGCTATAAAGGGCTTTTCAGCAGCTTCAACAGCATGAATCTGTTCGAGATCGTGCATTCTCTGCTTCGGCAGTTCGGACCGGAGAACTGGACGCTTTATAAGGGAAAGCATTTGCTGTCCTTTGTGGACAATCATGATGTGACCAGAGTGGCCAGCATACTGTCCAACGAGAAGCATTTGCCGCTGATCTATGCGCTTGCCTTCGGCATGCCGGGGATACCCTGTGTCTACTATGGAAGCGAGTGGGGGACGAAGGCGGAGAAGTCGCAGGGAGATCCTGCGCTGCGCCCTGACTTTGAGGAGCCAGAGTGGAATGAGCTTACGGACTGGATCAAGAAACTGAGTGCTGCCAAGAGACAGTCCCATGGGCTGAATTATGGAGCATTCCGTTCTGTACTGCTGACCAACAAGCAGTGCATCTTTGAGAGAAAATCAGAGCAGGAGAGAGTGCTGGTGGCGATCAATGCGGAGGATCATGACTTCGTGGCGCATTTTGACGCAGGCTGCGGCACAGCCGTGGATTTAATCAGCGGCGAGAAGCATGATTTCGGAGGCGGCAGCGTGCTGCCCGCTTATAGCGCGTATTTTTGGAAGATGGAGAAATAATTGATACTGCTGGGGAGGCTGCGCAGGCTGTTCAAGGCCCTGCAGAACCTCCCCGGAAGAAGTTTAGGGCAGCTGACAGCCGCCGGAAGGCTGCAAAGCCGATCTGCAGCTGCAAAATCAGGGGTTGTGGGTGACGGCATACAAAGCGGTGTCTCCCAAGGAAAAGATTTCGGTGAAGCTGCTTTGGAATGCCTCTTCGTCCACGGCATAGCTGCTGCGCTCGAAGGGGGATATCACCACATAGCGCACCTGATATTTTTCAAATAGGTTTCTATGGGCCAAGGGAGCTTCGTACATAAGCTGCAGATCGGCCTTTCTCTCGCTGGTGTCCAGTCCGTGGAAGTAGAGGAAAGTGTCGGCCCCGCATACGATGCTGCGTCCCGTCAGGGACGCAATTTCATTATTGTGTCTTGTGCCGGTCAGGAATACCGCGTCCGGGGAAATGTTCTCCTCCACATATTCCGCAAGGGCCATTTGGGCGGTGCCGTACAGCTGATAGTCCGACACGGCCTCTCTGCCAAGAGTCAGCAGGCCGGACAAGGAGGCGAAAAGGAGAAAGACTCCCGACAGAAGCCGACATCCGGGAATCTCTTTTATTTTCTCGAAAATAGTCATTCCATAGTCGGCAGCGCCCAGACAGAGCAGGAAATAGGCCACATACAGTAGCTTGTTGTTGTCATAGGTGTTCGGCGTGAACACGATGAATTCCCCCATCCACCATAGAAAGAGGGCAGGCAGAAACAAGGGAGCCATTCTGCGGCCGCAGGCACAGATTCCGCCTAGGATCAGCAGCAGGGGCAGGCCTATATTTTTCAGGTAAAACCAGAGATAAAAATCCCCCTGATTTCCCCAATTGAAATGTCCGCGGAGGAATCCGCCCTGAGCCACCTGCCCAAAGGTCCAGAAAAGCAGCTGGGGCAGGGCCAGAACGGATATGCAGAGCAGCAGGACGCCCCAGCCGCGCAGCAGCTCCCTAAAGCCGTTGTCTCGGATATGGACAAATAGGAGTCGGCACCCCCAGAGCGCTGCCCCTGCAAATAGGCTGATTCCTATGAGCATGAGAACTTGGGGGGAGACGGGGTTTTTGCGCGACCAGAGCTGTATCAGACATAAGGTGCAGGTGAAGAGGGCCAGAATGAGGCCCCCCGGACGGCGCAGCCTGCCGGAGGCGTTGTGAGAGGCACTGCCAGAAGTGCTGCCGGAGGCGTTGTCAGAGACACTGCCAGAAGCAGGGGAATTCCTTTCAAGGAGCCAAAGCAGCAGCCAGACGGCGCAGATGACACCTGCGCTCAGAAAGGAATGGGTGTGGATCATGGGCAGGGCTGATATGAAGAGGCCTGCAAGGGGAAAAAGCTTTTGCCGATTCCGGAAGCAGGCGCGGTAGAGCAGCCAAAGGGCAGGGAATAAGACGCTGTAGCCGAACAAAGTGGCGCGCTGGGGAAGGAACATGTCGGCAATGACATTGACCCAGCGGATATTGTGGCCCACCAGATTGGTGGGGGTGGTGTAGAAGCCGGTGAAGATATGGGACAGCTCATAGCCCGGTTCCTTTGACCAGTCCATGAAGTAGGCGAAGCCCAGACCGCCGTTGCAGAAAAAGAAGAGCAGCGTCAGCAGCGTGACGCCCAGATGCCACCCTTTGCCCCGGGAACGGGATAGGGTGGAGGCAAACAGATACACCGCCGTGAAAATATGGGCCATGGCGAAGATCATGGGGAATATGTATGCGAATCGAAGGGAAGCCCCCAGAAGATGCAGGCTGGAAGAAATACTGTCGGACAGAAACGGATAGGACAGTCTGGTTCCGGGCAGGATGGAGTAATCCGGGGGGAAGGTATGCTGCTGTGACAGGCTGGTGATAAAGCCCAGATGCATGTTCATATCGCCGTAGGTACATTGTCCGGTGTGGAGGGCTCCGGCATCGTCCGGCAGCAGCGTGTGGGTATGGAGAAGGTAGATCCAGAAGCCCATAGTCAGGGAGAACAGCACAAGGAAGGGCAGGGAAATCCTGCTATTTGAATCTTGTTCGGAAGGATCCTTGGCAGGCCGGCAGGAGAAAGGGGTTTTGCGCCTCCTAAAGAGTCTGTAAAAGAAGCAGACGTGGATGGGCAGCGTGGCCGCCAGTGCCAGGATATGTGCCGACAAGGTGAAATCCGCCAAGAAGGAAAAGAGGATGGGCAGCCATGTCAGCAGAAGGGAGCCGGTGACGCTCCCTATCAACAGCCGGGGCAGAAGCTCCTCCCTGCGCAGCAAGAGATATATCAGTATCAGGCCTGTGAACTGGAAGTAGAGAAAGTATGCGGCTGCAAGAATGTTTCCGATCAATGAACCATACATGGCAAATCGTCCTCCGAAATTTGTGTATTTTCTTACAACGATTATAGCATAGGCTATGGGATTTTGCTATCCGAAATAGAGGCCGGGGGACCGATTGAAATGGCTGATTGAAATGATGCGGCGATGATGATATAATTCTTAAAATGAATCAAGGGAGAAGGCGGTGGAGAGATGAAAGAGAAGGAGACAGTATATCCGGTGCAGGCCTTGGGAGAGCGGAAACGGATGGCGAATCTGGAGCTGCTTCGATGCGTGGCCATGATGATGGTGGTGGTGCTGCACTATTTGGGGAAGGGAGGTCTTCTGGCAGATCTGGCGGGGGAGAGTCTCAATGTTCCTGAGCTGGCAGCATGGCTTCTGGAAGCCTTCTGCATTGTGGCGGTGAATGTGTATATGTTCCTCAGCGGATATTTTTTAAGCGGCTCATCCTTTCGTCTGAGCCGTCTGATACAGCTTTGGATGCAGGTGTGGCTGTACTCCGTGGCGCTGGGCTTGGCGGGAGCTTTGTCAGGGGTTATGAGAGGGACAGAGTTGGACCTGCATTATCTTCTGACCTTGATTTTTCCTATTCTCATGGGGCATTATTGGTTTATGACTGCCTATCTGTTCCTATACTTGATGCTGCCTTTGGCGGGGATGGCTGTGGAGAGGATGACAAAGAGGCAGCTGCAGGTGACTCTGGGGCTTCTGCTTCTGGCTTTCTGCGTCATCAAGAGCGTGCTGCCCCTTCGGCTGGAGATGGACGGTCAGGGGTATGACTGCCTATGGTATCTGTGCGTATTTCTGACGGCGGCTTATGTGAGGAAATTCGGTATATCCATATTGGACAAGAAGTGGACAGGGGTGATTCTGTATGCAGGGGGCTGTCTGGGGGTCTTTGCCGGGACATTGGCGCTGCGGCAGGTCTACCTGCGCACGGGAAGTCTGGAAAGAATGCTGACAATGTTTCTGGAGTACAATCATGTGCTTCCCTTTTTGGCGGCGGTGGGACTGTTCGGCATTTTTCGCAAGGTGCAGGTGAAGGGGAAAGGGGCTGCTGCGATCAACCGGATAGCGCCCTATACGCTGGGTGTGTATTTGCTTCATGAAAACTTAGGTCTGCGGTATTCATGGCAGGACTGGCTGGGAGCCGACAGGGCGGCTTCGGCGATGGCTGAAGGGGGCTGGAGCGGCGTTGGAAGTCTGCTGTTTTGGACATTGGCGGCGGTGGCGGCAGTGTTCCTCTGCGGCATTCTTGCGGACATGGCAAGGAGATGGATTTTTCATCTGCTTCATAGGGGGCTGTCCTGTCTGTCTCCCTACAGAAGGCTGGTGGAGAGAATCGAAGGCGTGGATGCGGAATTTCGGAGGCGGGAGAAGGATGCAGGATGCCTGTAGAAGCCGGAATGCTCGTCGAAGCCATTGTCTGGTGGAAGGTGCAGTCTGGGTTTTGAGGGAACCGTGAGATAGGGAGGGCAGGAAAGGTATGAACAAGGAGAGTCGCAGGTTTACGGGTCTTTCTCTGGGGCGGCTGAATGTCTGGGAGGGCTTGGGGCTGTTGGTTTTGATTCTGTATCCCCTGCGCCATGTGGACTGGGGGCTGGATCTTTGGGACACGGGATATAATTATGCGAATTTCCGCTATTTTGGGACAGAGCATATGGATCCCATGTGGTTCTTCTCCACATATCTGGCCAATGCGACAGGAAGCCTGCTTATGAAGCTTCCCGGAGCGGGCACATTGATAGGAATGAATTTCTACACGGGACTATTCGTGAGCGTACTGGCTGTGACGGGGTATCTTTTCTGCACCAGAAAGCTTGGTATGCCGAAGGTTCTGGCTTTTGCAGGAGAGCTGACGGCCATCAGTCTGTGCTGGTGTCCTACTGCGCTGCTTTATAATTATTTGACCTATGTGCTGTTTTTGTTCTCCTCCATCCTATTGTATATGGGCCTGACCGGGGAACGGAAGGCCTGCCTCGCAGCGGCAGGGGCGTTGCTGGGAACGAATGTGCTGGTTCGCTTCTCCAATCTGCCGGAGGCGGGCATGATTCTGGCAGTGTGGGCATATGACTTCATTCTGTGGCGTCAGGAGAGAAGGGCAGGGAAAGCTCTGGGGGCGGACGACAAAGAACGTCCGGAAGCCCTCTGGAAGACGGCAGAAGACAGCGAAGGGAGCCGCCGGGAGGTGGGGCGCAGCGCGGCAGGGCGGTTGGCTAGGCCCGTCAGGCATACCCTCTGGTGTCTGGCAGGCTATCTGGGGGCTTTGGCAGCGCTTATGGGACTGATCCATGTCTTATATGGAATGGGGAATTATGTAAGCGGGATTCAGCGGCTTTTTGCCATGACGGACAAGGCGGTGGATTATAAGCCCGCTGCTATGATCATGGGCATGGTGGGAAGCTATGTGGAAAATCTGTATTGGGTAGTACGGATAGGGGTCATATTGGCAGGCGGAATGCTGGTGTGTGGGATATTTGACTGGCTTGGGGGCCGCTGGGCCGGAAAGACCGGGAGAAGCTTCTTGGCCATAATTGGTCGTGGGTTCTGCATTTTGACCGGAGTAGGAATGGCGGGATGGCTGTACTATAGGAAATTCTGTTCCCTGCAGTTTGCCAGCTACGATTCCATGCTGCGGCCCGGCATTCTGTTTCTGATGCTGACTTTGCTGATTGCCGCGGCCCGCATCTTCTCTTTCAGGGCAAGGGCGCAGGAGAAGCTCATCAGCGGCATGGTGATATTGATTATTCTTCTGACTTCTCTGGGCAGCAACAACGGTATCTATCCCAGCCTGAATAATCTGTTTCTCGCAGCGCCCTATACATTTTGGCAGAGCTGGCGGTTTCTGAGGCATAGGGGCAATGGGCGGCTGTTTCTGTATCGGGCACATGGAGGCGGCAGGCCTTTGTGCAGACGGGAGAAGGGAGGCAGCAGGACTTTGTGTAGACCGGAGAATGGAGACAGCAGGCAAAAGCCGGAAACGGGGGGGATCCTGCTCTCCTATTTTCCGGCCAAAGCGCTGCTGGCATCCTTTCTGGCCATGTGCCTATTTCAGTTTGCGGGGTTCGGCACCGGTTTTGTCTTTGCGGAGGCTACCGGGGTGAGGAATGCCTGCGCTTATGTGGAGGGCAATGGCGTTTTGAAAAATGTGAGGATGAGTCCGGAGAAGGCGCAATGGGTAGGAGAGCTGGACAGTTTTGCGGAAGAGAACGGCTTAAAAGGGCAGGAAGTGATTCTCTATGGCTCCGTTCCGGCATTGTCCTATTATCTGCAGATGCCCTCCGCATTTAATCCATGGAGCGATCTGGACTCCTATGGCTATCAGGTGATGGAAGAGGAGCTGGAGAAGCTGACCAAGGAAATTCGGGAGGAAAATATAGCAAAGCCCGTGGTGATACTTGAAAACATGTATGCCTTATATGGGGACGGCGGCCTTTCGGCGCTGGAAGCAGCCGGGGCATCGGAAAAGATTCTCCTGAAAATAGAAGGGGATGCCAAATGGTCCATTCTTTGGAATTTCATGGAAGAGCTGGGGTATGAAAGAACCTTCAGAAATGAGAAGTTTGCTGTCTATCAGTGAGTCTTTATGCTTTCAGGGAAAATAACGATCAAACATGTTGTGAGAAGATTCTTTTGAAATATGATATAATATTTCTGTTACCGCCCCTATACTGGTACGGGAAGGGGGGACTGGGTGGAATTGTTTATATCCTTTATCGTCTCTGTTATGGCAAGTGTAGTAGCCTACTATGTATGCAAATGGTTAGACAGTGATGAATGGCCGGTAACTAGCCTATGGCCTTAAGCCCTGCCATGCCAAAATTGGGAATAGAAAAGCCCCGGTGCTATGTAGAGCAGAAAATGATTAACTATAAGCAACAAGTAACGGCAGGGTGCAAGCCTTGTCGTTTTTATGTGGATATAATTTTTTTATTGGCTTGCATTCGTTCGTTTGACCGACTATAATAAATAATACTTTTATGGGTGGAAAAAAATGCGGGAGAAACGGATAAATGAAGGAAATCTATTATATTGAAGATGACGAGAATATTGCAACGGCTGTCAAAGAATATCTGAGCCGGAAAGGGTATGCGGTTTCTGTGTTTGGGACGATGGAAAGCGGGAAGAAGGCATTGGAACACCATATTCCGAGCATTGCGCTGATTGACTGGAATATGCCGGACGGCGAGGGAAACAGCTTTTGCAGATGGATACGCGCAAGATGGAAAGAACTGCCGGTTATTTTTCTGACTGTCCGAGATGACACTTGTGATATTATTTCTGGTTTTGAATATGGGGCAGACGATTATGTGACAAAACCCTTTGAGCTGGAAGTGCTGCATTCCCGCATCCACGCGCTGCTGCGCAGGGCAGGGAATGTGCAGGGCCGGTATCTTTCCTGCGGTTCCATTTCAATTGATAAAAACAAAACAGCGGTCTTTTGTGGTGAAGAAGAAATTACTGTCAGCCAAGCAGAATACCGGCTTTTGCAGCTTTTGATGGAAAATAAGGGGAAAACCGTCACAAGAGAACGGCTGCTGGCTCAAATCTGGGATAATAACGGGAATTATGTCAATGACAATACGTTGACCGTGACAATGAAACGGCTTAGGGAAAAACTCCGCCATCCCTCCTGCTTAAAAACAATACGGAGCTTTGGCTATCGTATGGAGGATGAGATATGAGCAAAAAATCAAATATAAAAACAACAATTCTGTTTGTGCTGTCAATCAGTTTGATTGTAACGGCGATAACTACATACCTTCTTACCGTTTACTATCGCCAGGTATGTTTTCATATATTGGGAAGATTCTGCGAAAGCTTGATTGAAAATAATCCGGATTCCAAACAGACTGTTTTGGAAATACTGAAAACACAGGATTTCCATATAGCAAGCGAAAATATATTATCAAACTTGTTTGATAATCATGTAATATCAAACTTTGGCTATTATCCGTCAAATTTAGGGATTATGGATACGACGGTTTTTGGGATTGCCGCTTTCAGTTTTCTGATAGGGGGTATACTGTTCCTTTTCTCTTTCTGGTATTGGCATAGGAAATCGGACGCCCGCATCCAAGCGCTGACGGGGTATTTGGAAAGAATCAATACAGGCGTTCAGGGAGTGGTTTTAGAATCTTCGGATGATGAATTTTCAAAACTGCAAGATGAAATATATAAGACGGTAACGGAACTTTACCAGACAAGGGAAGAAGCCCTGACAGCACGAAACAATTTTGCCGAAAATCTTTCTAATATTGCCCATCAGCTTAAAACGCCGATTACGTCTATTTCTCTGACTGTCCAGATGGCGAAAGAACATTTGGGGGATACTGGTGCTGCGGAAATAGAACGTCAGATCAATAGGCTTATGCATTTAGAAGAAGCGTTATTGTTATTGTCCCGTATTGATGCAGGAACGCTCACATTTGACAGGAAACCCACAGATGTCTTTACAATCCTTTCTCTGGCGTCGGACAATTTATATGAATTGTTTATGCAGAAGGGAGTTCTGATGGATATTCCGGAAATGGGCGAGATGAATATCCATGTGGATTTAAACTGGACGATGGAAGCAGTCATGAATTTGATGAAAAACTGTTTGGAGGCAACAAGGATAGACACTGCCGTCCACTGTTCCTATGAGAAAAATCCGCTTTATGTGCAGATACGGATATGGGACGAGGGGGAGGGATTTGCAAAAGAGGACTTACCCCGCTTGTTTGAGCGGTTCTATCATGGGGGAAAAGCAAAAAATACCGGAATCGGAATTGGGCTTTCCATTTCAAAGGCAATCATAGAAAGGCAGAACGGAATCATCCGGGCATTCAATCTTCCGAATGGCGGGGCCTGCTTTGAGATTCGTTTCTATACTTCCTAAAAATAGCACACAGCGCATAAAGTATGGAATGCTTGGGCCCAGTCACTGAGATGTCACTTTCATTTGTTATAATATAGCTTACAAGAAGTTCGCTTGCTTGCAGGGGTGAACTTCGTAAGCTAACGAGCAGCTTGGCTGCGAGTGCAATGGAGCATAACAAATAGGAGGATGTGGCGACATGGAAATACTGAGATGTGACGGTATCGAAAAGGTGTTTGGAAAAGACGGCAATCAGGTTACTGCGTTAAATGGAATCAGCTTATCGATTGAAAAAGGCGATTTTGTCGCAATCATTGGGGCATCCGGCTCTGGAAAATCAACGCTTTTGCATATTCTGGGCAGCGTGGACAAGCCGACAAAAGGCACTGTCACAATAGACGGTGTGGACCTTGGCGGACTAAATGCTACGGATGCCGCAATTTTCAGAAGGAGAAAGGTTGGATTGGTTTACCAGTTTTACAATCTGATTCCCACTCTGACAGCAGAAAAAAACATCCTTATGCCTATGCTGCTTGACAAAAGAAAGCCGGATTCGGATTATTTTAAGACGATTGTAAAGACATTGGGAATAGAGGACAAACTAGAAAGCCTGCCAAGCCAGCTATCCGGAGGACAGCAGCAGCGGGTCGCGATCGCAAGATCCTTGATTTACCGCCCTGCCATCCTTTTTGCCGACGAACCCACAGGAAACCTTGACCAGAAAAATTCAAAGGAAATTATTGATCTCTTAAAGCTGTCAAACCGAAATTTAAAGCAGACAATACTTCTTATTACCCATGATGAAAAAATTGCATTGGAAGCTGACCGAATTGTGACCATCGAAGACGGAAAAATTGTCAGTGACCAGAAACGGAGGTGAGCAGCATGTGGAATGACTACTCCAAAAGCTATATTAAAAATAACCGTGCATCCAGTACATCGATTATGGCGGCCGCTCTTGTTGCTGCCATGTTTTTGTCTTGTGTATGCAGCGTAGCTTACAATTTTTGGGCCTATGATGTTGAACAAATCATATTGGAGGAGGGCGACTGGCAGGGACGCATTGTTTTTGAAGCATCAGGTTCAAATGATTTATCGGAAGATAATATATTATCTTTGGTATGTCAATTTGCGAATGTAGAAAATGCAGTAGTTAACGAAGGGCTATCCAAAACAGAAGGAACAGTGGTGGATGTTTATTTTAAGAATGCCAGAACAATTTATCATGATATGCCATTCATTGCAGCACAGCTTGGACGAAATGAAGATTCCATCCAATACAACTCATTGCTCCTATCCCGGTATTTTATACACGACCCGGAGGATGAGGCGCCGCCGATGCTTTTGGCATTGTATGTGGTGATACTGATGATTGTGGCAGTGTCGCTGATCTTGATTATCCGAGGCTCTTTTGAATTATCCATGAATGCCAGAATCCATCAATTTGGCATTTTTTCCAGCATTGGGGCTACGCCGAAGCAAATCAGAACCTGTCTGTTGCAGGAAGCCATGGTTTTAAGCATACTGCCCATGCTGCTTGGCAGCATATTTGGGATTATGCTGAGCTTTGGGTTGATAAAAGCGGTCAATTTTTTTGCTGCAGATGTATCTGGACGCCATGAAGCTGCTTTTCAGTATCATCCGTCCATATTTGCGGCTGCCGTTTTTATTTCGTTCTTAACCGTAATTTTTTCTGCGTGGATTCCCGCAAGAAAACTGAGCAGGATGACGCCGCTTGAAGCAATTAGAAATACAGGCGATTTATCGCTGAAAAAAAAGAAACATTCCCGGTTTTTATCTTGTATTTTTGGCATGGAAGGGGAACTGGCGGGAAACGCGTTAAAGGCCCAAAAGAAACACTTACGGATATCTTTCATTTCATTGTTGCTGTCTTTTCTGGGTTTTTCTTTTATGCTTTGCTTTACCGCCCTTGCAGATATCAGTACCAGATTTACTTATTTTGAACGGTATCAAGATGTGTGGGATATCATGATAACCTTAAAGGACACGGAAATATCAAACTTTGGTTTAACAGAGGAGTTGCAGGATGTTTCCGAGATACAGGATGTCACGGTATACCAAAAGGCGAAAGCGATGACATTCCTTCCGGAAGAATTTCAGAGCGATGAACTGTCATCCCTTGGGGGGCTTGAACCGGTTGCGGGAGCCCCGAAGGCGGATGGCCGGTTTCAAGTATCTGTACCCATTGTTGTTTTGGATGACACAAGCTTTTTGGATTTTTGCTCACAGATTGGGATTGCGCCAAGTCTTGACGGTGCAATTGTATTAAATCGTATTTGGGATAGTGTAAACAGCAATTTCCGCTATAAAGAATATGTTCCTTTTGTGAGGGAGGATAACCGGACAACAACACTGTATAAAAACGACGAAACCCTGGAAATCCCTGTTTTATCTTATGCACAGGAAGCCCCCAAGCTGAGGGAAGAATATGATAATTATGCCCTTGTACATTTTATTCCGCTTGCGATGTGGAATCAGAACTTAGGGGAGGTATTTGAAGCGGAATCTGACAGTTATATCCGTATTCTTTCAGGGGGAGAGGCAGCTCTTACGGATCTGAACGATCTGGAACAGGAAATTGTGGGGCTTGTATCAAAGCGGTACGAAATTGAAAGTGAAAACCGGGTACAGGAAAGATTGTCTAATGACAGTTTAATTCAAGGCATGGTAATGATTTTTGGAGCTTTTTGCGTATTGCTTGCCATCATTGGAATTGCGAATGTCTTTTCAAATACGTTAGGATTTCTCCGTCAAAGGAAGCGGGAATTCGCCCAATATATGTCCATTGGTTTGACGCCGCCACAAATGCGGAAAATGTTCTGTATTGAAGCGTTTGTGATAGCAGGAAAACCTCTTTTGATCACATTGCCGCTTACTGTACTGTTTGTGCAGTTTTCCGTAACAGCAAGCTATTTAGACCCTATGGTATTCTGGTCGGAAGCCCCGATTCTGCCTATTTTGATATTTGCGGCTGCGATTGTATTGTTTGTCGCCCTTGCTTATTATATTGGCGGAAAGCGTCTTCTGCAGTGTGATTTGAATGAAACATTGCGGAATGATGCATTGATTTAGGAAAAAGGATTCGGAAAGGCTTGACTGTAAAAGGATAGATTAAATATAATAAAGTTATAGAAGAAGACATATATGCCTACCCGGCTGACGCTCTGGAACACTGGGAAGAATAAGGCAAATTTTCAGCAGCGGGATCGTTTTTTAAAAAAAGGGAGAAGAGATATGGGGGGGACAAGCATGAAACACAAAGACCATTATAATGACGAGTATATCCTATGCCTTTCTGCAAAAATACTTTCAGTGATGCCGGATTTTGATGAGAAAGCCTTTTGCCGTTCTCTGGTTGGCGGATTGGAGGACAAGGAATTATTTGCTAGGCTCGACTGTATTGTGGATGTTATGGAGGAAAGCATGCCTGACAATTATACGGAGAATATTCAGAGGTTTTCCCATATGCTGGGCCCGGAATTAACGCAGCCCGAGGGAATGTTTAATCTCGGGTGGTGGCTTTGGCCTATTGGCAGGTATGTTGAACGGCATGGAAATGAGAACTGGACTCTATCGCTTTCCTTTTTGAAAGAATTGACGAAGAGGTTTACGGGAGAGTATGCTGTTCGCCCGCTGCTGCGAGAACATCCCAAAGAGGCGATGGATGAGTTGATAAAATGGACCGCCGACGAGAATGTTCATGTCAGGCGGCTTGCCAGTGAGGGCGTTAGAATACGGCTGCCATGGTCGCAAAAATTATTTGTGGCGTTGGACGAATTTGAAAGGTACACAAGTATTCTTACAAATTTAAAAGATGATCCGGAAAAATTTGTGCAAAAAAGCGTGGGGAACAATCTGAATGACTTGTATAAGGACGCCCCGGAAAAAGCAGATCTTATAATATCGCAATGGGAGAAACTGGGGCATAGCAAGGCGCAGGATTGGATCATTAAACACGGAAGAAGGAATCAAAAATAAGGAAGGACCTTTGTGGCTGTATAGGACAGCGTACATCCGGGCCTCTCATTGTATCGCTCGCGCAGCGCTTTGCTGCATAGGCGCATACAATGAGAGGCCCGGGCTGGTTTTGGGGACAAACAGGAGCTGCCGGCGCCTGCTTTAAAAGAAGAACCGCTGACTTACCCTTGTTACAGCAGCTGCAGTCCCTGCAGGCTGGCTTTCTCCATGGTGTCCGCGGGCCATAGGGAGCATTGCACCTCTCCGATGTGGGCCTTGCGCAGGAAGAACATGCAGATGCGGGATTGGCCGATGCCGCCGCCTACGGTGAACGGAACCTCTTCGTTTATGACTGCCTGATGGAAGGGCAGCCGGGCGCGCTGGGGACAGCCGGCCTCCTCCAGCTGACGCAGCAGGGCCTCTCTGTCCACCCGGATGCCCATGCTGGAAAGCTCCAGCGCGATGTCCAGAACGGGATAATAGACAATAATGTCCGCGTTGAGTCCCCAGTCGTCGTAGTCGGGCGCCCGCCCGTCGTGGGGCTTTCCGTTTGCCAGAGCGCCTCCGATCTGCATGATGCAGACGGCCCCCTTAGCCTTCGCTATATAGTATTCCCTTTCCTTGGGGGTATTGTCGGGGAACATTTCTTCCAGCTCTCCGGTGGTGGTGAAGAAGATGTCATGGGGAAGAAGCTCTTCTATGTAATCATAATGTATGGCCATATATTTCTCGGTCTTGCGAAGCACCTTGTACACGGTGCGGACGGTGTCCTTCAAGGTGTCCAGAGTTCGGTCTTCTCTGGTGATGACCTTTTCCCAATCCCACTGATCCACATAGATGGAATGGATATTGTCCGTCTCCTCGTCCCTGCGTATGGCGCTCATGTCTGTATACAGGCCTTCCCCCACTGAGAAGCCGTACTTCTTCAGGGCGTAGCGCTTCCACTTGGCCAGAGAATGGACGATCTCTGCCTGCCGGCCGTTTTGCTCCTTGATATCGAAGGAGACGGGACGCTCCACGCCGTTGAGATTGTCGTTCATGCCGGACTCGGGATCCACCATGAGGGGGGCGGACACTCTGAGGAGGTGCAGCCGTTCTGCCAGCAGCGTCTGGAAGAAATCCTTCACTTTTTTGATGGCGACCTGAGTATCATAGAGGTTCAGCTGTGACTGATAATTCTTTGGCAATGTAAAATTTGACATAAGTAGCCCTGCTTTCCTATTTTCAATGATTGCTATCTTATTATTTAACTGCTTTTTCATACAGAATGCAATACTTTTTTCATTTTTTTGTAGAGATAGGTGTTGACACATAATATTATATGCAGTATAGTATAGGCATCGCACAATATTATATCGCATATAATATTGTATGATCATATAGCAGAGCAGTATGCTCATAGAATTGGCAGTGAGGTGTTTATGATTATGAAAATAAAGGGAAGGGGCTGATGGAATGGTATTTAACACGGGTACGGCGCTGCTGGACGCGATTGTGCTGGCAGTGGTGTCCATTAAGCCGGAGGGCACCTATGGGTACAAGATCACTCAGGACGTCAGGCAGGTGATTGAGCTGTCGGAGTCCACGCTTTATCCCGTTCTGCGCAGACTCCAGAAGGACGAATGTCTGGAGGTCTACGATATGGAATGCGCGGGCAGAAATAGGCGGTATTACAAGATAACCAGCAGGGGATGGGCGCAGCTGCATTTATATGAAAGCGAATGGCGCAAGTACGCCGATAAGGTAACGGGGCTGTTCGAGGGAAGGATAGAGGTGTAAAAGATATGAACAGAGTGGATTTCATGAACCAGCTGGAGCGTCTGCTCCAGAGCATCGCTCCCGGAGAGAGGGACGAGGCGCTGCAGTATTACAATGACTACTTTGACGATGCGGGCAAGGAAAACGAGCAGGAGGTCATTGAGGCGCTGGGGAATCCGGCCAGAGTTGCAGAGAATATCAAGAGAGATCTGTTGGGCAGCGGCTACGGCGGAGAGTCTGTGCCAAAGGCCCAGCCCTCCGACAGAGCCATCATAGAATACGGAAAAGACGGAGCTTATGGGGAGGAAGCGGCTGCTGAGGAGAGCGCCGCCCAGAGCGGCTTTGCCGAAAGTGCAGGAAATGCCGAACATATGTCTTTTGCGGGTCAGGCTTTCGGCGGAGGAATGTCCGGCGGAGCCGTGTACGGAGAAGACGCTTATGGGCAGAATCAGACCTGCTCATACCAAGGAGGATCCGGGGCGCCTGCCAAGAAGGAGGGGCTGCCTGCGTGGGCCGTCGCGCTGATTGCCACGCTGCTGGTTTTTGGTTCGCCTGTGGTACTGGGAGTGCTGTGCGCTCTCTTTGCGGTTGTAGTGTGCTGGTATGTCGTGATACTCTGCGTGGGCGTGGTGGCAGTGGCGCTTCTGATAGCCATGGTGGCCTTGGTGATAACGGGAATCTTGTGCTTTCCGGCAGACCCTTGGGTGGGGACGGCGCTGCTGGGCGGCGGTTTGGTGTGCGGAGGAATAGGGATGATCTTTCTGATGCTGACCGTTGCTTTGAGCGGAATCGTAACCCCTGCTTTCTGGAGAAGCGTGGGGCGCTTGTTCGGCAGAGGGCGCAGAAGGAATGCCATGGCATAGGCGCTTTCCGGCCAGAGATCTAAAAAGGGGCCGCTCCCCTTGTAGAAAACAGGCAAGGAATTGGATAGCAAACGGAATCGGAACAAGTATTGGAATAGGAGGACAATCGCTATTATGAAGAAATTTATGAAGACATGTGCTATTATCGCTCTGGTGATGATCGTGGCGGGCATTGCGCTGGGGATCGTGGCCAGCACCAGAGCAGGAAGAAGCACCATCTCTCAGGTGGTGGAGGCGGCGACCGGAGGCAGGGTGAGGCTGGAATTCGATGAAGGCTGGGGCTTTTTTGGACGCTTGGAGCTGGGGGATATGGAGGTGGGAATTCCGGGATTGGGGGTGGACTATATGGAGAGCTATGATATAGGAGATGCATCTATGTTCAGCAAGAATCATGAGATTTTGTCGGGAGACGTGGATATGTACAGTCTCGGCAGCGAGATCAGAAATATGGAGGTTCAGGTGGGAGGCTGTCATTTTGAGACAAAGTTTTCCAAGGACGATGCCATATATGTGGAGACCAAGAACGTGCGGAAGTTTCAGGGGTATGTGGAAGGGGATACGCTCTATGTTCTGGCAACTACAGGGGCCGGGGTGTCATGGAGCAACAAAAAGAGCACGGTGATCCTCTATCTGCCTCAGGACTATGAATTTGATCAGGTGGAGATCGACATGGGGGCCGGGGAGCTGGAGTTCGATAGGCTCAACGCCAAGGAAGCCTCTCTGGAAGTAGGCGCAGGCCGGATCCTGCTGGGCAGCGCAAAGGCGCAGGAGCTGAAGGCGGAGGTAGGCGCAGGCCAGATAGAGTTTAAGGATATGGCCGTGGGGAAGCTGGACGTGGAAGTGGGCATGGGTGAGTTTCTGGCGCAGGGCGCGGTCAGCGGCGACGTGGAAGTGGACTGCTCCATGGGGAATGTGGAGATAGAGCTGGAAGGCCGGAAGGAAGATTTCAATTACCAGCTGGAGGGAGCCATGGGCAGCATCCAGCTGGACGGAGATAATATGGGGGGCTTCGCTCAGGAGAAGAGCATCAGCAACGGCGCAGACAAGTCCATGCGGATCGAATGCGCTATGGGAAATATCACCCTTAAGTTCCGAAAATAAGAGGTGTAAGATAGATCTCCTTACAGTTCCACGAACAGCCCGCTTCTGCGCAGGGCAGGGCGCAGGGCCAGATAGAGGACTGAGGCGGAGATGACGGCCACGACAGCGTTGACTCCTGTGGTGAGGGCGCTGATCTTCACCAGCACCTTTGTGATATCCTGAGGGACGCCGAAGAGGTAGGTCTTGTAAAAATATCCCACGATGGGATCCGCCACCACATTGAAGGCCATGCCGCAGACACAGGCGGCAATGGTGACTCCGGTGACGTATTTGGCAGAGTGGCTCTCGGTGAGCCTGAAGATCTTGTGGGCTACCAGACCCACGATGAGGCCGATGCAGAGCTTCAGCAGGAAAGTCTTGGGAGCGCTGGTCACGTAGGTGGTGGTCAGGTCTCCGATGGTCATGCCGATGGCGCCGGCCAGACCGCCCCAATAGCCTCCCAGCAATAGGGCAGCCAGAACGCAGAACACGTTGCCGAAATGAAAGGAGGCCTTTTCCGTGCCTGCCGGAATGTCGATCTTGAAAAAGGCGAAGCCGATGTAGCAGAGGGCGGCCAGAAGGCCTGCCTGAGCGATGCGGCTGATATCGGCTTTTTGGCCAATGGGCTTTCCTGCCGCCGCATTATAGATGCCCTTTATGGTCAGCAGCAGGGCGAAGAAGACGCTGATAAGTCCGTAGGAATACGGGCGCTCCTGCTGCAGCTTTTCGCCGGACAGCTGGCCTATGAGAGTGTTCAGGGCATTCTGGTCTCCGGTCTGGGAACCCTCCTTGACGGCGGCCAGCTGGGCCTTGGCCTCCGAAAGCTGGCTGCCAAGAGCCAGAGAGTTCTGATAGCTGGTATTGTAAGCGTAGACGGAGAACGCGATTCCCGCAGCCAGCAAAATTACGCCTGCTATGAGCAGGCCATAGCGTTTTTGTCTTTCGACTGCTCCGGCAGTCTCTTTTTGTCTCTTTTCCATGTTGTTTTCCATATAATTACTCCTTTTTAGTCCCTGATTTTTGGCTCTTGCAAGATACCTAAGGCGGTTTGCCGCATTGATGATAGTTTAGAACATAAATGGCCTGATAAAAAGTGCCAGAATAAGATTATTTTACCAGACCAGTTACGGGGCGCTGTTTTTGCAGCCTGCTTTTTGGTAAGCTAAAACAGTTGCATATATTCTGCCGAGATGGTATTTTAAGGATAAGCAATTGAGGGAAAACTATGGGAAGAGGGCAGGCAGGATCAGGAAAGGGTGGCGGGTAAAATAATGGTGAAATGTTGTCTGAACATCAGCGATGAGGCGCTTTTGGACAAGCTGGAGTATTTCATCTATGATGTCTCCGGCGTGGAATACAATAATCTGGAGCTTCTTCTGAACTATTCTCTGGGAAACAAGGGGGACTCCGCTAAGCTCAGAACCAGAGAGGGAGTACACCGGCTAAGGAAAATGCTCCAATGCCATCAGCCGGAAAGGGGTCTGGCCGGGGAGGAGCTGGAGAAGGCGGTGGATCTGTTTCTGGCGCTTTTGAGAACCTACAATATGGAGGCAACCTTATGTCTGGAGGCTCTGCTGGACAGTGTGTGGAGCGCGGAATGTACGCGGGACTGTGGGGGAAGGCTGTGCGGTGTTCTGGCCGCTGTGTACCTTCTGTATTTCTGCTCCGGAGCCAAGCTCTTGGGCAGGGAGGACACGGAGAGGAGTATGCGGGCGGTCTACGAGAAGAATATAGGTTTTTATGCTCTTGAAGACAGGCGTTTTCTGGCCCAGCTTTTTTTGACGGAGAGACGTTTCGACTGCATCGTGGCCCTATTGGGGGCGGATCTGAAGTCCGGCGGGGCCGGGGGTTATACGGTGGCCTCGGAGGACGGCATGTGGAAGGAGTTCTATTCCATTCTGCGCAGGCTGAAGACAGGAAAGGCCTATGAGGATGCGCTGACGCTGTTTCAGGAGAGCGGCAGCTTGTTCGGCAAGGCCCGTCCGGAGGTCAGGGGCTGGTGGGAGAAGGAACGGGCAGGGATTCTGTTTCGTCTGGGCCGGTACGAGGAGGCAAAGAACATTCTGGACAAGTATGTGGAACAGCCTGAAGGCGGCGCCAATGTCTATGATCTATACGATGATGCGGTAAACTATGCATGGGCTGCCAATTATAAGGAGAAGGACGACCCGCAGTGGAAGGCCTATATCGAGAAGTCGTACCACTTGACTTTGGAGGCGGAGGAGCGGATTAGGCAGTCCAGCGCTCTGGAATTTCTCCAGTACGATGTGATCTTCGAGAAGGAGTTTCTGCTGTCGGAGATGGGGGAGTACGAGGCCGCCTATGAGTGCTTCACGCAGGCGTTCCTGAATGCGGACGACGACACCAAGGCCAGATCCAATTTCAACACCCATTTATGGATTCTGATGAAGTACATGTGCCGGAATCCCCGGCGGTGGCGGGAGACGCTGGGGTGGGTGGATTCCATCTATGCCCATTACGACCATGGAAAGCTGGACAAGTATAGGGCCATTGTGGAGTTTGCCAATACCAACACATATTTAAAAGCCAGAAGGGAGCTGCGGGATCAGCTGTATGCAGGCCTCATGGAGCTGCTCTTCCATGCCATGGAGATCCGGCATGAAACCAAGATCAGGGATATTTCAAAGTATGACTTCCTATACTATACCAACGGAGAGAACCTGCGCCTGCTGCTGGAGGACGAGACGCCGGACCACTGCCATTACCGCCTGCCCATATTTCATGCCAGCCATATGAACGATCCTCAGGAGGGGAAGATTCTGCAGGATATTCTGGGCAGGGCCAGATTCCTGCGGAGAGAGGACGGGGAGGAAAAGGATGCCAGAAGAACCTATCGGGAAAATTATGTGTTCCTGAAATCATTTTTCTGTTATAGGAAGGAGAAGGGAAGAACCCATGTGAAGGAATTCCTGCCCATGTGGGTTCAGTACGGGGAGGATGCAGGGGGATGCTGCGTGGTGCTCAACAACAAGACTTTCGGAAAGACGAACCTGAGAAAGGTGGTGTATCTGTCCGATGACGGGAAGTGCGGAGACGGGATGATACAAGGGTTTCTGGACGGATTCATCAGCACTTATAGGCGGCTGTGCGGACTGTGCAGGGAAGTGGACGGGGACTCGGAGGCGGGGGGAGAATGTCTGCTGAGAACGGAGTTTCTTCTGGAAATGATCATATCCCAGATTTCCTACCTATTCAAGCACGATTCCTATAGGCATGAGAATGAAGTCCGGCTCATTGTGAACCGAACCGGGGCAAATCTGGATGATGTGGAGGTGGTGACGGGAGGGGTGCCCAAGATATATATCTATAGCGACAAGCAGAGCTATATTGATGAGATCATCTTCGGCGCGAAGATGGAGAATCCCGATGATTATGTGCCGTTCATCCATAGGCAGGGAAAAAAGATGTGGAGCGGCACGGAGAGCCAGATCAAGGTGACTCATTCCACCATTCAATACAGATAGAGCAGAGCTAAGGGGCGGGAATCGCAGTCAAATGCGGTTCCCGCTTTGTGATGGACAGTATCGGCAGGCGCTGGTCTAAATTGGACGGATTTTCCTTTTTTGGCAGGTGTTTTCGGCAGGGGACGTATGATTTCTGTCTTTGGGACAGATCATAGTAGGGCATGACCTCTGCCGCCGGATATGAATGTTGCATGGAAGGCAGGTGTATAGGAACGCAAAAATGAAAAAAGGAGAAAAGAAGAATGGAACACAGAATCACGGAAGAAATTGTCGGAGGTTATCTGAAGCATTTGGCGAGGGAGGAGTACGCTCAGGACACGGTAAAGAAATATCTGCGGGATATCAGGACCTTTGCGGCATGGCTGGAAAAGCGGGCGGATGTGGGGAGGGCCAAGACAGCTGCCGGTAAGGACGCGGCGATGGATGAGAGGGCGGCAGCAGAGAGAGAACCCGCGGCGACCGAGAGCGCCACAGCAGACAGAGAGCCTGCGGTGGACAAGAGCGCCACAGCAGACAGAGAGCCTGCGGTGGACAAGGAAGCCTCGGCGGGCTGGAAGTCCCACCTGACGGAGAAAGGGTATGCGCCAGCCACCATCAATGCCATGCTGTCCTCCCTGAACGGTTTCTTCGGCTTTTTGGGTTGGGAGGAGTGCAAGGTGAAGTTCCTGAAGATCCAGCGCCGAACCTTTCGGGATCAGGAGAAGGAGTTGAGCCGGGCGGAGTACGAGAGGCTGCTGGAGACCGCCAGAAAGAACAAGAATTCCCGGCTGGCGCTGCTGCTGGAGGCTGTCTGCGCTACCGGAATCCGCGTGTCGGAGGTGAAGTATATCACGGTGGAAGCCTTGTGCCGGAGACGGGCCGACATCTCCCTGAAGGGAAAGATCCGCACCATCCTTCTTCCGGGCAAGCTGTGCAAGAAGCTGGGGGATTATGCCAGAAGGCAGGGGATCACATCGGGGGAGATTTTTGTCACCAGAAGCGGCAGGGGCATATCCAGACGCCAGATCTGGCAGGAGATGAAGAAGCTTTGCGCAAAAGCCGGAGTCAATCCCTCCAAGGTGTTTCCCCACAACCTGCGCCATTTGTTCGCCAGAACCTTCTATCAGTCCTGCCGGGACATCGTAAAGCTGGCGGATGTGCTGGGACACAGCAGTATAGAGACTACGAGGATATATTTGATTTCCACCGGGGAGACCCATGCCCGTCAGATGGAACGGCTGGGGCTGATCAGCTGAGAAAGAACAGAATCACCATTTCATCCCATACATAGCCTATGGCTCATCTTGAGATGCCCTGATTCGCTTTCAGTATAGCACTAGGAAAAGTGATTTTCAAGTCTATTTTATGCAAGGCCTTCAGAAAATTGACTAAAAAAGACTCTTTTCTTTGATATCATGGCATGGCAAACAGAAACCTGAAACAATATTCTGAAGTTTGTTGTGGGTTTCTATTTGTTGTGCCTTTTTTTGGACCTATTTTCGCGTTTCCCCCGGAAGAGAAGAAACTTATGGGGCACCGTGCATATGCAGAAGACTTACGACTCTTCGATTCCGGTCATTTTGATACAGATCAACAGTCATCCGGTAAATGAAATGGTGATTTTGTCTGAAAATGATCAATCAGCAATGTATTGTTTAGACGGGAATGGAAGCTATGTGACTTAGACGCAGAGCTCGGAGGAAAGGGATAGGAGCCGGGTGGCTGCGGGCCGGGAGGTATTCGGATGGATTCTTCTAATCTTAAGAAAGTGAAAGAATTTTTGGGGGAAAAGAGCAGGAGGAGAAGGCAGCGGGCGGTTGTGACGGCGCTGGCCGGAATCGTCGTGCTTTCTACAGCGTATGTCTTGTCGAAGCCGGCGCAGACGCTGGTGAAGGATACCTACTGCGGCATGGAGGAGCATGTTCATTTGGAGGACTGCTACGGGCAAGGACTTATATGCGGATATGAGGATGCGGAAGAGGCGCCGGGTGGCTTGGGCCAATCGGATACTCAGGAGAGCGTCTCGGCGGAGGGCGGTTCCCAAGAGGGAGCTTCGCCGGAAATTGGATCCGAAGAGGGAGGCTCTCAGGGGAGCGCGTCGGGAGAGGGAGATCCGGCAGGAGTCCTGCCGGAAGGGGATAGCTCTCAGGAAGGCTCCTCCGGAGCGGGAGATCTGTCCGGGAATGCTTCCGAGGGCATTGGTTCGGCGGGGGACGACTCTCAGAAGCAGGATTCCGCAGGGGACAGCGCGCAGGAAGTGTCCGGCCCTATAATGCATCAGCATTCCGACAGCTGCTATATAGAAGAGAAAACGCTGATCTGCGGTCAGGAGGAGGATCCGGGCCATGTCCATACGCAGGACTGCGAGACTGTGAGTGAGACAAGAGAGCTTACCTGCGGTCAGGAGGAGCGGGAGGGCCATGTTCATTCGGACGCCTGCATGACCGTGACGGAGACTGTGGAACTTACCTGCGGTCAGGAAGAGGGAGAGGAGCATACCCACACGGAGGCTTGCGGGGCAGTGAGTCAGGTGACGGAGCTTACTTGTGGTCAGGAGGAGGATCCTGGTCATGCCCACACAGAAGTATGCGAAACGGTGAGTCAGGTGACAGAGCTTACCTGCGGTCAGGAAGAGCGGGAGGGCCATGCCCATTTGGATGCTTGCTATGAGACAACGCGTAGTCTTGTATGCGGTCAGGAGGAAGGCAGCCCGGAAAGCGGGGGATCGTCAGGGAGCGGCAGCGGAGACGGCGGCACAGAGGGCACCGCAAACGGCGCAGGCGCGACGGAGAGCGGTTCACCGGAGGGCACAGACAACAGTGCAGGCGCGGCAGAGAGCGGTTCACCGGAGGGCACCGCAAACGGAGCAGGCGCGACGGAGAGCGGTTCGCCGGAGGGCACCGCAAACGGCGCAGGCGCGTCAGAGAGCGGTTCGCAGGGCGCCGCAAACGGAGCAGGCGCGTCAGAGAGCGGTTCGCCGGAGGGCACCGCAAACGGCGCAGGCGCGACGGAGAGCAGTTTGCCGGAGGGCGCCACAAACGGCGCAGGCACATCGGAGAGCGGTTCACCGGAGGGCGCAGGCGACGGCGACTTACATGTCCACACAGAAGAATGCTATGGTGAGGTTCTGCTGTGCAGGACGGAGGAGCATACCCATGAGGAACGATGCTATGAGGAAGTCTTCTGCGGTATTGCCGGTCATGTACATGGGGCGGCCTGCTTTGATGAAGACGGAGAGCTGATCTGTCTGGATGCGGAGCATAGACATGAGGCCGGCTGCTACAAGGAGCCTCACTGCGGTATCACGGCGCATATCCATGGAGGAAGCTGTCTGGACGGAGACAAAAATCTGGTCTGTGAGACGCAAGAGCATGTTCATGTGGAGGAATGCTACATTGCCGCCACTTATTTCTGCACGGAGCGGATTCACACACATGACAACGATTGCTATGATCTGGACGGAAATCTGCTGTGCGGCAGCGCGGACTATCTGATTCATAGTCACGATGAGGCCTGCTATGATAAGAACGAAAGGCTGATATGCCCTCTGCCGGAGGTGGAGGAAGAAGAACATATCCACGGGGAGGAATGCCGAGGTATTTACGGGGTTTTAATCTGCGAAAAGACGGAGGCGCTGCGCCATGTCCATGCCAAGACATGCCGCATGGAGCCTGAAGAGATCTGGGTGGATACTGTGGGCGCAGCCGCCTACTGCGGGCTGTCAGCCCATGTGCATCGGGCGGGCTGTCAGGATGAAAAAGGAGAGATTGTCTGCGGACTGGAGGAGCATGTCCATGGGGATGAATGCTTTGAAGAGCCGGGGTACGGATGCGCGGCCGGGATTCATGTCCATGACGGCAGCTGCTTTGCCGGTGACGGCAGCGTCCGGTGCGGACTGGCGGATTATGTGCTGCATAGCCATAATGAAAAATGCTATGGACTGAACGGGAAGACGGTTTGCGGCTTGCCTGAGCTTCTGCCCCATGTCCATGAGGATGAATGCTATAAAATAGGGGGCCAAGAGGAAGAGCCTGAGCTGATCTGCTCTCTGCCGACGGTGCAGGAGCATCGGCATGAGGAGACATGCAGGGACGAAAACGGGATGCTGATCTGCGGACTGCCGGAAGTGTACGGGCATGAGCACACAGAGGAATGCCTCATAGATGCGTCGGAGGTAGTGGTGGTCAAGACGTATAAGGGGGATGATTTCTTCGTTTCGGTTTCCTATAACAAGAAAGACGCCAACCTGCCGGAGCAGGCGCAGCTTTATGCAGAGCGGATCACTGCCGAGGACGATGCGGAATATTATGCCGGTCGGGCGGCCCAGTATGAGGAGATGCAAAACGGAGACGGAAGCATCATGCAGGCTTTGCTGCGGATCGGGTTTATCGCGGACGGAGCGGAGGTGGAGCCGGAGGCGCCCGTGACTGTCAAGGTACAGCTTCTGGACGAAAAGGGGCTTGCTGACGGCAGCGCCGTGACAGTGGTACATTTCGGTCAGGAGGGCAACCGACAGCTGGAAGGCAGCGAGGCAAAGGACAACGGCACCACATTCACGCTGGACAGCTTTTCAGATATTGCGCTGGGATGGACGATGCCGGTGCAGACTATTATGCTGGACAAAACATTCACGTATGAGGACGAGGCATTTGCGATAAGGTTCCATGTGGAAGGGGAGGCGGTTCTGCCCACCGAGGAGGAGATCCAAAAGGCGGGCGGTGCAGTGTCAGACGGAACGGAGAATGGGGCGGACAGCGGCAGCGGGGGGACAGAGGATCCCGCGGGCAGCGAACATGAGGGGGCCGGTGAAGGCCCGATAGGAACGGACGATGGCGGAGGAGAACCCCCGGCGGGTATGTCCCATGGCGGAGGGCAGGCCCCGGCAGGCAACGGGGCTGCAGGAGGAATGGGCAACACCGTGAGCGGCGGGGACGCGATAGGGGGATACGCCGGAGAGCAGGCCGGAGAAAGCTGGACTGTCACAAAGGAGTCTCAGGACATACCTGACGAAGGAAATGTGACCAATGATGATCTGGAGGCGGTGGTGGTGCCTCTGGGGGAGGACGCTGCGCAATATGAGGCGGTGATCTCCTATACGCAGGAAATCGACGCCGGGGAAGAGATACTGGCCCTGCAGGTACTGTCCTATGCCCTGACCTATAGGGGGGCAAAGCTGGATTTGACCGGCTGCCGGGTGACGGTGGAGGTGAAGCCGGCAAAGGCTCTGGTGGAATATGTAGAGGAAGGTCAGGCTCAGGTCATGGCCATCCATGAGGACGGGGCGCCGGAGGACGAAGAAAGTCTGGGCGGCGACGTCTCGCTGGTAGCGGTGGATGTAACCTTAGATCAGGACAGCTTTACGGTGGGGGATATATATGACACGCTTCTGGTAAGTCAGGAGACTGCAGATACCTTTATGACCTATGAGACCACGGCGGAGGGGACGGACAATACGGCGACGGTATACGCCTCCAGTCAGGCCAATCCGGAATTTACGGTGGAGTACTATGCGAACATCGACAGAGTTGTCACGTATGATGTGGCTGAGGTTGAGGGGAACGGAAGCTCTTCGGCTGCGGGAGGGAATCTGCAGGGATATCTTTCGGTGATCGATACGTCCAAGAAATCTCCGGACGCTCCCAAGAATCTACCCACCAACACAAAAGCAGAGAATGGACAAGTGGATCGGAAATATATCAAAATATCGGAAGCCGGAGTAGTTTACACCGAGAATGAATTGACGGAAATCTATTCCTCCGATAGGTACAGCTATGTGCAGGCGCCCGGTCTGGCCTACTTCAACAAGATAGCAAAGAATGACAACTATGTCCTGCAGATGATACGGGTGCGAAGAAACGGCAGCGATGAATGGGAGGAGTACTCATGCGCGGAAGGAAAGGAGTGGCATTTCACCAACAAGCAGTCCACAAAAGACAAATATAAAGATAAGTTCATATTGATCACCAACAACGCCACCATCAGATTGGTGTACGGGGTGAAAAGCGAAACAGTGTCAAACGGGGCCAGCTTTTATGACTATGATATCTCGGACGGTAAGATATATGTAGATAGGAATGGTGTTCCGGTGGAAGGCCGGCGCGGCGAAGCGACCTTCCATGACAGCGGCGAAAAATGGTATATGTACACCTGGCAGCAGGGAATCAACGGCAACCTGCCGAATCAGACCTTTGGATTCGGAAACAACAATGTCAAGAGCGGCATGGGAGATAAGGGCAGCGGTAACATTGCAAGTACCAATGCCAACACGCTTCCCTACGGAAAGGCCACCTTTGGACTGGTGACGGGGCTGGAGGAGGGAAAACTGGTATATGCACCCGGCGTAGTGGCCCCCAATCTGTTTAATGAGGGGGAGGCGCATGGAAAGTCTTCCTATGCGGGCCAGCTGACTTTTGACCAAAAAGGGGATACGTATACGCTGACCGGGGCGGAGGTTAAACAGGGTGACAAAGCTGTCAGTAATGTGTCCGGACTCGATCGGTTCGGGAGGCAGCAGATAAACTGGAACAACACATACTATTTTGCATCCAATGACTTTTACCCCTTAGATAACGTTCACAGTGCAGGGGCGGGCGGACATGATCTGAAGTTCGGCAATTTGAATGCATTTAACGCTGTGACAGTATCGAACTTTGGTGACAAGAACAAATTGTCGGAGACGCTGGTCATGCCCAAATCCGATGACGAAGAAAACCACAATCATTACTTCGGCATGCACTATACCATCAGCTTCGATCTGGTGAAGGATTATGTGGGACCGCTGGAATACCTCTTTTACGGCGATGATGACATGTGGGTATTTCTGGACGGTCCGGGCTGCAGCGGCGAGCTGATCTGCGATATCGGCGGCGTACACAGTTCCGTGGGGGAATATGTGAATCTATGGGACTATATTGACAAGGGCTCCAAGGAGGCGGAGGGCAGGTATACGCTGACCTTCTTCTACACCGAGCGGGGCGCTTCCGGATCCACCTGCTGGATGCAGTTCACCCTTCCCAGTGTGTCCTTCGCCACGGTGGAGCAGGATACGGGAAAGCTTAAAATCGAAAAGCAGGTTGTGGGCAATGTGACGGATGAGGAGTTCGGGTTCGAGATCAATTTCTACAAAGACGATGTACAGACGGAAGACAATGTCCTGATGAACGATTATTCTTATACCAAATACGACTCTGACGGAAATGTGGTAAAGAGCGATGTCCTTATATGGGACAGCTCCAAATTCACGCTGAAGGCAGGCGAGTATATCATCGTGAGCTTTCTTCCGGAGGGCGCCAGCTACGCTATCAGAGAGGTGGGGCCCGTGACGGTGAAGCCCACGAAACCCGGTGAGGATGTGGACTGGACCGTGGATTCCGAGAATCCTTATACGCCGGAAGTCGTAGGAGGAGCCGCCGGAGGGGAACCGGGGGTGATCATAGGAAGCATAACTAAGAACGATACGGTGCAGATCAAGTATAACAATATCTACCGTTTCGCGCTTCCCGAAACCGGAGGTTCGGGAACATTGGCGGCATATGCATTGGCAGGCGCAATGGGCATCATGTTCGGCGCAGGCCTGATGTATAGAAAAAAAGCAGAGAAAGGGAGAGGAGAAAGATGAAGCGTTTAAAAAAGATTGTCAGTATTGTACTGGCATTGACCATGGTCATGGCCATGGCTGCAACAGCTTTCGCAGCGGACAACAATGAGTATGTCATCAAGATCAATGGCAACAAGGATGATAAGGGAGATCATAGTTATCAGGCCTATCAGATTTTTGCCGGCGATCTGGCTGACAATACGGAGTACAAGGCGCTTAACTGCAACAAAGAGGAGCATGTCCATGAGGGGGACTGCTACGAGCTGACCTGCACGGAGACGGATTCTGCCCACGTGCATGGGGACGGCTGCTATTCGTCAACGGTGGTCTGCCAAAAGGATGTGCATGAGCATGGGGAGACCTGCTATACGGAGGACAAGACGAAGCCCAAATACGTTTTGTCGAATATCATTTGGGGTTCCGGCATCAGCAACGGCAATGACTTGCTGGCAGCCTTAAAAGCCGATGAAGCATTTAATACCACAAATAATGACGGAGAAACCGTCAATATGTTTGCTGACAGCGAGACGGCAGCCGATGTGGCTAAGGTGGTGTCCACATTTGCCAGCAGCAACGGCAGCAATGCCACGTTGGCAGATGATTTTGCCGCTGTGGTATCCAAATTTTTGAGTACGGAGTATTTTCCCAACGGGAATGATGAAGACGCAAATCCCGATACGATCCGGGTCAACGGTGCAGGCTATTACATGATCAAGGACATGGACAAAAGTCTGGAAGGGCAGGAATCCGCCGCATATACCAGACTGCTTCTGCAGGTGGTGGGCGATGCCGAGGTGATCGTGAAGTCCGAGGTTCCTTCCGGGGATAAGGAAATTTTCTATCAGGGAAAAGACGCTTACGAAAATGAGGACTATGTTGAGAATTTCGTGCCCAATGAGAACCTTGGGGATGCGAACTATGCGGGCATCGGAGACCATGTAAGCTTCCGTGTCACCAGCAAGGTGCCCAACTATACGGGTTATGATTATTATTACTTTATCATGAACGATGCCATGTCCGAGGGCCTAACCTTTGACGGCGCGGCTTCCGTGACGGTGAAGGTGACGGAAATCTCTGCAGATAATGAAAACGGGGAGGAAAAGATCCTGACGCAGGGAACCGTCAAGCTTATCTGCAAAGAGGAAGGCCATAGCCATACGGAAAGGTGCTATGGAAGAGAGCTGAATTGTACGATTACGGATGTAGGACATAAGCATACAGCAGGCTGTTATAACGGAGCCGGGGACTATTTCGTATATCCCATCAGCGACCATTCCTTCCGGCTTGCCTTTACCAATATCATGGACTATGCCGTGGGTTCTGCCATAGAGGTGACTTATTCCGCCACCGTTAACGAGGACGCCATCATCGGCACCAACGGCAACGAGAATGCCTGGTCTCTGGATTATTCCCGGGATCCGAACTTCGACTATGAGGGAACCAGAGACGAAATGCAGCCCGGCCTGCCTATGGACGAGGAGAACACTCCTCTGGGTGAGACACCGGAGCATAAGACGCTGACCTACCTCACCGAACTGGACATCACCAAGTATGCCGATAAAGTAGATGAAGACAACATTCTGGGCGGAGCTGAATTTACTCTGACCGGCACATCCTATCAGGTGGTGCTGGAGAATGTAAAGTATTTCGAGCAGGTCAAAGAAGGCGAAGAAGGCGAGTATTATAAGCTGTTGGACGGAAGCTATACCAAAGAAGAGCCCAAGGACGATCAGTACATTTCCGTAGGTACGGGCGATGAGAATACCGTCAAGGGATATCTGAAGGCATCCGACGGCACCTATTATGTCCCTACGGACAAAACGGAGTATGTAGGGAAGGAAGTCTACAAGCTGGCAGCCGGCTCCTCAGGCTTGTACGCAAGCACGACTCAGAAATACCGTCAGAAAACGGCAACCGAGACCAAGCTTGTCCCCGTGGAGGTTTGCACCACTCTGACAACGGACTCCGTGACGGGAAAGATTTCCTTCAAGGGTCTCGGAGAAGGAATATACACCCTGACGGAGACCAAGACTCCTGCAGGCTACAACACCATCAATCCGATTACCTTCACCGTCAAGTTCACCGCCCCCGACAGCGTGACGGACGGAAGCGAGCAGTGTCAGTGGGAGATCACGGGCTGGACAACGGATGAAGACGGCAATCAGACCATATTAAGCTCCGGCGGAATCTTTGCGGCCAATATAATCAACGTCAGGGGCGCGCTGCTTCCCTCCACCGGCGGCATCGGAACCACGATCTTCTATGTGGCAGGAAGCATTCTGGTGCTGGCTGCGGTGGTGCTGCTTGTGACAAAGAAGCGCATGACCAAAGAGAAATAGAATCGGAATTTTTAAAAATCAAACGGCTTTGTGGAATATTCTGCTGCGTTGGGGAGGGGCATGTGCCCCTTCTCCGTGCAGCGGCAAGGAGAGGCCTGAATGAAGAAGCATCTATCTACCATTGTATTAATATTTGTGCTGATGGCAGGTCTGTCCTTGCTGCTGTATCCTACAGTCAGCGATTTTTGGAATTCGCTCCATCAGTCCAGAGCCATAGCCGGCTATGATGAGGCGGTGGCGTCTCTGGATCAGGAGAGCTATGAGGAATACTGGAATCAGGCCGTGGCCTACAACGAAAGGCTATGGCATAAGAGCAGCCGGTATTACCTCACGGATGAAGAGCAGGAGGAATACCGCTCCATGCTCAACATTTCCGGCAACGGAATTATGGGATATATCCAGATTCCCTCCATCAATGTCTCCCTGCCCATCTACCACGGCACGGACGAATCTATCCTGCAGGTGGCTGTGGGGCATATCGAGGCATCCTCCCTGCCGGTAGGGGGCGAAAGCACCCATTGCGTGATGTCCGGTCATAGGGGGCTGCCCTCCGCAAGGCTTTTCACGGATCTGGACCAGCTTGTAGAGGGAGATATCTTCATGCTGCAGGTGCTGAACGAGACGCTGACCTATCAGGTAGACCAGATTCGCATCGTCCTGCCGGAGGAGATCGAGGAGCTGGACATGATCAGGGGAAAGGATTATTGTACTCTGGTTACATGTACTCCCTACGGAATCAATACCCACCGGATGCTGGTGCGGGGGATCCGCATCGACAATCTGGAGGAGGCGGCGGTGATCAGGGTGACTCCGGACGCGGTTTTGGTGGATCCCAAGCTGGCGGCGCCGGCGCTGGCGATTCCCATGCTTCTGGTGCTGCTGATCTGGCTGCTGATCAAGTATAGGAAGAGATAGGGCAGTTCCCGGAGGTCGCAGGGCACAGATAGGACGGAGGGGCGCAGGCCATGACAGACAAAGAAGTGCATAAGCTGAGCCGTCGCGAGCTGCTCCAGCTGCTGCTGGCACAGGTCAGCGAGACGGAGGAGCTAAAGCAGCTGCTGGGGGAACGGGAGCAGGAGCTGACGACGCTGCATGACAACTATGAACGTCTCAGGAAGCGTCTGGACCAGAAGGACGCCACCATACACGAGCTCAGGGATACCATGCGCAGGGAACGGAATGCCCGCAGGATCGAGCTGCAGGAGGCAGGCTCCATCGCGGAGGCCGCGCTTCGGCTGAACGGGATCTTTGAGCAGGCTCAGAAGGCGGCGGATCAGTATCTGGAGAATGTCAGGCGGCTGGCGGAGGCTTCGGAGGATGAAGCGCTAAGTTCCGGGGGCAGCCGGGATGGGGCAGGCGGACAGAGCCTTGAAAGATCAAAAGTCGGGTCTTGTCTGCGGGATAAAAACGGGTCAGAGGACAATGGGCATGAAGAAAAAGGGGAAAGCGCAGCGGCCGCTGGAGACGCCTGCCTTAGAGCAGATCAGGGCGGAGCTGCAGAAGGAAAATCATAGGCACGCCTTCGGCAGGGTCATGCGCAGCACTATCTATACGCTGCTGATTGTGGCCGCGGCAGCCGTTCTGGTGGCGGTCATGTTTCTCCCGGTGCTGCAGATCAGCGGGACTTCCATGACGGAGACCTTGTGGAACGGGGACATTGTGGTGGCGCTGAGCGGTTCCGACTATGCCACCGGCGAGGTGGTGGCTTTTTACTACAACAATAACATTCTGGTGAAGCGGGTCATCGCCACCGCCGGAGACTGGGTGGACATGGACAAGGACGGAAACGTATATGTCAACAATGTGCTTCTGGAGGAGCCCTATGTCACGGACAAGGCGCTGGGTATCTGTGATATCACATTTCCCTATCAGGTGCCGGAGGGCAGGATATTCGTGCTGGGGGATCATAGAGCTACTTCCGTTGACAGCAGGAGCAGCACCATAGGCAGTGTCAGCGAAGAATTTCTGGTGGGCAAGATACTGTTCCGGGTCTGGCCGCTGTCAGGGATAGGAGTCATAGAATGAGAGGAAGGAAAAAGCCGGAAAAAACAATCTCGGAACTGGAATGGAGGAATTTACTATGAGACGCAAATGGGTACGCTTGCTGGCGCCGTTTACTCTGGTCATGGGCATGGCGCTGTCGCTGTCCTTGCCGGGGAGGGCCACGGAGGCGGTGGATCTTGGGCGGAAATGCTCCCTGACGGTGGTTCCGGGGAGCATTGAGGGGGAGTATCTGTCGGAGGACATTCTGAAGGCCAACATCGTCATCGACTTGTACCAGGTGGCAAAGTTAGAGGAAAACGCGGCGTTCGGCCATGTCTATGACGGGTATGTCTATAAGCTGCTGGAGCCCTATGATCAGGAGGGGACGGGGCTTTTGATCACGGGCGAGATGACGAAGGAAGACTGGCAGGAGCAGACGCAGAAGGCGGCCCGCTTGGCTTTAGGAGTCACCGAGGAGGGTGCGTTTGACGGGACTGTTCAAAAGCCGGTGGAGACCGGGGTTCCCTTGACAGGGACAAAAGTCTCTGCAATGGGCAGGATATCAGGGCTGGACGGAGGGCTTTATCTGCTGGTGGCCAGATGGGGCGGAACGGATGAGGAGACTGTAGGCTATGAGGATGTGGAGAAATATGTGACCGTCGCCGGGGAGGAAGAGGGGCGCAGGATCCAGGCCACGGCCCTTTCCCGTGAATGCGTCTATACCTTCGAGCCGCAGCTGATCTCCCTGCCGGGCAAGGATCCCTACACGGATTCCGAGGGAAATGTAACGGAAGGAAACACCGCAAATCCCGGTCCATGGCTTTACGATATGTCTGTGGTTCTGAAATCGCAGGTGGATTTCCGGTACGGGAGCCTGATGATTCATAAGAACCTTCTGGAATATGAGGCTTCCGGGCCCACCACGTTTGTCTTTGAGGTATCGGCCGCATGGGAGGATCATGTCAACGGAGGCGGAGCGCTGAGGGAATGGCGGGACGTGGTGGCTATGGACTTCACCAAGGCGGAGGCACAGTTCAAGCTGATAGAAAAGCTCCCCGTGGGAGCGGTGGTCACTGTGAAAGAGATCTACAGCGGGGCTTCCTATGAACCGTCGGAGGAGGCGGGCCAAGATCCTCTGGAACAGACGGTGGTGATCCGGGAGGCGGAGCAGTCCGTGGAGGTGTTCTTCACCAACCGTTATGACGGGCGGCATGTGGGGGGCCATGGCATCACCAACCGTTTCGCCTATGACGAAGAAGAGAGCAGGTGGATATGGACCTCTGTGGGGGCCGACGGCGCTTTAGGAGGCGAAGGAACCGGGGCTGCCGGGCCGGAGGAAGAGAGCGGCACGCCGTAAAGAGCAGGAGGGATAGCGGTATGAAGAGGAAAACCATAAGAAATATAGGATTGTCCCTTTTGGCAGCCGCCCTGATATCGTCTGCGGGGATAAAGGGCGCCATGGCGTATTTCACCACGTACACCACGGCGGAAGGCGGCTATGTCATTCACCTTGGGGACAAGACGGAGATCAAGGAATCCTTCGACTCCTGGACCAAGCATGTGACCGTGTCCAGCGCCCCGGATTCGGAGCCGGTCTATATCAGGGCCAGAGCATTCTGCGCCAGATATGATCTGACCTATGCCTCGGGATCCGGGAGATGGACTTCCGGGAAGGGCGGATGGAACGAGGTGGTTCCTGCAGGGGAGGATGGATTTTACTATTATACAGAAATCGTAAACGGCGGCGAGTCCACTGACGTGCTGGATGTGGTTATCGATATTCCCTTGGGGGAGGAGGATTCCTCTTGGGAGGACGGGGACAGTTTTCAGGTGATCGTGGTCTATGAGAGCACGCCGGTGAGGTATCATGAGGACGGCACTCCCTATGGGGACTGGACAGAGATTCTGGACGCGTCCACGGAGATAAAGACGGGCGGGAGCGAAGCTGGAGGTGACGGCGATGCATAGAGACAGAGACAAGAAAAAGAAAGTCGAGTCAGAGAAGAAAAAGGCGTCCGGAAAGGGTTTCTCCAAGGCAAAGAAGCTATTGGCGTCCCCTATGGTGACGGTGGGGATGTTCGGCCTTGCGGCAGCGCTTCTTCTGGGCAGCGCCGTGGGGGGAGCCAGAGCAGCTCTGACCTACACCTCCGATTACTATCGGTCCAGTGTGGAAATGTATGATATAGGCGTAAGCCTTTATGAGAGATCCGGGAACAATGAGCCAAAGCGGGTGTCCTGGCGCGACTATGACGTGGATCAGTCCGGCTACTGGGACGACGGCCGGCACAGCGACGGGGAGGGAAACTCCTTGCTGACGGATCTGCTGGTGCAGGAGGACGGCACCGGTGAAGAGCTTCAGCTGGGCAAGAAATACCCGGAGGAGCTGTATGTGGTAAACACGGGGGCCATAGACCAGTATGTCAGAGTCACCCTCTACAAATACTGGCTGGATGCAGAGGGAAAGAAGCTGCCGGAGCTTTCTCCCGGCCTGATAGAGCTTCATCTTATAAACTGCGGTCAGGAGGGTTCCTGGATCGTGGACGAAGCTTCCGCCACCAAAGAACGCACGGTTCTGTATTACCGCCATGTCCTGAAGGCCGCCGGGGAGGGCGTGCGGGAGGAGGAGACCAGATCCGATCCCTTGTGCGACTACCTGCGTATCGATTCCTCCGTGGCAGACAAGGTGAGCCAAGAGGTCACGGAAGAAGGCGGCTATACCACCATCACCACGACCTACCTCTACGACGGGGCAGAATTCCGCATCGAGGCGCAGGTGGATGCAGTGCAGACCCACAGCGCCAAGGACGCTATCTGGAGCGCCTGGGGACGAGAGGTGGAGATCGACGGTGACGGCACACTGATTTCGGTGAGGTGAGGAGGAACGGCATGAAAAAGAGGAGAATAGGGGTGCTTCTGGCATTCTGTCTATTGGCGCTGGGCAGCGCGCAGGTTCGGGCGGACGACCTTCTGGGACAGTCCGGATGGAAGGTGACGTTCACGCAGGACAATCAGATGGAGAGCAACTTCGGCAGATCCGACATGGACGAGGCCATTTCCGGAATGCAGCCCGGGGACAATATCACGTTCACGCTGAATCTGGAGAGCCGCAGCGACAAGGTGACGGATTGGTATCTGACCAATGAGGTGGTGAACTCTCTGGAGGATAGGAGCGCCAATGCCAATACCGGAGGAGGCGCGTACACCTATTATCTGGCGTATGAGGGCAGCAATCGGCAGCAGGTGCTCTTTGACAGCGACACGGTAGGCGGCGAGGGCTCCGACGAGGGCCTGAAGGAGGCTACGGACGCTCTGGAGGACTATGTGTATCTGGATACGCTGAGTCCCGGCCAGAGCGGCGTCATCACGCTGAAAATCGCATTGGACGGGGAGACGCAGGGCAATCACTATCAGGACACGCTGGCGGACCTGCAGATGCGTTTTGCGGTGGAGGTTCGGCCTGAGCCGGTGACAGTGGTGGAGGAGGGACCTCCGGGAACCCCGGACCCAGACACGCCGGAAAGGACGCTGATTGTCCGGACGGGGGACGAGACAAGGCTTGCGCCCTATGTAGCGGTGATGGGTGTCAGCGGGCTGCTCTTTCTGGCGCTGGCTGTCTACGGCGCCAAAGAGGGCAAGAAGCAGGGAAGGAAAGGGAAGAAGGAGGCCGGATGACATGAGAGAAATGAGACGGATGCTGGGCGTGCTGGTCTGTGTCCTATGGATTGCCGTCATGTCCGTTCCGGCAAGAGCAGAGGAATATCCGGATACCTATACGATACGGATCTATGCGGGCCGGCAGGGCGTTATGACGGAGTGCGCGGGGGGCAGCGGGAGCATAGCCGAGGACGGGAAGGTGTTTCTGCTTTCTGGCCTTCGGTACGGAAGCAGAATCAATATCGGCTTTGCGGAAATAGACGGACGGTTCGTTATGAGCGTTCAGGACGGTGAGGGCAATCGGTCGCAGGTGACATTTGATGTGGAGAGCAAGTACTATATCATGGGCACCAGAGAAAGCGGAAAGGACAACAGCGAGCGGATAGGCTCCATGCTGATAGAGGGAGATCGGGATTATGTGGCTGCCTACGGCATGATGAAGGATTCCGTGGAGTATACCGTTCACTATGTGGACTCTGAGGGCAAAGCCCTGCGGGAGAGCGAAAAATACCGGGGAACCATAGGGGATAAACCGGTGATAGCCTATCAGTATCTGGAGGGCTATCAGCCGCAGGCATACAATCTCACCAAGACTTTGTCTGCCAATGCTGCGGAAAATGTGTTTACCTTCATCTACAGCAAGGTGACCACTCCGGTCAACGTAGTCACGGTTCCGGGGGAACCGGGTGCCACGGCAGCGCCGCCTGCAGGAGGCGCGGTGGTAGTGATTCCCGGAGATGAGGTCGCAGGCCCCGGAGGCGGGGACGCAGGAGTTCCCGGCGGAGACGAGGACACAGGAAATCCCGGCGGAGACGAGGAGATTCCGGATGACCCCCTTCCGCAGGGAGGACCGGAGGAAACAATAGATCTGGACGATGAGAATGTGCCCCAGCACGGATACGAGGGCGGAGACGGGCCCTTGAGCAGCATCATCGGCATCCTGAACGGAAATGCCGTTCTGCTGAACATGTCGCCCTATGTGAGGGTGCTTCTGCTCTGCGGCATGGCAGTTCTGCTGGGCGGAGGGATCTGGTGGATGGCAGGATGCCTTCTGAAGAAAAGAAGGAGAGAGGGCGTCCGAGAGAGGCAGGAGGATGACACATGAAGGGCGGGAAGATAGCGCCTGCCCTCTGTAATATATTGGGCATTTTGATTCTGGCGTCCGTGATTCTCACATGTGTTCCCATAGTGGTTCCTCGTATGATTGGCTATGATGTCTACAACATTATCAGCGGAAGCATGGAACCGTCCATTCCCGTGGGAAGCCTGATCTATGTGGAGGCGGCGGTTCCGGCGGATATTCAGGAGGGTGAGGTGATCGCATACCACGGCCGGGGATCCACCATAGCCCATCGGGTGGTGCAGAATAGGCTGGTGGAGGGGGAGTTTGTCACCAAGGGGGATGCGAATCCGGAGGAGGATCTGAATGCGATTCCTTATACCAGTCTGGTGGGCCGGGTAAAGTACCATATTCCATGGATAGGCAGTTTTCTGGCCATTTATACCAGCGCCGTAGGGAGACTGTACGTGATCTGCTTTGCCGCCTGCGGCGCCATGTTCAATATGCTGGCCGGAAGGCTGCGCAGCAGGGCAAGGGAGCGGCGCAGGGAAGAGGAAGGGAACCAGAAGGCGGAGGAAAAGCAGGAAGAGGAAGGGAACCGGCAGACGGCGGAAAAACAGGAAGAGGAAAGGAACCGGCAGACGACGGAAAAACAGGAAGAGGAAGGGAACCGGCAGGCGGCGGAAAGGCGGGAAGAGAGTGAATAGGAAGATAAGGCTTGCAGCCATGGCTCTGCTGTTGGCCGTCTTTTGCGGAGCCGGCTGCGTCATTTTGGTCATCCGGCATAGGTATGCGGAAGAGGCGCAGGTCTATGAGCAGGCAGCGGAGGAATTCCTGCGCTGGAGAGAGGGCGGCGCCTGGGAAGCGGCAGACAATGCCTCCCAAACGGCGGACGGCGCGGAAGACCCAGACGAAAGCGCCCCCATGGTTCCGCTGGAGGTGGACTTCGATAGGCTTCTGGAAGTAAACGACGAGATTGTGGGATGGCTTTATTGTCAGGACACCCAGATCAACTATCCCGTGGTACAGGGAAGCGATGATGAGTTCTACCTGAAGCACAATTTCAAAAAGGAGCCCCAGAATGCCGGTTCCATCTTCGTGGAGGCCATGAATCGTCCGGGTTTTGCGGATTCCAATACAGTTATCTACGGACATCAGATGAACGACGGCTCCATGTTTGACGCGCTGGGCAGCTGGGCGGAGCAGGAATTCTATGAGGCCCATCCGGTCATGTGGCTGCTGACTCCTGAAGTAAGCTATCAAGTCGTATTGTTCAGCGGATATACCACTGCCGCACTATCAGACACGTACACGGTCTTCACCGGCCCCTGCCGCCAGCTGGAGGAGTATCTGGAGCAGTGCGCCGCGAATTCGGACTTTGAAGCGCAGGTAGAGCTGGATGTTGGGGAAAAATATATTACGCTCTCCACCTGCGCCTATGATTTTGAGAATGCAAGATATGTCCTGCACGGGAAGCTGGTTCCTATGGAGAGGTGAGAAAGGCAGGAGGCGTCAGGCAGACAGGAACAAAAAATCGTAAGGATTCGGCTGAAGGGGCCGGATCCTTTTTTATTCTTGTTTGTTTTTTCTCCTTTTGCGTGTATGATCTAAAAGTACAAGGCAAATGATAATAGGAGAAGGCGCCGGCCTTTATAATAAATAAAAAAGGAGAATAGAGATGAGGTACATGATTACGGAGGAGATGATGAACAGCTATCAGAAGCATTTGGTGAGAGGTGAGTATGCACAGGACACCATAAAGAAATACCTCAGAGACGTAGGCGCTTTTATGACATGGCTGGACGGATTCACCGCAGGCCGGACGGAGGAAGCGGCTTCAGATGTCAATACGGGCTTAAGCATCTCGCTGGACTCAGGCGTCACCGCGCAGGGTTCTTGTCATGCATCGGACGCAGAAGAAGCTGCCCCGGAGTCGGAAGTGGGGGAAGGCGGCAGTTGGGCCCGGTCAGCGATGGTGGACAAGGAAGGCACCACCGGATGGAAAGCACACCTGACGGAGAAGGGCTATGCCCCCGCCACGGTCAATGCCATGCTCTCGTCCCTGAACAGCTTTCTGGGATATCTGGGCTGGGACGATTGTAAAGTGAAATTTTTGAAGATACAGCGCCGTACTTTCAGGGATCAGGAAAAGGAGCTGAACCGTGCGGAATACGGACGGCTGCTGGAAGCTGCGAAGGAAAGCGGAAACACCAGACTTGCGCTGCTTCTGGAGACGGTGTGCGCCACAGGCATACGGGTGTCCGAGGTGCGGTATGTGACGGTAGAGATCCTGCGGCAGAGACGGGCGGACATTTCCCTGAAGGGGAAGGTGCGGACGATCCTGCTGCCCGGAAAGCTTTGCCGGAAGCTTATGGATTATGCCAGAAAGAAAGGGATCGCATCCGGGGAGGTGTTCGTGACCAGAAGCGGGCGGGGGATGTCCAGACGGCAGATCTGGCAGGAGATGAAAGGGCTCTGCAAGCGGGCGGGGGTGAATCCCTCCAAGGTATTTCCCCATAACCTGCGCCACTTATTCGCCCGAACCTTCTACAAGGCAAGCCGGGATATTGTGAAGCTGGCGGACGTGCTGGGGCACAGCAGCATTGAGACTACGAGGATCTATCTGATTTCTACCGGGGAAACTCATGCGCGTCAGATGGAGCGGCTGGGGCTGATCAGCTGAAAAGGGACAGAATCGCCATTTAATCCACCAGACGCGGCTGCGCCTACATATGAAGATAAAAACATAGGAATTTGAGGAGGGATATCCTGCGGGAAAAAACCGCAGAAAGGCTGAAGCAGCTTCCGAAAGCCGCATTTCGGGCTTAAAAAATACAAAAAGGACATGGAAAGCAAAGACCCTTGAATATTTTTCTAAGAGTCTCTCCTTTTCATGCCCTCAAATCCGGAGAATTGGAATATTCTGCAGCCTTTTAAGTCACTCATCCGGAAATATAGCATAAAATAGACTTGAAAATCGCTATTTCCCATGCTATACTGAAGCCATAAACAAACATTTCTGCGCAAATTCAATTATCTGAAGCAACAAAATGGCGATTCTGTGATTATGCGAGAGCCTCCAAATGATGGTTTCTTTAAACATTTACTATTTTGGATGCAGGCGTTCGGCAGATGACAGCCGCCGCCCGGATCAGTTCCTTGTGGTGGCCGGAGGTTTGCAAAAGAGGCGCAGGTACATAAAGAATGCGAAAGGAGGGGGACGCATGGTTCTTGTGATCAAGGCGGAGAGCGGTCCGCCATGCTGTCATGCCCTGCGGCCAAAACATCGCGGGCGGCGGGGCGGAAGGACTGTGAGCGATGGGCAACCGGGCAAACCGCGGGAAACGGCGGGACGCAAAGCCATAGGGACTAAGGCGGGGAACCGCTATGTCAGCCTGGCCGCTAATTATAGAAGGATATAATTAGCAAACCGTTAGAAATGGCGGGACGCAAAGCTATGGGGGCTAAGGTGTTGGGTTTTGATTAAGACAATACTATGCCAGCCCGGCCGCCGGATACTTTGCATCCGATTTGATTTGTTCTGCAAAGAAAGGAATGATGAGATGAAAAGAACTATAAAGCGCTTGGGCAGGCGAGTGTTCGCACTGTTTCTGGCCGCTGCAATGGGACTTGGCATGATGCCGGAAATGACAGCTCAGGCAGCTGAAAACGGCAGCACAGTCGTAAAGTCAGCGTTTGAAGATGCCACGAATTTGGATCAGAGCGATACTTGCTATGGCACAATAACGCTGGACGGCGGATCCGTTACGGACAGTGGGACGCCGAATGTATGGCCTACCGGAAACTGGGAGGGCTCAGTTGATGTGACGGGTTATAGCTGGGTTCATATCACCAGTACAAATCCGGATGTTGCTTCTGCATCGTATACGACTGACGGAGGCAGGCTGTCTATTACCTTCACGCCCGGAACAAAGAGCGGTACAACGAAGATCTCGGTAGGTGTGGACGCCAAGTATCCCCATTATTCATTGGGAACTTGGAACATGAACCTGAACTTCGACTATACCGTTACAAACAAGACGGGCAGCACTGTAACGCCTGAGCCGGGCGGGGAAAAGCCCGCGCCTCCTACGGATGATGATGTAAAAGATTTCTATGGCTATATAAGCAATCGGCCAGTTGCAGTTGTCGTCCGGTGTGTGGATAGAAACGATAGTTTGCATAACGGTACGTTGCAGCGCCTTGCAATAGGGTCCTATACCATAGGCGAGGTTGAGGCGTATAATGGGGGCAACAGTGACCTAAGCACAAATGAATGGCTTTGGATGTGCAAGGTTCATGTCGACCAGCAATATTACATGGATCTCTGGAGCAGGAATTTTGAATCCCAACGTGGGCGCCATTACCTTGTAGATGGCCAAAAGGATGTTTTTGCGCCGTTCTATTATTTTAAGGGCGGATATTGTTCTTATGCAGGGGAGGACTTGGAGGAAGGCTGGTACTGCCTGACGGAGGATGCCCCCGTATATGTGAACATAACTCACAAGGCACCTGCTGTGAAGACTTATACTGTTCGGTATACAGATGGAGTGGCAGGTGAAATCGTCTTTGCTGATCAGGAAACGAAGGGACTGAGTGTTGGCGCAGCAACTCCTGCATTTAATGAGGAAGCTGGAAAAACGGAGACAGTTGACGAAAACGGGCAGAATGTAGTTCGGCCTGTCCGCGCAGGATATACCTTTGAAGGGTGGAGTCCGGCAATCAACTCTGAGGTGGATGCGGATGATGCGGATACGAAAGGCGTAATTACCTATACGGCCACTTGGCAGAAGAAGTCCGGCATTGACGACACCAAGATAACCGTCACCAAGACTCCCAGCGAGGAGTACCCCGAAGTAGGTGAAGAGTTTAAGTACACCATCGAGATGAAGAACGACAACGATCAACAGGTTGTAGTTACCGTTACGGACAAACTGAACGAGAAGCTTGATTTTGTAAAGTTATCTCACAGTGACGGAGGGGTCTATAATCCGGATACGCATACCGTAACCTGGCAGAATGTGACCATACCTGCCTATGGGTCTAAACAGCTGCTTGTCTGGGTAAAGGCCAATGCGGCAGGGGAGATCTACAACGAGGCGAAAGTCCAGTGGGAGAACGGAAGCACCAGTGGAAACACCACCATAGAGGCGGTGCCTCCAGTGCCGACGGAGCCTGAAAAGCCTACTCCTGAAGAGGTAGATGAGCTTGTCAAGGGAGAGGCCAAAGCAGCTGTGGAGGTGTACTGCCAGCCAGGGCGTCATAAGGTAGGCTATTTTGACTGCGATAAGGAGCCGGGCCGCATTCAGATCGGTGAAGTGTCAAACGAAGATGGCAACTATACCTGCAATGTGACATTTATTGCACAGAAGTTTGCGGACGGGTACAGCGCTCTAAAGAGTAAAGAGCATAAGCTGGTGGAAGGTGAAGGCGACAAGACCATCACTTTGCACTGGAATGCGGAAACAAATACTTGGGAGCTTGCGGCCAGAGCGAATACGGTGGTAGTCTTCTATGTGGAATGCGAGGAATCGTCCACGCCTGAACCCGTGGTAACGCCCGAGCCCGTGGTAACGCCCGAGCCCGTGGTGACGCCCGAACCCGTGGTGACGCCTGAGCCGGAGGGTACGCCCGAGCCGGTGGTGACGCCCGAACCCGTGGTGACGCCTGAGCCGGAGGGTACGCCCGAGCCGGTGGTGACGCCCGAGCCCGTGGTGACGCCTGAGCCGGAGGGTACGCCCGAGCCCGTGGTGACGCCTGAGCCGGAGGGTACGCCCGAGCCGGTGGTGACGCCTGAACCCGTGGTAACACCCGAACCCGTGGTGACGCCTGAGCCTACAGTAGCGCCTACAGCAGAACCTACAGTAGCGCCTACGGCGGAGCCTACAGCAGAACCTACAGCTGCGCCTACGCCTGAACCGGCACCCGGACCTGATGCGGATCCTGGCCCGGCACCCGGACCCGATGTGGATCCTGGCCCGGCACCCGGACCCGATGTGGATCCTGACCCGGCGCCCGGACCTGACGAGGAGCCTATACCTGAACCGGAAGTGCCCGTAGCGCCGCCCGTTCCGGCAGCACAGAATCCTGAGCCCGTAGTGCCGCCTACGCCCGTACAAGGCGAGGACGACATCCCGGACGAGGAGGTGCCTGAGGGACAGCCTGCGCCTACCGCGACGCCTGAGCCTACTGCAGCGCCTACCGCAACGCCCGAACCTACAGATGCTCCCGAAGACCAGATTGTGGATGTGGAGGACGATACGCTTCCTCTTGCAGCCCCTGGCGAAGGAAGCGGAAGGGCATGGGCGCTGGTGAACCTGATCCTGACCATCCTGACTGCCCTCATGAGCCTGCTTATGCTGACCTTCTACTTTGCAAGGAAGCGCGGCGAGGACGAGGACATGGAGAACGTTGAAGTGGACGAGGAGCTGAAGAGGAAGGGTCTGGTAAGGCTGCTCAGCATCCTGCCTGCAGTGATCGCAGTCATCACCTTCATACTGACGGAGGACATGCGCAATCCCATGATTTTCGTAGATAAATGGACATTGCTGATGCTCCTGTACGCAGTGGTGAACGTGGTGCTGGCGTTCTTCTCCATCAAAAAACGTGAGGTAGAGGAGACGGTGAAGCGCTAAGGCCTGAAGGCAGCAGTGCGACAGTGCATTACAATTAAAAAAGATATGAGTATTACAAGCAAAAGCGATGCAGCCGGCTCTGCGGGGGCCGGGATGCACCGCCATGAGGAGGGGCTGCAGTCATATGCAGCCCTTTTTCTGATCTTTTTGTTGATTACATTTCCGCCAGTTGACAATCGTGCCTTTTAAAGAAATCGACTCTCGGTTCCAGATACTTCAATTTATGGCTCTCCGCGTCTGCAATATAAAAAGAAACCGGCTCAAATATGTTGTTCCAATCCCACAATTCCTCTCCTAAATTTAGATATTCCCTGAACATTTCGCATCCCTCCGGCGCAATTGGATGAACCAGTATGGCCATAACCTTACAAGCATAAAAGCAATCAATGACAAGCTGTGTTCGGAACTGTGCATTATTGGTGGCGTCTGCAATCTTTACATTGTTTACCCAATGCTTGTTTACCCCCCGGATAAAGTCATCTAAAACATAAGAGATACGATGAAACTCATGGTTATACATATAGCGCTCATAATCAAGAACGGTTTTCTCTGCCATAAGCCTTATTTGTTCACTTGCATCGCCTTTCGGGATTTTTCCGTCACAATTATTCTGAATGGCATAGAAGCAGGTTCGGATTAACCGGTTAAACACATTGGTTATCAAATTTCCGTCTTTCAGAACCATGTCCACACCAACCCTATCTTCTTTTTTCATAAATACCTGCGGCTTAAATCCTACACTTTTAGAAGACAGACCCAAGCTCATAAAATGCATTCGCAGCTGATCCTTTGTGTAATAATTTAGCAATTCATCAGCCATAGGAGGCTTACATTCGGAACTGCTGCTGGCCTTTGTGTCCATATACAATAAATGTCTATTGGCTATGATATGAGATAAGTGTACTGTCTCCATATCAGGAACTTCGCCTTTGGGAACTTGTAATCCCGTAAACAATCCTGTCTGAGCGATTGCATAGAAATAAATATTATCTTCTCCAATGAACTGATAAACTTTAGATTCCTCGTCATACCACCATTTTGATAAGTCTGCCTCTTTTCCCTGCTCTTTCAAATAGGCATAAGTAAAAGAAATGGGCGCCCATAGCGATTCCGGCCATACCCAAAAGGTGAGATCCTTTAATTCTTCACACTCCGGGAAGGGTACACCCCATTCTACATTACCGGACAGCCGAAAGGGGACCAGCGTCTTTCCGGAAGTGTAATGAATGCTGTCGGCGTCCAATATGTTTTTAGCCTTGTCGCGGTCATCCAGATTTTCAAATTCAAACACGACGGACGGTTTCTTTTCCTCATCGGTTAATTTATGAGGGGGCAGCTTTGCCGCCAATTCTGCTATGTCGCCAATATACTTTCTTGGCACATATAGTAAGGGTTTTTTCAAAAATTCTTCTACGGTTTCTAACTGATACTTACGCGTGTTTGTATTTTTGCGCAAAAAATCATTATATTCCTTTACTATAGGAATACAATATTCCAAATCAAAATACCAGTTTTCCACATCTCTGAGTATAGGCTTTTTGTTTGACAGGCAGCTGACAGGATTGATAAGCTCCAAAGGCAAAAACTGATGTCCTAATGAACACTCATCGGCATATGCTTTTTCCGATGTGCATCCCGGTATGGGACATTTCCCGATTACTTGTCTTCCGTTTAAAAACATCTTTTTTTCTTCATCATAAAACTGAGGCATGGACATTTTCTTAATATATCCGTTTTTGTATAAAGTATGAAACACTTTCGCGGATACTTGTCTGTGGATGGAACCTGCTTCTCCCAGAGCCGATGCTCCAAAGAAATTTAAACCGATACCATAGTTTTCCAAGGTTTTCTTCTGATTCTCATGGTTGGCACGTACATAATCTTCCAGAGTACCTTCATACCCGGCTTCCTGCAGCCTACGATAGCTTTCCATGATAGGGGAACCATAACAATCTGTTCCTGAAAGAAAGATAACATTGTCTTTTCCGATTCGGTCTCTTAAAAAGCGCGCAAAAATATCTGCATGTATAAACATACCGCCTACATGTCCGAAATGCAGATTTTTATTTCCATAAGGCATACCTGCCGTAATAATTGCCCGCTTAGGAAATGTGGGGCGTTCATTTGGAGTTAACCGTTTACATACCATACTATTTTTTCCTTTCTGCTGCTGTTTATATTGCCATAATAGAACTTGGATAACAGAATCATGTTTTAGATTCTATAAAAAAACGGCCAAAAACTCGTGTTGAGCTTTTGACCGTTTGGTTCAGATTAACTAGGATAAGACACTTGTTATGAACACAGCTCAAAAAGCCCGCTGTCAATTTTGAGGTTGTCAATTTTGACAATGAGCTGCTGTTGCTGGTTCATTCTGTTCATGATAAATGAAAATTCAATCATGGGCCTATCCATCCTTTATTTTTGCCATTTTAACAGCACATATTTTGGTTGTCAATATAAATATTGATTTTTTATGACCATTTTTTTATGACCAATTTCTTACGGCTGATTTCCTGCGCCGGTTCCTTGCGGTAATTTTAGTATCCTGCCGCAAGCCCGGGACAGCGCATATTTTTCTTGACAAAATCTCTGGAAGGGCTTATAGTAGGAAAAAGAAAAAAGCAGAGCACAAAGGCTGTGACGAAGAGGAGTACGCATAGTCCCTTAATAGAGAGGGCGGCTGTCCCCACGGGGATGCTGAAAGGCCGTCTGAAGGAAGAAATGCGGAAGGTAGCTTCCAAGCCGGAGGCCTGAAAGGCGGAGAGCATGTGGCTTTGGGCAGGCAGTGAGAGATACATTGCCGGCGGATGAGATCCACGGGCTGTCCATATGCCGAGTAGGGATTCACGGGTTATCTCCGTTATCGGATAGGACTTTATTGGAAGTCGCTGAGACGGCAGGGAGAATTGAGAATCCCTCCGTGAACAAAGGTGGTACCGCGTGAAAGACGCCCTTTGCTGACGAAAGTCGGCAGAGGGCTTTTTTTCGCCAGAAAGCATTTACGTACACATCCTTTACACGTCTTCGCGACGAAAATGCTTTCCGCAGAAAGGACGCAGGAGGCGCGATGGAACCAAAGCCGCATGGACGGTACTGGAACAGGAGGACAAAATGAGCAAAGAGTTGGCAAAGACCTACGATCCGGCAGGGCTGGAGGACAGACTTTACGAAAAGTGGATGAAGAACAAGTATTTTCACGCGGAGGTGGATTATGACAAGACCCCCTTTACCATCGTGATTCCGCCCCCGAACATTACGGGCCAGCTGCATATGGGACATGCGCTGGACAATACCATGCAGGACATCATTATCCGTTTCAAGAGAATGCAGGGCTACAATGCGCTGTGGCAGCCCGGCACGGATCACGCGTCCATCGCCACGGAGGTGAAGATCACCGAGACGCTGAAGAAGGAAGGCATCGACAAGCAGGAGCTGGGCAGAGAGAAGTTTCTGGAGCGGGCCTGGGACTGGAAGAAGGAATACGGCGGGCGCATCATCTCCCAGCTGAAGAAGATGGGATCTTCCTGCGATTGGGATAGGGAGCGTTTCACCATGGACGAGGGCTGCAATAGGGCCGTTACGCAGGTCTTCGTGAAGATGCATGAAAAGGGCTATATCTATAAGGGGTCAAGGATCATCAACTGGTGCCCGGTGTGCAACACTTCTATTTCCGATGCGGAGGTGGTTTATCAGGAGCAGGCGGGACATCTGTGGCATATCAAGTACCCCGTTGTGAGGGAGGACGGTACTCCCTCTGATACGGAGTTTCTGACTTTCGCCACCACCCGGCCTGAGACTATGCTGGGAGATACGGCGGTGGCCATCCATCCGGAGGATGAGCGGTACAGCCATCTCATCGGCAGGAGCGTGATGCTGCCGATCATGAACCGTGTGATTCCCGTTGTTACGGACACTTATGTGGACCGGGAGTTCGGCACGGGCGTGGTGAAGATCACCCCTGCCCATGACCCCAACGATTTTGAGGTGGGCAGACGGCATGGGCTGTCTGTCATCAATGTGATGAACGATGACGCCACCATCAACGCCAACGGCGGAAGATTTCAGGGCATGGATCGATATGAGGCCAGAAAGGCCATCGTGGAAGAGCTGCAGCAGCTTGGACTGCTGGTGAAGATCGAGGATTATTCTCATAATGTAGGCACCCATGACCGCTGTAAGACCACCGTGGAACCCCTTGTGAAGGAGCAGTGGTTCGTGAAGATGGACGAGCTGATTAAGCCTGCGGTGGAGGCGGTGAAAAAGGGCGAGATCCGGCTGGTTCCCCAGCGTATGGAAAAGGTCTATTTCAACTGGACGGACAATATCAGGGACTGGTGCATCAGCCGTCAGCTGTGGTGGGGACATAGGATTCCCGCCTACTACTGCAGCCAGTGCGGCGAGACGGTGGTGGCGGAGCAGACGCCCGCAGTCTGCCCCAAGTGCGGCTGCAGCCATTTCACGCAGGATCCTGACACGCTGGACACCTGGTTTTCCTCGGCGCTGTGGCCCTTTGAGACGCTGGGATGGCCGGAGCAGACGGAGGAGCTGAAATATTTCTATCCCACGGACGTGCTGGTGACGGGATACGATATCATTTTCTTCTGGGTTATCCGCATGATCTTTTCCGGGTACGAGCACATGGGAGAGAAGCCCTTTAAGACAGTGCTGTTTCACGGACTGGTCAGGGACGGTCAGGGTTACAAGATGTCCAAGTCCCTTGGCAACGGCATTGATCCGCTGGAGGTCATTGAGAAGTACGGTGCGGATGCTCTGAGGCTGACTTTGATCACGGGCAATGCCCCCGGCAACGACATGCGCTTCTACTACGAGCGGGTGGAGAACAGCAGAAACTTTGCAAACAAGGTGTGGAACGCTTCCCGGTTCATCATGATGAACATGGACGGAAAGAGGGTGACGGAGCCTGCATTGCAGGAACTTCAGCCCGTGGATAAATGGATCCTGTCCAAGCTGAACACTTTGGTGAAGGATGTCACCGACAATATGGAGAGCTTCGAGCTGGGCATTGCGGTTCAGAAAGTGTACGACTTTATCTGGGACGAATTCTGCGATTGGTACATCGAGATGGTGAAGCCCAGACTGTATGCCGGAAGACGAAGCGGCGACGATCAGGAGGGCAGCGCCGGGCAGGACGGATCCCCTTCGGCTGCAGCCGGAACAGAGGATATGGCTGATTTATCCAGCCAAAACGCGGCGCTGTGGACTCTCAAGACGGTGCTGATGGACGCTCTGAAGCTGCTGCATCCCTTCATGCCCTTCATTACGGAGGAAATATTCTGCACTTTGAGGGATATGGAGAAGGATGCTTCTGCTGCCGGAGACGCTTCCTCGGAGGCGGGACGCTCCATGGAGAAGGGTTCCTGTGCGGGAGGAGACTGCTTCAGGGAGGAGTCCATCATGATCAGCAGATGGCCGGAATTTAGGGAGGACAGAAGTTTTGCCAAAGAAGAGAAGGACATAGAGATCCTTAAGAGCGCCGTGAGGGGCATCAGGGGCGTCCGCAGCGAGATGAACGTGGCTCCCAGCCACAAGGCCGGCGTGTTCGTTGTCAGCGAGGATGAGGGGCTTCTGGACACTTTCCGGGAGGGCAGGCTGTTCTTTGCGTCCTTGGCCTATGCCAAAGAGGTGATGATCCAGAGGGATAAGACGGGCATAGCGCAGGATGCGGTGTCCGTGGTGATTCCCGGGGCAACTCTGTATATTCCCTTTGCGGAGCTGGTGGACATCGAGCAGGAAAAGGAGCGTCTCCGGAAGGAACGCACCAGACTGCAGGGCGAGCTGGACAGGGTTCGGGGCATGCTCTCCAACGAAAGATTTCTTTCCAAGGCGCCTGAATCCAAGGTGGCTCAGGAGAAGGAGAAGCTGGATAAATACACGCAGATGATGGAGCAGGTGGAGAAAAGGCTGGAGCAGCTGGGATGATATGATTTTGGCGGGAAAATGAAAGGCAGGTGCCGCGAAGCCGGAGCATGGGTTAGACAGTGGGACAGGCCGCGGAGAGATGAGGAGCGCTGGAATGAGCTGGGAGAGAGCAGAGGAGATAGCCGCCTTTGAGGCGGCGGAGAACTATATCAATGAAATTCCGAAATTCACGGCAAAAAACGCCATGGAAGATACGCAGGCATTCCTGCACCGGCTTGGGGATCCCGATGAAAAAATGCGCATCATCCATGTGGCGGGCACCAACGGAAAAGGATCCGTCTGTGCCTATCTGTGCAGCATTCTGAGGGCGGCAGGATACTCCGTGGCCTTGTTCACATCCCCCCATTTGGTGGACATCCGGGAGCGGTTCGCAGTGGACGGAGAGCTGATTTCCAGAGCCGATTTCCTCAGAATATTCAGGAAGATATACGGCATGCTGGACCGGAGCGTGCAGGGGGAAAAAGGCGCGTACCATCCTTCTTATTTTGAATTTCTTTTCTTTATGGCCATGGTATATTTTGCAGAGAGAAAGCCCGACTTCTGCATTCTGGAGACGGGGCTTGGGGGCAGGCTGGACGCCACCAATTCCGTCCGCAGAAAGGAGCTGGCGGTGATCACCCACATGGGTCTGGATCATGTGGAATACCTTGGGGACACGGTGGAGAAGATCGCCGGGGAGAAGGCGGGCATCCTGCAGGCCGGAGCGGAGGCGGTGTTCTGGGACACTTGTCCGGAGACTACGGCAGTGTTTGAGAGGCGGGCCTCGGAGCTTGGAATAATAGCGCAATCCGTGTCGGAAAAGGACATAAGTTTCTCAAATTTTAATGGAAAAAGCATTGATTTTTCCCTGCGCACTGGGTATTATGGAGTGAGAAATGTCCATGGAGGAGAAGATGTCCATGGAGGAGAAGATGTCCATGGAGGAAAAGATGTCCATGGAGGAAAAGATGTCCATGGAGGAAAAGATGTCCATGGATGCATTGACCTTGCCCTCCAGACCATCGCGGCCTATCAGGCGGAGAACTGTGCCCTTGCCGTCCGGGGCATAGAGGCGCTGCAGGCGGTGTTTTGGGCCTGCGGGAGGCCCGTCACCGAAGAGCATATCAGAAAGGGCGCGTGGGACTGTTTCTGGGCGGGGCGCATGGAGGAAGTGCTTCCGGGGGTCTATGTGGACGGAGCGCACAATGAGGACGGCATCAGGGCATTTCTGGAGTCGGTGTCCGCCGACGGACATAAGGGAGGCAGGAGCCTGCTGTTCGGCGTGGCGAGGGACAAGGACTATGAGCATATGATGGAGCGGCTGATCGCTTCAGGGCTTTTCGGCAGAATCGCGGCCGCTCCCATGGGCAATGTCCGGGGGCTGGACTCTGAGGGACTGGATGCGCTGATGAGGAAATATCCTGACTGCAGGTTCCGGGTTCATGAGGACGTGGCATCCGCCCTCCGGGCGCTGCTGCAGGAGCGGGAAGGGGAGCGGATTTATATAGCGGGCAGTCTGTATTTGGTTGGAGAGATAAAGGAGCTGATTGGCGATGATAAATTTTGAGGAAGAATTGAAGAAGTTTCACCCCAGCCTTGAGGTGGAGGAGGCGGAGGACGCCATCTATAATCAGGATCTGACGGACATGGCGGATCTGCTTGTGAAGATGATCATGGGATCTGGGCAGGGGGCTGCTCAGGGATTGGAAGAGGAACAATGATATATTGTTATAATTGCGGGTGCCATCTGTCGAAGCCGGACTTCTGCACCTCCTGCGGGGCGGACGTGACCCTTTACAAGAAAGTCATGCATATTTCCAATATGTATTATAACGAGGGTCTGGAAAAGGCCGGCGTCCGGGATTTGACCGGGGCGGTGGTCAGCCTGCGCCAGAGCCTGAAATTCAACAAGAACAATCTCAAGGCCCGCAATCTGCTGGGGCTGGTCTATTTCGAGATGGGGGAGGTTGTGACGGCCCTCAGCGAGTGGGTCATCAGCAAGAATATACGGCCGGAGAAGAACATAGCGGACGAATATATCGAGAAGGTGAGATCCAATTCCACAAGATTGGAATCCATCAACCAGACCATCAAGAAATACAACCGTTCCCTTGCGCTGTGCTGTCAGGGCAGCAAGGATCTGGCGGTGATCCAGCTGAAGAAGGTGCTGTCCATGAATCCCAGATTCATCCGCGCCCATCAGCTGCTGGCCCTGCTGTATATGGATGGGGAGGACTGGGAGCGGGCGGAGCGGGAGCTGCGCAAATGCATGGACATCGACAAGAATAATCTCCAGACCATGCGCTATCTCAAAGAGGTGGAGGCCATGCTGATGCCGGACGAGGGGGTGAAGCAGCCCGCAAAGCGCAGGAAGGAAGAGGCCATCCGGTATCAGAGCGAGAATGAGCTGATCATCCGGCCCGTGAACGTGAAGGAGCCCAAGCGCAGCGGCATGTCCACTCTGGTGAATCTGGCCATAGGCCTTATCATCGGGATGGCAGGGATCTATTTTCTGGTGGTGCCGGCCGCCCAGTCCAAGGTCAGGAACGAGGATCAGCAGATCATCACCAAGATCAGCAGCGAGTCGGACACCAAGACCGCCCGGATTCAGGAGCTGGAGAATCAGATCACCAAGCTGCAGGCGGACATGGAAGCGCTTCACGGGCAGATCGACGGCTTTGTGGGGCAGGACGGGACGCTGCAGTCCATCGAGAGGCTTTTGGCTGTGTCCGCCGGTTATCTGGAGAGCCGAGACGTGTTTGCGGCTGAGGCGGAGCTTCTGTCCATCGGCCAGAGCGTTGATCTGGGCGCCATGACGGAAGGCTACGGGAGGCTGTATCAGGCGGTGTTCGCCGCCATAAAGCCGGAGCTGGCCACGTCTTATTTCACTCAGGGCAGCAATTACTACAAAATAGCGGAATATGCGGAGGCCGTGTCGGCTTTCCAGAAGGCCGTGGAATACAATGCTGAAGACATCGAATCCCTTTTCATGCTGGGAGAGGCCTATCGCATGGGCGGCGATACGGAGAACGCCATTGCCACCTACGATAAGGTGATGGAACTGTTCCCCGGCACCTGGCGGGCCAATTCCGCAAAGCAGAGCAAGAGCAGACTTACAGGGATATGGTAACGGCTGCTTCAAAGGGCGGCGATACCTCCTTGAGGAATAGAGTACGAAAGAAAAGAGCCTATGAGCGTATAGGTTCTTTTTTGTTACTATTCATGGAAAGGATGGGACGGCTATGGATTTTCAGATCATTGACAATTGTCTCATGATTCGGCTCCCGGAGGAGATAGACCATCATGAGGCAGGATTCATCTGTGAGACTGCGGACCGGTATCTGCTGAGGGAGGACGTGCGCAATGTGGTGTTCGACTTCGAGCGGACCAGATTCATGGATTCCTCCGGGATCGGCATCATCATGGGGCGCTACCGGAAGATATCCTGCTTCGGAGGGCGCGTCTACGCCATACATGTGGACAGGCAGATAGAGCGGATTTTCAAATTGTCCGGGCTGAACAAGGTGGTGGAAATATTGAATATGCCGGAATCCTTGCAGGGCATGGATTCCGTTGCGGAGAGCTATTGATTGGAGGGACGATCATGAAGAACGAAATGGAGATTATTTTCGACGCTGTTTCGGACAACGAGGGGTTTGCCCGGGTGGCTGTGGCGGCGTTCATCGCCCATCTCAACCCCACTCTGGAGGAGATGGCGGATGTCAAGACCGCCGTTTCCGAGGCCGTGACCAATTCGATTATACATGGTTACGAGAATCTTAAGGGCTATGGGAGAGCAGAGAGGGACTGGGAGGAGGTACATAAGGGGAAGGTGCGGGTGCGCTGCATTCTGGAGAAGGAGATCCTGCGCATCGAGGTAGCCGACTCCGGAAAGGGGATCGAGGATGTGAAAAAAGCTATGGAGCCGCTTTTTACCACCAGGCCGGAGCTGGAGCGCTCCGGTATGGGTTTTGCCTTTATGGAGGCCTTCATGGACGATCTGGAGGTGGAGAGCGCTCCGGGGAAGGGAACCGTGGTCCGCATGGTCAAAAAAATAGGGACAGGCAGCTGGATCGACTGCGAGGGGTGACGGATGGAAGAGACATCAGTACTGATTGCAAGGTCACAGGCAGGAGAAAGCGAAGCAAGAGAGGTACTGATAGAGAACAATCTGGGACTGGTGCGCCACATTGTCAGGCGTTTTTCCGGCAGGGGATACGATCTGGAGGATCTGTTCCAGATCGGCGCCATAGGGCTGATCAAGGCCATCGACAAGTTCGACTTAAGCCTTGGGCTGAAGTTTTCCACCTATGCGGTTCCCATGATCACGGGGGAGATCAAGCGGTTCATCCGGGACGACGGCCCGGTGAAGGTGTCCCGGACCATCAAGGAGAACGGCATGAAGGTGAAGCTTGCCAGACAGAGGCTGCAGGCGGAGGAGGGCAGGGAGCCTACGCTGCAGGAGATAGCTGACCAGACGGGTCTTTCCGTGGAGGATGTGGTGCTGGCCATGGAGGCCTGTGTGGAGGTGGAATCCATCTATTCCGCCGTGTATCAGGACGACGGAAACGAAGTTTATCTGGTGGACAAGGTGGTTCAGGGGCAATCCGGCGCGGTGGGAAGGAGCGCCGTGGGAGGCTGCGAGAGCGAGGACAGGGAGAAGGAGGGCGTCCTGAACCGTATGCTGTTAGAGCAGCTGCTGGACAGCCTGAAGCCCTCGGACAGGGAGCTGATCTGTATGAGATATTTCCAGAACAAGACCCAGATGGAGATCGCCGCAAGCCTTGGCATCAGTCAGGTGCAGGTGAGCCGCATGGAAAAGAGGATTTTGTTGAGCATGCGGGAAAAGGTCAGGTAATTAAGTTTTTATAAATTCATAGAATCATCTTTCTTTATACGGCGGTTTCGTTTACTATGGATAGGGGAGGAGATTCTATGAAAAGAGAAAACGCGGATTATGCAACGGAAAGGGCGTCTGCAAGGCGCAGGAAAAGAACCAGAGAGATGCGGACTTTTGCCCTGCTGGTATGTCTGGTGGTGATGACGGCGGTGCTGTACCTTGCGGTCTCCATTTTCTCGTGGATCGACGGGCGTATGAAGGACGGGGAGGGCGCGGTTCTGCCCGTGACAGGAGACGGGGTGGAGAATCCGGACGCAGCCGGCAGCGTCAGCGGCGGCGATGCCTCCGACGGGAGCCAGAGCGCAGACGGTTCCGGAGAGTCCTCCGGGGCGGTTTCGGGAGCAGGCTCCAATTCGGTGGTCTATTCGCAGGAGGATCTGGAGGGCTATATGGCCGTGGCCAAGGCGGAGGCGGCAGAGGAGGTGCTTGACAGCATCCGGAGAGGGCTCAACGATGGGGGGAGCCTGCTGGAGACTCTGCGCCCTTTGTTTCCGGAGGAGATGATCGTCTACAGCGGAGGAAAATATAATTTTGTTCCCATCAACCGCAGCCTGAAGCAGAGCGTCCTTGTGGAGGAGAATCTGAACATACTGGAGACCGGGGAGTACCAGTACCTGCAGGACGGTCAGGTGATATCCCACAAGGGAATAGACGTGTCCAAGCATCAGGGCGTCATAGACTGGAATCTGGTGGCTCAGGACGGGGTGGAGTTCGCCTTCATCAGGGTGGGCAACAGAGGCTACGGCACAGGCAAGATGGTGGAAGACGAGCGGTTCGATGCCAACATCCAAGGGGCTTCCGCTGCGGGCATCAAGGTGGGCGTATACTATTACAGTCAGGCAATCACCAGAGAAGAGGTGCTGGAGGAGGCTAATTTCGTATTGGAGAAGATAAAGCCCTATGAGATCTCCTGTCCGGTGGTGTTCGATGTGGAGAGAGTATCCGGGGAGCCGGGCAGAATGAACGACATCTCCGTGGAGGAGAGAACGGAATTTACGAGGCTGTTCTGCGAGACCATCCAGAATGCGGGCTATCGGCCTATGATCTATCACAATACGGAGATGGGGGCCATGATGATCAATCTGGAGCCTCTGGAGGAATATGACAAGTGGTTCGCCGCTTACAGCGACCAGTTCTATTATCCCTACGAGTACAAGATCTGGCAGTACTCCCAGTCGGGAAGGGTGCAGGGAATCAAGGGCGCGGTGGATCTGAACATCAGCTTCGGCCCTATATGGGAGGAATGATACATGGATGCGAAAGAGGAGCTCCTGAGAGAGATATTGCGGCCCGGAGAGGAATTTTCCCCCATGCCGTTCTGGTTTTTCAATGATGCCTTTGACGAGGAAAAGGTGAAAAGCCAGCTGGAGGATTATGTGGAGAAGGGCGTGAACGGATTCGTGCTGCACCCCAGAATAGGGGTGCCGGAGGAGATGCCCTATCTTTCGGAAGAATATTTCCGGGCGGTGAGATTTATTGTAGCTACGGCGGCCAAGCTGGGGATGAAGGTGGCGCTGTACGACGAGGGCATGTATCCCTCCGGCTCCGCCCACGGCAAGGTGGCGGAGGCCGACCCGGAATATGCCGCAAAGGGAATCATTCTTCTGGACGCGGAGGCGGCAAAGGCCAAGCTGGCGGCGGAAAAGGGGGCGCAGACAGTGGCAGAGCTTCCCTGCGGCAGACAGCTGGTGTACGGTTTTACGGGAGGAACCATCCGGGGGATCCATTTCGGGGAAGATGATGGAGAACCGGGAGCCCCCAAGGCGGCGGATATTTTGAATCCGCTGGCGGTGGAGGAATTTATCCGGCTGACCCATGATAGGTATTATGAAGAGCTGAAGGAATATTTCGGCACTACGGTCGTAGCCTTTTTCACCGACGAGCCCAGCGCTTTGGGGCGGGGCGCCGGACATTACCGTCCTTGGACCCAAGGGCTGGAAAAGGAGATCGAGGCCGCAGGCGGAAAGGTCTGGGAGCTGGAAGGGCTGTTCGTGAAGACCGGCGCCGCAGTCGCAGGCAGGGAGGACATAGAAAAGCCTCAGGACAACGAGACCGTGAGGATTTACCATAGACTGATCAAGGCCAAGCTCAGGGAGATCTTTTACGCCAGACTTTCCGGATGGTGCGAGGGCCACGGCATCGGGCTTATGGGGCATCCGGCGGAGAGCGACGACATAGAGGAGGAGCTGTACTTTCAGATTCCGGGCCAGGATCTGATCATGCGCCGGGTGGCTCCGGAGACGGGAGGGCTGCGGGAATTCGACTCCGTGCAGGCCAAGCTGGCAGCAGACATCGCAAGGCATTTGGGGAGGCGGAGAAATGCCAATGAGTGTTTTGGGGTATGCTATAGGAATAGGATTCCGTGGTATATGACTGCAGGGGATATGAAATGGTACATAGACTGGCTGGGGATCCGGGGTGTGAACCTCTATGTTCCCCATGCCTTCTATTACAGCGTGGCGGGGAGGCGGAAGGACGAGAGGCCTCCGGACGTGGGCCCCAACAATATCTGGTGGAGGCATTACAAGCTGTTTTCCGACTATATGAAAAGGCTTTCCTTTCTGATGACGGATTCCGTAAACGGCGCGGAGATAGCCGTGCTCTGTGACAACAACCATGTTCCCTATGAGGAGATCGCATGCCTCTATGAAAGCCAGACGGAATTCAATTATCTTCCGGCCGCGCTGCTGGAGCAGGCGCAGGTAAAGGAGGGCAGGCTGTGCATAGGAGGCTATGCCTACAAGGGGGTGCTGAACCTCTTGGGACAAGAGTATCAGGATAGGTTCGGGGAAAGGCTGGGCAGGCTGCTGTGGACGGTTCCGGAGGGAGAAGAGCTGGACGTGGCAGGCTTTGTGGAGAAGGCTTTCGCAGAAGGGGGATTTACCGGGAGGCAGAAGGTAAGGTTTGACGCTCCCTGCCGAGATCTGCGGATGGCACGTCTGAACAAGATGGGGACGGACATGGTGCTGCTGTGCAATGAGGGCAGCAAGCCGGTGGGCACCGGAGTGGGGGCGCCCGGAATAAAAAATCTTCTGGCGGTGGATCTCTGGAAGGGCAGAGCATATAGGCTGGAGGGATCCGGGGAATATTTCTGGATCAGCCTTCAGCCTAGCGAGACGGTGCTTGTGATGGACGCCGGGGCTTGGGAGACAGCCGGATTTGGTGTTTTTGCAGGGGAGTATCCCGACTGGACTGATAGGTTCGTCTTGGTGGGAAAGAAGAACAACGAGGCGGTCTATGAGCTGGAATATAATTGGAAGGGGGCTGAGGAGGCCCTTTCCCAAAAAGGCGTGGGCTTTTTGGTCCGGGGGCAGGAGATGGTAGAATGCTTCTGCAACGGGAAATTTGTGGACGTGAGCTTCTGGGGAGAGCATCGGTTCGACCTGACCGGATTTCTGAGAGAAGGCAAAAATGTGATCCGGCTGGCGGTCACGGGAAATGCAGCCAATGTCTATGGGAATGCAGATATTGATTACGGGCTGGAGCGCCCTGCCACATAGGTAAAATAAAAAAATGAAATATGTAAAATAAAATAATAGGAATTCAGAGTATATTTTCAAGGTTCCGCACCATAATAGTCAATAAATTCGCAAAGGATGGATGACGATATGGTGCGGAATTTTTTTCTGATTCTGATAGGCGCAAGCTATGGGTTTCTGGCGGCGGCAGGTGTGTTCACGGTGCTGGCGGCGGTTGGACTGGTGCCCCGGTTCGCCGGCAAGACTCATACGGGAAAATATGTGCTGATATATGAGGAGATGGTGGTTTTCGGCACGCTCACGGGCTGCATCTTGAGTATTTTTTCCAGATACTGTCAGCTGGGGGCATGGTGGCAGGAACGGTTTCCCGGGCACATGGGTTTGCTGTACGGCATCGGCAGCCTCTGGCAGGCGGTCTTTGGGCTGTTTGCCGGGATGTTCGTGGGATGTCTGGCCCTTGCCATTGCGGAGATGCTGGACAGCATTCCCATCCTTACACGCCGGATCTCCTTCCGGCACGGTCTGGGGCTGGCCATCGTCAGCATGGCGGCGGGGAAGCTCTGCGGCTCCCTGCTCTACTTTTGGACGCAGCTGCATCGGACGGCGTAGGGTAGGTAGCCGCGGAATTTTTTGCAGATATGCGGAAGGATGCCTGCTTTGAATCCGGAGGCATTTGGCAGGACGTTGGAGAAAGAAAGGATCAGTACAATGCCGAACGTGACGGTTTATTTGAAATGCGACAGAAATGTGGAGGTGCAGTCCCCGGATGTATTTATGACGGACGTGGGTTCTCTGCGCTGCAGCGACCCGGTGACGGCGGCAAAGCTGAAGTCCCTGAAGGTGCATCATTTCGGCAAAGAGGATACGAAACGCTGTGTTATCAGTACCTTGAAGCTGGTGGAGCTGATGGAGAACACATGCCCCGATATCAATGTGCAGATCGTGGGGGAGCCGGACGTTCTGGTGGAGTGGATCAGCGTGAACAGACATAAGGGCTGGCAGCAGTGGCTGAAGGCTGCTCTGGTATGCCTTGTGAGCTTCTTCGGGACAGCGTTTACCATTATGGCCTATCATAATGATGTGGGTATAAATGATGTTTTCACGGAAGTCTACAAGATGGTGATGAATAGGGAGCCTCAGGGGCTGAACACGCTGGAGGTGTCCTATTCCATCGGTCTTGCGGCAGGCATCATTGTATTCTTCAACCATGTGGGCGGCAGACGGCTCACCAAGGATCCCACACCCATTGAGGTTGCCATGCGCAACTACGAGGAGGATGTGGACAAGGCGCTGATCGCCACTGCGGGGCGGGAGGGCAAAGAGGAAGAGAGCTGAAGGAAATAGGCGAAGAAATGGCCTGAAAAGGCCGGAAGGGAAAGGTGGCAGCATGGCAGAGATGAACGAAGAACAACAACAAAAACAGAAGCAGAAAGAGTATGAAAAATATGTAAAGGAGGTGACTCCCACCCATAATCTATGGCTTCAGATGCTGAAGGCCTTTGTGACAGGAGGCATCATCTGCTGTATCGGGCAGTTCATATTGAACTATGGCGCGCAAATGGGACTGGATAAGCAGACGGCAGGCAGCTGGTGCTCTCTGATACTGGTGCTTCTGTCGGTGGTGCTCACCGGATTCAATCTATATCCGAAGATCGTGAAATGGGGCGGGGCGGGAGCGCTTGTGCCCATCACCGGGTTCGCCAACAGCGTAGCCGCGCCGGCCATTGAGTATAAGACGGAAGGGCAGGTCTTCGGGATTGGGTGCAAGATTTTCACCATCGCAGGGCCGGTGATTCTGTACGGGATCTTTGCCAGCTGGCTTTTGGGGCTGGTGTATTGGGTTGGGAAGATGGCGGGAATCTTCTGATGGAGATAAGAGAAAGGTATATGGAGTAAGAGCTATGAGCAGACTGACGGGCTTAAAGGGGCCGTTAGTCTGCTTTTTATGACAAAAGAAACTTCCCGCGCAAATTTTCTACATGTTGTGCTTTTAATCCCTTTCGATTATAATATTGATATAATTTCTTATGCAGGACATAAGAAACATGTGAATGGCTGTTGGGAGGAGCTTGCAGTCTAGTTGTATTGAACTGCGTTACAAAATTAAAAGAAAGGGAATATGGTGTTTATACTTCAATAAACATCATACAAACGAATATGGAAAATTTGTTTGAATTGGCAAGATTTGATTCCTATAAAGAAGATAATCGCAGGGAAGTTAAAAAAGCAGAAGGCGGACTTCCAAATAGCTTGTGGGATACTTACTCTGCGTTTGCCAATTGCTATGGCGGTGTTATTATTCTTGGGGTAAAAGAGGATAAAGGTGGTAATTGGCATACAACCGGGCTGAAAAATGCGACAAAATTGAAGAAAGATTTCTGGGATACTCTTAATAACCGTAAAAAGGTGAGTATCAATCTTTTGAAAGATGATGACGTGGAAACTTTTTCGGTAGCTGGCACAGATGACGTGATCATGGTAATCTGGGTGCCGAATGCAAAGCGGGAGCAAAAGCCAGTATATATCAATGATGATCTGTTTGGAGGAACCTTTCGCAGAAATTGGGAGGGAGACTATCACTGTACCAGATTGCAGGTCAAAACAATGTTGAGAGATCAGGCAGAAGAAACCATGGATATGGAAGTGCTTGATGAGACTGAAATTGAGGATTTGAATCAGGATTCCATTCGGGGCTACCGCAACAGCCATAAATCTTTTAAGCCAGGTCATCCATTTGAGAGATTGGATGATAATGAGTATCTCAGAGTGATTGGGGCAGCAGGACTTTCCAAAGAGGACAAAAGGCTTCATCCCACTGCCGCCGGAATGCTTATGTTTGGAAATGAGTATGATATAGTAAGATTTTTTCCAGAATATTTTTTAGATTATAGAGAAAATCCGGATACGGTAATCAGATGGACGGATAGGCTTCAGTCATCATCCGGCGAATGGTCAGGAAATTTATTTGATTTCTATAAATGAGCAAATTTAAAAAATTGCACAATAAGCCTATGCCACTAAAGCTTTAACCCGCTCAAAGCCAATGCGCCTTGCACCACACTGGTAGACAAAATGGATCCGCTCTTCCTGGATATGGCTGTAAATATAAGCATAGCCGTCTTTGAAGGACATGGTTTCCTCGCCGCCAGTACATGCAAGCAGATGGGCCAGCGACATCAGCAGCCAGTACCTCCTGATCCCCTGCGATGAGCGAACCTGGTATCTGTCAAACGCCAGTTTGTCCTTTGATTGGCGGAAGAACACTTCCACCGGCCACCGTTCCACATATATGTCCAGAATCTCCCGGATGCTTAAAGAGACATCCGTGCTGATGAAGGCCCGCAAGGCCTTGGGGACATGGAACGCGTCCTTCGGATAGCTGATCAGTACCACGGCATCTTCAATGCCGTTGAGGCTTCCTTCATACCGGTAGACATAATAGCTCCGGCTGCCAACGGTCACGAGGCTGACAGCAGCATCTGTCTTCCGTAAATGAAGGGCGAACTCGCCTACCTTCTGCTTTATACCGCAGGGGTACAGCACCCGGTTCGTCTTCAGCGCGCCAATGGTATAGAAGCCCTTTTTGACAAAGGCATCCATGATGTCGCCGCATGTATACCAGCTGTCGCAGAGGAAATAGGAAACAACCGGTGGTACGGGCAATTCGTCCGCAATGTCCTGTACAATCTTCACCTTCGATTTGGACTTGTCGTACATGACGATGGCATAATTGAGGACAATGCCATTGCAGGAGAGCATAACGGCTACGGCCTGGTGCCCATAGTCCTGCTTCCCCTTGAGATGGGACTGGTGGAAATACGCATCTTCAATCGGGTGCAGAGCCCGTGACGA
>ERZ808051.191-NODE-191-length-79549-cov-25.012998_pt1 | contig 79549 bp, 76 predicted proteins | sample MGYA00380199_ERZ808051 | MGnify/ENA primary metagenome ERZ808051 (study PRJEB31490, sample SAMN06133391) | mouse gut metagenome | isolation source: J11 | host: mice | place: China: Chengdu | collected 2015-05 ... | reverse complement strand
AAAATAAACAGCCGCACGAGAGCGGCTGCTTGAAATAGTAATGCGATGTCAAACTTCAGTGCCGACTTTCAGTCGGCAAGCCAGTAGGCGGCCCTTATAGGGCCTGTGCAAACCACCAGTTCAACTGGTGGTTATGATTATTTTAATATTTTTTTATTAATTACTTCGCTTATGAATTTAATAAACATTCCAAAGCACAAGCCCCCCAATGATAATGCCATAAATACAAATGCGTAAATGGCGAGCTCTTCACCGTCAAAGCGTGATATGCTCTCGTATTCAATGAGTCCCATCGGAAGAAACATCAGTGATGTTAAAACAGGAGCAAGAAACTTTAGTTTACCTTTTATAAATCCAATGCTAATTGAGTTAATATACGCTGCCAACATATATGGGAACACGATTGGCAAATCACTGCGTGGACTTACTAATAGCGGCAGGATGTAAAAAACAGTAAGCTGAATAATGCAGAATATGATAAATATTAGTTTACCTGTTGTACTTATGTCATTGTTTGTTTTTGTAATTGTTTCAACAATTATTTTGTTGGAATTATCAATTATTTTTTCTTTTTCAATTCTTTCACCTGTCAGCAGTTCGTTAACAGAAATGTCAAGGGCGTCGCTAAGTGGTATCAGCAGTGATACCTCGGGAAAGCCCTTTCCTGTTTCCCAGCGTGATACGGCTTTGTCGGTAACATTGATTTTTTCGGCAAGCTCTTTTTGTGTTAAGTTGTTTTCCTTTCTTAGCTGTGCAATAAATGCACCTGTTTTATTTTCCATAATTCATCCCACCTTTCAATTAAATATTATCACCAAAAGGTGTATTTGTCACCCTATGAATCATAGAATTGGCTTAAATTGCAAAGAATCAGCACCCCTTTTTAATTGATTAGAAGGGGTGCTGATTTAATTACTATTCTACCCAGATTGGATTTGTGAAGGCGTAGAAGAAATCCGGCAGGGTAAGGCTGTCGCCGCTCTGAACACCTCGGCTTGACAAAAACTTTTTCTCTGTAAAGGCATATACCTTTTCAATAAGGGGATTGAATCGGTATGTAATTTCAGCTCTTACAAAGCCTTTTTCTTCAATCTCGATTTCGGCAATATATCCTTCGGCTGATTTTTCAGCAGTGCTTTCAAAAATAACCTTGTTATTGTTATATATCTTAAGGGTGTGTCCCTTTTTGAAATCAGATACTCTTACCTCAAGCTTATTATTGTCAGCAAGCTTTACTGTGTCACCGATTTCAGCATCACCGCAGTGCAGAAAAATTGTTGTTGAATTTGGTGTGTTTGTAACAAAGCATCTTCCCTCACAGATAGCCTCAAGAATATCCTTTTCGGTTTTACTTTTGGCATTAACGTAGGTTGTAGGCATTGCCATAAAAGGAATAACATAGTCCCTATGGAAATCAGAGCCGCCCACTGCTGCGATTCTTTTGCCCTGAAGGAGCTGATTGTGCCACCACTCCATATTTTTAATGTTATCGCTGTGCTGAATTGTGTTCCATACCTCAACACAGTCAAAGGGGTAATCCTCAGGCTCTAATCTGAATGGACAGTTAGAGCAGAACGGATGGTTAAGTGAAACAACAGCACCGGTCTTTTTACAGGCATCTATGTATCGGTGGTAATCCTCAGCCGTATTAAGAGTATGCGGAGGGTCAAAGGGAACTTTTTTACCCCATACGTTTACGTGACCCGGTTCGTCGGTAAGCTCCTGACCCTGAATAACAAGCATTTCCTTGTCAAAATAAGTCTTTTCAACAGAGTTGAAGTTGTGGTCTGTGATTATCATAAAATCAAGACCTGCCTTTTTGCACTTGTCAACAAGCTGTCCTTTTGTCAGAACACCGTCACTGTTGATTGTGTGCATATGTGTGTCGCCTTTGTACCATTGCCTTTCTTCCATAAATTTTACCTCAATTAATTATTTTTTCAAGTCTTTCCTTATCTCTTGAAAATCGTCGCTGACTGACAAGTATAACAAGCTCGTCGCCCTCTCTGATTTTCGTTTCGCCCTTTGGTGTTACTGAAATCTCATCACGTTCAATGCTTACAATCAAGCAGTGCTTGCCCCAGTCAATATCCATAATTTTTTTGTCTGCAATAGGGCTCCCCACAGGTACAACAAAAGTCTGTAAAACCTTTTCATTGATTTTTCTGAATTTTGGTTCAGTGTGGTCGGAATTAACCATTCTTTCAAGCAGTGCCTCATACATAGGGCTGACACCTATGAGATTTGCCAGTGCATAGCTGATCAGACTGACAACTGCAATGGGCAGAAGATTCTGCATATTGCCTGTTAATTCAAACACAAGCACAATGCCCGTTATCGGAGCACGAACGATTGCAGCAAAAAATCCAGCCATACCGAGTACGGCAAATTCTTCCCAGAACTCATTGCCTAAACCTAATGTGTTTATTGATACTGTTCCGAACATGGCACCGAGATATGTGCCGAGAATACAAAGGGGGTAAAGTGTTCCGCCCGGTGCACCCGATGCAAAACATACCGCACCGAACAGGAATTTTGCCGTAACGAATATAAACATAGCGAATAGCCCGGGCTTTTCAGCCATAAGCAGCTCAACCATTGAATGACCGCCGCACAGAATTTCGGGCATAAGCAAGCCTGCAATACCGCTTAATAAAAAGATTACAGGAAGCTTAATCAGATTTGGAATTTTGGCAAGCTTCTTATATAAATCCTGTGTTTTCAGCATTATTATATTGTAAAGAACACCGCTTATTCCGAGAACGATTCCCATAAGAATAAGCAGCCAATAGTAGCGAAGGGGAAAGTTAACAGTATCATAATTGAATACCGTGCTCTGACCGAAGAAAAGCTTTGATGTAAAATCGGCTGTTACCGTGGCAACAATGCCCATACATAAAATGCTTTTGTCAAAGGTGTGGTGTATTTCCTCAAGAACAAATATAATACCTGCAAGAGGGGCGTTAAATGCTGCAGCCATACCTGCTCCCGCACCGCAGCTTATCATTCTGAGCTCTGTTGTTTTGTCTGCCTTTGTGATTTTTGCAATGCCCTTGCCTGCCATGCCGCCAAGCTGAACGCTGGGACCTTCTCTGCCCAGTGACAGACCGCAGAATACACTTGCAGTTCCGCCTATAAGCTTGCCGAGAATTACCCTCCACCAGCTTGGTGAAAAGTGACCTTTTATTTCACCGTTTACCTGCGGTATACCTGAGCCTCCCGCCATTGGTTCCCATTTGCATATCAGTGCAACACCTGCACCTATTGCAGCAAGAACAGCAAGCCATATGATGATTTTTATAGGGTTTTCTTTGATGCAGTCAAGGATTTTGTAAAGCTGAGTTTCTGCCACGGATAATAAAAATCGGTAAAGTACAGAAATAAGACCTGCAAAAACCCCAACTTCAACACCACGCACAATCAGGTAAAAACTTTCTTTTTTATGATATTCGATTTTTCTGAAGGTTGATTTTTCTTTTTCTTTCATTATCTATGTATCATTGCCTGCCCGAAGTTTCAATGCGGAGCAGGCGTTTATATTAATAATTATTTGCTTTGATTTTAAAGTAGCCCTTTGGCTTTTTGCAGACAGGGCACTGATTAGGTGCTTCCTTTCCGATAACGATATTGCCGCAGTTGGAGCATATCCAGATTTTTTCCTCATCTCTGCTGAAAACCAAGCCGTTTTCAACATTTTCAAGGAGCTTTCTGAATCTTTCCTCATGTTCCTTTTCAATTTTTGCCACTGAGTCAAAAAGAAAAGCGATATGGTCAAAACCTTCCTCCCTTGCCTCTTCAGCAAAGGTTTTATACATATTTGTCCACTCGTAATTTTCGCCGTCAGCCGCATCACCTAAGTTTGTTGCAGTGTCACTGATTTCACCGCCGTTCAGCAGTTTAAACCAAATTTCAGCGTGCTCCTGCTCGTTGTGTGCAGTTTCTCGGAAAATTTCTGCAATCTGTTCAAAACCGTCCTTCTCTGCCTTGCCGGCAAAGTAGGTGTATTTGTTTCTTGCCTGGCTTTCGCCTGCAAAGGCAGCAAGCAGATTAGCCTGTGTTTTTGTGCCTTGTAAATCTTTCAAAAAGACCACTCCATTCTATAATCCTAGTCTTTTTATTTTTGACACAATTTCCACAAATATACACCATGCTGCCTGAAAAATAACAATATTCACAGGCGTTATCTGGCTTATTCCTCCGAGGATTGCCAGCATTGTAACAAGACCTATACCCATTGCAGAGCCGAAGGTAATTAATACACTTAAAAGCTTTCTTGTTTCTTCAAGATTTTCTGCGGCCGCCATTGCGGATACAAAGCCCAACGCAGAGCCGTTGTGAACAACATATGCGGGTGATTTTTCAACACACATATCGGAATATTTTTCAAATACCCTTGCATTTGAAGAGTTCATTACCCGGATAAAGCCGTCAGGCAGTGAAAACAGCTCGGCAATGCTTTCGTCGTTAATGAACGGGTCGGCACTTTTAACGAGCACTGTAATACCGCTTTTTTCAAGACGGCGGAGCGTTTTTTTCAGCTTAGGGTCAGCACTGTATGATACTACAAACATTGCCATAATCTGACCGGTAACTGCAAGGTAAAGGATTTTCCTTCCCTTACGTGTGTATTTTTCCTCAAACTCCTCTTTAGGAACCTGAACACCATGGTGAATAAGTAAATCCCTTGTTCCGACCAATATCTTTTTTCTGTAAATCCAGGCTGAAGTGCCGAGCTTGTCCTCATAAACAACACCATCAACGTCAGGTAAGATTGTCTGCTTGCCGATGATGACATCATCAAAAACATAGGAAAGCGGGCTTTTGGTTTTCATAATTACGGCAGCAGTTTTTAAAATGACATCATCTGCTTTGGCACCGTTAAAGGTTTTAATGCCGTGGATTTCACAACTGTTTTTGCCGAATAAATCCTGTGCTTCAATAACAATAGCGTTGGCATCGTTAACCATTACAGCACCCTCAAAGCCATTAATCATAGCACCGCTGCTTTTCAGAATTTTTGATATTCCTAAAAGCGCACTGTTCGTGTTGAAGATTGAGATTGTAGGCAGTGATATACAAAGAGCACATATACCGATATTAAGACCGATATGCCAGTCACCATTGATTATTGAAAATACTGCAAAAAGAATTATGCTCAGCGCAAGCATGACCATACCTGCGGTTTTGGCAATTTTATCGGCAGGCTCATCACTGCAGCTAATGTCGAGAAAGTTAGTTGAAAAATCTGTTTTAATACTTGTTTTCAGGTTTGGCTCACCTGATAATAAGCCTCTGCTTATTATTGTTGCGTCAACCGTGTTAACAATTGTTTCAACTGTATATTTTTCATCCTGATTGATTAAATATTCAAAATTATCTATTATTCTGAGTGTCAATAAGTATTTTCCGAAGTTGGTCATTAAAAAGGCAAATGCCATTACCAGAGGCAGGGCAATGCCGTCGGAAATATATAAATTTGAATCGGCTGCAAGCAGTATGGTGTGAACAAGTACCAAAATGCTTGCCACCGAAATCGGAAAACTGTAGTTTATACCCTTTGACAGTTTAAAACCAAATATAATATTTTTCATATTTACTGCAAGCAGCAGTATGTATAAAACAAGCTGTGTTATAAGATATGCGGTATAGTCAAGCAAAAAGCTCGGCATATATGCACTGTCCTTGAATATTGCCAGAAGCAACAGCGGTATTGCGATAACCGCCGTTATGGAGCCTTTTAAGGTAAAGGAGGATTTTGATGCGAAAAGCTTTTCCATAAAGGCTGTTTTGTCATCATCACGTCTGTACTCATTTTTTACAGCCGAATGCTTGTCACCGCTTATGTTCTCGGGGCTGAAAAGCCTGAACTTGTTGACCTTTTCCTGCCGGCGCTGTTTTAATTGTTTTTCGGCAATCTCTTCATCAATTTTTGCAATCTTATCTGTTGAGTCCTCAAAGCCTTCAAGTACAATCTGGTCAGATTCGTCACTGTTGTAGTCCTCCTCCGCTCTGGGACTCTGACTGTTTCCGAATGAAATTTTAGTGTGCTCCAGTTCGTCAACTGCCACTATTGTGGGTATTTCCTGTAAATCGGAGGTTTTGTCAAATCTTGACTTGCTTTTTATTGTTGCAGGGCGCTCCATAATTTCAGGCGGCGTTTTTGAATATAGCGGCTCACTTGGTGTGTTTTTAAAAAAGCTTTTTTTAGCACCATTTACATTTGGTATAACATTTGTTTTTTCACTTATCTGTACAGCCTTTGTTTTTTGGTCTGCAATTTTTGTTTTGCCGTTTTCAGCCGCAGCTTTTACTGCCTGACTGTCAACAACTGCAGTTTTTTCTGTTTTGTCAGTCTTGCAGTCGGGCTGTGTTTCAATCTGCTTCGGAATGTCTTTCCCTGCATTTTCTTTTATTTCTTCTATTGCAGACTGTGCTTTTTCCACTGTTTTTTTTCGTATTTCCTCAGCCTGCCTGATTATCTCATCAATTGATAAATTCTCGTTCATATTCACCACTTAAAGTCCAAGTCTTTGTTTTGTAATTTCGTACATTAATATTCCTGCCGCAACTGACGCGTTAAGAGAATTAACCTTTCCGCGCATAGGCAGAGCGACTGTTACATCACTTTTTTCTTTAATCAATCTGCCTACACCCTTGCCCTCATTACCGATAACAAGTGCACAGCCTCCCGAAAAGTCGGTTTTGCACCACGGCTGTCCGTCCATATCTGCGCAGTAAACCCATATGTTTTTCTTTTTCAGCTCCTCAATAGTTGAGGCAAGATTGCTGACTCTTGCAACCTTCATATATTCAAGAGCACCGCAGGAGGTTTTTGCAACTATAAAATTAAGTCCTACATTTCTTCTTTTCGGAATTATAATACCGTGAGCACCGCATGCCTCAGCACTTCGGATGATTGCACCGAGATTATGGCTGTCCTCAATCTCATCACAGATAACAATAAAGGGTGCTTCGCCTCTGCTTTCAGCAAGCTCGAGTATTTCATCAACAGTTGAATAGCTGTGGGCAGGCACATTTGCTGCAACACCCTGATGATTGCCGTTTGCACACATAAAATCAAGCTTTTTCCGGTCAACATTTTTAACAACAACACCCTTTTCACGTGCCATTGATATTATGCGGTTGATTGAGCCCTCACGTTCACCTTTTGCAATCAGTATATTTTCTATTTCTCTTCCGCTTTTAAGCAGCTCAATAACGGCATTTCTGCCTATTATTAAATTATCGTTGTGTATTTCCTCTTTTGGCATATTTTTATCTCCGAACATCTTTTCATATTATAGTAAAATTATATCATTATATATGTAATAATTCAATAAAATTTACTGTGCAAATTTATTTTAATTCTTTACAATCCAAAATGAATATAATATAATATGAGAGCATTGTATCCGCGGCAAAAATTACCTTTGCCGAGTGACGTGCTTTTGTGTTTGGCACTTAACTCAGGAACAGTAGCAGAAAGGAAAATTTAATATGAACAAAAACACAAAAAAAATTGTAGGAGTAGGACTCCTCACCGCCATTGTGGTTGTGCTTCAGCTCGTCGGCAGTGCTATTCACTTCGGACCGTTTTCAATCTCACTTGTGCTTATTCCAATAGTAGTCGGTGCGTCACTATATGGAGTGCTTTCAGGTGCATGGCTCGGTCTTGCCTTTGGTGTAACAGTGCTTGCATCAGGTGATGCGGCTGCGTTTTTAGCAATTGACCCTGTCGGTACGGTTATTACCGTTTTGCTTAAGGGTATGCTTGCAGGCTTGGCAGCAGGTGCAGTTTACAAGGCGATTGAAAACAAGAACAAGATTGCAGCAACAATTACTGCCGCAATTGTATGCCCGTTTGTCAATACAGGTGTTTTCCTGGCAGGCTGCAGCATATTCTTCCTTGACACGCTTAAAGAATGGGCAGCAGGCACAAATGTATTTGTGTATATGATAACAGGTCTTGTGGGCTTTAATTTCCTGTTTGAGCTTGGTATTAATCTGATTTTAGGACCTACAATTGTCAAGCTTGTAAGACTTGGCAGAAAGGAAAATAAATAATTATGATACTTGCAGTAGATGTAGGGAATACAAATATTGTTTTAGGCTTTTTAAACGGCAGTGAGTTGGTTAATGAATGCCGTTTATCAACATCGGCTGACGATTCTGCTGAGGAATATGCAATTAAATTGCACAGTATTTTTGAAATATGCAATATTGATGAAAAAAGTATTGAAGGCAGCGTGTTATCCTCAGTTGTTCCGCCGCTTAACAGAACTATATCAAAAGCCCTTATGCTGATTACAGGCAAAAAGCCTATTGTTGTCGGCCCCGGTGTAAAAACAGGACTTAACATTAAAATAAATAATCCTGCCGAGCTTGGTGCGGATATGGTTGTGGGTGCTGTGGCAAGTATTGCGAAATATCCTTGTCCGCAGATTTTATTTGATTTGGGTACTGCAACTACTGTATCTGTTATTGATAAGAACGGCGGCTTTCTTGGCGGAGCGATTTTGTGCGGAGTTAAAACAGCACTGAATGCTCTTGCTTCGTCAACAGCACAGCTTCCGCAGATTGAAATTGTTGCACCTGAAAAGGCTATCGGTACAAATACAACAGATTCAATGCGAAGCGGTACGGTTTACGGCACAGCAGCTATGCTTGATGGTCTTATTAAAAGATTTGAGCGTGAGCTTGGTGAAAAGGCAACTGTTATTGTGACAGGCGGTCTTGGCGGCGTGATTGCTCAGCATTGTGAAAATGATATTATCGTAGATAGGCATCTTCTTATTGATGGTCTGCGTATGATTTATGAAAAAAACAATTAACTATTATAATTAAAAGAGGTTAAAATTATGGCAGTATTTCGTGGCTTCAGGGCATTTCGTCCTGCAGAAAAAAATCAGTCGCTTATCCCTGCACTCCCATATGATGTAATGAGCAGTGACGAGGCAAGAGAAATGGTTAAGGACAATCCTTTATCATTTTTACATATTGACAAGGCAGAAATTGATTTGCCTTTAGGCACTGATTTGTACGATACAGCCGTTTATGAAAAGGCGAAGGAAAACTTAATCAGCCTTGAAAAAAACGGCGATTTAATTCAGGATTCTGCTCCTTGTCTTTATATTTATAAGCAGGTTATGAATGGCAGAAGTAAGATTGGTATTGTCGGCTGTGCTTCAATTGATGATTATATGAATAATGTTATAAAGAAGCACGAGCACACGCTTGCTAAAAAAGAGCAGGACAGAATTAATCATGTTAATACCTGTGATGCAAATACAGGACCTATATTTTTAACCTACAGAAAAAATGATGAAATCAGCGGCATTGTTGAAAACTGGATTCATAACAATCAGCCTGCATATGATTTTACGGCAGACGAAGTTAATCAGACTGTATGGGTGGTTGATGATGCTGATACAGTCGGAAAGCTCAGTGCCCTGTTTGATACAGTGCCTGCAATGTATATTGCCGATGGTCATCACAGATGTGCATCCGCTGTCAGAGTCGGTGAAATGCGCAGAAAGGCGAATCCCGATTATACAGGCAATGAGGAGTTCAACTACTTTTTAGCGGTTGCTTTCCCCGATGAAGAGCTTGAAATTATGGACTATAACAGAGTTGTAAAGGACCTGAACGGACTTGACGAAAATGAGTTTATAACTGCAGTTTCAAAATTCTTTGAGGTTGAAAAGACTGAAGGCAGATGCAAACCATCTGACAAACACACCTTCGGTATGTACCTCAACAAGCAGTGGTATCTGCTCAGGGCCAAGGCGGATATTATTAATGAGGATGACCCTGTTGAAAGACTTGATGTTTCAATTCTTCAGAATTATCTTCTTGACGCTGTTCTTGGTATCAAAAATCCTAAAACCGATGACAGAATTGATTTTATCGGCGGCATCAGGGGACTTGCCGAGCTTGAAAAAAGGGCAGACAGCGATATGCAGCTTGCATTTGCGATGTACCCTACAACCGTTGATGATTTAATGGCAATTGCCGATGCAGGGCTTATTATGCCTCCGAAGTCAACCTGGTTTGAGCCAAAGCTCCTTTCGGGACTTTTCATTCATCATTTATCCTAAACAATTTGCCTTCCTTGCAAAAGGAGGGCTTATTTTATGAATAAATTTGGTTGCATTTACCTGTTTGATATGTTAAACTAAATAAGGTATTATTTTTATTTTTTGGAGGAGCATATTATGAAGATTGCTAACGAGTATTCATCCAATATTGATATTGAAAAGAATACGCAATATGCTGTAAGGGGTATTACAAAGGTTTGTAAAAAAATCGGTCCCCGTAAGCCCGGCTCACCTGAAGAGCTCCGTGCTCAGCAGTGGATGCAGAAGGATATGAAAAACTATTGCGACAAAACAAAAATTGAAGAATTTACACTTCACAGACAGGGTTTTATGGGCTTTATTCCATTTACTGTTGCCTGCGGTGTAGCATCTGTTTTTGTTAACTGGTTTGCATCACCTATTGCAGCATTGGTGCTTTGCATACTGGCATTTATTCCACTTGTATTTGAGTTTTTAATGTATAAAGAATTTGACGATTTCCTTTTCCCGAAGCAGACATCTCATAATATGATTGCCACAAGAAGCCCTAAGGGTGAGGTTAAACAGAGAATAATTCTTGTCGGTCATTCCGATAGTCAGTTTGAGTGGACACTCAACTATCTTATGGGCGGTTTGCAGGCAAAGCTTTGTGTTGAAATTCCTGCAGTTGTAGGTCTTATTGTTCAGACAGTTTATGCTGTTGTTTGTCTTATTGTCGGCAAGGGCGGTGCAGCAATGGATATTGAAAAGACAAGATGGTTCTTCATCCTTTTCTTTGTTGTATCCTGTGTATTCATCCCGTTTGAAATTGCGTTTCTTTTCTTCCAGAGCTGGACTAAATCAGTTCCCGGTGCATCAGATAACCTTTCAGGCTGCTATGCCGGTATGGCTGCAATCAAGGCTCTTGACGAGGCAGGAATCGAGTTTGAAAATACTGAGGTTACTATGATTTGCTCAGGCTCAGAGGAGGCAGGTCTTCGCGGTGCCAAGGCATATGCTAAGGCTCACGAGCAGGAGCTTAAGGAATTACCGACAGCAGTTATTGCTATTGATACCTTCCGTGATTTAGAGGATATGGCTGTTTATGACCGTGACCTTTCAGGTACTGTTCAGCACGACTGGGGTGTTAAGCACCTTGTTAAAAATGCTGCTGCTAACTGTGGCTACGATTTGTCATTTGAGTCAATTTATATTGGCGGCTCTGATGCTGCTGCATTTACACAGCGCGGCATCAAGGCTACAGGATTTGCTGCTATGAATCCTGATCCTCCTCGTTATTATCATACCCGTCTTGATACTCCTGAGAATTTAAGACCTGAGGCTATTTCTGCAGGTATTGAAATTCTTTGTGAAACAATCTGTATGTATGATAAAGAGGGATTGCCTACAAAATAATGCAAAATAAAAAGACCTTGTAAATCTTATGGTTTGCAAGGTCCTTTATCATTTATATATTTTTTGATAAAAAATTTTTTATAGCTATTGATTTCGGCAATATTTTACTGTATAATATGTAAGTACAGACGGTTGTACGGCAGTACAGCCGTTTTTTGTATTTTTTCAGTCGAAGGGGACTATTCAGGGGCGAACTGCCTCTGATGGTCGCCTTTATATATTTTTTGTGCTATGAGAGGGAATTATGTTTAAAACAGGCTTTGACAATGACAAGTATTTACAAATGCAGTCCGAAAGGATTAAGGAAAGGATAAGTGAATTCGGCGGCAAGCTTTATCTTGAATTCGGCGGTAAGCTTTTTGACGATTTCCATGCATCAAGAGTTCTGCCGGGTTTTCAGCCTGACAGCAAGCTGCAGATGCTTTTGCAGCTCAAGGATCAGGCAGAAATTGTTGTTGTAATCAGTGCTGAGGATATCGAAAAGAACAAGGTGCGCGGTGACCTTGGAATTACATATGACATTGATTTGTTCAGACTTATTGATGCCTTCAGAGGCAGAGGACTTATGGTAGGCAGCGTTGTGCTTACAAAATATGTTTCTACTGCCAAGGTACAGGCTTTTGAAAGAAAGCTTGATCAGGCAGGCATTCCGTTTTATCGCCACTATGTGATTGAGGGCTATCCTGCCAATATAGGCAAAATTGTAAGTGACGAGGGCTATGGCAAAAACGATTATATCGAAACCACAAGAGAGCTTGTTGTTATAACTGCACCCGGACCCGGCAGCGGAAAAATGGCAACCTGTCTTTCACAGCTTTATCATGAGAATAAGAGAGGGATAAAAGCCGGCTATGCTAAGTTTGAAACCTTCCCGATATGGAATATTCCGTTGAGTCACCCTGTCAATATAGCCTATGAGGCAGCAACTGCCGATCTTAACGATGTGAATATGATTGACCCATGGCATCTTGAAGCTTATGGCGAAACAACCGTTAACTATAACCGAGATGTTGAAATTTTTCCTGTTCTCAAAGCAACCTTTGAAAAGATTTATTCAAAGTGTCCGTATAAATCACCCACCGATATGGGCGTTAATATGGCAGGTAATTGTATTTTTGATGATGAGGCTGTAAGAGAGGCTTCAAGACAGGAGATTATAAGACGCTATTATCATGCCTGCTGTAATACTATGAAGGGCGGAGCAAAGAAGGACGAGATTTACAAGCTGGAGCTGCTTATGAATAATGCAGGTCTGACTGTTGAGGACAGACTCTGTGCAAAGGCAGCAGAGAAGCTGGCAGAGGAAACAGGTGCACCTGCATCGGCAATTGAGCTGAATGACGGAACAATCATTAAAGGCAAAACTTCTGATTTGCTTGGCTGTGCATCGGCAATGCTTATTAATGCACTCAAATATACTGCAAATATTGCCGATGATGTTCTGCTTTTACTGCCTGAGGTTATCAAGCCTATACAGGAGCTTAAAATCAATCACCTTTGCAATAAAAACCCACGGCTTCATACAGACGAGGTGCTGATTGCACTTTCTGTTTCGGCAGTTACCGACAGCAATGCAAAGCTGGCACTCGAGCAGCTTAAAAAGCTTAAAAATTGTGAAATGCATTCCTCGGTTATGCTGTCACAGGTTGATGAAAACCTGCTTAAGAAGCTTGGCGTAAGAGTAACCTGTACAGCAGTTAAGGGCTGATAAAGAGGATTTTTTAATCCCCTTAATATATTTTTATAAGGAAGTGGTCAGAGTGAACACAAAATACATATTCATAACAGGCGGTGTGGTTTCGGGACTCGGAAAGGGCATAACCGCTGCATCCTTAGGACGTTTGCTTAAAGCAAGGGGATTAAAGGTGACTGCACAGAAGTTAGACCCTTATTTAAATGTTGACCCCGGTACTATGAACCCTGTTCAGCACGGTGAGGTATTTGTTACCGACGATGGTGCTGAAACCGATTTGGATTTGGGCCACTATGAACGATTTATTGATGAAAGCCTTTCTCAGAATTCAAATCTAACAAGCGGAAGAGTTTTCTGGAAGGTTATCAGTGATGAGCGAAAGGGTGTTTACGGTGGTCAGACAATACAGATAATTCCGCATGTTACGAATGAAATCAAGCGCTATATTTCTAAAAATGCAGAAAATGATGCGGATGTCTGTTTTGTTGAAATCGGCGGAACAATCGGTGATATTGAGTCACAGCCTTTTATTGAGGCTATTCGTCAGTTTGCTGTGGATGTTGGCAGAGAGAATTGTCTGTTTATCCACGTTACACTTGTGCCGTATCTTGCCGCATCTGATGAGCTTAAATCAAAGCCTACACAGCATTCTGTAAAGGAAATGCTTTCTCTCGGTATTCATCCTGACATTATTGTTTGTCGTACAGAGCATCCGCTGACTGATGATATTAAAAATAAAATTGCACTTTTCTGCAATGTCGACAAGGAATGTGTTATTGAAAATAATAACTGCGATATTCTTTATGCAGTGCCGATGATGCTCCATGAGCAGAAAATGGATGAGGTTGTTATTAAAAAGCTTGGTATTAAATGCGGTGAAGCTGATTTGACTGACTGGACAGAAATGCTCAATGCTTTAAGAAATCCAAAGCAGACAGTTAAAATTGGTATGGTGGGCAAATATGTTGAGCTTCACGATTCCTATATTTCTGTTAACGAGGCTTTAAAGCACGGCGGAATTGCTACAGGAAGTGCTGTTGATATTCAATGGATTGACAGTGAAAGCCTGGAGGGTGATGTTGATGTTGCCGAAATTCTTGGTGATATGGATGGTATCCTTGTTCCGGGCGGCTTTGGCTCACGAGGTATTGAGGGAAAAATAAGAGCCTGTGAATTTGCAAGAACAAACGGCATTCCGTATTTCGGAATATGTCTTGGTATGCAGATTGCCATTATTGAATATGCACGCAATGTGCTCGGTCTTGAAGGTGCCAATTCTGCTGAAATTGACCCACAGACTAAATATCCTGTTATTGATATTCTGCCTGAGCAGAAGGGGGTTACCGATATGGGCGGTACAATGCGTCTTGGTCAGTACCCCTGTACCCTTAATCCAGAGTCAAAGGCATTTGAGCTGTATGGTGCATCAATGATTTATGAGCGTCATCGTCACAGATATGAGGTAAATAATGATTATAGGTCAGAGCTTTTGAAGTATGGTATGATTTTTGCAGGTACATCACCTGATAATCATATTGTTGAAATGGTCGAAATCCCTGCACATCCGTGGTTTGTTGCAGGACAGTTTCACCCTGAGTTCAAGTCAAGACCGAACAAGCCTCATCCGCTTTTCCGTGGCTTTGTTACCGCAGCAAAAAAGCATAGCGAGGAAAAATAATACTATACATAAAATAATAAGCAGTACGGAAATATCCGTACTGCTTATTATTTTATGCATTGTTTTCGCAAATGGCTTTGCGTGTCTGCAATATACTGCTTGGTGTGACTGAGAATTCATCAAGTCCCCATTCAAGAAGTAATGGTATAAGTTTGCAGTCTGCTGCTGCCTCGCCGCACATACCAACCTGTATTCCTTCTTTTTTTGCATTTTTAATTGTCATTTCAATTGCTCTTAGAACTGCGGGCTGAAATGTATCATAAAGATAACTGACACTTGAGTTCCCTCTGTCGACTGCCATTGTGTAGCCTGTCAGATCATTTGTGCCGATTGAAAAGAAATCAACCTCTTTTGCCAGCAAATCAGATATCAGTACCGCTGACGGCGTTTCAATCATAATTCCAAGTGAAACAGGGCGGTATGGTGTGCCTGCTTCCGTTAATTCGCATTCGCATTCAAAAATTATTTTTTTAGCCTTTGTTACCTCATCAAGGCAGGTAACAAGGGGCAGCATAATTTTAATTGTGCCGTATACTGCTGCACGCAGAATAGCTTTTAGCTGCTTTTTGAAAAGCTCTTCATTATCAAGACAGTAGCGTATTCCACGATGACCAAGGAATGGATTATCCTCTTTTCCTATATGAAGGTAGGGTATATCCTTGTCACCGCCTATATCAAGGGTGCGGATTATAACCTCACGTCCGTTCATCGCACGTGCAACAGTTGAGTATGCTTCAAACTGCTCCTCCTCATCAGGCTCGTCAGCACGGTCCATAAATAAGAATTCCGTGCGAAAAAGACCGATACCTTCACCACTGTTCTGAACGACATTCTGCACATCTTCAGGCTTGCCGATATTTCCGTAAACCGCTTTTTTGATTCCGTTTTTGGTTATCGTTTCTCTGTCTATAAAAGCCTTGAGTGCTTCCTTCTGCTTCAGGTAATCCTGATGCTTTCGTTCATATTCTTTGATTTCGCTTTTTGACGGGTTGGTAAAAACCTTACCCTTAAAGCCGTCACAAATAAGTGTTTCACCATTTTTGATAAGCTGTGTTGCATCAATAACTGAAAGCACGGCGGGAATGCCCATTGCTCTTGCAAGGATGGCACTGTGGCTTGTTATTCCTCCAACCTCGGTAATAATGGCTGTGACATTTTCTTTTTTTATTTTTCCTGTCATTGACGGGGTCAAATCTCCTGCGACAAGCACCGACCCGGCAGGAACGGTGCTTATGTCAACCGTTTCAACACCTAAAAGCTTTTGAAGAAGACTGTCCCTGATATCCTTAACATCACTTGCTCTTTGCCTTGTCAACTCATCTGCAGCGGCTGAAAACATATCAATAAACATCTGACAAACCGTATCAACTGCTTTTTCTGCTGCTGCGCCTGCAGAAATATTTTCTTCCATCTGTGAAATCATAAAAGGATCACGCAGCATAACAATATGCCCCTCTAAGATTTCTGCCTCTTTTTCTCCGGCAGATTTTTTGAGCTGTTCTGCAAGCTTATTTGTTTCAGCGGTAAAGCTTTCAACGGCATTTTTCAGTCTGGCTTTTTCATTTTCTTCATTGCTGTATTCAATATTGCTGTAATCGGTATTCATATCATTTATGATAACCGCTTTGCCGATACCGTAGCCCTGGCTGGCACCAATACCCTTAAGCATAATTTCCTCCCGATCATTACTCACCGAAGCCTGATTCAATCAGACTGACTGCAGCGTTGAGCATGGCACCCTCGTCTGTGCCGCTGCATTCAACAGTAATCTCTGTGCCGCACTTAATGCCTGCTGCCATAATGTTCATTATGCTTTTTCCATTGATTCTTTTATTGTCTACAACAAGCTCAATGTCTGAAGCATACTTGGTCATTGCAGTCACGAACACATTTGCAGGACGCATATGAAAGCCCATTTCGTTTGTTATTTTTGTTGTTTTGGATATCATAAGCTCACCTTAATCATTTTCTCTTTTTGTCTTTTTCAAAAGTGCAAGCATAAATGCACCTGCTGCTGAGCCTGCGGCCAGTGCAGCAATATAACCCAAAGGGTTGTCAACTACGGGGAAGACAAATATACCACCATGAGGTGCAGGGCAAGAGCAGTTAAACAGTGATGTTACAAGACCTGCAACTGCCGAACCTACCATACAGGACGGAATAACCCTGAGCGGATCTGCGGCAGCATAGGGAATAGCACCCTCTGTAATGAAGCACAGTCCCATAAGATAGTTGACAGGACCGTTTTTCAGTTCCTCGTTATTCCACTTTTTCTTGTTAAAGCTGGTGGAAAGCGCTATTGCTATTGGAGGAATCATTCCGCCAATCATCACAGCCGCCATAATCCAGCCGTTGCCGTCGGCAATAGCAGCAGTGCCGAAAACATATGCCGCTTTATTGAAAGGACCGCCCATATCAATTGCCATCATTGCGGCAAGAACAATTGAAAGGAGAACCTTGCTTGTTCCGCCAAGGTTTGTAAGACCATTTGATAAACCTGTATTGAGAACGCCTATAACAGGATTTATTGCAAGCATAACAACACCTATAAGCAGTGTTCCGAGCAGTGGGAAGATAAATACAGGCTTTATTCCGTCCATTGATTTCGGAAGCCAGTTAAATGCTTTTTTGAGAATAAGAACAATTATACCTGCTACGAAGCCTGCAAACAGTGCACCCAGAAAGCCTGATACGGCACTGTCGTTGCCTGTAGGAGAGCTCAGTGTCGCACCCGTTGTGGCAAGGTAACCGCCCACAATACCCGGCAAAAGACCCGGACGGTCGGCAATCGATTGTGCGATATAGCCGGCAAGAATAGGCAGCATAAATGCAAATGCTGCTTTACCAATCCAGAATACAACTGCTGCAACAGGATTAGTTGAGCCGAAATCACCGCCGACATTGGCATTGCCTGCAAAGGTGTCAATAAGAAAACCAAGGGCAATTAATACACCGCCGCCGACAACGAATGGCAGCATATGAGAAACACCGTTCATAAGGTGTTTGTATATCATATGACCAAAGTTCTCTTTTTCATCGTAATCGGTTGTATCGGTGCTGCTGTTATCGTTATAGACCTTAGCATTGCCGTCGATTATTCTTTGAATAAGCTCCTCAGGCTTGTTAATACCATTAGAAACTGTGGTTTTTATTACAGGCTTGCCGTTGAAGCGTGACATTTCAACATTTTTATCTGCGGCAATAATTATGCCGTCACATTCTTCAATTTCTTTTTTTGTAAGAACATTTTTTGCTCCGCCTGAACCATTGGTTTCCGCTTTTACGGAGTAGCCTAATTTTTCGCCTGCTTTTTCAAGAGCTTCAGCAGCCATATAGGTATGGGCAATGCCTGTGGGGCAGGCTGTTACTGCTAAAATACGGCAGCCTTTTTTTTGAACTGCTTCAAACTTTGGAGTTTCAGGATATTTTTCTTTTTCCTTTTTATCAATGATATCTAAAAACTCATCAGTTGTTTTGGCGTCTCTGAGCTTATTGCAGAATTCAGGCTCCATAAGCATAACCATTAATCTTGAAAGTATTTCAAGGTGCAAATCTCCGTCAAGGGGAGCCGCAATCATAAAAAGTATGTCTGTCGGCTTGCCGTCAGGGGCATCATAATCAATACCCTTTGGTGCTGTAATAGCTGCCAGCCCTGCTTTTTTTACGCTGTCGCTTTTTGCGTGGGGAACTGCGATTCCGTCACCGATTGCAGTAGTTCCCTGATTTTCTCGTGCAAGTATCGCGTCTTTGAAAACGCCTGAATTTGCCAGATTGCCTGCCTTGTTGTGAAGTGCAATCAGGCTGTTGATTGCTTCCGATTTTGTTGATACAGAGGTGTTAAGACTTATTGCATCTCTCTTCAATAAATCAACAATTCTCATTAAAATCCTCTCCTAAATTTAAATATTCACTTTCAAGCATTGTTCCGATTTCTTCCTTTGATGCTAATGAATGTGAAAATGCTGTCGCATTACCGCAGGCAGCTCCCAGTTTTAGTGCATAGCTGTAGCTGCCGCTTTCAATATACCCTGCAATAAAGCCTGCAACCATTGAATCACCGCAGCCTACAGAGCTTACTATCTTACCCGTAACATTGCCGACTTTATGGATGCTGCCTTGCTTGTCAATTAGTACAGCCCCGTGCTTACCCCGGGAAACCAAAACATTTTCTGCACCCTTCTCCTGCAGTAATTGACCATATTTGACAATGTCATCAAATTCTTCTATCCGAACACCAAAAAGGTCACCAAGCTCGTGATGGTTCGGCTTAATCAAAAACGGCTTGAAGCGAAGTACATTTAACAGCAAATCGCCTGTGGCATCAACTACGAATTTGATACCCTTGTTTTTCAGATGTTCAAGAATGCTTTCATAAATATTATCAGGCAGGGATTTCGGTATTGAACCGGCCAGCACAAGGAAATCTTGTTCTTTGAGTCTGTCAAGCTTTTCAAAAAGCTTTTCAAGGTCTTCCTTCTGAATGTTTGGACCGTCTGCATTAATATCAGTTTCTTTATCTGATTGTATTTTGACGTTTATTCTTGTGCAGCCGTTTTTCAGCTTGACAAAATCATTGTTTACTCCATCGTCATTAAGCATTTCTGTAAGCTTGTCACCTGAAAAACCTGCGATAAAGCCAAGTGCGGTATTTTCAATTCCAAGTCGTGAAAGAATGGCGGAAACATTGATTCCCTTGCCGCCGTAATTAATCTGTTCGCTTTTGGCTTTGTTTATTTCACCCATCTGTAAATTATCAATGTTCATTACATAATCCAGTGCCGGGTTGAATGTTACTGTATAAATCATATATCAAATCTCTCCTGCTGCTTAAATTTAGTATTATCATTATATCAAAAATTAAACCAATGAAAAACTGTTTAAATAAAAATGCAACCTATAGTTGCGAATTTTCAAATTAAAATGTATAGTATAATTAAGTAATATCTGTTATTATTTATATGAGGTGATACGATGAGAGAGGAAACAGCGAAAAGGCTTTTTGAATACAGAAAGGCATATGGCTATTCACAGGAGGAGCTGGCTGAAAAAATAGGAGTTTCCAGGCAGGCTATATCCAAATGGGAACGCGGTGAAAGCAGTCCTGATACAGAAAATCTGATTGCCCTTTCAAGACTGTACAATGTTACAATTGACGAAATGATTAACACTGGAAATGAGCCTGTGAAAGCAGAAAAAGCTGCAGAAGAAAAATATGAACAATCAGAATCTGCTGATTGTGAAAAAGACAGCAGGACAGAAGGCGATGAAGCTGATGAGCCTGCACAGGCTCATGTGAGTTTCAGAAATGGTATTCATATCCACGATGGAAAAGATAAGGTTGATATTGGCTTTAACGGAATACATATTGAGTCAAAAAATGGTGAATCGGTTCATATCGGTTCAGGTGATGTAAAGGTTGAAGGTGTTGATGAAGAATACGTTTTTTCACGTGGAAAGGGAAGTAAGCTTTTTCATGCTATACTGCCTATGAGTGTTATAATAGCTTATCTTATAATTGGCTTTACCTTTGAGCAGGGTTGGGCATTGGGATGGCTTCTGGTGTTTATAATTCCGATTGCTGAAAGCTTTATTGCAGCGGTTAAAACAAAAAAACCATCTGCCTTTGCCTATCCGGTTCTTGTGACGGCTGTATATCTGACAGTGGGAATGTTTGAGAAAATATGGCACCCTACATGGATCATGTTTTTAACAATACCTGTATATTATATAATAGCTGATTTTATCAAACCAAACAAAAAAACCGAGGATTAGTCCTTAGACTAATCTTCGGCTTTTTTTATTTATTAAGTTCGGCTTTGCCTTCGGGCGTATCACGATAATATTGTGTGAATGGATGAAAGCGTTCCTGCTCCTCCCATATTTCTTTGGCTCTCGGTGCCCACAGCTTTGCATATTCGTCACATTTTGAGCAAAGAACCTCCGCACTTTCAGGGCAGGTCAGATTTGTTGATTTAGCACCGGTTTTGCTGACCATTTCTCTGAGTGCCTGCGGATTTTCAAGCATAGGACAGGGTCTGAGCATATTGTTATTAAACGGCTGACCCTTATAATACTCTTTAAACAGAGGAGATTTAAGACATTCAATAATGCTTTTTTCCCTGATATTAGAGTCACTGTAGTGTACAAATACACAGGGTTCAACATCACCCTCACTGTTAATGTGAAAATAATTCCTGCCTCCTGCTATGCATCCGCCAACGAACTCAGCATCATTCTGGAAATCAACAGTGAAAATCGGTTTGCCTGTTTTACCATTTCTGTTTTCTCTTATTTTTCTGTAAACGTGCTCACGCTGGTCAGGTGAAAGCAGCAGCTTTGTATCTGCATCACTGCCGACAGGCATATAATGGAAATACCATGCAAAGCGTGCACCATTTTCAATCATTAAATCATAAAATTCGTCACTTGTTACAGCCTTATAGTTCTGGCTTGTGTAACAGATTGAGGTTCCGAAAAGACATTTGTGCCTTTTGAGCATCTGCATTGCTTTGAGTGTTCTTTGATATGCACCGTCACCGCGTCTGCCGTCTGTGGTTTCCTCACTGCCTTCAATAGAAAGAGCAAGTGAAAGATTACCGCATTTGTTCATTTCTTCACAGAATGCATCATCAACAAGTGTACCGTTTGTATAAGCAAGGAACAGACAGTCACTGTTTTCCCTTGCGACAGTTAAAATATCCTTTTTTCGGATTAATGGCTCGCCGCCTGTGTACATAAAGAAATGTGTACCGATTGCCTTGGCTTCTGTAACAATTCTGCGCATTTCGTCAAGAGTCAGATTGGAGTTATAACCATATTCTGCTGCCCAGCAGCCCTTACATTTCATATTGCAGGCTGATGTGGGGTCGAGCAGAATTACCCAGGGGATATTGCAGTGCTCCTCGTCCCTTTTTTTTCTGAGAGTTGATGTGCCGATAAGCCCAAGGTCAATGGCAAAGGTCAGAACTGCTTTTTTCAGCATTTCCTCGTCAACCTCTTTAAGTCCTCTGAACAAAAAGGTATTCCACACATTATTTTTATCGTTTAATATCTCAATCGGCTTAGTAAATGTGCTTTCCGGATACATTTTGCCGGCAGCAGCCTTGCCGATTTTAATCAGCTTAAGTATGTTTTTTTCGGGATTTTTATATACATACTTAAATATTCTGTTGCCTATCAGGTGAAGCACCTTGCTTTTTGTTTGAGCCATTCTGTTACCTCTTTCACATTACCTCTGGTGTTGTGATTTTTAGCATTGTTAAAATGTTTTTTATAGTATCCTTAACTGCCGTGCAAAGATAAAGTCTAGCACGCATTAAGCTTTCGTCATCAATCATAACCCTGTGTGCATTGTAAAATTTGTGGAACAGTGTCGCAAGCTCAATTACATAATGTGTAATTTTTGCAGGGTTATAAAGCTCAGCAGCAACAACAATTTCATCAGTGAGAGCAGAAAGGTGGCGGATAAGCTCCTTTTCTTCGTCACTGTTAAGCAGTGTAAGCTCTTCATCAGTCGGGGCTATTATTTCAACACCCTGTTCCCGTGCTTTTTTTAGTATGGAGCAAATTCTTGCATGGGCATACTGAACATAGTAAACAGGATTTTCGCTTGATTCCTTAGCGGCAAGCTCCAAATCAAAATCAAAGTGAGAGTTCGGCTCACGCAGATTAAAGAAAAATCTTGCTGCATCAAGCGGCACTTCATCAATAAGTGTATTAAGTGTTATAGCTTTGCCTGAACGCTTTGAAAGCTTAATTGTTTCTCCCTCACGCACAAGTCTTACCATTTGCATTATCACAGCGTCAAGTCTGTCAGCATCAAGACCCAGTGCGGTAAGTGCTGCTTTCATTCTCGGAACATAGCCGTGGTGGTCTGCACCAAGCACATCAATTGCCTTGTCGTAGCCACGTGTAACAAGCTTGTTATAGTGATATGCAATATCAGGTACAATATAGGTTGGCAGACCATTTGCTCTCACAAGTACAATATCCTTATCATTGCCGTATTCACTTGCTTTAAACCAGAGTGCACCATCCTGCTCATAGGTAACGCCCTTTTCTTTCATTGCAGTGATTACCCTGTCAACAGAACCATCATTGTGAAGTGTTGACTCTCTGAACCATTTGTCATAAGTGATTCTGTATCTGCCTAAATCCTTTTCAAGCCCTGCAACATTTTTTGGCAGAGCATAATCAACAAGTGCATTCCTTCTTGTTTTGCTGTCACATTCAACATATTTATCGCCGAATTCCTCAATAAAGCTTTCAGCGTGTGCTGTGATGTCTGCACCCTGATATGCATCCTCAGGCATTTCAACAGTGCTGTCAAAATGCTGAAGGTATCTGACCTCAAGTGATGTTGCAAATTTCTCAATCTGATTGCCTGCATCGTTAACATAAAACTCTCTGCTAACATCGTAGCCTGCCCAATCAAGAACAGATGCAAGGCAGTCGCCGATTGCACCGCCTCTTGCGTTGCCTATGTGCATAGGTCCTGTCGGGTTGGCAGATACAAATTCAACAAGCACTTTTTTGCCCTGACCGAAATCGGATTTTCCGTAATTTTCACCGCAGTCAAAAACATCTTTAAGTATTTCACTGTAATATTTCTGTGAAAGGAAAAAGTTCAGAAAGCCGGGTCCTGCAATTTCAGCCTTGTCAAATACCGTGTCTGTTAAATTAAGGTGTTTTACGATGCTTTCTGCAATCATACGAGGCGCTTTTTTAAAAGCCCTTGCACCTGCCATGGCAACATTGCTTGAATAATCGCCGTTAGCCTTGTTTGCAGGTGTTTCAATTATAAAATCAGGGATATCTGCTTCGGGCAGCTCACCTGCTTCTATTGCATGGGTGACTGCCTTATTTATTAGAGATTTCAGTTCGTTTTCTGTTTCTTTAACTAATTTAGACATTGTTGTTACTCCTGGTTTTTTCTGAAGCTCATTTTAACCTCGTTTTTTGAGGCTAAGGCTCCGTTAAAATCAATATCGTATCCGAAAGTGAATTCACCGCTTTCACCATCAAATTCGGTGTCAATGGTGTGACCGGATATGCCCATTAAAATATCGCCGTATTCAGTACCATAGCGGCACATATTGCGCTTCGATTTTTCTATAATCATACAGGTTGCATAGGCGCTGTTTCTTGTCATTTCAACTCGGCTTTCATCCTTCTGGATTTTTACACACACGTCGATAGGGGAGGGTGACTGTTCCTGCGCCTCCTTGTAGTGCAATATGTAGCAGCTCTCATTTTCGTCGAGCGTGGCGACAGTGGTCATTTCCATGCTGTCTTTTTGCATATCAATCTGCTGTGAACCGAGTACTTTAAGTAGTACATTAAGCATTTTTATATCCTTCCGCCCCGCTCTAATGCAAGCTGAATCAGTCTGTCAATAAGCTCTTTGTACGATACACCAACAGCCTCAAAAAGCTTGGGGTACATACTTATTGCAGTCTGACCGGGGATTGTGTTTATTTCATTAAGCAGTACACGCTCATCATCCTTGGTTACGAAGAAATCAACTCGGCTCATACCTTCACAGCCCATTGCTGAGTATGCCTTGATTGCCTGATTTTTAATCTCTTCTCTTTTTTCATCTGAAAGTTGGGCAGGAATAACAGTTTGTGAAGGGTTGTTATATTTTGCATCAAAATCATAAAATTCAGCTGAAGCAAGAATCTGACCAACCTCGCCGGTTATCGGCTCATTGTTGCCCATCACAGCACACTCAACCTCATAGCCGTCAATAAATTCCTCAAGAACAGCCTTTTTGTCCTCCTTGAATGCAATCTCCATTGCAGATATAAGCTCTTCTTTATTTCCTGCTTTTGAAATTCCAACGGATGAGCCTGCATTTGCAGGCTTAACAAAAATGGGGAAGCCGAGATATTCTGCGGCTTTATCAAGCAGCTCACTGCCGTTTTTGCTGTAATTGTATTTGCTGATAGCAAACCATTTAGCCTGAGGAATATTGAATGCATCGGCAACGGCATTTGTAACTGTTTTATCCATACATACGCCGGATGATGTGGCGTCACAGCCGACAAAAGGAATTTGTGCAAGCTGTAGAAGACCCTGAATTGTGCCGTCCTCGCCGTTTTTGCCGTGCAGCACAGGAAATACCGCATCAAGCTTAACAATGTCACCCTTTGCTGTAACTAATCCGCCCACTGTTGAATCAGGTGAAATGAAAGCGGGCACAAGACTTTTTGACTGCAGCCATTTGTCCTCCGGCAGAAGCTCAACATTATCATTAAAAATGTACCATCTTCCTGCTTTTGTAATTCCGATTAAAACAATATTGTATTTTGTAAGGTCAATATTTTGGATGATGCTTTTTGCCGAGATGCAGCTTATGTCATGCTCAGATGAAACACCGCCGAAAATGATTCCTATTGTAAGTTTGTTCATAAGAAAGTACCACTCTCCATAATTATTCATAATATTGTATCACAATAAGGATTAATAATCAATATAATAAAAAAATAAAAATTTAGTGACAAACAGTGCCTGTGATGTTATAATACTATAGATTAATATAGATTATTCTAATTATATTGGGAAATAATGTCCGATTTACTAATTTTTAATAGGAGAGTTACTATGGAAATCAGCGAAGTTTTCAAAATTGCAGAAAAAAATCTTGATGACATAAACAGTGAGCTTGGCTTTGCAGTTAAAAGCAGGGAAGATAACTGCATTGTCTTTTCCGGAGAAAAGGGTATTTACAGGCTTGTTTTTGATGCATCAAACAGCATAATGGCATTTGAATGTGCTTATGATACGGAGTCACAGGAGCCTGAATTTAACACATTGTCACGCAGTCTTTTTGACCCTGTATCATATAACGAAAGGGATGCCAAGTCACTGAGCAATGAAATCAGGGACGAGCTTACAGCTTTGTTTATGTCAAGAAAAAAGGTTAACCTTGACAAGGTAAAAATGCCAAAAGCAGTGTCAAGAACGAAGGCAAAGAATGGTATTACAAGCTATGATACTGATTCCCTTGCAAACCGCTTCGGCACGCTCTATCCTGATATGAAGGATGCTGTTAAAGAAAATATTGTTAAGTACGGCGAATTCCTTCCTGAAACATTTTTTGTTGAAATAGGTACACAGAAAGTAATTGATGTTATTGCAAACGGCAGTGAAGCCGATGTCAAAAAGCTTTTCAAAATGCTGAATGAGGTTTATGAGGACGGAACGAACGAGGTTCAGGATATTATCGGTGTTACAATGCTTGGCGAAATGAAAAATGACCCGAAGCTTATGGAGGTTGCCGATAAATATATGAGTGAATATATGAGCGGACCGGTTCACGAGATAAATAAAATAACAGCTAAAAACAATAAGCTTACAAAAATGCTGAAAAATCCGCCTCCATATAAGCCTAAGAAAAAGAAAACCAATTTTATGAGCAGTCTTATGCAGCAGAAACAGGGTTAAGCCATGAAACACAGTGAAGAAAAATTTGTTAAACACGGTGTGGTGATACCGCTTATTATTGCAATTGTAATAACAGCTTTGTTTTTTGCGGTATATAATATTGCCCTTAAAAGCTATATTTTTAAGGAAAGAGAATTCAGTCTGTCGGATTATACCTATTCACAGGTTAAGGAGGCTGAGCCACAGAATATTACGCCAAGGGATAACAAAATAAAAAAATCTGAACTGACCTTATATGGTGATAATACTGTTATAGGCAATGCCGTGATTCATAGCAGTCCTACCCCGATTATTATTAACGGTAACGATATCAATGGTGCGGGCAGATTTAATATCACGGATTTCAGTAAGCTGCCCGGTGAAGCAGGATGCGTCTATATGTATTGCAACAAAAAGGACTCATCCGGTATTAAAATGCTGACTGAGGGGGATGTCATTTCTGTTGAAACCTATTATGGTGTTTTTGATTATGAAATGAGAGAATCTCAGCTTGTTGACAATGACAGTCATTTGAAAAAATGTGCTGATGCTTACGGAAGGTCAATCGTTATCTATACTGATGACAGCAGCGGCTACGGACTCGGCAACAGCTATTATGCAGTAATTGCCGAGCTTATCAGTAATGATGTTGTGGTTGAATAGGGAGTTTATATGTTTACTAAAAGTTCAAGGAGAATTCTCTGCTTTTTTCTTACAATTCTAATGGTTGTTGGTATATGTCTTTTTTTGGGCACTACTATTGTCAGGGCCACACTTTGCTCGCCTGTTTATATGGAAAAGTTCCTTTCTTCAAGTAAAATAGCAGCTTATAATGATGATGCTTTTAAACAAAAAATTTCACTTTTGTCTGAAAACAGCGGCATACCTGTCAGAGTATTTGAGGCGTCTGATAATGTCGGAGGGTACAGCGAAACAGTTGTTGAACGATTTTATAACGGAAATGATACTACAATGCTTACCAAGAATAAAATAACTGTTTATGAAAATCTGATTATTGAATTTCTTGAGGGAAATAATGAGGCATATGATTCTGCATTTGTGCACAATACTGCAATCAAAGCAGCAGAAATTTATGCTGAGTGCTATGGCGTAAAGAATACTGAATTTTTCAAAGAGTTTATTGATAATACTGTAAGCAGTTACGGCAAGCTTGTTTCTTTGGGATTAGTTATTGTCCTTATTTCGTTTCTGTTGATATTAAGTCTTTTTGACAACAAGAAGAAATCCTACAGGTATTATTTAAGTGCTTTTACTGCAGCAGGATTGTCGTTTGTTTTTACAGGTGCAATCTGCCTTATATTAGGAATAGGCAAAGGAGCAGTAATTACTCCGTCTGTTTACAGTGATGCGATTTTTAAAAGCATTAATGTAATGTTCCTGATACACATTGCAGTTGGTCTGGTAGTGGTTGTTTTCTCAACGATTGCAGCGTTAAAATCAAACAAGCTTATCAAACACCATAGCAAATTCTAATATAATAGTTTTAAATAATATAATATATAATGTAATAATATATAGATATATAGATTATATACAATCGGTAAAGCAGTGTATTCATTAGGAAAACACTGCTTTTTACTTGTTTTGGCTAAAAATCAAGAGGTTTTTTTCTTAATCTAAATATGGGGTCAAGTATATGGAAAACCCGTGCTTTTATCAATATGTAGTATATTTTTTACTGAAAAATAATAAAAGTTACAAAATGTAAGAATTTTGTAGTACTTTTCTAACGATTTCACAAAAAAAATTAATCACGTGCTAAAGCGTTAAAAGTTAGAACCACAAGATATTGATAAGTCTTAATTTTGTCTTAATAATTAAAATTACAAACTTGTGCACATTGTACAAAAAACTCAACTTTGATTTGTTGACAACTTATGCATTTGTGATATAATGGCAAGCGCTCGGGGAAATAATAGTGTAAAGCAGAAAAAATTTACTTTCTGTTTAGTGGATAATTCCACTGAATATTAGGAGTTAAAGAAACTGAATAACCTAATATTTCGAAGACAAAGGAGATTAAGATGATAAACCAATCAAATGCTGGCGGACTTAAGGGCTTAAGCCGTGCAGTCCTTACAGCAGTAATTGCTTTTATTGTTGCAATCGGTATTTTTGCTACAACCGCATTCGCAGGTCTTGTTAGCCAATACAATGTTGAAATTCAGATTGACAACGATAGCTTTGTAGTTACAACGAATGAAACGGAACCAATCGAAATCTTGTCACAGGCAAATATCACTTTAGCTGATAGTGACAAACTTGATATCAGTGCATTTACAGGCAGTGAGGGCAGTGTTATCAGGATTGACAAACTCAATAATGTGAATATTGAATTTGACGGTGCAATAAACAGCTATTCTGTTTATGCAGATACAGTGGGTGAAGCACTGAACGAGCTTGGCATCAGCTCAGATGACAAGCTGAAAGCAAATTATGAACTGACTGATTCTATTAAAGACGGTATGGTGATTACACTTCAGTCTGCAAAATCAGTTACATTGACAGTTGACAATACCTCAACTAAGCACGCAGTGTATCAGGGCACAGTTAATGACCTGTTAACTCTTGCAGGCATAAGCCTTGGTGCAGACGATTATACAGAGCCATCATTGAATACCGAGCTTAAGGATAATATGGCAGTCACCGTATATCGTGTTGAGTATAAAACTGTTGAAAAGAAAGAGAATATTTCTTTCAAAACCAGAAAGCAGAATGATAGCTCTATGAACATCGGCACCGAAAAGATTTTAACCAAAGGTGTCAATGGTGTAGATGAGGTCAGCTATGTGTTTAAATATGTTAACGGTAAAGAGGAAGGCAAAACCGAGCTCAGCCGTAAGACCGTTAAAAAGCCTGTTAATCAGGTTGTAAATGTAGGCACAAAAGCAGAAAGCACAGGTGTAAGTGATAATATTACATTACAGTACAGTGCAAGATATAATGTGTCAAGCAATCCGTTAACCTCTTTTAAAGGCGTTGTTTATTACAATGGTCACAGAGAAACCTATTATTCTCAGAAGGTGCTTCCGGGCAATGGTCTGAATATTCCCGGCAGACATGTTGCAGAGGACGGTACCATAAGAGATGGCGACGGCTATATCTGTGTTGCAGCCAATATCTCCTATATGAAAAAAGGTACTACACTGATGACCTCTCTCGGTCCTGCAAAGGTGTATGACTGCGGCTGTGCATACGGAACAATTGATATATATGTAAACTGGTAACAGTATAAAAATACAGCAGAGATAATTAAACACTGCTGTATTTTTTTGTGCAATGATTTGTTTAAGTCAGTTTTATTTTTATGAATTGCTGTTGACTTATTATTGTAAATATCGTAAAATAAATTAAATATATTATTATAACGGAGGACTAATAATATGCTTAACAGTGAAAAAACATTAGAAAAGCTTGTTGCACTTTCTAAAGGCCGAGGTTTTGTATATGCAGGCTCTGAAATTTACGGTGGTCTTGCAAATACATGGGATTACGGTCCTTTGGGTGTTGAGCTTAAAGAGAATATTAAAAAGGCGTGGAGAAAGAAATTTATTCAGGAAAATCCATATAATGTAGGTCTTGACAGTGCTATTCTTATGAATCCGCAGACTTGGGTTGCTTCAGGTCATCTTGGCGGTTTCTCTGATCCGCTTATGGACTGCTGCGATTGTAAAACAAGACACAGAGCAGACGATTTAATTGAAAACTTTGACGGTACAAATGTTGCAGGCTGGAGCAATGAGGAAATGGCTGCTTATATCAAGGAGCATAGCATTCCTTGTCCGAACTGCGGTGCCAACAACTTTACTGATATCCGTCAGTTCAACCTTATGTTCAAAACCTTCCAGGGTGTAACAGAGGATGCTAAGGACGAAATTTATCTCAGACCTGAAACTGCACAGGGTATTTTTGTTAACTTCCAGAATGTGCAGAGAACTACAAGAAAGAAAATTCCTTTCGGTGTGGCACAGATTGGTAAGTCATTCAGAAATGAGATTACACCGGGTAAGTTCATTTTCCGTGTTCGTGAGTTCGAGCAGATGGAGCTTGAATTTTTCTGTAAGCCGGGTACAGACTTAGAGTGGTTTGATTATTGGAGAGGCTTCTGCCGTGACTGGCTGTATTCACTCGGTATCAAGGAAGAAAACCTCAGACTCCGTGACCACGACCCTGATGAACTTTGCTTCTATTCAAAGGCTACAACTGACTTTGAATATAATTTCCCATTCGGCTGGGGTGAGCTTTGGGGTGTAGCTGACAGAACAGACTATGACCTTACACAGCATATTAACACCAGCGGTAAAAATCTTGAGTATGTTGACCAGGTTAATAACGAAAGATATGTTCCTTATGTTATTGAGCCGTCACTTGGTGTTGAGCGTTTGTTCCTTGCTATCCTTACCGAGGCTTATGATGAGGAAGTAATTGACGCAGAAAAGAATGACACAAGAGTTGTTATGCATTTCCACCCTGCGCTTGCACCATTCAAAGCTGCAGTGCTTCCGCTTTCAAAGAAGCTCAGCGAGCAGGCAACAGAGGTTTTCAGTACTCTTGCTAAAAAGTTCAATGTTGATTTTGATGATGCGGGTTCAATCGGTAAAAGATACCGCCGTCAGGATGAAATCGGTACTCCATACTGCATTACTTATGACTTTGACAGTGAAGAGGATGGTTGTGTAACCGTTCGCGACCGTGATACAATGGAGCAGGTCAGAATTCCTGTCAGCGAGTTAGTTGCATTTATTGAGTCAAAGCTTGAGTTTTAAGAAAAGAGGACATTATGAATTATATTAACAGAGCCCTCGTTAAACAGCAGGCAAAGAATATCATAAAAGGCAAAGTCTTTTATATATTTCTTGTTACATTTATTGTAGTTTCACTTGCCAATATGAGCGTCGGTTTTAATATTGCTAATAATTATAATTACTATTTTGATAAAAACGACTTTGAGTTTTTCAATGACAACAAAGGTGGTTATAATGAGTTTTATGATTATTACAGTGATTTCGGCGAGGATTTTGACGGTGGTTATGAATATGATAATCCTATAGATGATTTTGAATTTGACGGTACTTCGTCATCACCTGAAATCACACAGCTTTCCATTAATAAAGCGGGGGGGATTAATGCTTTTCTCGGCGGGCTGATGGGCAGAGGCATCGGTGGTGTAACATCCTTGGCGGGCATTGTTTTTATGCCGCTTCTTGTTACATTGGCAGGAATGTATTTGTCACTTGTGCGCAAAAGTTCTGATGAGCCTTTTGCACTTGGCAAGGAGCTTGCAGGAATTTTTAAAAATTCCTTTAATGATACCTATCTGAAAAAGTTGCTTGTGGTTATTCTAAGACAGATTTTTATCGTTTTGTGGTCAATACTGCTTATTGTACCCGGTATTATATTCTATTACAGCTCATATTTTACAAATGAAATTATGAGTGATAATCCTAATCTTAAACCGACAGAGGCTATCAGACTTTCAAAGAAATTGGTAGCAGGCAACAGAACAGAACTTTTCATTTTGGAATTAAGCTTTATTCCGTGGTATCTGCTTACAATTGTTACGCTTGGCGTTGCTTCCATTTATGTTCTTCCGTATATTAATACAACCAAGGCTTTGTATTACGAGAATTTCCGTATGAGAGCCTTGCAGAACGGCAGAATTACACCTGATGATTTTAAGTCATTTGATGAAAGAACTGTTGGTAATAATGGCGGCTTTGCATATGGTTATACGGCACCTTCTCCCGGTGCAAGTGATTATTATTATGCACCTCCTCAAAGCGGAAATCAGGGAAATGAAGGAAACTATTATTATACTGATCAATCGAATGATACTCCGCAGCCTCAGCAGAATAATGCTGCAGAGAATGCTTTTGAAGAACAGACATTTGAAACACCGACAGATTATGTTTCAAACGAAGAAAATGAATAATAAAATCAATGACGTGGTGCTTAAAATGTACCACGTCTGATTTTTATTTAATAGAATAATTATGACAGCAGTTTAGGCTGGAAAAAATATGTAAATATGCCTGAAAAAACAGTGAAACAGGCTTCAGCTGTAAAATTATTTTAAATGAAGTTTATATAAAGTACACAAAAAAATTATGTTTTAATTTTAAAAACTCAGCAGTTTCACAAATTGTGATTTTGACAAAAAAAAGTATTGAAATTTTTAATAAAAATATTTATAATTGCTGTGGTGTTGGAATAGCGGTAATGTAAGACAATTTAGTTCAGTTTTTTCTATTACTGCTTTTTACAGCAAATTTAATTTTAAAACTATATTTCTTTATTGAAGGAGGAATGAGAAAAGGAGTATGGAAAAGAAAATTAAAAAAAGCTCATTATTTAAAAAGATAATGGCGTTTATCTGTGCGATGACCCTTGTGATGTCGGTTTCAATGCCTTATGCATATGGTGCGGCATCAGACGTTACTCAAGTAACGGTAAAATACGAAGATGGGATGGAGTTATTTGACTATAATGGTGATTTTACTTTTGAAGATTACGCATATAGTGCAGAGCCTGTTCCCGTATCTTCCACAAAATCTGTATTGGTTGATTTTGGAGCGGAAGAAAACAGTTATGTTATAACAGCTTGTGATAGTGCCGGTGAACCGACAGAAAACTTTGCAAGTACATCTATGTTTAACTTCCTTGCAACACCTGCAGAGAGCGGTTTGGTTATTGCAAGTGCCACAAATGGCGCTGTAACAAGAGTTGCACTTAAAGGAACTGACAGCAGAGTGACAGTTACTCTTTCCAGAGCAACCGGTGATGTTGTTGTAGAGCTTAAAAATCCTGAAAAGCCCGATAATGATGTTACATTTAATTCAGGTGACGGCTTTGCCTACAGTGATATTACTGTTGACAGCGTAGCAAAAGACCCTGTAAGTGATGTTATTCAGGCAAAAGCAGGTCAGGTTGTAAGCTTTAAGGTTAATCCTGCAGAGGGTTATGTGATTGATTCTGTTACTGCTGATAACGGAACCAGAATTAATAAGACCGGTGATGTTTATTCATTTACCGTAGGCTCTGCTACAGAGATTAATGTAACAACAAAATATCAGATTAAATATGATGAAGAAAATTTAGGTACATATAGTATTATCAAGGGAAAAGACAGTGCTGATTTAGGCGACAGCTATCAGTTCACCCTTGCTCCGAAGGCCGGCTACGATGCACCACAGGTTGTAATAACCTCAGGCGGAGAAATCGTTGAGCCTATCATTTCGGGTAATACATATGCCTTTGCAGTGCAGGGTGCAACAACAATCAAAATTACAGGCTCTGCTTCACAGAAAACATATGATGTAAGTCTTAACAATGCTTCAGGTGCTGATAAGACCTTTGACTATGTTAATGTAGATACAGATGAAGCTCTTGGTTCAAAAGTAACTGTTTCTCACGGAGGAACTGTTTCTTTCAGGATTAAGCCTGTTGATGGTTACAATGCATCAGGTGCTTATGTAATATTAAATAATACTACAAGAATTGATGCGGTAGACGGCGTGTTTACCATTTCAGACATCACTGCCAATGCAAGTGTTGAGGTAAGAGGTGTTGAAAGAACCAGATATCAGATTAATGTAGTTCAGAATAATAATGAAGCTTATACAGTAATAAGCGACAGTATAAATGACGGTAAGGTTGACGTAACATACGGCAGCAGATTTACATTCAGAGTAATTCCGGCTGAAGGCTATCAGACTCCTGTTGTTAAGTTTAACGATACCGTGCTTACTTCAAGCGGCAGCAACGAGTATGTTACGCCTCAGATTACTTCAGACAGCAATACAATTACAATTGATGCCGGTGCTAAAAAACCGTTCAATGTAACACTGCTTCGTCCTGACGGTGCTGTTTATACTTTTGGCGGTTATGATAACTTAACAGTTGCTGAAGGCGGCGTATTTAAGTTTACCGTTGAAGCAAGCGAAAGATATGATATTGCTAATGCTAAAGTAACAGCTACAAATGGTGATATCGCTAAAGACCCGGATGTTACGAATGGCTATATTCTCAGTAATGTAACTGCTGATACTACAATCAGAGTTACAGATGTTTTGGAAAAGACATTCAGTGTTTCAGGTCTTACTGCTGCTGATGGATACACAGTAACAGGTGCAGGCATTGAAAATGGTGAGGCTGTTGTAACCTACAACAGTAATTACACTTTCTATGTAAGACCGATGGCAGGCTATAATGCTCCTGAGGTAAAAATAGAGGGTGCTCAGTTTGATAATGACGGCAACGGCGGATACACACTTCTTGGTGTAAAGAGCAATGTTGCTGTAACAATCGGTGCTGCTGAATCAAAGCAGTATGCAGTAAAGCTTTATGGTGCAGACGGCTGTACCTTCACTGATGCAGACGGCAGCCCGTTACAGAACAGCTCAGTAGCATATGGAGCAAGCTTTGCATTTAAGCTTGCACTTGATGAGAGCTACAGTAATTCAAAGCCTACTGTAGAGATTAACGGTGAGCCGATTTCTGCTGACAGCAATGGTGTTTACAGAATTGAAAATATTACTGCTGATATAATTGTTAGAGTAGGCAATGTTAACCTGAACACATATCATGTAACTCTTACTGCAGATGACGGTGCTGTTGTAAATGCAGTAAGCGGTCTTGACATTGTTCACGGCGGCAACTTCAATTTCAACATTTCATTAAATGCAGGTTATGTAATTGATAAAATTGATATCAAAGGCAATAACACACAGCTTTCTGCAACAGGCGGAAGCAAGATTGTTGAAAATGTTACAAATGACATAACAATCCACGTAAGTGTTAAGAAAATTGCTATCAGCTATGATATTAATGCCGGTCAGTCACAGGTTAATGTTATTAATGACAGCATTCAGTATGGTGATACAGTAAAGTTTACTGTTACTCCTAATGAATATTACAAGGTAACTCATGTATATGTTAACGGTATTGAATATGGCTCTTCAAATGGTGAGTATACCGTTGCAAATGTTACTTCTAATATGAATATTTCGGTTCAGACTGAAGCAGTAAAGCTTACAGTAAATATCAGAGGTAACGGTTATTATGACGATGAAACAGTTACTTTCACCTATGCAGGCGAGTCAACTGTTAATCTTTCAGCACTCAAATCAAACAATGCACTTTATATGTTTGATTACTGGACCGTAGACGAAGGTGCACTTGACTTTGACAAGAGCAGTGACAAAACCATAAGAGTTACCGCTAATTGGAAGGTTGATGCTGAGTATGTTGCACAGAATATCACTCTTACAACCCAGCATATGACATACGATGGTGGTAAAGTTGTTCTTAGAACATATATTAATGTAAACGGAGATTTGGCAACAAATGAAAAATTTGCAAATGCTCAGATTACCGGATATGGCACTTTGGTTACCAAAACAATAAAGGATGATTCTTCTTCCTCTGAATGGACAGATTACATCACAAAAGGCAACGGTAATCACAATGCTAATTCAACAGCTCTTCAGATTGAACAGATTGTCGTTCCTGAGAAAAAGGTTGGTATTGTTAACTATTATCATATAAATCAGTCAATCGCTTTAAATGAAAAGCGTGAAGACAATTTCATCAGGCTTACAGTTAATAACTTACCTGTAAATTCTCTTGAAAGCTTTAAGGCTGCAGGCTGGATTGAGCTTAATATCAATGGTGAAAAGGTTATTATCATCAGTGAGTGGGACAGCGATCTCAGCAAAACGAATGATAACCTCTATCACGATACAACAGCACCGGACGAGGTATAAAAAATTTAATTAATTTTAGAATATTGTATATTCATACGCAAATGCATCTGGCTTTTATAAAAAACTAATAAAAGTTTGCAGGAGGTTGATTGATTTTATGCAGCGTAAAATGTATAAAACACCTGAATTTGAGGTTCAGCTTTTAAATGATGTTAATGCTGTAATAACAACAAGCGGCTTAGGTGGCGGCGACGAGGTTAACGGTGGCGACATTGACTGGGATTTCGGCTTCAGTAGTGATTTTTAAACGAATACCATTGTATTAATTAACACTTTTATGAGTGCGGGTTATCCCGCACTCTTTTTTTGTAAAAATTAAAAGCAAGTGCTTGAAAAGTACTTGCTTTTTGGTACGCCGGAGGGTCCTGTCACTTGCTGACGAAAGGTCCACCGGACCTTTCTCCCAAATCAAAGATTTGGAGCCACGTGGTTCGAGTCCCTTGGTGTGGTAAGAGAGTAAAAATAAAAAAGCAAATACCTAAACGGTACTTGCTTTTTGGTACGCTGGAAGGGACTCGAACCCCCGACCTACTGGTTCGTAGCCAGTCACTCTATCCAGCTGAGCTACCAGCGCACATATGCACAACTTTTGTGCTTAGATAATATAACACAAAAGCTGAAAAAATGCAACACTTTTTTTAATTATAATTGATTTAATTTTAAATATTCTTCAAGAATATCTGCACAAAGGTGAACAATTTTAGGGCATGGACGCTTTTTATAGTATTCCTGTGTTCGCTTTTCCGGGATAGGTTTGTCAGCGCCTTTGGTATTTAAGCCGAGAAGCTCACGGCATACGATTGCTCCTGTTTCAGCCTTAAATCGGTTTGAAACATATTGAACACGTTCATACATTTTGGCTCTGTCATCATATACATAAACTGCGGAGAGCACAAAGGTCATAGCAGAAACGGAGCCGCAGACCTCTCTCATTCTTCCCATACCTCCTCCGAAGCCGAGAGTAAGATGAGTAACCAGCTCTTTGTCAAGTTTCATTTCTTCAGAAAAAGCAACAGCCACTGCCTGGCTGCAGTTGAACCCATTTCTGAAAAGGCTTTCAGCGAGCTCTCCTTTAGTCATATTAATCCATTCCTCCGTCCATATCCTCAATAGTAGGTGCCTCTGTAGTGCTTACAGGAGAAAATACAGCAGAAATGCTGACATCCTCAGCAGCAGTGAATGAGTATCTCATTGTGCTGCTTATTTTTGTGCCGTTTGAGTACCAACCATCAAATTCATAGCCATCATCCGGTGTGGCAGTAATTGTTACGTTGTCGCCATCTTTGTATGAACCGCTGCCATCAACAGTGCCGCCTCCGTGGCTTACAAGCTTTATAGACCAGTTTTGCTGTTTTGTTGTAGTTGTGGTTGTAGTGGTTGATTCGGTAGTTGTTTCTTTTTCGGTTGTTCTTTCAGTTGTACGCTTTTTTGTTGTTGACTGCTGCGCTGACAGTGTCTGTGAAGTGCTTGATGTGGATGATGCAGAAACATCATTTTTATTTTTTGTGCTTGCTACAACAGCTACAGATGCAATTATTGCTACAAGCAGCACAACAAGTATTGCTATTACAATTATACTCTTTTTTTCTGCAAGCTTGTTCTCATTCTTGCTATTGTTATCCACAGGCGGTAAAGTGTTGTTGTTTGAATTAACAGCATCGTAAGGCTGTGCCTGCTCCTCGGGTACAGGGGTGCTGAAGTCCTCTTCGTCATAAAGAGGGGAGCCGCAATTTTCGCATATATATCTTTTATCGTCATTTTCAGTTCCGCAATTTTTACATCTCATAAATTTTAGCCTCCGTTAAAAATTAGGGAATTTTTCCATATTATAGCACAATAAATTGCAAATCTCAATGAAAATTGGCGTATATTAAAAAAATAGTCATTGAATTTTCAAAATACTATTGACATTTTTGCAATTTTACGATAAATTTTATATGTAGTGTTTTAGACTAAACAGATTCGTACATTGTACAAATTATGAAAGGGGAACCCTAAATGAACAAATATGTAAAAAAGGGCTTATGTCTTGCTCTCGCTGTTGGTATGATTGCTACCAGCTTTGCAGGTTGTAAGAAAGTTAACTATGTAACAAACGGTGCTATTGAGGCTATTCACGAGATTAAGACCGGTGACTGGCAGAAGACAGATGATAATGCTGATGCAAACTCTTCAGAGGATGTGCCTGTAATTGATGCGTTGACTCCGGGTACTTATGGCGGTGTTGAGTTCAATACACTTGAGGATGTTGCTGCTTTCTATAAGGACGCTTATGATTATACCAAGACTTTAACTGCTGAGTATATTGACGGTGACGGCAATACTCAGACATGGTATAAGCTTCTTGGTGATGAGGATATGACAATTGGTGACATTATGATTGATGGTGCATCAAACTCACTTATTAACAATCTTGTTCCCGGTATTGCAGGCGGTTTGTTTGCTAAGAATACTTATGGTCTTGTTCCTTGCTACAACAGAAATCCTGAAATGGATAATAACCTTGAGGATGATACACGTAAGAATGACCATGACTTCAGAACATCTGCTGTAACTGCTGACGATATTCTTGCTGCTAATATTACCGATAATGGTGACGGAACAATCAAAATGGTGATTCAGCCTAAGGCCGGTTCTATGAGTATGCGCGGCGATGACTCTGCAGGTCGTTTCTTCGAGGTTCTCGGTGATATCGGCGGCGTTATGGGTCAGATTGATGTGCTTACATTCGCATCAGGTACAGTAGAGGAAAATGTTAAGGTTGACTATAAGGGCGGTACAGTAACAGTTAAGGTTGATACTGCTACTAAAGAAATTCTTGAAGCTGATTATAATATGGTTGTTAACATTGCTGTTAACCATGCTAATGTTGCTGTTATTAAGGATAAGAGTGCTACTCTTACTATCACTTACACAAACCACTATCCTGCTTCTGATGATTATCTTATGAAAGAAAAGCAGATCAAGAGAAAATAATTGATAAATTTGAATGGCTCGGTACTTTTATGTACCGAGCCTTTTTAATTTTTCTGATTTCTTTGTTCATAAAAAATATATTGATAATAATGCTTATATGTAGTATAATTGAAATACTATTTTAAAGGAGAATTGATTATGGACGATAACCAAATTCCAAAAATGGATTATGATGCCGATGAGGTAATCAATGAATTCAAGGAAAAAATTAAATGGCCCAAGGGTGAAGAGGTTGAGGCAGTAGTTAAGCCTGACAAGATGCCGCTGCGTGTGTTGATTTCGTTATTAATAACACTTGTGGGCGGGGGAATAGCATATTATATGATGCTTCCTGCTCTTAATATTCATGATTCTCAATTTTATATGTTCATCGTTTTGCTTGTTGCAATTTTTGTTGCTGCATTTGCATTTGTATGTAAGGCAAACAAAAAGGTTGAACGTAAGGAGTATGTTAAGAAAAAGACACTTGTGCCGTTAATTATAGTGGGCGTTGTGCTTGTTGTTATGGCAGTAGGCTGGGTAACCGGTATTACACTGTTCAGAGCAGGCAGCTACAGTCAGCTTATAACTATCGAAAATGGTGATTTTGAAACTGATTTTGAGGAAATCAGCTATGATAAAGTGCCGAGAGTTGACGCTGACAGAGCTTATACCCTTGCAGACCAGCAGCTTGGTTCGCTGAGTGAATATAAGAGCCAGTATGTTGTTTCTGCAAATTCAACCCAGATTAATTATAAGAATACACCTGTAAGAGTTTCTTATCTTGAGTATGCTGATGTGTTCAAGTGGGTTAACAATACAAAAAATGGTTTGCCTGCATATATGATTACAGACCTTGTAACTCAGAAGGTTACAGCAATCAACTGCGTTGAGCAGTTCGGAGAGGGTATTAAGTATTCTCCTACTGAGCTGTTCAATGAAAAATTGATTCGTCATCTGCGTTTTCAGTATCCTACAATGCTGTTTGATACTCCTAATTTTGAGATAGACGATAGTCAGCATCCATATTGGATTACTGCTGTTCTTGACAAGACAATCGGTCTTTTCGGCGGTACGGATGTTAAGGGTGTAATTATTACCGATGCCCTTAATGGTGAAAGTAATTATTATGATATTGAACAGGTTAAGACAGATACTTCACTTAACTGGATTGACGTTGTTTACAGTGAAGCACTTTTGATTGAGCAGTATAATTACTACGGAAAGCTGCAGAATGGTTTCTGGAACTCAATTATTTTCCAGAATGATGTTAACATTGCATCTGACGGCAGCGGTAATATTGCAATGAATGATGATGTTTGGGTGTACACAGGTGTAACCTCATCAGAGTCTGATGCTTCTAACTTCGGTTTCATTTTATGTAATCAGAGAACGAAGGAAACAAAGTATTATCCTAATGCCGGTGCTATGGAGAATGCTGCGCAGAAATCTGCAGAGGATGCTGTACTGAACTATGGCTATCGTGCAACCTTCCCGATTCTTCTTGGTATTGATGATAATCCGACTTACTTTATGTCGCTTTATGGTACAGGTAATACAGTAAAGGGCTATGCTTTTGTAAGTCTTGAGGATAAAACTGTCGTAGGAACAGGTCTTCTTGATGTGGCAAAGAGTGATGCCAGGGCACTGAACAGTGCACTTGAAAGCTATATTGATGCTCTTAAAGAAAAGGGTGTAGCGGATGATGTTGATAAGAATAATGTTATTGTCGATACAGAGGAAATAGACAGTGTTGATAATAACAATACAGATTCTCAGACTCCGCCTCCGGCTTCTTCAACAGACGGCAATAAGGTTACCGGAGAGGTAACAGATATTAAGTCATCGGTTAATGACGGCAATACGGTTTACTATCTGCAGATTGACGGCAAGTATTATTATATCAAGGTGACTGATGCTATGGAGGTACTGCTGATTAATAAGGGTGATACGGTTACAGTTGAATTTGAAAAGTCAAATGATACCTTTATTCCTGCCACATCAGTTACAAAATAATCATTAATTTTATCAGGGGCGAATGTTTCAGGACATTTGCCCTTTTTATATTTGAAAAGTCTTTATATATTTTTGTTGCAATTTGATTATTTTGTGGTATCATAACAATGGGGTAGATTTGATTGTGTTTTATAATCATTTTTACTCAATAAACTATGGAGCATTTTTATGAAAACTAAGAAAACAAAAATCATCTGCACTATGGGTCCTGCAACGGATAACCCGAAGGTGCTTGAAAAAATGATAAAAGCAGGTATGAATGTTGCGAGATTTAATTTCAGCCACGGTTCATACGAGGATCACGAAAAAAGACTTAATGAGGTAATTGAGGTAAGAAATAGGCTCAATCAGCCAATTGCCACATTACTTGATACAAAAGGGCCCGAAATCAGGCTTGGTGATTTTGAAAATCCAGAGGGTGCGGTTATAAACTCAGGCGATAGGTATACACTTACAACAATACCGTGCATGGGCAATGAGAAAAAGTGTTATATAAATTATGAGGGACTGCCTGCTGATGTAAGCGTGGGCACAACAATTCTGATTAATGACGGTCTTATTTCAATGAGGGTTGAAAAGGTTAATGGTACAGACATTAACTGTGTGGTTATTGATGGCGGTCTTTTGACAAATCATAAGGGTGTTAATGTGCCGAATGTTGAACTGAAGATGCCCTATCTTTCATCAAGAGATATGGCAGATTTGCAGTTTGGTGCTAATCACGATTTTGATTTTGTGGCAGCTTCATTTGTAAGAAGTGCAACGGATGTAACAATTCTGCGTAACTATGTTGAGGCTATCGGCTGGAAGAATGTTAAAATAATTTCTAAAATCGAAAACGAGCAGGGTGTAAAGAATATTGATGAAATTATCAGCGTGTCCGACGGTATAATGGTAGCACGTGGTGATATGGGTGTTGAGATTGATTTTCAGCGTATTCCTGCTATTCAGAAAATGATTATTCATAAGGTTTATGACGCAGGTAAAATTGTTGTTACTGCAACACAGATGCTGGAATCCATGATTAATAATCCAAGACCGACAAGAGCGGAAATTACCGATGTTGCCAATGCTATTTATGACGGCACAAGTGCAATCATGCTTTCAGGTGAAAGTGCTGTGGGTAAGCATCCTGTTGAGGCTGTTGAAACGATGACATCTATTGCAAAAAACACAGAGGATGATATTGATTATATCAAGCGTTTCAATAATTTCTATCCGCAGAGTATAGCAAAAGACACTACGTTGGCTATCAGTCACGCAACTGTTACTACATCTCACGACTTGAATGCATCTGCTATTATTACCGTAACAAAGAGTGGTACTACTGCAAGATTGATTTCAAAGTTCAGACCTGCAACAAATATTATTGGTGCAACTATTGATGAAAAGGTGTGGCGCCAGCTTAGCTTAAGCTGGGGAGTTACGCCGATTAAATGTGAATTGAAAGATAATACTGACGAATTGTTTGACCATGCGGTTGAGGTGTCACTGGCTGCAAATGCAGTTGAAAAGGGTGACATTGTTGTTATTACCGCCGGAATACCGCTTGGTATTTCAGGCACAACGAATATGCTGAAGGTACATCAGATTGAGGATTGATTTTTTTGACAGCAGTGCTGCTGAGTTTGAAATCGTTAAGGCAATCCGCACCTGTGTTTTCACAAATGAGCAGGGTGCAGATGCTGACAATGAGTTTGATGAATATGATAAAACAAGCCTTTTTGCACTGCTTTATGAGGGCGATAAGCCTGTTGGTACGGCAAGAATTGCCGAAACCGCAGCAGGCATAAAAATAGGCAGAATTGCAATTTTGAAAGAGTGCCGCGGTAAAGGTTACGGTGCAGATATAGTTAAGGCTGTTACCGACAGGGCCTTTGATATGGGTGCAGATAAAGTGCTTGTCGATGCTCAAAATTATGCTGTGCCCTTTTATGAAAAGCTGGGTTTCAAAGTAATCGGTGCTGAAATTACAGACAGAGGATTGCCGCATATACCTATGTGCAGGCAATAGAGGAGGAGTTTATGGCAAAGAAGAAAAGTAAGATTTCATCGTTGGTTATAGCAGCTCTTGTTGTTGTGCTTCTTGCTGTTGTGGCATTTTTCGGCTATAAATATATAACTGATGAGATTGATGGCAACAGAAGACAGGAATCAGGCAGCGTTGTTAATATTACAAGTACATCGCAATATGATGTAGGACAGGCTCTGTTTACGAATGAAATTATTAACAGCGATACAATCTGGGATATGTGGATGAGTAAGCATTACCCTGATTTTGAATATATTCCCGGTGAATATGAGCTGAATTCTCAGATGAGCTACGAGGAAATTGCACAGAAGCTGAAAGCTCCTGATATTACGCATCAGTCTGTTTCCATCTGTATTCCGGAGGGCTATGATATTTTTAAAATCTCAACCACTCTTGAGGAAAACGGTGTATGCAGTGCTGATGATTTTCTCAATGCCTGCAAGGATAAATCCAAATATGACTATTCATTCATTGCCGACATTCCTGATGGTGGAACTGTTGCTTATCCATTAGAGGGCTTTCTTTTTCCTGCAACATATGATTTTGCCGAGAATATGCAGGCTTATGAGGTTGTTGATACAATGCTCGGTGCATTTGCTGACAGAATAGACAGTAGCTGGAAAACCTATTGTGAGCAGAACAATATGACGATGTATGAGCTTGTAACCCTTGCTTCTGTTGTTGAAAAGGAAACCTTAGGGGAGGGTGTTGCGCAGAAAATTGCTTCAGTGTTCATCAACAGACTTGAAAAGGGACAGCAGCTCCAGAGCGATGTTACCATTGATTATGGTAATAAGCTGCGTGAGAACGGCTTTGCAGATGATATTGTAACATCCTATAACACCTATAAGTGTGCGGCACTGCCAAGCGGTCCGATCTGTAACCCGGGTGTCGGAAATATTGATGCGGTTGTAAATCATGCAGATACAGAGTATTTCTATTTCTTCTCCTATAATAACGGTGCCGATTTTTATTTCACAGATAATTATGATGATTTTCTGGCACAGTGGGCAAAGCTTGGAAGCACAAATACAGATTGATACAGATTGACAGCTATAATTTTGACGGTTATAATATACATGGATTTTCTGTGTGTTATTATAACCGTTTTTTATTGAGGAGATATAGCTATGCTCGGTACAGTACCAAAAATTGTTTTGTATATAATGGTTTCAGTTGTATATGGTATCATATATGCTATATTAATGAGGCTTCCGAAAAAGCTGCGTGCTATCATATTGACAATTGTTTTGATAATTACAGTCATAGCTGTAGGTGCATATGCGTATAGTCAAGCATCGCCGCAGGAAATTGCTCAGTCTAAAATTTTTGCAGCACAGCAACTTAAACATTTTAAATATTGTGATGATTATTTGCAGTGCCTTGAAAAAGGCGGATTTGGAAAAAGTGAATTAGTTTATGAAATCAAGAATGATGATTTTGACACTGCAATCTTTCTTTCCGAGGATGGTTTTACATATAGGGTGGATTTTGAAAAAAAGGAAAAAGATGGATTAACGCAATACCGTATCAGCGATATAGATATTGACAAGGAGGAATCTCGTCATTATTCCGATTACTGTAAGCCGATAAATGAAGATGTTGAATATATTTGGACCAGTGTTAACAGTTATGTGGCAAAGTTTGATTTTGAGGGATATAAACCTGAGATAATCAATATTAATATGACAGTTGCCGGTTTAGATATGATTTTTCATTATTATATTATTGATAAAAGCAAGGAACCGGTTTTTAACTGCAACTACGCCCCGGTTTATGGTCTCCTTAATGAGGCGGAAGCTGCTGAAAGAGCAGTAGAAATCTGCGATATTATAATGAATATGGATTTAGATACGGATGTTAATACATTAGCTGATAAAATCGGTGCTTCCGATGTAAAAAAACTGCCTGCGTCAATACCTGATACATATGATTATACTCTTGACAGCGATTTCACTTTTCGTTCACACGGTCTGCCTTATGAAAGCTTTGTTATGTCAACAAAGTACGGCTCGGTAACATTTAATATGAGCGATAAAACCATAAAGGCAAATTATTAGAGTGTTATTGCAAAGAAATGATTCCTTTTTTTGAATAGTTTAATAAATATTTCTATTGACAAAATCGCAAACATATGGTAATATATCCACACAACAAAGAAGAACGAACCCCGTTCTCCCCTTGAGCGTTAGCAAAAAGGGCAATATTACATTTGTAATTATTGAGGTGCGGGCGTTTTGCGTTCGCACTTATTTGTTATTAATTTTTAAGAGGTGTTTTTTATCAGTAAGGAAGCTCAACAGATTAATGGTGAAATCAGAGATAAGGAATTACGTGTAGTTTCTGCCGATGGTGAGCAGCTTGGAATTATGAGTGCCAAAGCAGCACTTAAGCTTGCAGAGGACAGTGACCTTGATTTGGTTAAGATTGCTCCTCAGGCTAAGCCTCCTGTCTGCAAAATTATGGACTATTCAAAGTTCCGCTATGAGCAGGCTAAAAGGGAAAAGGAAAACCGTAAAAACCAGAAACAGATTGAAACGAAGGAAATCCGCCTTTCAGTTACAATAGATGTTGGTGATTTCAATACGAAAGTTAATCAGGCTAAAAAATTCCTTGCTTCCGGTCATAAGCTGAAGGTTTCCATCAGACTTAAGGGCAGGATGATGGCTCATTCGGATTTGGGCGTTGACAATATGAAACGCTTTGCCGATGCTGTTGCAGAGGAAGCTAATGTTGATAAAGCACCAAAGCTTGAGGGCAGACAGATTCTTATGTTTTTGTCACCAAAGCAGGCTAAGTAATTTATAATACGGAGGAATAATTATGCCAAAGATTAAGACACACAGCGGCGCTAAAAAGCGTTTTAAGACAACAAAAAGCGGCAAGGTTAAGCGTGCTCATGCTTACACCTCACACATTCTTACAAAGAAATCAACAAAGCGTAAGAGAAATTTACGTAAAACTGCAGTTGCTGACGTTACAAACCAGAAGCAGTGCAAGAGATTAGTTCCTTATAAGTAAGAAGAAATTGCTTAGATATTAAGCTTAACTATAAACACGGAGGTATATTGACATGGCAAGAATTAAGGGCGCTATGGCCACTCGTAAAAGAAGAAAGAAAGTATTAAAAGCAGCTAAAGGCTACTACGGCGGAAAGCACAGACTCTTTAAAACAGCTAAGCAGGCTGTTATGAAGAGCGGACAGTACGCATATATCGGCAGAAAGCAGAAGAAGAGAGATTTCAGAAAGATGTGGATTACTCGTATTTCTGCTGCATGCAAAGCAAATGGTATGAACTACTCAACATTTATGAACGGCTTGAAGAAAGCCGGTGTTGATCTTAACAGAAAGATGCTTTCTGAGATTGCTATTGCTGATCCTGCAGGCTTCACAGCACTTGTTGAAGCTGCAAAGGCTGCATTATAATTCGGTATTTTCAGACCCGTGAATTTCACGGGTCTTTTGTTATGTATTTTGTGTAAAGGTCTTTTCTTTGCACTATAAATTGTGTCAATAGCTAATGTATAAATTTAATAATATTTTTTATTAAAAATGGGCTTGACATATAAGCCGCTCTTTAGTATAATACACCTTGCTGTAAAGATTATTGCTTTACACTTATTGAGTATATGAAAGGAGAGGTCTGTTTGGCTAAAAATCTTGAAATTCCTTTTTTGCTGGATTTTTATGGCGAAATGCTCACGAAGAAGCAGCATGATTTTTTAGTCTACTATTATGAGGACGACCTTTCTCTTTCCGAAATTGCTGAAAATGAGGGCATAACCCGTCAGGGCGTCAGGGATTCAATCAAGCGTGCCGAGGCTCAGCTTTTTGATATGGAGGAGCATCTGGGGCTTGCAAAGCGCTTTAATGAAATGAAAAAAGGTATTGACGAAATAGTCGAGTGTGCTGAGATTATTAATGAATATAATCTGAATCACGCCCTTTCAATGGAGGTCAATGACTGTGTTGCCCGAATAAAAACACTTGCCTCTTTCCTTAAAGAGGGTTAGGAGTTGATGACTTGGCATTTGAAGGCTTAAGCGAACGCTTAGAAAATTCATTTAAAAAATTACGTGCCAAGGGCAAATTAACTGAGTCAGATGTTAAAGAAGCAATGCGAGAGGTTCGTCTTGCACTTCTTGAAGCAGATGTTAACTATAAAGTATCAAAGGAATTTACCGCTAAGGTAACAGAACGTGCTATCGGTGCCGATGTTATGGAGTCGCTTACTCCCGGTCAGATGGTTATTAAAATAGTTAACGAGGAGCTTACCGATTTAATGGGCGGCAATGAGTCAAGGCTTGCAATTGCCAACCATCCTCCGACTGTCATTATGATGTGCGGTCTTCAGGGAAGCGGTAAAACAACGCACTCAGCAAAGCTTGCTCTTAAGCTTAAAAAAGAAGGTCACAGACCTCTTCTTGTAGCCTGCGATATTTACCGTCCTGCAGCTATTAAACAGCTTCAGGTTGTGGGTGAGCAGGTTGGTGTGCCTGTTTTTGAAATGGGTACTGAAAACCCTGTTAAAATTGCTGATGAGGCAATTAAATATGCGAAGGACCACGGTAATGATTACGTGTTCCTGGATACAGCCGGCAGACTTCATATTGATGAGCAGTTAATGGAGGAGCTTACAAATATTCGCTCCACAGTTCATCCTCATGAGATTTTGTTGGTAATTGATGCAATGACAGGTCAGGATGCAGTTAATGTTGCCAAAAGCTTTAACGAAACACTCGGTATTGACGGTGTTATTTTAACAAAGCTTGACGGTGATACCCGAGGCGGTGCCGCACTGTCTGTAAGAGCTGTTACAGGTAAGCCGATAAAATTTGTCGGTACAGGTGAAAAGCTCGACAATCTTGAAACCTTCCACCCGTCACGTATGGCATCACGTATTCTCGGTATGGGTGACGTGCTTTCTTTTATTGAAAGGGCAGAGCAGTCACTTGACGAGAAAAAGGCGGCTGCACTTGAAAAGAAGCTTGCCAAAAATAAATTTGACCTTAATGATTTGCTTGATCAGTTTGACCAGATTGAACGAATGGGCAGTCTGAAGGATACGATCAAAATGATACCGGGCATCGGCGGTAAAATAAAGGATGAGGATATTGATGAATCAGCCTTTACAAAATTCAGGTCGATTATTTATTCCATGACGAAAGAGGAAAGAACAAAGCCCGATATTATAAATCCGTCACGTAAACGCAGAATAGCAGCCGGCTGCGGTATGCAGGTTGAGGATGTTAATAAGCTGCTTGCTCAGTTTAAGCAGATGCAAAAAATGATGAAGCAGTTCGGCGGCGGAAAAGGCGGGCCGAAAATCAGCAAAAAGATGCGTCGTATGATGCAGGCTAATCCTGATATGGCAGAAAAGATGATGGGCAAAATGGGCGGCGGTTCCAACCCATTCGGATTTTAATCAGTTCATAAACCATAACGGTTTGAAAAATATAAATAATTATTTAATTTTTTGGAGGTAACAAAAATGGCAGTAAAGATCAGACTTCGTCGTATGGGTGCAAAGAAGGCACCTTTCTATCGTGTAGTAGTAGCAGATTCAAGATACCCTCGTGACGGTCGTTTCATTGAGGAAATCGGCACATATAACACAATGGTTGACCCTGCTGAAATCAGAATTGATGCAGACAAGGCTAAGAAGTGGATTGCTAACGGTGCTCAGCCAACTGATACTGTTAAGAGTATTCTTAAAAAAGAAGGCATCCTTTAATCTTTGATTATTGTTAAAAATAACAAAGCTTAACAGGAGGTGTTTTCTTTGAAGGATTTGTTGATTTCTATAACTAAGGGCTTGGTATGCAAGCCTGAGGATGTTTCTGTTGATGTTAGCGAACCTAATGAAGAGGGCGTAACCGTTTACCACCTTCATGTAAATGAGGAGGATATGGGCAGAGTTATCGGTAAGCAGGGCAGAATTGCCAAGGCTATCCGTGTTGTTATGCGTGCAGCGGCAACAAGAAATGACGCCAAAATATCAATAGAGATAGACTGATTTTAGAAAATCGTTAAAACGGATTGAGATTATCAATCCGTTTTTTGTTTGCATTATTTGATTTAAAAGCTGTTTTATGATATATTACTATTATTATGAGAATTGGAAATGTTGAAATTAAAAACGGAATATGCTTAGCACCTATGGCAGGTATTGCTGACAGAGCCTTTCGTGAGCTTTGTATCAATTATGGTGCCGGTTATGTTGTTACGGAAATGGTATCGGCAAAGGGCTTGACAATGGGCGATAAAAAGAGTGCTCAGCTATTAACGCTTGGTGAAATTGAAAATCCTGCGGCAGCACAGATTTTTGGTGATGACCCTGAGGTCATGGCAGCAGCGGCTGTTAAATGCCTTGATTTTAAACCGAATACAATTGATATTAATATGGGTTGTCCTGCACCTAAAATTGCAATGAACGGCGGCGGTGCAAGTCTTATGAAAAAGCCTGAGCTTGCCGGTGAAATTATTAAGGCGGTGTCATCTGCTGTTGATGTTCCCGTTACGGTTAAAATCCGCAAGGGCTGGGACGATGATCATATCAATGCTGTCGAGCTTGCTGAAATTGCCGAAAAAAATGGTGCAAGCGCTATAGCTGTTCATGGAAGAACAAGAGTTCAGATGTATTCAGGTACTGTTGATTACGATATAATAGCTGAGGTTAAGCAGGCGGTCGGCATTCCTGTTATCGGCAATGGTGATATTACCGATGAGCAATCAGCCGCAATTATGCTTGAAAAAACGAATTGTGACGGCATAATGATTGGCAGGGGTGCACTCGGCAATCCTTGGCTTTTCAGACGGATTAATGCATATCTTGATGCGTGCAGAGTTCTGCCTGATGTGAGCATAAATGAAAAAATGGTTGTTATGCTTAAACATATCAAAAAAATTATTGAATACAAGGGTGAATATACCGCAATGCGAGAGGCAAGGCATCATGCTGCTTATTATACAAAGGGTTTAAGAGGCGGTGCTGCCTTCAGACGTGAAATCGGTACACTCGAAACATATGAGCAGCTTGAGGAATTGGCTTTCAGAATAGCAAAGGAAAATGCGTAATGATTTTTAAAAACTGTACCTTTTATAACGAATTCTTTGAAAAGGAATTCGGTGACATTGAAATTGAAAACGGAAAAATAAAGCAGATAGGTATTCTTGGAGAAGGCAGGGATATGAACGGTTTAACCCTTATTCCGGGTTTGGTGGATATTCATATTCACGGCTGCGGCGGCGGTGACAGCAGTGATGCATCTGTTGAAAGTCTTGATAAAATCACGAGTGAGCTTGCCCGCCATGGTGTTACCTCCTTTTGCCCCACTTCAATGACTCTGCCTGAGAACAGACTTCTTGATATTGTCAAGACCATTGCCGATTATAAGAGCGGCGGCTCAAAAATTGCAGGCATTAATCTTGAAGGACCATTTATTGCAATGAGCAAAAAGGGGGCACAGAATGCCGAATATGTCCGTGGCGGAACAATTGAAGAATTTGATGAGCTTATGGCGGCTTCAAACAATATGGTCAAGCTGATTACTATTGCACCCGAAGCCTTTGACAGCAAGGAATTTATTGAATATGTCAGCACAAAAGCGACTGTTTCTATTGGTCATTCTGCGGCGGATTCCGAGGAATGCAAAAAAGCAATTGATTTTGGTGTGAGCCATGCAACGCATCTTTATAACGCTATGACACCGATGACGCACCGTGAAGCCGGCATAGTCGGAACTGTTATTGACAGTGATGCTACCTGTGAGCTGATTTGTGACGGTGGTCATATATGCCCTGCTGTTCTTAGAAATACATTCAGGATGTTAGGCGAGGATAGGGCTGTTGTTATAAGCGACAGTATGCGTGGTGCAGGTCTTGGCGAGGGCGAGTTTGAGCTTGGCGGTCAGCAGGTGTTTGTTGAGAAAAACGGAAAGTATGCCGTGCTTGCTGACGGAACAATTGCCGCATCCATTTCAAATCTGCATACCGAATTTAAAAACCTTCTTGAATTTGGTGTTGATTTTAAGACTGCACTTAAAGCCTGTACAATCAATCCCGCAAGGGTGATTGGGGCTGATGATGAAATCGGCTCAATTGCAGTGGGCAAGTGTGCAGATTTCGTATTCCTTGATGAAAATATGGATATTAAAGAGGTTTATATAAATGGAATATCAGCTTAATATTGCACTCATTGAGCCTGAAATACCGCAGAATACCGGCAACATTGCCCGTACCTGTGCGGCAACAGGGGCACGTCTGCACCTTGTGGGACCAATGGGCTTTCAGATAACAGACAAGCAGGTGAAAAGAGCAGGACTCGATTACTGGGATAAGCTTGACATCACATATTACGATAGTATGGAGGCTTTCTTTCAACAGAACGAGGGTGCCGATTTTTACTATTTTACCACGAAGGGCGGTGTTGCGCACAGTGATATGGCATATAAAAACAATGCTTTTCTTGTATTTGGTAAGGAAACCAAGGGTCTTCCCGAGGAGCTTTTAAAGGATAATTATAACAAGTGTGTCCGTCTGCCGATGAGGGGAATTATCAGAAGCCTTAATCTTTCCAATGCTGTTTGTGCAGGCACTTATGAGGTGCTCAGGCAGTGGGATTACCCTCAGCTTTCGCAAAAGGGCAGGCTGACTAAGTATGATATCGACTGAAGGAGTTCATATGATTTGTATTGATAAATATATTGAAGAATTAACCGCCGAGCTTAAAGAAGCTTTCGGCGGCAGACTTTTGTATGTGGGTCTGCAGGGCAGCTATTTGCGTGGTGAGGCAAACGAAAACAGCGACATCGATATAATGGCAATTATTGATGATATGACTGCAGAAGATTTAAAAACGTATAAAAATGCTTTGATGGCAGTGGGGGATTATGATAAATCCTGTGGCTTTATTTGCGGCAGGGAAGAGCTGAAAAGCTGGAATGTGTTGGAAATATGTCATCTTCTTCATACAACAAAGGACTGCTTTGGCTGTTTAAGTGATTTTGTTCCGTCATATTCAAAGGCTGATGTTTTGAATTATATAAAAATGAGTGTAGGAAATCTTTATCACGAGCTTTGTCATCGATATATCCACGCGGACAGAGATTGCAATGTTTTATATTTCCCTCAAACCTGCAAGGGTGTATTTTTTATTTTGCAGAATCTGCACTATCTTAAAAGCGGTGAGTTTATTTTAACCAAAAAAGAGTTGCTCGAAAGCCTTAGTGCGGCAAAGGATAAAGAGGTTTTAGCACTTAGTATATCTTTAAACAGCAGTGAAAATACAGATTATGATTTTGACAATGTGTTTAAAATCGTGTATGAATGGTGTCAAAGCACACTTTCAAATTTGAATTATTAATATATTTTGTCCTTTGATTTCATATAATTGAGTATGAAAAAGAAGGACATTTTTTTATTGATTATTCTGTCTGCTGTTGCAGTGCTTCTTATTGTGTTCTCCGGTGAGATGCGTGAGGGTGCTTATAAGGGTCTTGCACTGGCGGAAAATACAATAATACCGAGCCTGCTGCCGCTGCTTATCATTTTTTTGCTGATTATGAAAACGGGGGCAAGGGATGTTATAGCAAGAGCCTTGGGATTTGTGTCGCACTATCTTTTTAACCTGCCTATGGTGACAATACCTGCTGTTCTTATGGGGCTTGTGGGCGGTTATCCCACAGGTGCACTGCTGACACAGGAGCTTTTTTTATCGCAGGAGATTGACGGAGCTCAGGCTGCAAGACTGTTGAGATTTAACTTCTGCGGCGGCTGTGGCTTTATTATTACAGCAGTGGGTACAGTAACGCTGTTAAATCCGAAGGCAGGACTGATACTGTTTGTGTCCAACATTACAGTTTCGGTGCTTATGGGCTTTGGCTTGTCATTTACACAGCCGAGAATAAAGAAAGGCTATTACTCTTATCGTGAATCACCGTCCTTTGGCAATGCCATTGCAGATTCAGCCGAATCTGCAATAAAGTCAGTTCTCAGCATAACAGCCTTTGTAATCTTTTTCGGTGCAGTCAATAATATTGTATCACTTCCGAAATTTGTTTTGCCCGTTATTGAAATCACAAACGGTCTTTGCAGCGGAGAAACTTTCAGCCTGCCTGAAATCAGCGGTTATCTTGCTTTCGGCGGACTTTGTATTCATATGCAGCTTTTGCCGTCAATACTGAAATGCGGTATGAAATATGTTGATTTTCTGTTTTTTCGCGTGCTTTCGGCACTGCTCAGCTATTGTGTGACAAAGCTGATTTTATTGGCTTTTCCTATGGAGCAGCAGGTCTTTTCAAACAATGTCAGTGCAATACCTGTGTTCTCCAGCGTCAATATAGGCTTGTCATTTTTGCTTATTGTAGGCTGCTTTGTTCTGGTGCTTGATATCAGCAGCAGAAAAAGAGCTATTGACAATTAGTATTTTTGTGTTATTATATTGGGGTAAAGTAAGATTGTTAATCTTGCTTGGGCAGTTCGTAACCATCCTGCCTTGGCTTGCCGATAGGCTTAGCCATAATCAAAACTAAGGGAGAAGTGTTATGTATTATACAGGGTGAGTTATGCCCTTTTAGTGCATAGGCAATGCGTCCTTAGAGGACGCATTTTTTTATTTTATGGAAAGATACAGTGTAATTAAAGAAAAAAATCCAAGGGAAATCATTTTGCTCAGGGGACGCGGATGTGTTTATAAAAAATGCATATTCTGCGATTATCATACCGATTGCTGCAATGATGATGAAGAAAACTATCAGCTTAATCATTCGGTTTTAAGTAATGTTACGGGTGAATATGGTAATCTTGAGGTTATCAACAGCGGCTCGGTTTTTGAGCTGGACAGCAAAACTCTTGGTGAAATCAAGAACCTTTGCAAGGAAAAGGGTATTAAAACAATTCATTTTGAAAGTCATTTTATTTATAATGATAAAATCCCTGCTTTAAGGCGGACTTTTGACGGCTTTGATTTAAAAATGAAGCTTGGGCTTGAAACCTTTGACTATGATTTCAGAGAAAATGTTTTAAACAAAGGCATCAGGGAAAGAGCCCCGGATATTATTGCAACGCATTTTGACGAAGCAAATTTCCTTTTCGGTATAACGGGTCAGAGCGCACAGACAATGAAAAAGGATGTTGAGCTGGGGCTGGAGTATTTTGAGAGGATTTGCATTAATATAATGTGCAATAATACCACCGATATAAAGCCTGATATGAATGTTATTAAAGTGTTTATGGACAGACTTTACCCTGTTTATAAGGATAATGACAGGGTGGATATTTTGATTAATAATACTGATTTTGGAGTAGGTGACTGATATATGATTAATGAATTATTACTTATTGGCTCTGTTATTTTTATATACGGAGCAGTGCTTTTAGCATATAAATTTTTTGGTAAAACGGGACTTTACTGCGTGTCGGCAATCGCAACCGTGCTTGCAAATATTGAGGTTGTTATATTAATTAATGCGTTCGGTATGGAGCAGACTCTCGGTAATGTGCTTTTTGCAGCAACCTTTTTGGTAACGGATATTCTGAGTGAATGTGAGGGCAAAAAGGAGGCAGGTAAGGCTGTATGGCTGGGTGTTTTTTCATCGCTGTTTTTCCTCGTTCTTTCACAAAGCTGGATTGCATATATCCCTGCTGACAGTGATACCATTCACGGTGCCGTTTCACAGGTGTTCTCAAATACTCCGCGAATGATAATTGCTTCACTTGTGGTATATGCAGTAAGTCAGTTGTTTGATGTGTGGCTTTATCATAAGTGGTGGGCATTTACTGAAAAAAGATTTGGTGACAAGAGAAGATTTTTATGGCTGAGGAATAACGGCTCAACCTTAATCAGTCAGATTCTCAATACGCTGCTGTTTACTCTTTTTGCTTTCTGGGGAACTTATGATACAAAGACAATGTTTTCAATTTTCCTGTCAAGCTATGTGATTTATATTGTTACAAGTCTGCTTGATACACCTGTTGTTTACCTTGCAAGAAGGATTAAGGATAAAAAACAAATTACTGATAAATAAAATGAAAGACTGCCTGTATTTTAATCAATGCGGGCAGTCTTTTTTATTGTAAAGTTTTGTTTATTGTGGTACAATACATTTGATTAAGTACAAAGGTGATTTTATGAAATTATTAGTTCTTGACGGTAATAGTATTATTAATCGTGCTTTTTACGGTATTAAGCTGCTTACCACAAAAAACGGTGAATATACAAATGCTGTTTATGGCTTTTTAAATATTCTGCTTAAGCTGAAGGATATTTGTAATCCTGATGCCGTGGCAGTTGCATTTGATGTGCACGCACCTACCTTCAGGCATAATATGTATGATGCTTATAAGGCAGGGCGTCACGGAATGCCTGATGAACTGAGAGCACAAATGCCTGTGTTAAAGGAGCTGCTTAAAAGTCTTGGCATTAAAACTCTTGAAAAAGAGGGTTGGGAGGCTGATGATATTCTCGGTACCTTAGCTGAGGTTTGCCGTAAAAATGGTGACGAATGCTTTATTGCCACAGGTGACAGGGATTCACTGCAGCTTGCTCACGGCGGCGTTAAGGTGCTTCTTGCACGTACAAAAATGGGACAGGCAGTTACAGATATTTACGACGAAGCAGCTATTATGGAGGAGTATGGTGTTACTCCTGCCGAGCTTATTCAGGTTAAGGCTTTGCAGGGGGACAGCAGTGACAATATTCCCGGTGTCGGCGGTGTAGGTGCAAAAACTGCTCTTGATTTAATTCAGCGTTTTCACAATCTTGATTATATATATGAAAATCTTGATGAAATTGATATAAAAGCAGGTGTCAGAACAAAGCTTGCTAATGATAAGGATAAGGCATATTTGTCCTTAAAGCTTGGCACAATCTGCACGGATGCTCCTGTTGATACCGATATTCACGGCTATGCCGATACGCCTGCGGATAAACAGAAAGCAGTTGCACAGTTTATCAGGCTTGAGCTGTTTTCACTTATACCTAAATTTAATCTTGACCCGAATGCTGCACCTGATGTTCAGGAGGAGCAGGCTGAGGAACGTGTTCTCAGCCGTTTAACCTGTGTGGATGCTGATTATCTGCTTGACAGAGTAAGGGGCAAGGATGCCTATTTTTACCCGGTAATGATTGACGGTGCAATCAGTGATTTGTATTTTTCCTTTGAGGATGAAATCATTGTTATGCCAAGTGAAACACCGGAGTATTCCTATTTTGTAAGAAATTTCTTTGAGGATGAGAATACGCCTAAATACAGCTATAACACAAAGGAGCTGCACCGTCTTGCGTGTAAATATGGTGTTGAGCTTAAGGGTGTCAAGGGCGATTTGATGCTGTCGGCTTATCTGTTAAGACCCGGTGACAGCAATTATGATTTAGAGCACCTTTGTATGGAATACGGTGTTAAAATTCCTGAGTTTTTAAATACGCTCGGCGAAAAGGATATGACGGTTTCCCTCGCAGGAACAGTTAAACCGCTCTTTGAAAAAATGAACAGCCTGATTGATGAAGCAGGTGAAAAGGAGCTTCTGACCGAGATTGAGCTGCCGCTTTCCGCCGTGCTTGCAAAAATGGAATTTGCAGGCTTTGAGGTTGACAGGGCAGGTATTGAAGCCTTCGGCAAAATGCTTGGTGAAAAGATTAACAGTCTTACAAAAGCCATTTATGAGAGCGTAGGGCGTGAATTTAATATCAATTCCCCCAAGCAGCTGGGTGTTGCTTTGTTTGAGGATTTGGGATTGCCCTGCAAAAAGAAAACCAAAACAGGTTATTCCACAAATGCCGATGTGCTTGAAAGTCTTGTGGATATGCACCCTGCAATTTCACAGATACTCGAATACCGTTCGCTCTCTAAGCTGAAATCTACCTATTGTGACGGACTTTTAAAGGTTATTGAGGAGGACGGCAGAATTCATACCCGTTTTAATCAGGTAGAAACAAGAACTGGCAGAATTTCATCACTTGAGCCGAATCTTCAGAATATTCCTATCCGTACCGAGCTTGGCAGAGAAATGAGAAAATTCTTTGTTGCGGGTAAGGGCAAAAAGCTGATTGATGTGGATTACAGTCAGATTGAGCTGAGAGTACTCAGCGACCTTGCAAATGATGAAATTATGATTAATGCCTTCAATAATGGTGACGATATTCATACAATCACTGCATCACAGGTGTTTAATATGCCGATTGAAATGGTTACCAAGCAAATGCGAAGCAGGGCAAAGGCTGTTAATTTCGGTATTGTTTACGGTATCGGTGCTTTTTCACTTGCCAAGGATATAGGTGTTACCAATAAAGAGGCAAAGCAGTATATTGACAATTATCTTGCTACCTACAGCGGTGTTGATACCTATATGAAGCATATGATCGACCTCGCTAAGGACAAGGGCTACAGTGAAACTCTCTTTCACAGAAAACGCTATCTGCCTGAGCTATCCTCTTCCAATCATATGATGCGTGCCTTCGGTGAACGTGTTGCACGCAATATGCCCATTCAGGGCACGGCTGCAGATATTATCAAAATTGCAATGGTTAAGGTTGATAAGCGTTTGAAGGACGAGGGAATGGTGGCACATTTAATCCTTCAAGTGCACGATGAATTGATTGTTGAAGCACCTGAAACTGAGGCAGAAAAGGCACTTGCCATTGTGACCGAGGAAATGGAGAATGCCTGCAGAATGAAGGTGCTGCTTCGTGCAGACGGTTCTGTCGGTGATACATGGTTTGATGCTCATTAAAATCACATCTTTTTTTATTATGCTTTATTATAGGCGGAATTCTGCTCGGTCACATTTAATGTATGCCCCCGTTGACAAAATTTCACCAAAGCTTTGCCTGATGAAAAAAATCTGCTGATTTTACTATATTAATTTTGTTGAATTTATTTTAATACTGAGAAATATATGAAAATACAAATTATAAAAGCTACAAAAGAGAATACGGCTGACATCTTTCTTGTTGAGCAAGCCTGCTTTTCCATTCCGTGGACAGAGCAAAGTATAAGCGACTCGATAGAAAGTGACAGCAATTATTTTAATATTGCATATGCTGACGGTAAACCTGCAGGCTATATGAGTATGCAGCTTGCAGCAGGCGAGGGGGATATAATGCGAGTTGCCGTTTTGCCTGAATACAGACGGCTTGGCATCGGCAGGGCATTGCTTAATGAATGCTTTGCGTCAACTAAGCCTGATGTTGTTTTTCTTGATGTCAGGGAAAAGAATGTTCCTGCTATAAAACTTTATGAATCCTTTGGTTTTGAAAAAATAGGAATGCGTAAAAACTATTACTCAAACCCAACGGAAAATGCGACAATTATGACATATAATTTAAAGGATAAAGTATGAAAATTTTAGGTATAGAGTCCTCCTGTGATGAAACTGCGGCAGCAGTTGTTGAGGACGGACGAAATGTTTTGTCAAATGTAATAGCCACCTCACTTGAAGAGCATAAGCTCTACGGCGGGGTAGTGCCTGAGATTGCCTCACGCCGCCACGCAGAGTCGATCAGCGGTGTAGTCAAAGAGGCATTGGAGCAAGCAGGGTGTACAATGGATGATATTGATGCAGTAGCGGTTACATATGCCCCGGGCTTAATCGGTGCACTGCTTGTTGGTGTTAATTTTGCGAAGGGTCTTGCTCTGGCAACGGATACACCGCTTGTGCCTGTTCACCATATCAGAGGGCATATTGCATCAAATTACATTTCGGGTGATGCTGAGCCTCCGTTTTTGTGTCTGATTGTCAGCGGAGGTCACTCGCATATTGTAGCTGTTAAGAGCTATACTGAATTTGAAATTATCGGTAAAACCCGTGATGATGCAGCAGGTGAGGCGCTTGATAAGGCAGGCAGAACGATGGGGCTTGAATACCCCGGCGGTGTGAGTATTGACAGACTCAGTCCTCAGGGGGATGAAAATAAATATGCTTTTCCAAAACCGAGAGTGACAGGCAGTCCTTATGATTTTTCTTTCAGCGGGCTGAAAACCTCTGTTATTAACACTGTCCATAATGCACAGCAAAAGGGTGAGGATATTGATATACCAAGCCTTGCGGCATCCTTTCAGAGAGGTGTTGCGGACTGCCTTATTACAAATCTTGAAAAGGCAGCAAAGGATTTTGGATATAATAGAATTGTTATTGCAGGTGGTGTGTCTGCAAACTCAAAATTGAGGAGCGAGGCTGAAAAGCTATGCAGAAAAAATAGGTGGCAGCTATACCTGCCCGAGCTGAAATACTGCGGTGACAATGCAGCTATGATTGCATCACAGGGTTATTATGAATTTATACAGAATAACACCGCTGTCGAAAACTTGAATGCATACGCAACTATGCCTATTGATAAAAGCTACAAAAGTAATTGATAAGGTGTTATTTAATTGTAGCAAAATAATGAATTTTAATCAGTTCTATTGAATTTTTGCTATTATTTGGTATAATCTATAAGTGAATTACTATAATGTAATTTGGTTCTCATTTATATTACAAACTATTGCTAAAGGAGAATAAGTAATGGAAACAAATCTTACAACTAACAAATCATTACTTGCCTGGCTTGACGAAAAGGTTGAGCTTTTAAAGCCATCAAACATTGTTTGGATTGACGGCTCTGACGAGCAGATTGCTGCTCTCAAGGCTGAGGCTGTTGAAACAGGTGAAATGATTAAACTCAATGAAGAGCTTCTTCCTGACTGCTTCCTTCACAGAACAGCAGAAAACGACGTTGCACGTGTTGAGGACAGAACTCTTATCTGCACAAAGAATGAAAAGGATGCAGGTCCTACTAACCACTGGATGGATCCTGAAAAGTGCTACAAAATGTTATATGACATCGCTGCCGGCTCATACGAGGGCAGAACAATGTACATCATTCCTTATTCAATGGGTCCTGTTGGTTCACCATTCTCTAAGATTGGTATTGAAATCACTGACTCAATCTATGTAGTTCTCAATATGAACATTATGACAAGAGTTGGCAAGGCTGTTCTTGACTGCCTTGGCGACAGCAATGACTGGGTTCGCGGTATGCACTGCAAATGTGATGTTGACCCAGAGAACAGATGGATTTGTCAGTTCCCTGAGGACAACACAATCATTTCAGTTAACTCAGCTTACGGCGGAAATGTTCTTCTTGGTAAAAAGTGCTTTGCTCTTCGTATCGCTTCTTACCTTGGTAAGAATGAGGGCTGGCAGGCAGAGCATATGCTGATTCTTGGTTTGGAGAAGCCAAACGGCGAGGTTAAGTATATCTGTGCTGCATTCCCATCAGCTTGCGGTAAAACAAACCTTGCAATGCTTATCCCACCGGAGGGATATCAGAGCAAGGGCTACAAGGTATGGTGCGTAGGTGACGATATTTCTTGGATCAGAAAAGGTCCTGACGGACGTCTTTATGCTATCAACCCTGAAAACGGCTTCTTCGGTGTTGCACCCGGTACAAATATGAAGTCAAATCCAAATGCTCTTAAGTCAACAATGAAGGGCACAATCTTCACCAATGTTTGTCATAATCTTGACAACAACACCGTTTGGTGGGAGGGTCTTGACAAGAATCCTCCAACAAACGCAATCGACTGGAAGGGCAATCCTTGGAACGGCGCTGAAAGTGAAGAAAAGGGCGCTCATCCAAACTCAAGGTTTACAGCCCCTGCTGTTAACTGTCCTTGTATTTCAAGCGAGTTCGAGAATCCACAGGGTGTTCCGATTTCTGCTATCGTATTCGGCGGCAGACGTGCTAAGCTCACTCCGCTTGTATATCAGTCAAAGGATTGGAACCACGGTGTATTCGTTGGCTCAATTATGGGCAGTGAAACAACTGCTGCTGCAACAGGTGCAGTTGGTGTAGTTCGTCGTGACCCAATGGCAATGCTCCCATTCTGCGGTTACAATATGGGTGACTACTGGAAACACTGGATTGAAATTGGTGAAAGCCTTGACCCTGAAAAGGCTCCTAAGATTTTCAATGTTAACTGGTTCAGAAAAGACGATGAAGGCAACTTCCTGTGGCCTGGTTTCGGTGACAATATGCGTGTTCTTGACTGGATTATTGACCGTTGCGACGGTAAGGTTGATGCTCAGGAAACTGCTATCGGTTACCTTCCTTATGCTAAGGATATCAATCTTGAGGGTCTTGATATGACTGAAGCAGATCTTGACAAGATTCTTGATGTTGACAAGGCTGCCTGGGAAGAAGAGCTCAAGGGTGTTGAAGAGCTTTACGCTAAGTTTGAAGATACTCTTCCTGCAGAGCTTTCAGATGAGCTTTCTAAGGTTAAGGAAAACCTTGAGAAATAATTAAAGATGATAAGCGAGTCAGTGTTGCTGGCTCGCTTTTTTGCATAATTGTGCGTGTTTGTTTTCTAATAAAATAATATCTAACTTAATATTATCTGTTGCATTTTTATTGTATTTTTGTTAATATTCTTATTAAGAAAACAAAAGGATGTTAAACTATGTTTGTAGATATAGCTAAAATTAAAATCAAAGCAGGTGACGGCGGTGCAGGTGCAGTAGCCTTTCACCGTGAAAAATATGTTGCTGCAGGCGGTCCTGACGGCGGTGACGGCGGCAAGGGCGGCGACGTTGTGTTTGTTGTTGACGATAACCTTGCAACGCTTGCTGATTTCCGCTATAAGCGTAAATATGCCGCTAAGAATGGTGAGAATGGAAGAGGCTGTCGTCAGTATGGCAAAAAAGCCCCTGATTTGGAAATTAAAGTGCCAAGGGGTACTATTATTAAAGAGGCGAACTCAGGTGCGGTTATGGCTGATATGAGCAAAACCGACCGATTTGTTGCGGCACGCGGCGGTAAAGGTGGCTGGGGCAATATCCATTTTGCCACACCTACACGTCAGGTGCCTCGTTTTGCAAAGCCCGGTGTACCCGGTGAGGAGTGGGAGGTTTCTCTTGAATTAAAGCTTCTTGCCGATGTTGGACTTCTCGGTTATCCAAGTGTAGGCAAATCAAGTCTTATATCTGTTGTCAGTCAGGCTAAGCCGAAAATCGGTGACTATCATTTTACTACCCTTGTTCCTAACCTTGGTGTTGTGTCGATGGGTGAGGGCAGCAGCTTTGTTATTGCCGATATTCCGGGTCTTATTGAGGGCGCAAGCGATGGCGTTGGTTTAGGACACGAGTTCTTACGTCATGTTGAGCGCTGCAGACTGCTTGTTCATATTGTTGATGTCAGCGGTCATGAGGGCAGAAATCCTATTGAAGATTTTGAAAAAATCAATGCAGAGCTTGTAAAATTCAATCCTGAGCTTGCCAAACAGCCACAGATTATTGCAGGAAATAAAATTGATATGGCTGAGCCGGAACAGATTGAGGAATTCAAGAATTATGTTGAGTCAAAAGGCTATGACTATTATTCTATCTGTGCACCGATTTTGGAGGGTACACAGGAGCTTATGAATGCTGTGTGGAATAGGCTTCAGACACTTCCGCCGATTAAGGAGTATGAGGCTGAGGAAATCCCTCTTGATGTGCTTATTAAGGACGATAAGGGATTTAAGATTACAGTTGAGGATGACAATTATTATATTGTTGAGGCTTCATGGTTCCCAAAAGTGCTTAAAGGTATTGATATTGAGGACTACGAGGCGTTGCAGTATATGCAGCGTGTGCTTGAAAAAAGCGGGATTTTTGCAGCATTAAGAGAGAAGGGAATTCAGGAGGGTGACATCGTGTCACTCTATGACATTGAATTTGAGTATGTGCCATAATGAGATTTGTTGATAAAAAGGTTAATCCAAAACAGCTTAGCCCCCTTAATCTTGCTTTTATCGGTGATTGCGTCTATGAAATGCTTGTGCGTGAAACGCTTGTGACTGACGCAAACCGACCTGTTAATGATTTGCATAGAGAAAGCGTTAAATTTGTGTCTGCCAAAGCACAAACCGCCGCTTTTGAGAAAATTAAGGATATTCTTACAGAAGAGGAAATGGCTGTCTATAAACGCGGCAGAAACGCTAAGGTTGGTCATTCACCTAAAAGTGCCACAGAGGGTGAGTATCATTGTGCTACAGGAGTTGAGGCGCTTTTTGGTTATCTCTACCTAACCGAGCGGCTTGACAGAATAAAGGAATTGTTTTCTGAAATTAATGCTTGACAAATCGGGACAAGTATTATATAATAAATTCTGCTAACGGGAGCATAGCTCAGCTGGGAGAGCATCTGCCTTACAAGCAGAGGGTCACAGGTTCGAGCCCTGTTGTTCCCACCAAAAGGATACTCGAAAGGGTATCCTTTTTCTTTTGCAAAAATGTAGAGAACGAACCTGTGACAAGCTGCGCCAAATCCTAAAAACAAAATATCTTATTTTTTTCAAATTAACTATTGACTTTATATATATTGTTCTGTTATAATATCTAAGCAACAGCGAGGTGTAACTCAGTTTGGCTAGAGTGCCTGCTTTGGGAGCAGGATGCCGCAGGTTCAAGTCCTGTCACCTCGACCATTAAGCTCACATTATGCGGATTTATTCGTAAATGTGAGTTTTTTACAATCAGTTAATATATTTATAATATCGAGGTGTAGCTCAGTTTGGTAGAGCGCTACGTTCGGGACGTAGAGGCCGCAGGTTCAAGTCCTGTCACCTCGACCATTAGACCTTAGAAAGTTTCAAAACTCTCTAAGGTCTTATTTTATGTCAAAAATGGCTTAACTACAAGGAAAATCGGCACTTTGAGTAAGCATTTTAAACTGATACAGACTTATACAAACCACGCACAAAAATAAAGTTAAGGGGTAGATTTCAGGGGTATAAGGGGTACTAATTGGGGTAGATTTTGAGGTACTGTTTAGGGTAATATTTTATACAATTTAATATATAAGACTTTTATACATAGCCATTTATTCTATTTTAGAATAAGTGGCATTTTTTATTTTACATAGCCGTTACCAATAACGGCTAAATCTGAATAAGGAGGTTATAAGATGAAAACAGAAAAGGAGGTAATGGATAGTGAAAACAAACAAAAGAAAGTATCAGAGTTAAAGCACATTCCGTTGGAACTGCTTGACGATTTTCCAAATCATCCTTTTAAAGTCAGAGATGATGAAGATATGCTTGAACTTATTGAAAGCGTAACAGAGCGTGGGGTGCTTGTTCCTGCAATGGTAAGACCAAAGGATAATGGAAGATATGAACTCATATCAGGACACCGAAGAAAAAGGGCAATTCCACTATTATTGCAGACAGATTTTTACTGCTCAACGGCAACTCCTTTATTTTAGGTGTATCGGGCGGCGGCAAGTCCTTTACTGCAAAAATGGAAATTATATGCAGAGCATTGTCGGATACAAATGCTGATGTGATTATCATTGATCCTGAGCGTGAGGGCAGAGATATAACAAAGGTGTTGAAAGGTCAGCATATTGTAATTTCGGCAAACTCAAAAAATCATATAAATGCTATGGACTTGAACAGAAACTATGGCGAGGGTGCTGATCCTTTAGTTGATAAAACACAGTTCATTATGTCCTTGTGTGAGCAGATTATGGGAAGTAATGCAATTACACCACAGCATAAGTCTATTGTAGACAGATGCACCTACAATGTTTACCGTGAATATATCAGAGGTAATTACACAGGCGAGCCGCCTACCCTCGTTGACTTATATGAGGAACTTTTAAAACAGCCTGAACAGGAAGCCAATCAGCTTGCTCTTGCTCTTGAACTTTTTGCGAAAGGCTCATTGAATACTTTTTCAAAGCAGACAAACATTGATCCGAACAACCGATTTATCTGCTATGATATTTTTGAACTCGGCAAACAGTTAATGCCTATCGGTATGCTTGTCATCCTTGACAGTATTCTCAACAGAATTACTGCTAACAGAGAAAAAGGCAGAAGAACATATATTTTCATTGATGAAATTTATCTTATGTTTGAACATGAATACAGTGCTGAATTTCTTTACAAGCTGTGGAAAAGAGCAAGAAAGTACGGTGCATGCGTAACAGGCATTACACAGAATGTTGAGGATATTCTGCAAAGCCATACGGCAAGAACTATGCTCTCAAACTCTGAATTTGTTGTAATGCTCAATCAGGCGGCAACGGACAGAACAGAGCTTGCAAGACTACTGAATATTTCCGATGCAGAACTTGATTATATTACCAATGCCCAAGCAGGTCACGGACTTATTAAAATCGGCAGTTCGCTTGTTCCTTTTGAGAACGATTTACCGAAGAATACAAAGCTGTATAAGTTGATGTCAACTAAACCCGGCGAAGATGATGAAACAGGAATGGCTGCGTAACTTTAGCAAATTTATTTAATAGAAAAAACTATTGATTTTTTGCAATCAAAAGAATATAATAGTATTAAATCACGATTTAATAAATTACGATTTAATAAACACTTGAGGTGATTGTTTTGTTTATAGGTAGAGAAACTGAGTTGAAATTTTTAGAAAGCAAATATAGTGAAGATAAAGGTCAGCTTATCGTTCTATATGGCAGGCGCCGTATAGGCAAAACAGAAACTTTGAAAAAATTCTGTGAGAGCAAGCCGCACATATTCTTTTCATGCAGAGAATGCACGGATAAATTGCAACTTAAAAATTTTTCCGAAAAATTATTTAACGAAAATATCCCTGCAAAGCAGTATATAAGCGAATTTGCAGATTGGGAAAAAGCCTTCAGAGCAATACTCGACTTGCCTTATGGCGATAACAAAAAGCTGATTGTGATTGACGAATTTCCATATATGTGTAAAGAAAATTCGAGTATTCCCTCCATACTGCAAAATCTTTGGGATGAAGTGTTCAAAGACGAAAATGTTATGATTATTCTGTGCGGAAGTTCTATGAGTTTTATTGAAAAGGAATTGCTCGCAGAGAAAAATGCTCTTTACGGAAGAGCAACAGGTATATATAAAATGAAGGAAATGGGATTTTATGATGCTGTAAAATTCTTTCCTGATTACTCCGATGAAGAAAAAGTGCTTGTTTATTCCGTTTTGGGAGGCATTCCGCATTATCTGAAACAGTTTAATCCGCATTTATCTCTTGCTGAAAATATAAAGCAGAATGTTCTTACAAAGGGCTGTGTTTTATACAGTGAGGTTGAATTTCTGTTAAGGCAGGAGCTCAGAGAAACTCAGATTTACAATTCCATTGTTCAGGCTATTGCATTAGGTAATACAAAGCTGAATGACATCAGCCAGAAATCACTTGTTGAGGATAATCCCAAAACAAGCGTGTATTTGAAAAATCTTATAGAACTCGGTATTATTGAAAAGGAATTTTCAGTAGGCACATCAACAAAGGAAAAAGCAAATAAGAATAGGGGAATATATCGTATAGCTGATAATTTTTTTAGATTTTGGTATGCTTTTGCATTTACAAATTTATCTGCTCTTGAAACAGATGATGTTGAGGGTGTTTATAAATACAGTATTGATCCTGAACTTAATAAGTTTGCTTCTTTCACTTTTGAAGATATATGCCGTGAATTTGTAACGCATCTGCAAAAAGCGAATGCTCTGCCGTTCAGATACAGTGCAATGGGAAGATGGTTTGGTAAAACCACTGTTAGAGTTAAGGAAGATTTAGAGTTAGCAGAAACAGAGATTGATATTCTTGCAATTTCATCACAGGATAAAAAATATCTTGTGGGCGAATGCAAGTATAAGGATTCTGAATTTAGTTATTCGGACTATCTTGATACAGCAGCCAAACTTGATGATGAGAAAAAGAAATCAGAGTTTTATTATGCTCTTTTTTCAAAATCCGGCTTTAATCAAAAAATCATTGATAAAGCCAAGTCGGATAAATCAATCGTGTTATTTGATTTAAAGGATATTGTAAATAAAATATGCAAATCTAAAATGACACTTTAGATGTATATAAATCAATTAAGAATTATAAGTGCTTGTATTTTTACAGGCACTTTATTTTTTGGAGGAAATATGAAAAACAAAATATATATTTTTACACTTATGGTGCTATCTGTAGTTCTTGCAATCAGCACCTATTTTATTGTATCAAACAAAATTGAAAACGAAAAACAGGAAATTCTACGATGCACTAAGGGTAAAATTAGCAAGTTAGCAGGTGAAAAATGAGAGATATTAAAACAAGAGATAAGGTTAATCAGACTGTCAAAACGCTTGACCGTGCTGCCATTGTGGCGGACAAATTCAGAAATGCTACTGTAAAATCAAAGGAAGCAGCCGAGCATACACAGACAACTGATGAAACATCACCCGAAGAATATGCCGTAAATCTTGTTTCTGATAAATCAAGAACTGTCCTTAACAGAACTGCCGTAAAATTCAATGAAAAAGGCAAGCAGAGTGTAGTTGAAACAAAACGCAATATTCAGCATTTCAGATTGGAACAAGCTGCTAAGAAAATTCGCCAACAAAGGACTGATAGCAAGCCTTCTGCAAGTCCCGATTTGAATGCTTCCGACAAAGGCGGCAAGTATGACATCAAGACGAGAGAAAGCATAAAAAAGGCGAATACAAAGCCTGTCAGCAAGGATGTTAAGGGTGCTGACAATACGATTAAAACTGTAAATCATTCTGTTAATAAAACAGTTAAGTCATCATCTGATACTGCAAGAAAATCTTATGTATCCACAAAGCAGTCTGCAAAGGCAACAAAGAAAAGTGCAGAAGCTGCTAAGAAAGGTTTTGAGAAATCTGCAAAAACAATGAAAGAAACGGCAAAGCACACCAAGAAAATTGTCAAAGCTATCATTGAGGGTGCAAAGGCAACAATCAATGCCATTATTGCAGGCGGTTGGATTTTTGTTATTGTCATTATCGTATTGTGCCTTGTAGGTGCATTGGCAAGTTCTTTTTATGGAATATTCTTCTCTACCGAAACATCTGAAAGCGGTATGAACATATCATCTGTTATACAAGAAATCAATTCTGATTACGATAACAAAATTGATGAGCTGAAAGCATCAGGCAGTTATGATAATGTTGAGATTAACGGCAGTAAGTCGAATTGGAAAGATGTTTTATCCATCTATGCAGTTAAGACTACCACTGATCCGAACAATCCTATGGAAATTGCAACTGTTGACAATAAGAAAAAATCAATACTATCCAATATTTTTTGGGATATGAATAGCATTGATACAAAAGCTGAAACAAGAACGGAAACAAAAGAAACCACCTCAACCGATGAAAACGGCGAAGAAGTGGTTACTACTGAAGAAGTTACTATTAAGGTTTTGATTATTACAATCAACGGCAAAACCGCTAATGAAACGGCAGCAGATTATTCTTTCAACAAAAAGCAGAAAGAATACCTTGATAAATCAAAATCATTTATAAATTTTAAATTATCAGACATAATATCTGTTTCAAATTTAATTTCTTTTTCTCTGCAAAGAGATGTGTATTTACTTAGGATAACATCAAGTAATTTGTTTTGAGTTTTACCTATTTGATTATATTTCGTGATTTCTCCAAGCATATTATCAATGTAATTTTTTATTTCGATTTGGTTGGACATATTGCTTATAGCAATCATATGATTGTTTCTTAATAAGAACACTATATATTTTGAGGGTATATCAGTGAATGATTATGCTGCTCATGAGGGTGTTAAGCAAAATGCAATATCAATGAGATTAGCCCGTGCAAAAAACAATTTAAAAAAGTTTTTAGAAAAACCGTGATATTTGCCCTTTCAAATGTCCGTATAGTGAAAGGCTTATATTTTAAGTCTTTAGAACTTTGAAAACTGAATACCCATTCATCAACTACTTCAATTCCAATGTCCATATATGGACAAGCTGCTGCATATGCCACGCCATGACCTTCATAATTGAATTGAGCGAGAAAGACATCTGCGACTATCGGATTGCTGCCGATACGGCAATGACAATTGGAAGGATAATGGTACTCCTGTTCAGCAGAACAGCTCGGAAACATACTTCGGAGGGGTGAGATTCCCGTGTGTGCTTCGCAGGCACAGGCTGATGACTTCCTAAAGAGTGTATATACACTTGCACAGGGGTGTCGAGGACAAATATGTGCATATTCTCTGTTAAGTCATTTTTATATGAACTTATAGTCTTGGCTTTAACAGGGATATATACATATTTAACCGAATGGGTATCAGTAAAAATCTGAGAGGTGTAAAAGAATGGGAAAATTTGAAGCAATTAAAAGAGGGAGCATTTTTTATTTGGACTTGGAAATTGGAATTGGCTCTGAGCAAAACGGATTAAGACCGGTGATGATTGTGCAGAATGACAAAGGCAATACATACAGTCCTACTGTTATTGTTGTGCCGATAACAAGCAAGCCTAAAAAGTATTATCTTCCTACACATGTCTGTATAGGCAGGCAGTTCGGTTTGCCTGAAGATTCAATGCTGCTTGCAGAACATATCAGAACAGTAGATAGAAAAAGGCTGTTAGGCTTTATCGGTATTGCTAATGCAGAATTTATGTTAAAGGTGGATAAGGCTCTTGAAATCAGTTTAGGTCTGTATAAAGGTACAGAGATTAAATCGTTTGAACTTAGTTTGTGCGGTACTTGTTTGGGTAATTTCTTTTCAACAAAGGACTATGAAATAAGACGAATTGATCCTTTTCAGTCAGTAAAAGAAACTTGCACTTATTGTCAGCAGAGAACAGGCTATGATTACTCAATTAAAACAAGAAAATCGCATAATTAACAGATTTTAATAATTAATATAGAATCAGCGTGAAGGAGGTAAACAGCACTATTGTAAAAGTATATCGTCAGATTCGTATTGCTTTTAGAATAGCACACGATAAAGGAATAATAACAAAAGATTTTATGCAATCGGGAAATATGAAATGTCCTAAATCTGATAAAGCTAATAAAAAAGTGACCGCATTAACCAAAGACGAACAAAAACAATTCGTGCAATATTTAGAAAACTATACCGCACCAAAAGGCAGAAATGAGTATAAACTTCAATTACTCATATCATTATATAGTGGTATGAGAATGGGTGAAGTTAATGCCCTCAAGCCTGAAAATATAGACTTTAAAGCAGGTGTTATTAAAGTGCGTTCTACTGTATCAAGAGGTGCAGATGATAAATCATTTATAAAGAACGGAACAAAAACATATACAGGCATTAGAGATATACCTATAATGGATAGCTTAAAAACAGTTCTTGAAACTGCTTTAGAACAGCAATCAGACAATCCGTATGATTTATTATTTTATGATGCAAAAAACAATAAAATCATTACAACATCGCAAGTAAATTGTTTCTTTCAAAGGGTATGTAAAAAATGTAATATAGAGTTCAGAGGACAGCACGCATTAAGACACACCTTTGCTACACGATGTATTGAGGCTGATGTTCCACCTGTTGTATTAAAAACTTGGTTAGGTCATACCGATATTCATATAACACTTGATACATACGCTGATGTATTTAATAGTATGCACAATTCTTCAATCTCCAAATTAGGTGATTATATCAACAATTTGGATAAAGTTAGTTAAAAATAAGAAAGCAATCAAAAAATGGTTGCTTTCTTATTTATTTTGTGATATTATATTGGAAATTAAAAAATCTGCCTGTTATATCCTGTTGAGTGATAAGGGGTATTTCAAGGGGTAGATTTGAAAATTACACAGAGCTAAAGGTCGAAAAATCCCTGTCATTTCAAGGAATTTAAGGTGTCGTCAAAAAAGTGTTTTTGGTCACCTCGACCAATTTTTTTAATTAAAAATTGTGAATTTTTCAATTCAATATTTCGGGGTGTAGCGCAGGTGGTAGCGCACTAGACTGGGGGTCTAGGGGCCGCAAGTTCAAGTCTTGTCACTCCGACCAAAAAGAGCCGTTTTTTAACGGTTCTTTATTTTTACTTAAAGTGCCTTAAACGCCCTATTTACAAGGGTTTCAGGGCTTTTGCAAAATAAGGTTGAGTTAAGTTGAAATAGCGTTGCGTTGCACACCGTTACACACCATTACACACCTTTTTTTGCTTTTGTGATTTGAATGTGGGCTTTTTAGGGTGTTACTTTTGTTACCTTACTTTTTAGGGTGTAGGAAATGTCGGAATACTTTTTAGGACTGCCGAAAGTGCTGATTTCTTTTTTAGGGACTCCGAAATCTCTGAATGTTATTTTTTGCTAGGTAAAAGAAAAAGCAAGCGTTATGCTTGCCGTTTTACTTTCTGTTTTTCTCTTATTGCTCTGCACCCACTTATAAAGCCGAGCATATATACTGCGTCTAATCCTCTATGTTGTTTCCAAAGTGTTTCACCTTTTGCATTATAAAACGCATTTGTATAACAATCAACTGCAAACATACTAACATCAACTGTAAGATAATCTGATATCCGCACCGCTTCTTCAATATTGCATCTTGCATTAAAATTTTCGCTGTATTCCATTTCTTTATGTCCTTTCCTTGACTTACAGCAGCAGGTGGGATATAATAATCACACCTACCGCATTAATTCCTTTCTTGACGGTGGTTTGCCCTTGTATTTGGCTTTGGTCGGCTCTTTATACAAGGGCTTTTCTTATGCAACTGAAAACCTATAACCTTTAGTCTGCTTGGTGAATTGCTCGTACAGGTCGCTGTGTGCTGTTTTAAAGGCTTTTGTGTCAAATCTATTACTTGATACGCTTTTATATCTAACCTTGAAAATACCTGCCTGTAACTCTTCTGTACCTTGTCTGATGCACTCGGCTTTGAGTTCATCCTCAATAGCGGTAATTTCGGCTTGCAGTTCCTCAGCCATTGCTTTGAGGTCTTTCAGTTCTGTGACCTTTGCCTGTAAATCTTTTGTACTCATTGTCTGTACTCCTTTTTTGTATTTATTTGGTAAGGGGTGACGGTCAAGTAATCTTCTTGGCTATTGCCTACCTCATATCGGCTCACAAGTATATTGACTTGACTTTGTGACACATTGTCTTGTGTCCGTTCCCTTACCTTGTGACTATATTATAACACGGTTAACAGTATATTTCAATTGGCACAATGCACAAAGTTAACAGTATATTTTTGTGTATTTTTATACTGTTAACCCAAGTGATTTTATGTTATAATATAGTTGTGTTAAATTAATAGGAGGTATAATAGTTATGTCAATTAGTGATGCACAAAAAAAGGCTAACAGAAAATGGGATAAAGAAAATATGACCACTTTAGGTTGTAAAGTTTATCGGTCTGATGCAGAATTATTTAAAGAATATGCAACAGAGCAAGGCAAAACCTCTAATACATTATTAAAAGAATATGTTATTAATTGTATTAAGGATAAGAAAAAAAGGTAGTAGATTAATGAATAATACAAGCAAATTACTTTTGGATGAACATCCTTTACAAGTTATGCCAAAACTGGCAACGCTTATTGGTTTAAATGAAGCAATCATATTGCAACAAATACATTATTGGTTATGCATAAATGAAAAGAACAATAATAATTACATTAATGGTCATTATTGGGTCTATAACACTTATGAACAATGGCAAGAACAATTTCCTTTTTGGTCTGTTACAACAATCCGTAGAATTATAACAAAACTTGAAAACAAAAATTTATTAATTGCAGATAATTACAATAATGCAGGATTTGACAAAACCAAGTGGTACACAATTAACTATGTTGCACTTGATAATATCTATCGTACATCTGCTCAAAATGAGCACATCGACTGTTCAGATTGCTACATTGGAACTACTCAATGTGAACAGCCCTATACCATAGAATACCCAAAGAATACAACAAAGACTACAATAAACAATACAGAGAATATAGAAGAGATAAAGGGTGTAACACCAGAGTGTGACACTTCGTATTCATCCTCTATTGATTATTTAATTTTAGAAAAGCAAATAATTAAATCTTGTAATAGGCAAGGAATGCAGAATTATTCTTTATGCATTGATGTTATCAAATACTATTATGCTTTATATAAAGCAACATTTAATCAAGAACATCCTTATCTGTCTACTTCTGCTATGGATAAAGTTATAGAGGCTATCCAATTCGGAACTGATATTGTAGAAGATGCCGACTTAGATATGTATCAGGAAATGATTGATCAGCATTTTAAAACGCATTATAAAAACTGTGATTATAATATCTGCCATTTTATGACAGAAGGTGTTCGTAATAACCGTTTTTATGAAACTTGTTATTGATAAATAATGGCACTAAAAGGAATGAATTTATATATGAAATATCAAGATAAATACAATTTAACACCGCAGCAAAGCCTATTTCTCGCAAAAAAGAAATGGGATGAAAATATATACTGTGGTATGAAAATGGAAAACAGAGCGGTTACATTCCCACAGACACAAACTATATTGAATGGTGTTAATGTGCCGAGTGTGCAGCTTGACGATATACAGGCAATATTAAATATGAGGGATGCTTGGAAATATCTTTTAAATACTATTGATGAGCCTATAACACTTGAATACCTGTGCAAGCTGAATGAGTTTATTGCAAGGAATGAGGCTTTAGAGTGGGGCAAGCTAAGGAGCGGAGCCGTAGCAATATCGGGCACTGATTATTTACCTGCTGTTCCTGCTGCTGAAAAGGTTGAAAATGAACTTAATGAGATATTGACAGATAAAGACACCACTATAACAGAAAAGGCTTTAAATGCCTTTGTGTGGGGTGCAAGAGGTCAATTCTTTTGGGACGGAAATAAGCGTACAAGTATGACACTTGCCAATAAAATTCTTATTGCAGCAGGTAAAGGAATATTGACAATTACCGATAAGCATATGGAGCAATTCAATACATTATTGCTTGATTACTATAACACAAATCAAAGCGAGCAGTTGAAAGCCTTTCTATACAACAATGCTATACAGGGTGTAGAAATTTAGGCAAAAATAAAAGCCTATGCAGACAGCAAAGGCAAGAGTATCAACAGCTTTGTAAACAAGGCTATTGATAAGGCTATGTAAGAATAAAAGGTGATATAATGGCTTTAGAAAACAAATTAAACATTACTGATAGTGCAGAACTCGCAAGAACTGAAGAAAAGATCAGCAAGACTAAAGCACTTGAATTGTTTGAAAATAATATGCTTGATAATTTTGAAGTAGGTACATTTAAGGGCTTATGCTCAATACATCAATATTTGTTTTTAGATATATACGATTTTGCAGGTAAGATGCGAAAAGTAAATATTGCTAAAGGTAATTTCCGCTTTGCCCCTGTTATGTATCTTGAAGCAGCATTGAAAAATATTGATACTATGCCGCAATCAACTTTTGATGAAATCATTGAAAAGTATGTTGAAATGAACATTGCCCACCCTTTTAGAGAAGGCAACGGCAGAAGTACAAGGATTTGGCTTGACTGTATATTAAAAAAGGAACTGCAGCAGGTGATTGACTGGAGCAAGGTCGATAAAGAAGATTACTTGCTTGCAATGGAACGCAGTCCTATTAAAGATATTGAAATCAAAGTGCTTTTAAAGGCTGCTTTAACCGATAAAATCAATGACCGACTTGTTTATATGAAGGGTATTGATGCAAGTTACAATTATGAGGGTTACAACACCTTTAATTCAGAAGATTTGAAGTGATTATTTATGTTTGACTATACGATTTTGCCGTATGCAGATGATAAAATCTTTAATAAGGCTTTAAATTTGTTTGAAAGCAAATTCCCTGATGTTCAAAAAGAAGAATTACTGGTTGATGTTGATAATACCGCAATTCAGATATATGTTAATAAAGATAAATGCATCAAATTTTATAATGATTATGAGATTGATGCAGTTTATGTTGAATCCGATATTGATTTATCAGATATAGATTTTTCAAGCATAAAAGAATAAAAAAACTTACAGCAGGTTATAACACCTGCTGTATAATTTTAATACCTGTCGGCATTTCTCAATATCTATTAATACATATGATACTTGACAAAAATATTACCAAGTTATATAATAAAAACAAACAAGGAGTTATCCGATAGACGGTTAGCCCCCTATAGTTTGATTAAATAATCGCCCTAAGTTTAGTGGACTGCAGGGCGGTTATTTTTTTATGCTTGTTATGTAGCCTGTGGCAACAATCAGAATAATTACAACAAATGCAAGATATTCCATAGCATCACCCCCTAAAATGAATTAGAGGGCATTGCCCTCTGTTCATTCAGAGGACTAACCGCCTACCGTTTATAGATAACTCCAAGAGGACAACTCAATGTCCTGCTGCTATGATAACAATAAATCATTCAAATTGCAAGCGTATTTTTTGCTTATATTTAAACCTTAACAAAACTTAACATTGTGCTTATTAGGCTTTTGCATATTTGTTTAAAAGTCATCATTTGTCAACATCTTCAGCAACGCTGATTCCTGTTTCCTCAAAGAACTTTTGCTTATTGATATAGTAATTCCACCTGCCATTGTGAAAAACAGCACAGCCGAAATTAAAACGCTTATCCCTTAAACCGCATCTGACAAAAGAAGGGTTCTTGTGCATCAACTTTGCTGCTTCTTCAACTTTCAAAGTATCTGTATTTTCGTATTCAATACCATTAACATTCATAATTAAATTACCGCCTTTTTGATATATAAAATAATTGTCAAGTTTTGACAGGTTTATTATACAATGATTTTTAATATCTGTCACATACAACACTGGCAATCTACAGGTAACAAACCCTTTGAAATCATATCGGCAAACATAATTGATTTTTGTTTTTCAACTTCTCTTTGTTCTTTCGTTGCCATCCACTTTTTATAACGTTCTCTGACCTCTGTTGCCATTTCAACGGCTGATGCGCCATTATTCCTCCAGGTGTTAAAGCCATAATGATATGACATATCAATGCAGTAATCAAAAGATTTAGCCCATTGTCTGAATTGCTCATCATTTCTAATCTTTTTCAATGCCTGTTTTTCTATCTGTTCGGCTCTTGATGAAGAAATACCATAATTAATTGCTAATTGTGTTAATGTAACATTGTTTTTATAATGTTGTCTAATTATATCTTGCTCCCTATCAGTGCAGATATTACCAATATAGCCCCATCCGTCTATTAGCCATTTTTTACCTCCCCATAGTATTAGCAGCAGATAACAACTATCTGCTGCTTGTAATTCTTATTATTCTGCAACATCATAAAGTGAGCCGTAATAGTGTACATACATTTCGGCTAAATCTTTTTTGATTTGCTCTTCACTTTTCAAATTAGGATTGTGCTCTTGTATTTTTTGTCTGCTTCTTTTTACTGTTGCATAATTAAGCAAAGCAGGATTATTTGAGTTTTTAAAGGTATCAATAACAATCTGCATATTTGCATCAATCGGTAAGCCTTTATTATTTGCTATAATTTCAATGACTTTACCGAATAAATAATTATCATTGTTCCTGCATTTTTCGTCATCAAGCAATAAACTATGTACCGCTTTTTCAATTACCTGTGTTTTTTCTAATTCCTGAATTAAAATATCTTTATTCATTGTTACACCCTCTTTTCACTCGCCCATTTCTCAAAAGCATCTTTTGATACCTTGTAATTTTTGCCTACTCTGATACTTGGAAAGTCTGACCTGTGAAAAAGGTTTCTTGCTGTCGGTAATGAACAGCCCAAGCATCTTGCAACATCTGCTGTTGTATAAAATACGGTTGTTGTACTTTCTGTCATATTTAAAAGTCCTTTCATTAAAAATTGATTGTGTAGCCAGTCGCAAGATGTTATAATACTTGTAACAGGCTTAATTGTCTGTTGGTTTTATAGGTGTGTACATTGCTTGTCCGAGCGGTACACACTTTATTTTTTTTGCTCATTGTTCTGCGTTTGCTCTTTGTTCAGCCTTTCTTTTCCAATAGTCTGACTGATGCTTTTTAATTCGTTCTTTATTATTTTTTCGATAATTACGAAAATAAGCATTGCGTTCTTCTTTTGCAAGTCTTTCGATTTCTGCATCTAACATCTTATTCACCTCACTTTGATTTATTGTTATTTTTATCTTGACAATTATGTCCCAATCGTTTTATAATTGTGACATAATCATTATAACAACGATAAAAACAAAAATCAAGAAAAAGTCACAATGACAAACGTAATTGTGACAAATTCGGATAATTCAAAATGAGGTATTACTATGGGTGACAAAAATGTTGTCAGGCTTGATAGATTAAGATACTTAATTGACGGTGAAACAGCAAGACAGGTTATTGCTGATAAATTAGGTTGTGATGTTTCATTGATAACCAAGCACTATAACGGTGATAGAAATGTATCACTTGATTATGTTGTCAAATACGCAGATTATTTTAAAGTATCAACGGATTATTTACTTGGTGTTTCTGATGTTGCCACAAATGACAAAGACTTACAGTACATTTGTGATTATACAGGCTTAAACGAAAAATCAATAAATAATTTAACTTCACCCCCTCCGATAGACAATACAATAATGAAATACTTATTTTCCGATACTGTTCAAATGCCTGAATTATTGAAATCATTTGGTAACAAGTATAATGATGCAAAACAAAAGATTTTTGAAAATGCAGATTTTTATCAACTTGTTTCATTACTTGCATATAGAGCAATAAAAAGTGATATTTACGCATTGGGAGTAAATCAACAGTTAAACGATATACAAAGCAATAATTATAAATTAACAGCATCAGATAAAACAATGCTGGATGCAGGTCAAAGAGGATTGACAGATTTGGAAATTGAAATAAAGGCATTGACTTATGATATAGAACAAAAATATCAAAAGTTCTTCAGTAATATTATTGATAATGCAAGTGCGCATTTTGAAGAATTATCAAAAGCAATCAATGAAGAGATGAACAAAATTGAGGTATTAGACAATGAGTAAAAGGGCAAACGGTGACGGCGCTTTATACTATGACAAGTCCAAAAAGATATACAGGGGTCAAGTTGTTATAGGCTATGATGAAAACGGCAAACAAAAGCGCAAGAGTGTATCAGGCAAAAATCCTACAGAGGTAAAGCAAAAGTTAAAACAAATTGAGTATCAGGTTTTTTCAGGTGATTTCAGAGATGAAAGCAGCATAACAATTTATCATCTTGCAAAGCAGATGATTGATGATAGACTGAATAACAACGAAATCAAAGAAGCCACCTATCAATGCAACAAAGCAACACTTGACCGACTAAAGTCGATATATAACACACCCTTGCAGCAGGTTACTGAAACACAAATAAGGGCATTTTTGCAAAGTCAGTTAGATTATTCACAATCAATATTAAATAAGGACTATGACCTGTTGAAACGCACATTTGAAGAAGCTGTAGAGCGTAACATAATAGTTAAAAGCCCTATGACAAGGATAAAAAAGCCGAAATCAAAGCAGAAAAGTGAAAAGGTTAGAGCCTTAACAATTGAAGAACAGAAGAAATTAACAAATCTGCTGCAGACAAAAGATATTAAATACAGTAACCAGATGCTATTGCAGATGTTTACAGGTATGAGAATGGGTGAAATCAACGCATTGACGGTTAAAGATATAAACTTTAATTTCAATACAATATCAATCGGCAAAACAATCACAAGGGGCGAAAAGGGCAAAGCCTTATTAGGCGAAACAACAAAGACTGATGCAGGGAATAGGACAATACCGATAACAGACAATATAAAGCCTGTTTTGCTTGATTGTGTGCGTTTTGTTGATAAAGGCTTATTATTTACAACAGAACAAGGCGGAATGATTACATCAAATCAAGTAAATATGGAATTAAGTCGAGCATTGACAAAATATGATGTAATTGATAAATCAGTAAAAGGCAAAGTTACCTGCCATTCATTAAGGCACACATACGCTACAAGGTGTATTGAAGCAGGTATGTCGGCAAAGGTGCTGCAAACACTTTTAGGGCATACAGATATTAAAGTAACTATGAATACTTATTGTGATGCTTTTGAGCAGTTTCAAGCAAATGATATTACAAAGTATCTTGACTATATGCAGTCACTCGGAATCAATGTGAAAACTGCATAAAAAAAGACGGCAAAAAAGCCGTCAAAAGTATAGTTAAATTAACTTAAATATCGTTGCGTTACACACTTTTACACACCAAATCTTGAAAAAGTGCCTATTTAATCCAAATTTTAGGCATTGTGTCAAGTCACTCCGACCATTGACAGCTCTTATCTGAAAGGATTTGAGCTGTTTTTATTTATCCTTAAAAATGGCTTAAACAGGACATTTTCAAACTTTTTTGGGATTTTCAAATCACTTTCAAGGATTTTGAAAATGCACCAAGATTTACACCAAAATTAAAAATAGTGCACCAAATTTGCACCAAAAAATCAAACATAAATAAGAATAAAAGACTATGTGCATTTACTTTTTTAGGTCAATCAAATCACCCTGCCTTGTAAAATCAAGACAGGGTGTTTTTTTATTGTCTCTTCAGCAAAGAAAAAACCCCCGGTTCTACCGGGGGAAATAAAAAGCTTTAGTAAAAATAAGAACGCCGAGCTTGAAGCAAGGCGTGAGTGTTGGCGAAAAAATAACCTCCGAGTATAATGGAAACGGTTTGGCAGCCGCGTTACTAAAATA